>PDVJ01000418.1_pt1 | contig 14418 bp, 15 predicted proteins | sample 1369811 | NCBI WGS metagenome assembly PDVJ01 (sample SAMN07795376, study PRJNA414565) | Alkali sediment metagenome, whole genome shotgun sequencing project. | reverse complement strand
TGCGTTCAAATCGCAACAGGCCCACTCCCCCTTTATTTTTTCTTCTGCTCTACTTGGATATCTTCTTTGATGTTCGCCAGACGTTTCGCAAGTTCGATGTTATGTGCAATATCGCTGGATGCGTTGATCACGAGTTTCGCACCATCTGGAGATCCGCCTCCATGCATGCACCCGGGGACGCCACTGCCGATAGTCAGCCATTCTATTAATCGGGCGATTTTTGCTCGTGTCTCGCCAGAGCAATTTGCTTGTAGATATTTCTTGAGAAGCTTCCCGTACCGCGGATCATTAATATCCTTGCAGGAAGGCAGACAACCAGTTTCTGCGATGCCACCAGCGATATCTTGAGCTAATCGTTTTGTTTCGTAGGGAAGTGTTGCCACATGAACCTTATTCACATTGGATAGTAACGCATTTGGGATCCACACACCGGACGGATGCTTGGTTCCTAGCACACCCGCAGCGATACCCATGCCAAATGTTGTTTCATTGTTAATCGTCATCTGCGTGAGTTTTTCCCGGAATACCTTTTCAGAAAGACCGTTTGCTCGCGCCATTAATGCTGCCGCACCAACCATCACGTCACCCTGTCCTGCGACGCAGCCACCAATCGCTGCCCGATACGACGCAATAAAGTTCATAACTGCTTTCAGAGAATACGCGTACTCTCCACACATAAAAACACGTTCTTTTGGAACAAACACATCCTCAAATAACAGATAGGCCTGGGTAATACCACCGATATCCACTGGAGCGTCAAAACCTTCTTCTTGTTCCCTGGTATCACTTGGTCGTCGCGTCTCAATGATCGTCAGGTTCTCAATGTCTCGAGGGATGACAAATGAAATCGCATAGTCTTTATCTTCTTCCTTATATCCCGTTCCAGGCATGACAAAAATCTCGTTTGCTGCAGCGACACCACAGATCATCACTTTCGCACCCCGAACGATGATTCCATCTTTTCTTTTTTCAACAACATGGAGGCTTAGGTCAGGGTCACATTGCTGTGATGGTGATTTTGAACGATCACCTTTCGCATCGGTGAGCGCACCAGTAAGCGTGATGTCTTTCTTCTGAGCGTCTTTAAGCCAGGTCTGAAGTATTTTATGATACTCAGTTCCCAGGTCATGGTCCATATCGTAGGTCGTCGCCCACATCGCATTAATCGCATTGAACCCAACACATCGACCACCCGTGCACGTACCGGTAAGGTGGAACATCAACCGTTTCATGCGGACATTCGCTATCATATCCTCAGGTCCCTGAACAATAGAGAGATACCGAGATATTGGTTCACCGGTGAGATGTGAAGTGGTCGTGAGAATATCCTTAAAATCTGGTTTCCGTGCAGCATCAAAGATCTGTGCATGACCCTCGATTGTTCGTTTTGTCGCAGTATGTGTCGTTACATCTTTGATTAGTTCCCCGAACTTGTAAATATTCGGCCGCATCATTCGAAGGCTTTCTTTATATTCTTTCGAGGTTTTCATATGTTATTTCTCCTTTAAGGTGAACTCCCATTGACACCAGAGATTTTCAGGGTGATTGTCTGGTGGACAGACCGTACATTTCACAACAATGTCTGGGTTAAATTCTTTTGCAAACGCTTTCAGGAACCCGATACGAACCGATTTGCAGCCAAACTCTTTTAAACCTTTGCTCACCCGAGTGTTTTGGACTCGACAGCGGACATTCCGAATCACCGCATGTTCTTTTTTAATTATGATTTCTTTGTCTTCAAGGTCTAATGCCCACGAGGAGTACTGCAGAGCTTTCATCATAGATGGAATATCGTTCCTGGTGATACCAAGGACTTTTTTGAGTTTTCGCGCCTCAATTTTCCCCATCACTTCCCATACATGTGCATCAATATCTGTTGCAATTTTAGTTCCATATGCTTCCTCAATTCCAAGGAAATACAATCCGTCAACAGACCAAAGGTTCCGTAGATGCATAAAAATGTATTCAGGTATTTTTTCTTTCGGAAGTGTAGAGAGAAGCTTTACATCATCGTTTCTACTCATCGTTATCACTTTATTCAAGATTGTTCAGATATTCAGCCTATATGGAATGTAAAGAAATGGAAGAGGTTAGCCGAGTTTTCCTTTAATCGCACTGGTTAACTTCGGGAGAACCTCGTAGAGATCACCGACAATTCCGTAGTCAGCGGATTTAAAGATCAGCGCCTCTGGGTCTTTGTTGATTGCGACGATGACACCGGAGTCACGCATCCCTGCGATATGCTGAATCTGACCAGAGATCCCGCAGGCGACGTAGAGCTTTGGTTTTACCTTATGGCCGGATAATCCGATCCAATGATCTTCAGACAGCCATTTCAGGTCAGCCGCGATAGGACGGGAGCACCCAACGGTCCTGCCTTTAAGGACGTCCGCAAGCTCACTGACCAATTTGATATCTTCTTTCTTTTTGAAACCTCTGCCGCAGGAGACAATGATTACCGCGTCCTCAACGTTCACTCCCTCGGATTTCATCTCCTGGACGCTCAGGATTTTTGAGCAGGAAGGCTCACTGTCGAATTTCTTTTTGATGACTTCCCCTTTGTGATTCGGGTTCTTTGGTAACGGGTCGAAAACTTTCGAAGGGATCGTGACAATCTGTGGAGGTGAGGTGAACTGTTCAACTGCGATTGCATTTCCGCTGTAGACGATCCGCTCTGTGGTGAGTTTCTTTTCGTGAATGTATAGTTTCGTGCAATCCATGACGCAGCCGGCATCCAGCTTTGCAGCAAGCCTTCCAGCAAGTTCTTTTCCATTTTTATTCGAGCCGATAAGCACGATCTCGTTGCGATGCTCTTTCATAATACTTTGGAGGATGCTTGTGTATTCCTCAGCTTTGAACTGATGCTGCGATGTTTCCGCAACAATCACCAGATCAGCACCATGCTCCAAGTACTCCGTTGCATGCTCATCATGACCGATAACAACCGCAATGACTTTCTTATGAAGCTCCTTTGCAAGCTCACTTGCTTTATTCAGTAATTCCAAGGTCAACTTCTTCTCATCAGAATAGACTAGTACCATTGTCCTCACCTCAACACTCCGACTTTGGCAAGCTCGTCAACGAGTTTTCCCACTGATTGATCAAGGTCATTTTGATAGATGATGTTCTTCCGCTGCATCGGAATCCCTTTGATATCCATGGTCTGTAGCTTTGGCAAGAGTGCCTCCGCTGTCACACCGGTCGCTGGCCATTCATGAATCGGTTTACTGGATGATGTAAGGATTGCCATGAGGCTGGGGAGCCGCGGTTGGTTGATTTCTTTTGTCACCGTAATTAACACAGGAAACGGGGATTCAATAATGACTGCTTTTTCCCCAAGGTTTCGTTCTGCAACTACTTTATTTTTTTCCACAGTCACCTGTTGCGCATAGGTTATCTGCGGGATATCCAACAGCCCAGCAATACGGGGTCCCATTTGACCTGAGAACATATCAATGGATGCCTCGCCACAAATGATGATATCGTAACTTCCAATTTTTTTCACTGCACCAGCCAACAGATGAGCAATCACATGGTAATCAGCATGTTCCGGCGGCGGGATCAAAACGCCTTCGTCTGCACCCATGGCGAGCAGCTCCTTCATCCGTTCCTTTGCATCGGGAGCACCGACGGTAAGAATCGTGATTTTTCCACCATGTTTTTCTTTGATTTTAATTGCCTCTTCTAATGCGTTTTTATCCATGTCACTAATTTTCTGAGGTATACCAGCAAGAATCGGTTTTTTCGTTGATGAGTCAACCTTTATCTCTGCGACATCAACAACCTGTTTTGCACACACGATGATGTTCATTTCAACACTCCTTTCTTTTGTCTTTCCAGCTCTCGTAAATCCTTTCTTTTTATTTTTCCACTCTGCGTCTTTGGAAGCTCTGTTACAAACTCGATTTCCCGTGGATATTTATATGGTGCAGCGACCTTTTTTGTATGCTCTTGGATTTCTTTTACCATGTTTTCTGATGCGTTCTTCCTATCACGGAGCACCACATATGCCTTTATGATAGTCCCTCGCATCGGATCAGGGCTTGCGACCACAGCGCACTCCAACACCTCTGGATGGGAAATGATCGCTGATTCGACTTCGAAGGGTGAGATCCGATACCCGCTCGCTTTGATTAGGTCATCATTCCTCCCGCTGAACCAAAAGTACCCCTCTTCATCTTGATAGAGGACATCACCACTGAGGAACCAGTCACCACTGAAGCTCTCTTTTGTTTTCTCTGGTTTGTTCCAATACTCTTTGAAAAGCCCAGGATCTGTTTTCTTTACCGCTAGCGCGCCTGTTTCACCAACAGGGACCAGTTTTCCGTTTTCGTCGAGAAGCGCGCAGATATGACCGGGTTGGGGTTTTCCACAGGACCCGAGTTTAATCTTCATGTCACGCATATTGGAGAGATACACCATCACCTCAGTCATTCCGATCCCATCATGGGCATCCAACCCGAACCGTCGTTTCCACTCTTTGATCACCTCAGGGTTCAAAGGCTCACCAGCGGAGATACAATGACGTAACGAAGAGAGATCGTAGGTTTTCTCCGCGTCTTTTATCGTCAGAAACATCCGATATGCGGTCGGAACAGACGCGAGGTTCGTCACCCGATATTTCTGCATGAGTTCAAACCAATGCACCGGGTCGAACTTCCCGTCGTAGACAAAGGTGGATATCCCCCAACGCCAGGTATACAAAAACCCGTTCCCCAGAGGATAAATCCAGTTGAGATCCCCGGTATGAGCAACGATATCGGTTTCTAGAGCATTCTGCCAGAAGATAACACTAGGGTCGTTCCCCGGCACCCATCGATGGAGATGCACCGCTCCTTTGGGGTTACCCGTAGTGCCTGAGGTGTAACAGAAGAACGCAATATCTGTACTCTTTGTCGGCTCCAAATCAAGATTGCTGGAGGATCCTTTCATAAGCTCGTCATAGGAAAGTTCTCCGGTTTGTGCGTCACCAACAACAATAATATGCTCCAGAGTCTTGCAGTTCTTTTGAATCGCATGAACCTCTTTGACAAACTTAGGGGTGGTAATCACTGCTTTTGCACTGCTGTCATTAATTCGATATTCTATTTCGTGTTCCCGGAACATGACGCTCGAAGGAATCGGCACCGCACCGATCTTCACACCGCCAAGAAACGATATCTGAAACGCAGGGATATTCGGGAGACGGATTAAAAACCGGTCTCCTTTTTTAAAATCAAGTTTTTTTAACGCGTTCCCAAACTTGTTTGAAAGGTTCTTCAGATCCCCAAACGTGTACTTCGCGGTTTCACCAGCAGCGTTCTCCCAGTAGAGTGCAACTTTGTTGCGGTTCTTTGAAGCAGCATGTTTATCAACAACATCTGCACCGATATTGTACTTCTTTGGGATGTCCCATTTCCACGCCTTATATGTTTTCTCGTACTCAAAATCCCCCATTTATTTTCACCTACCTGAATGCATTTTCGACTAAGAGTAAATACAATATCATCCGAGGAGATTTGCGGAAATCACCATACGTTGCACTTCAGAGGTACCCTCGTAAATCTCCGTGATTTTTGCATCTCTGAATAATCGTTCAACGGTGTATTCTTTTGTATACCCGTACCCACCATGTATTTGCACTGCTTTGATTACAGCCTCCATCGCGGTTTCTGAGGAAAAAAGTTTTGCCATCGCTGCTTCCTTTGAGAATCGTTCTCCTTTATCTTTTGTGTAGGCTGCGTTGTAGACAAGGAATCGTGATGCTTCAATCCGTGTTGCCATATCCGCGATCATCCATTGGATCGCCTGGAATTTTGCGATGGGTTTGCCAAATTGCTCACGTTGTTTAGAGTACGCAATGCTTTCGTCAAGTGCTGCCTGTGCAATACCGACTGCTTGGGCAGCAATACCGATTCGGCCTCCGTCAAGTGTGCTTAACGCGATTTTAAATCCGTCACCTTCTTTTCCTAAGAGGTTCTCCTTAGGAACCTCCATGTTTTCAAAGAGAAGCTCCGAGGTTTGTGATGCGTTGATCCCAAGTTTATCAAAAATGCTGCCAACCTTGTATCCTTTAAACGTGTTTTCAATAATAAATGCGCTCAGCCCCTTGGTTCCCGCGTTTTTATCGGTCACCGCAAACACAATGACAATCCCGGCTTTTGGACCACTGGTAATAAATGTCTTGTCTCCGTTGATAATATAATGATGGCCTTTGAGCACCGCAGACGTTTTCATCGCCCCTAAATCTGAACCTGCGTTTGGTTCGGTCCCTGCGAACGCGCCGATTTTTTCTCCTTTTGCGAGAATCGGCAAGTATTTCTTTTTTTGTTCTTCTGACCCATATTTCATGATAGGCCAGGCGGCAAGCGAGTTGTGAACAGAGGTGATCACACCAGTTGAGGCACATTTCCGTGATATTTCTTCGACGACAGTGACATAGCTGATCGTATCAAGACCAGCTCCACCGTATTGTTGTGGGATAATAATGCCGAGTAATCCTAGTTTTGCCATTTTTTCTAGTGTTTTTGTTGGATACTCCCCTTTGCAACCTCTTTTTCTGCGAATTCCCGTACCATGTTTCGAATCATTTTTTGCTGTTCGTTGAGTTCTAGTTTCATGGGGGTTGGAATCAAATCATCAAACATAAAGGTTTCTGTTAATATGCTTAGAACGTATCCTATGGAAAGGTGGTTTTCTTAAAAGAAAGAAATATAATACGGATAGAGGTTAAAGAAACTCGCCATGTCCCTAAAAAAAGGTTTTATTCACGTGTATACTGGTAATGGAAAAGGGAAAACAACCGCTGCAATTGGTTTAGGCATACGAGCGACCGGGGAAGGTCTGAAGGTCGCAATGATTCAATTTATGAAAGGACGAAGGTACAGTGAACTTGATGCGCTACAACATATAAAAAATTTCACGGTGGTGCAGTTTGGCCGTGATCAATTTGTCTCTAAAGAAAAACCAGAACAGGTGGATATTGATCTCGCACGAAAAGGATTTGCGTATGCAAAAGAAATCATACACAAAGATGCGTATGACCTGGTGATCCTTGATGAAATCAATGTTGCAGTCGATTTTAATCTTATTCCTTTAAAGGATGTTATCGAATTACTTGAAAATAAACCAGAAACCCTGGAGTTGGTATTAACCGGTCGCTATGCATCGCCAGAGATCATCAAACACGCTGACATCGTGAGTGAAATACTTGAAATCAAACATCCTTACCAAAAGGGAGTGCAGAGTAGAAAAGGTATCGACTGGTAAGAGAGAGGGCGAGGAGTATCATGGTTGAAAAAGAAACAATCAAACAGATACGAGAGAAAAGAGCAGAGTGGGAAAAACAACTGTATTCCAAGGCGATTCAAGAAAACCCTGAAAGAAAACAGAAATTCAAGAATCTCTCCGATATTGAAATAAAAAATCTGTATACGCCGGAAGATATCGCAGATCTTGGGTATCTGAAGGATGTTGGGTTCCCTGGAGAGGAGCCGTTTCTTCGAGGCGTACATCCGAACCTGTATCGAGGCCGTCTCTGGACAATGCGTCAGTTCGCTGGGTTCGGCAGCGCGGAAGAGACAAACAAACGGTATCATTATCTCTTGGAACATGGCGAAACCGGGTTGAGTGTCGCGTTTGATTATCCGACGCTCTACGGGTACGATACTGACCATCCGCTCGCACGAGGTGAGTTTGGGAAATGCGGTGTCGCGATTTCATCATTACTGGATATGGAGTTGCTCTTTCATAGGATTCCGTTAGATAAAATTACGACCTCGATGACGATCAACGGTCCTGCTGCGATCGTGTGGGCGATGTACATCGCGAATGCGGAGAACCAGGGAATCAGCAAAGAAAAAATCGGTGGAACCATCCAAAATGATATCCTTAAGGAATATATTGCACAGAAATCTTACATCTTCCCTCCAGAGCCGTCCATGCGATTGATTGTTGATACCTTTGAATATGGTTTTAAAAACGTTCCAAAATGGAATACGATCAGCATCAGTGGATACCATATCAGAGAAGCTGGGTCGACCGCGGTTCAGGAGCTCGCATTTACGTTAGGAGATGGGATTGAATATGTCAAAGCTGCGATGAAACGAGGTCTTCTCATTGATGATTTTGCGCCACGGCTTAGTTTCTTCTTCAACGCTCACAATGATTTCTTTGAGGAGATTGCTAAATATCGGGCTGCCCGGAAGATTTGGGCATCTGAGATGAAAAAACTTGGTGCGAAAAAACCACGGTCATTATGGATGCGGTTTCATACCCAGACCGCAGGCTGTTCTCTTACTGCGCAACAACCAGAAATGAACATTGTTCGGGTGACGATGCAAGCACTTGCCGCTATTTTAGGCGGCACACAGTCGTTACATACCAACTCCATGGATGAAGCACTTGCACTGCCATCGGAGAAAGCGGTTCGGATCGCGCTACGAACACAGCAGATCATCGCGGAAGAAAGTGGCGTCACCGATACCGTTGATCCTCTCGGTGGTTCCTATTATATTGAATGGTTAACATCGAAGATGGAGGAGGAAACATACAAGTATTTCGATAAGGTCGAACGACTCGGCGGGGTGATCCCTGCCATAGAAAAAGGATTCTTCCAACGGGAGATCGCTGAAAGCGCGTATCGGTATCAAAAAGAGACTGATGAGAACAAGCGAATTATTGTCGGGGTGAACCGCTACAAACTCGATGAAGAACCTTCGATTCCGATTTTGAAGATGGACGAGAAAGGCGAGGAACGACAGATAAAACGTTTGAAGAAACTCCGGAAAGAACGAGATGCGACAAAGGTTCAGAACCATCTCCAGCGGCTAAGAAAAGCGGCGGAAGGTGACGAAAATCTCATGCCTTTTATACTGGATTGTATCCATAGTTATGCAACATTGGGGGAAACCTGCGATGTCTTACGAGAGGTGTTTGGAGAGTATAAAGAACAAGCGATTTTTTAAGGAGGAGAAACAATGATAAAAAAAATTAGGGTATTGGTTGCAAAACCAGGTCTTGATGGCCATGATCGCGGTGCGAAGATTGTTGCTCGTGCGCTCCGTGATGCTGGTATGGAAGTAGTATATACAGGTCTGCATCAGACCGCACAGCAGATTGTGAACACCGCTATTCAGGAAGATGTTGACGTTGTCGGATTGAGTTTACTCTCTGGTGCGCATATGACGCTGTTCATAGATGTTGCCCTGCTGTTAAAAGAAAAGCAGATGGATGATGTGTTGATTGTCGGCGGCGGCATCATTCCTCAGCAGGATGTTCCCGGGTTGAAGAAGGCAGGGATCGCTGAGGTTTTTGGGCCAGGGACGCCAGTTGAGGATATTGTGATCTATATCAAAAAGAACGTGAAACGATGAGTGAGCTTTCCGTAAAGGTTATTGCCGGTGACCCGCGGTCGATTGGTCGACTGATAACCCTGGTTGAGAACGATGCACCCGAGGCTGTTGAAGTAATGAAACAGATTCACCGTTATACGGGTCAAGCCCAGATCATTGGGGTCACTGGTGTCATGGGGAGCGGGAAAAGCTCCTTGATTTTCGAACTTGCCTTGGCGTTTCGAGCAGAAGGAAAAAAGGTAGGGATCATCGCGATCGATCCTACAAGTCCATTCAGCGGTGGTGCCTTACTTGGTGACCGAATCAGAATGATGGATCTCTCAACTGACAGCGGTGTGTTTATCCGCAGTATGGGGACGAGAGGGATGATGGGGGGGCTAACGAGTTCTCTGTATGATGTGGTTGAAATCCTTGATGCAGCGGGAATGAACGTTATCATCATTGAAACCGTTGGTGTTGGACAGGATGAAGTCGATATCGTGAAGATTGCTGATACTACTCTTGTCGTCCTCATTCCCGGTCTTGGTGATTCAGTTCAGACGATTAAGGCAGGTCTCATGGAGATAGCAGATATCTTTGTGGTCAATAAAGCAGATAAACCTGGTGTGGAACAGACTGTTGCGGAACTTGAGTCCATGCTTGATCTCGTAGGCCATACTGAGTATAGAACACCTATTGTTGCAACCTCAGTGAAGCAAAAAAAAGGAATCCAGCTGCTTACTTCTAAGATTGCCGAACATCAAGAGTACCTGAAAAAAAGCAAGACATTTGACACGCGGAGACGGCAACGGTACGAAGCAGAGCTCATTGAAATCATACGAAAACGACTCATGGACTTTATCTTTGATGAAAAAAAACTGAAAAAAACAGTGGACTGTTGTATTGATCAAATTTCTAAAAAAGAGCTTGACCCTTACACTGCTGCTGATGAAATTTTAGGAAAAATTCTGAAGTAACTCTAAATATGTTGAGGATAGGTCCTGTTACTTCAGAGCGGATCACGGGGGAAGATTAACTGTAGTTTGTTGAAATAAGCTCCATTTTAAAATTTTTTATGTCAGGATTGATTTCTTCGAAATTACCCGTTATTTTAACGACGTTTCCCGCTGTTGTTGCATAGTAACATTGACCGAATCCTCCGAAGAGTATGATATTATATGCTTCATAGGCTCCTGCAGGGACCGTAATGTTTTCGGTGTTCAGGCAGAAAAACGCATTTGATTTGGCAGGTATTGGAAACACGTTTTCATTTCCAAGTGTTGTTAAAGCGTCCTTGATATTGATGATGGGAAGGAGCTTGGCAATCTCGGAGGGTAAGAATTCTTTGCCAAATAGTTTTGCCATCTTGTTGATGAAATTGATAAGGTTAAGATATAAGGATTGAATTTCTCCATTTATTGTGATATTTGTCGATGTTAAGTTCCAAACAATTCCGGTATTTAAGGGAAACGTCAGCAGGGAAAAAGGCGGTTCAAAGGTTGCTGTTATGTCCATGGTTATCTTCGCTGAAAATCTTTGAAGAAAAGAAGGTAATGGAATATACGATTGTTCGATTTCAATTGAGATTTTTTCTTTTTTAAAACCAGCAGATATCTCCTTTATTCCTAAGGTAGATTTTTCAATGAAAACCTCTCCTGAGAGGTCAACGTCTGAAAAGGTGATTGAAAAGTTTGCAGGACCATCGCCTGGATCAATGCTCATTGTGTATTGTCCGCTTACCGATGTTTGGAACTCCAATGTATAGAAGTCCCCTGTCGTACTGGTAACGGTCAGTGGTAATTCTGCTATCGTAAGAATCAGATTAATTGATTTGCCTTCTTGTTGATTCACTATGGAAATGTCATCGATCTGGTATGTCCATTGATCACCGATTTCCCATACCGGGACATCAGCGTTGTATGTCGTAGACATTGTCTCTGTTGATGATTTGCTCTCTATTTTTTGTGGAGGTTTTGCTACTGCTAAAAGTGTGGTCATCAGCATTATACATAGTAACATTCCAATAAGTTTTGTTTTCATAGCCTTCACCCGGTAGTATTTACTGATAAGGAATCCTTTTATAAAGGTATCTTTTATAATTATAGAGAATTTTTTTTCATTTTGTAATGATTATTTTCCTTTAAACAAGGGTTTTCTCTTTTCGAGAAAGGCGGTCATGCCTTCTTTTTGGTCTTCTGTGGAGAAGCTTGAGGAGAAATATGCGATCTCGAGCGTGCATGCCGAAGGAAGATCAATGTTACTTCCTTTATTGACCAGTGCTTTGATAAATCCGGTCTGAACAGTGGATTTCCCCGCGATTTTTTGTGCGAGTTTCTCGGTTTCCTCTATGAGTTTCTCATGGTCGACAACCTTGTTTACGAGACCGATACGGTATGCTTCCTGTGCGTCGATCGTATCACCGGTGAGCAGGAGCTCCTTTGCCTTTATGTTCCCTACGAGTCTTGGCAGTCGTTGGGTCCCTCCAAATCCTGGGTGGATCCCGAGATTAATTTCCGGCTGACCAATCTTTGCATTCGTGGAGGCAAGGACGATGTCACAGGCCATCATCACTTCACAGCCACCTCCCAGTGCGTATCCGTTGACAGCGGCGATGTAGGGGAGACGTGAGTTTTCAATGCTGTGTAAAAGTCGGTGTCCGAGTGTTGCGAACTCTTTTGCCTGTAGTGTGTTCATATGCTGCATTTGTTTGATGTCTGCGCCTGCGATGAACGCTTTTTCTTTCCCGGTGAGTATTGCCACGTGAATGGCAAGGTCGCTTTCCAGCTCCGCTACTGCGTTGGTGAGTTCTTCTAAGGTTTCTTTGTCTAAGGCATTGAGGACCTGTGGTCGGTTCATAAGGATGGTTGCGACCGTGTTTTTCTTTTCAACGATGATGTTTTTATAACTCATAGGATCTCACCTTGGGGGATAGTCGTAGAATCATTGAATCCTTCATACAGGACGTTCATGATGTTGAGGCTGACATCAAGTCCTATGAGATCAGCAAGCTCCAGGGGGCCCATGGGATGATTCATCCCTAGCTTCATCACACTATCGATAGACTCCTTGGTGCCAGTTCCGTCCTGCAGACAGAACATCGCTTCATTGATCATCGCGAACAGCACTCGATTTGATATGAATCCTGGTCCGTCGTTTACTTCAATGGGGATTTTCTCCATTTTCTCGGCAAGGTGTTTGATGGTGGTCGCAGTCTCTGGGGAGGTGCGTAATCCTCGGATGACCTCAACAAGTTTCATCAAAGGAACCGGGTTCATGAAATGCATTCCGATGAATTGGTCTGGTCGCTTGGTTGATGAAGCGAGGTCGGTGATTGGGATCGTTGAAGTATTCGAAGCAAAGAGTGTTTCTTTTTTGCAGATTCCATCGAGTTTCTGGAAAACATCTTTTTTCATCTTCACTTCTTCCAGGATTGCCTCGATGATTACATCAGCGTCTTTCATATCTTCTAGCTTTGTTGTTCCATGGATTTTTCCCAGTATGTTTTTTTTGTCATCGGGGGTCATTTTTCCTTTCTCAACGGATTTATCCACGAACTTCTCAACGGATCCTAGTCCTTTCTTCACGTATTCATCTTTTATATCATGAAGAACAACCTCATATCCTGCTTTTGCGGCTACCAATGCGATCCCATGACCCATGGTTCCCGCGCCAATTATACCTATCTTTTTTATGGTCATTTGAATTTCTCCTACCGTTCCACAATCAGGGATACCGCATGGCCACCGCCAAGGCAGATGGTAGCCAGACCCCGGTGTTTCTTATAGTGTTTCATCGAATGAAGTAAGGTGACCAGGATACGAGATCCGCTGCTGCCGATAGGGTGACCAATGGCGATTGCACCACCATGGATATTGAATTTTTCCGAAGGTATGCCTATCTCTTTGATGAGTGCTGCGGAGGCAGAGGAGAACGCTTCGTTATGCTCCACAAGATCAATATCGTCGATCGTGAGGTTCATCTTCTTAAACAGGTTTCTGAGTCCAGGGATCGGTGCTTCCATGACATACTCTGGTTTTACCCCGGTAGTGTCATATCCTTTAATGGTCGCAAGTATCTCAAGGTTTTCTTTTTTCGCTTTCTCTTTGCTCATCACGATTACTGCTGATGCGCCATCGGTAATCTGTGAGGCGTTTCCCGCGGTAATCACACCTCCTTCTTTGAAGAATGGTTTTAATCCTCCAAGGCTCTCCATGGTGGTGTCCTTGCGGATGCCTTCATCGTGTGCAAAAAATAGGGGATCTCCTTTCTTTTGTTTAATCTCAACGGGAACTATTTCGTCTTTGAATTTCCCAGTCTCCGTTGCTTTTGCTGCTTTCTGATGGCTTGCAAAGGCGAGCTCATCGCAATCTTTCCTCGTGATATGATATTTTTCTGCGACGATTTCACCGGTCATCCCCATATGGAAATTATTGTACGCGTCCCAGAGGCCGTCATGGACCATGGAGTCGATGATCTTGCCGTCGAAGATGCGGTACCCGAACCGCGCCTTATCTAAGATGTAGGGGCAGTTGGTCATGCTCTCCATGCCTCCTGCGACGATGCAGTCTGCGTCCCCGAGTTTTATTGCTTGAGCTGCGAGAATAACTGCTTTGAGTGAGGATCCGCAGACCTTATCAATATGAAAACAACCGACCTCATACGGGAGACCTGCTGCGATAGCGGCCTGTCGTGCGACATTCTGGCCTAGACCAGCGGAGACGACGTTTCCCATGATCACTTCGTTGATTTCTTTTGGTTGTATGCCTGTTTTTTTCACGGCTGCTTTTATAACGATTCCTCCTAGTTGAGGGGCGGAAAAGCCTTTTAATGTACCATCAAATTTTCCCTGCGCTGTTCGGAGCGCTGCGACAATGACTGCTTCATTCATAATTACGTATACCTCCACCAAATAACTTTTATGGAGGAGGCAATCCGGTGTTCATTTAAAACATTTTCCAAAATATCATATTCGGAGAGTGGAATAACAATTTTTTTACGAGGTGGTAAAAATATAGAAGGAAGGGAAAAAATTAGGGGGATAATATGAAGAACGTAAAACGTCCCTTCCTCCTCTCCTTATTACGCTTCCTGTTTACGTCTCATAACA
>PDVJ01000411.1_pt1 | contig 14475 bp, 12 predicted proteins | sample 1369811 | NCBI WGS metagenome assembly PDVJ01 (sample SAMN07795376, study PRJNA414565) | Alkali sediment metagenome, whole genome shotgun sequencing project. | reverse complement strand
GTAAAATGCAGGATGAGTGCGGGAAATATGTCAAACAGATGCGCCACTGCCAGCGGTGCCGGGCAGATGCGATCGGAAAACTGGGACACGATATTCAGTCGTGCCTGTACGAGAAAAAATAATATTTTTTTTAATTACAGGACTATTGTCCCATTCCGGACCGTTATCGCCTGGCCGCCAAATCGAACTCTTCTGTTGTCCCCAATCTTCACTGGGAGAAAACCTCCCCGGCGGGATACCTGATACGGCAAGAACTTCTGTTTTTGAAGCCTTTTTTTCCCGGAAGGGGAAAAGGCAGCAATGTGCTGAGCCCGTAACAGGATCTTCAGGTACTCCCCACTGACGGAATAAAAAAGGTGAATTCACAAAAATTCCGGACCTTTTACCCGGGAATATTTGCCCCCATGCCAGAGGTTTGTTTCAAACTGGCAGCCATAGTCAGGATCCGGTTCAATTCATCGATAACCGGTTGCAGTGAGGGGGGTACCACTGAGTCCTCAGCGATGACCGTTTTGCTATGGTAACTAACGGTGTATTTCATTAAATCTGCACTTCCGGGGCGAGCCGAATAATTCGCTTCAAGCAGGGAGAACTGTGACTGATTAAAGAGTGTGACAATCCTGTCGATATCGGTTTGGTTTATCTCAATCTCCTGATTGACTGTCTTACTCGAAACCACAGCAACACCATTATCGAAAATGACCAGACGGTCATCAAAGCCTGCAATACCCCCAGTCCGGTAGTAATCAACCAGCACAGCAGGTGCAGGGGGACGGGACACAGGAGGGGTTTTCGAGCCAAGACAGCCTGCTGTCAGTACGAGAGCAATAACCAGGATAACGTATATTACCCACCATTTTTTTATACAAATCCCTCCTTTTTTACCTGGAAGCTACCGGTAGTTGTCCCTGTTATATCTGAACAACATCTGTCTTGGAGGTTTTTGCTGCTGCTTTACGCTCGGGAAGGACATCTTCAAGAGCCTTGATAAGACCATCAACTTTTTCATTCGTGAAAGCTGCCCTGAACGCGGCAAGTTCTACGGCATTCATGATCATGATCCCTTTTTTCTTCATGGGCAGACCATGTTCCCCAATCGGATTAATATCGATAGCAAGAGAGGCTGCACGGTTCTTTGTCGCCGGGAGTCTGATGATGGAAACACCTTTTACGGAGGTGTTTTTACGCTCCCAATCCTGACCCTCTTCAATAAATGCTTTAAGCGTTTGTGTTAATTCCATGAAAAGAACTATTGATTTATATATTAAAAGTCTATTCGTTACGATGCGAAAGTAACTTATTTTTTCCCGGGAATATTTCCAGCGAGATATTCCAAGCATGCTCCGGATACGCTTCCTGATCCGCCAAAAAGTGACTTCCCGATATACCATATATGGTTTGAACACCAGATCTTTTATCAACATCGAGGAATATGCCCGATATAACACTCTCTCATAACCAGCAGTTTTCACTCGATCAGACGCTTGGCTGTGGTCAGGTATTCCGATGGGATCGCACCGCTGATGGATGGTGGTATGGTGTTATCGGCGAGCGTGTTATCAGAATACGGCAGGTTGGTGTCCGGCTTACGTTTGAAGGCGCGCCGGCATCATTTATTACCCGCTATTTTTCTTTGGATATGGACCTCCACCCCATTCTGGCATCCATTGACCGCGATCCCTTCATCCATACCGCACTCAGTCGATGCACCGGACTGCGCTTAATCCGTCAGCCGAAATGGGAGTGCCTTGTGTCCTATATCTGTTCGACCAATTCGAATATCCCTACGATCCGGCGCAGAATATCTTCCATTGCAAAGCAGTTTGGCAAAGCGATTGAATTCGAAGGAAATACATATTATACCTTCCCTGGACCCTCCTCGATCTCGTGCGGGGAGCATATCCTCCCTGACTGCAAACTGGGTTATCGCACTCCCTATATCTTTGATACTTCCTGTGAGATCACCAATCTGAAAAAGTGGGAAGCTGCCATTTCTGCTCTGTCATTTGAGGATGCACGACGTGAACTGATGAAACTTAAGGGTGTAGGACCTAAAGCAGCTGACTGTGTTCTTCTTTTTGCCTTCCAGAAGTACGAGGCGTTCCCGGTCGATGTCTGGATACACCGGATAATGCAGCAGAATTATCTCCCGGATCTGAGTGCGGGTCCTCATTTAACGGCCCGGGAATATGATGCAGTGCGCCGCTTTGCCCGGGAGCATTTCGGGGAATACTGCGGGTATGCGCAGGAGTACCTGTACGCGGCGAGAGAAGGCTGAGAGCCTGAATATTCCTTAAAAACAGCTTTGATATTTTTTTAAAATTTTTAGGTTAGGATTCAATGCATATTGGCATTTTTTACTCATGCGTTATCATGCTATGATACACTCACTTTGGGGATGGACAAGCATTCCACTTCGCAAGAATTCAGTCTGAGCTAAGAACACGATGAGAGAGAGGTCCCAACTTAGCCGGTGCGGAGGGAACTTCTGATGAAGGAAGCTCCCTAATCGTTTTTTATAAAGTGTCCTCAGGTACCGCTATCCCAGCTGCAGAGATATTTTTTCTGCTCGTTGGTCATCTTATCAAGGGAGAGACCGAGGGATGAAAGTTTCAGGTTAGCAACCTGTTCATCAATTTCCTGCGGGACATCGTATACACCGCCCTTCATCTTCCTGCCGTTCTTGGCTATATGGAGAGTGCAGAGCGCCTGCAGGGCAAAGCTCAGGTCCATGACCTCGATCGGGTGACCCATGCCTTTGGGTGTGGCGAGGTTGACAAGCCGGCCCTCGGCAAGGACATGGACCGATTTTCCTTTAATTATGAACGTCTCGATTCCATCCCGCTGGATGACTTTATCAGCGTTCTTGTGGAGCCATTCGATATCGATCTCAACATTGAAATGACCGGCATTTGAGAGGATCGCACCATTTTTCAGCTTCCTGAAGTGCCTTGCGGCAATGACTGCAACGTTACCGGTTGTCGTGACGAAGATATCCCCTATTGCTGCTGCCTCGTCCATGGACATGACCATGAACCCGTCCATGTGGGCCTCAAGTGCACGTCGCGGGTCAATCTCGGTGACGATAATTTTTGCCCCGAGCCCGTGGGCTTTCTTTGCAAGTCCTCTCCCGCAGAAGCCATAACCGGCAACCACGAAGTATTTCCCGGCGATGAGGGTGTTTGTCGTGATCATGATCGAAGAGAGGGCACTTTCCCCGGTCCCATGGACATTATCAAAGAACCGCTTCATTGGGGTATCGTTCACGGCGATAACCGGAAATTCGAGCTTCCCTTCAGCAGCCATAGCCCTCAGACGGTGGATACCGGTCGTGGTCTCTTCGCAGCCACCGATCACCTTTTTGATGAGGCCCCGGCGTTTTGTGTGAATGTAATGGATGAGATCCATCCCGTCATCGATGGTGATGACCGGCCTGGCATCGAGCACCTGGTCAATAGCAGCATAGTACTCATCAACCGAACACGCACGCTTTGCAAAACAGTGGACATTCTTGACATGATTGAGGGCATCGGCTACATCATCCTGTGTGGAAAGCGGATTGCATCCGGTGATATACACCTCAGCTCCCCCTGCAGCGAGTGCAGAGACCAGGTTTGCGGTCTTGGCCTCAACATGGAGTGCCATGCCAATCGTCATACCAGCAAATGGTTTCTTCTTCTCAAACTCTTTTTTTATGGCGGCAAGTACCGGCATGTACTGCGCAGCCCATTCAATCTTCAGCTTTCCTGAGCTCATGAAACATCCTCATCCGATGGGGGCTTTAAAAAGCAGCCGCCCGGTAACTGACTACCCTATGAATAGGCACGGCAAGTTACATAAAAACTCCGCGAATGAATGACCAATAGGAAATGTAGATAGTATCCGCCGTTCAAGGTGTATCCAATGGTGCTGACGCGACGAATCATACCCTGTCTTGATCTCAAGGATGGCAGGGTGGTGAAAGGCACGAACTTTCTCGGGCTCCGCGATGCCGGAGACCCGGTGGAGCTTGCCGGGCGGTACAACGAGCAGGGTGCAGACGAAGTGGTATTCCTTGATATCACCGCCTCCAGGGAGAAGCGGGGTATCATCATTGAGCTCATTCAACGAGCTGCAGACGAGCTCTTCCTGCCGCTTACCGTAGGGGGAGGTCTCAGGTCACTTGATGATATCCAGCAGATCCTCAGGGCCGGTGCTGATAAGGTGAGCGTCAATACAAGCGCTGTCCACGATCCTACCCTGATCACCAGGGGAGCCGAAGCGTTCGGTACGCAATGCATCGTTGTAGCGATGGATGTGCGAAGGAATTTCACACCCAATGACACGTCAACCCCTGTTTATCTGGACGATGGACGCACATGCTGGTATGAGGTGGTCATTTACGGGGGGAGTAAACCTACCGGTATTGATGCCATCAGGTGGGCAAAAGAGGCCGAGGAACGGGGCGCCGGCGAGATCCTCCTGACCAGTATGGAAACAGATGGCACAAAGAACGGGTTTGATATTGCCATCACCTCCGCAATTTCCGATGCAGCCGGGATTCCGGTCATCGCGAGCGGGGGGGTTGGAACGCTCGCGCATTTCTATGACGGGTTTACCAAAGGAAAAGCCGATGCCTGCCTTGCAGCAAGCGTATTTCACTACGGTGAATTCACAGTCAGGGACGTAAAACAGTATCTCAGAGGCAGGGGTATCCCGGTACGGCTCTGAGATCGAACTCAAATGCGGCGACGGGGTGCTCAAGCTCAAATGCGTTCAGCACAGCAGGATGAATCTCGCCAAAGACTCCTACGGCTTTTCCCGCTACGACTATATCCCCACGGCGTCCGTCAATGAACGCAGGGTCTGCCGATTCCTTCACGGTATAGACGATGGAGAGCTCGTGCAGCACCGCATCAGCTGAGGCAAACGCTTCCGAGAAGTCCGCGTCCGCGTGGGTGCTGACACCGGCGGCCTGCTGGTGGGTACGGCAGTCCAGTACAACGTCGCCCACGGTGAAGAGGCGCTGAGGAAGCTCGCGGTGCCGGTTAATGGTAAGGAACTCGAGGAGCAGGGGGAGGAGCTCGGTCCTTACGACGGTGTTCTCGATGCTGATCGGGTGCATGACATGGAGGACGCCCTTTGTTTCGGGGCGCTGCATCCTCCTGTAGAGAACGTCCTTGTTCGAGAGGGTGAATGGCATCACTTCAAGGTACCCGAGGCCCGTGAACACCTCGCGGGCAAGGGCGGCGTTGACCTGCACCGGGTGGGGTTTTCCCACGGTGAAGGTCTTTGGGGGGTGGGATTCGAGTTTGTCGTACCCGTACGCAATTGCCACGTCCTCGAAGAGGTCCCAGTCATGCATGATATCGGCTCGGTAGCAGGGCACCTGGACCTTAACATTGCCTTTTCCTGCAGGTTCTGCACCAAAGCGCATCTTTTTGAGGAGACCGGCCATTGACGAAGCTGTCAGCTCAACACCGAGAAGCCTGGAGCACTCTTTCACGTTTACTGTCCGTTCAGAGGGAGCAAGCGTCGGAGTCTGTACTCCACCTATCTCCACACTCTCGATGGCAGCCCCTGCCTCGGCCATTGCCGTGCAGATTATGTTGACTGCAACACCGACCGCCCGCGGGTCGGTGCCGGTCGTATCGAGCAGGATGTTCTTCGAGTCGATGGTCACCCGTGTCCGCTCACCGTTGATGATCGGGGGGAACGAGAGGACATTGTCGTCCCGATCAACAATGAGCGGGAAGAGCGGGAAGTCTTTGACGATCTTCGCATAGTCCCGGCCTTTCGGGTGCTTCTCGAGGATCTCTTCCATCGTCATCTCTTCAGCATAATCGAGCGGCACGAACTTCCGGGTCCGCGGCGATGCAATATACCGGAACGGCGGCTTTATGGTGTCCATGTCATGGATGCCGATCGCAACCTTGCTCCGGCCCCGGCCTACCGCCCAGTGGAGCGATTCCTGCAGGGACATAATACTCTGGATCGACTCGTCATCGAACGAGACCCCGCGGATCACGGCGGCGCCGAGTATGGGACGAATGTCTGCCAGCTTCGGGTCGATGGTGAAAGAGATCCCCGAGGGTCTGACCGAGTACAAGGGCAGGCCGGTTTCGATCCCGAGGTATCCCCTCATTGCCCGGGCAACGCCTTCCGGACTGAAGAGATCGGGACGGTCGGGGAAGAACTCCACGTCTGCATGGTCTTCCTCGGTACGTTCCACATCCGAACCGATGAGGGGTACCTTCTCGAGGATTGTCTTCCGGTCGGTGCGAGTGAGCCGCTCGAGATACCTGTAAGGAAGGGTGATAACGGCCATGTCAGATCCCTCCATGTACCTTCCGCAGCGAAGGGGTCTCGCGGAGGAACGCCACGTCACTCTTGTGCAGGAGCCGGAGGTCCTTGAGACCGAGGCGGAGCATCGCAATCCGGCTCACGCCGTGACCCCATGCAAGGACGGGATACTCGATCCCTATCGGTGCGGTAACCTCCTCACGGAAGACGCCTGCGCCGCCCATCTCAATCCAGCCGATCCCGTCAATGTACACTTCCGCATCAAGGCTCGGCTCGGTGTAGGGGTAATACGAGGGCTTGAACCGAACACTCTCAAAGCCCATGCGGTTGTAGAACTCGCGGAGGATCCCGAGCAGGTTCCCGAACGTGACACCCTCATCCATCACGATCCCCTCGAGCTGCTCGAACTCTGCAAGGTGAGTGGTGTCAATAGTCTCGCGCCGGTATACCCTGCCGACCGCGAACGCTTTTACGGGCGGATTCCTGTTCAGTGCAAGGTGCTGGATAGAAAGGCTCGTGGTGTGGGTACGGAGCACGCACTGCTCGGCCTTCTCCTCCCTCCATACCCCACCCCAGCCGGTCGAAGACGTATCCCCACCGGAGATGTGCATGGCCTTCACTTTTTCGTAGCCCTTTGGAAGCGGGATGGTCTCTTTGAGGTAGAAAGTATCCTGCATCTCGCGGGCCGGGTGGTCCTGTGGCTGGAAGAGGGCGTCGAAATTCCAGTAGCACTGCTGGACAATGTCACCGTAGAGTTCCTCAAAACCCATCTCGAGGAGGATCTCCCGCATTTCGGCAATGATCCGCTGGTAGGGGTGGACCTTTCCGGGGTATACCTTCTTCGGGAGCTTGGTTACGTCATACCTGCGGAGGTTCGCGGTCTTCCAGCTGCCCGAGAGGATCTGTTCGCGGGTAAGTGTGCCGGTCTCTTCGCGGAAGTCGAGACCTTTTGCGGCAACCGTGAGACCTTCAGGAGTGATGGTAATGACGTACCGCACGGTCTCGCATTCCTGCAGGATCCCACGCTTGACAAGTTCTTTAGTGTACGGTTCACCGGCCTGGGGATTTCGCAATGCAGCTTCCTCAGCGCTTGTTGACTTGTTTTGATCTTTTATTACCGTGGAACCATCGACGTGAATGAGCCCTTTTTTTCGTAACTGGCCAAATCCAATTTTAAAGGCGGGATGTTTTTGGAGATCTGAAAGTTGAGTGCTAGGAGGTAATATTGAGAATAATTGAGTTTCTGGCAGGTTGGACTTTCGGTACTGCTCTCCTTCTTCGGTCGGGATAAATTCCTTCACAACGATCCGTTCGACTTTTACCAGCCCCTTATCCTGTGCCAGGTGGGCCCACTGCACGACTGCCTCCGGGGTTGCCTCAAGAAGCCCGGCAAGATGCGGAGCATCCGCCTTCTTCTCTTTCTCTAACGTTCCCAGCAACCGTTTCTCATTCTGTGTCAGTTCCGCCATCTTACACCTCGATCTTATCCGCCGCTGCGTCCATTTTATCCTTGAAGTCTTTCAGGAACGCAACCACACGTTCAGCTGTCTCCTTCTTGCAGGTGCCGCACATGATCTCACCAGAAACACATTTTCTCCGTATCTCAGCAAGCTCCGCATCGTCAGTTACCATATGGAAGAGGTTGAGGAGGTACAGCGAACACCGGTCGGGTTCCCCACCATAACGCTTCTGTTCCTCAAGCGTCATCCTTCCGCCGGTAATACCCGCCATCACTTTCTTTCTTACCGTCGCTTCAGACTCATAAAACGATATGATGCTTTCGGGAATACTGCTGGACATCTTACCACCGGTAAGTCCCGGCATGAAAATATGGTAGGGGGACGAAGGGGTGTAGAAGGCAAAACCCCCATGCGCACGTTCTATCTGGCGGACCTTTGCACTGACATCGGAGCATTGTGCGTCTTTGATATCTACATGTCCCTCGTACTTCTTTGCATGCGGGAATGCTGCTTTTACCGCGTCAAGCGCTTTCCCAGGTGCGTTCTTTGATCGGACGCTTATGCAGTCATGCCTCTCTTCTACGGTAAACATGCGGAGTTTGTGGGCGACACCCCGGGTAAGCCGTATGTGCGGGTCCTGATCAATACCAACAGGGACAACCGTCGGGGCCGGTTCGCGATCGATCTGGGGGAACAGGATGTCTGCAACCTGCGTGATCACACTGTCGGCATGGGCGAGATCCGTCTCGGGTGAAAAACCATAAATTGCCGCCAGCTCGGAGAAATTTACTTTGGTTGCGGCTTCAAAGGCGAGATCTTTCAGCCGTTCATTTTTACTCTGGAAATAGGTCTGTCCCTCAAAGCCGAGAGCATAAAGGCAGGCAAGGTACTCTTTCCCGTACTCACTGCACTTTTCCCATGACATGTCCCGTACTGCATGTGCCTCACGGTCGGCAATAGTAACGTAGCCATTACCGCCCTGCTGCACATGCCATACCACCTCCTTCATGACCATCAGGTGGCCGAGATGCGGGTGGCCACTCGGCATGAACCCGGTAAGGATGTGAAAGGGCGTTCGGTTGCGTATAGCACTTGCGATAGGGAGGTAGTCGCGGTGCCCCACTACGATACCTCTCCGCATAAAATACGGGACGCTGGGGAGATCAGGGATTATCGGGGCGATAGGCTCGATGCCAAAATCGGAGAATAATTTCTCAACATCAACGGTCTGGTTGCTTGACCAGGGATTAATGCATGGNGAACGCTNATAGTTTGATTCGTGCAAATTCGACGAACTGAATTCCGGTAGTATGTACAGCGCCAAACAACATCTTCTTTTTGACACTGTGTGCCATCCGGACTGATCGCGAGATCACGCTCATAGGAAGAGACGCCTCTTTTTCAACTGCGTGAACCAGCATGTCTGAATGAACATTTTTCCCACAATAGACCCGGAAATGATGACCAAACTTGTAGCCCGTCCGTGGAGTGAAATTGTGCCCTCTGAGTTCAGTATATACCTTATCCTTCTCGGCAAGTTCTCCATCAGTCTCACTGGCGAGTGCAAAATACTCACCAGTCCTGACAAGGTTATTCCCACTTTTAAGGACAATTTTTCCTATCCCCATCAGATACAGCAGTTCAACAGGAGCGAGCATCAGACGTTCAGCGTCAAACCGTTTACCAAATCCTGACTTTTCGAGATCTGAATGGGCCGGCACCATCACCATTGCGGATTTTCCCACAAGGAATGCTTCCTGAGAGGATACATCAGGCAAATAATTTCCGGGTTCAACCAGTTTCTGGAGTTTAATTTCGTAATAAGTCAGCTCTTCTTCGTCATCGACAACAGCGAGTACATATTGCTTGCGCATGTTTCTTGAGGCAACAACCTCTTCAATGAGTTTTACAAACCGGATCGGGTCGCGTTCGGAAAGGACCCGGACAAGATAGAGCGACTCTCCCGTACCGGGTTTTTCACCGCGTTTGAACACCCGGAAATCGTGCGGTCCGGCCTGCACAACATATCCCCGCTCCCGCATATCCCGATACACCAGAAAACTTCGCAGGAAATCAGGTTGATCGGCAAACCTGGAAGCCAGGGTGTTGAACGTGTACCCGGGCACATCGATCTTCTGCCGGTGGAGAAGATAGAGGGCCTCCTGGTTTGTCAGTTTCACTCCGTCCTGTCAAATATTGCCTTCACTGCCGGATCTATTGTTTGTGAAAGATAATAAGAGCACGGAAAAAATGAGGAAACTGTTTTTGGCTCTGTAAATTTCCNTTTTAAAAAACAGGAAATTCAAAGCATCGTACAATGAAGCAGGGGCCGATACCAGTTTCCCTACCCTGCGTGTATTGTGNTTATAACGTACGGATCCGGTATAAATGTGACANATTCATGTCCGTTTCTCCAGACCCCCAATCCNTTTAGGNTANGTGGGGATTNTGTATTTGAACTGGTCAACTCATTCTTGAAGAAACAAATCCCGGATATGTTTATTCTGCCAGCTCACGCACTTTAGCAATATTGCCCACATCATCCCGTCGTTCATCTACCGGGGTTTCACAAATCAGCGGGAGGGCTGAAAGAACAGGATGGCGAAGAATGTTCCGGAACCCGTTTTCACCGATGAATCCCATTCCTATGTGCTCGTGCCTGTCAAGTCCGCTTCCCCGGTCACCTTTCGTATCATTCAGGTGGATGATTTTGAGATTTCGGATACCAATGTGATCATCGAACTCTGCAAGTGTTTCTGCAAGGCCAGTTTCTGTCCTCAGCTCATATCCCGCTGCAAATGCGTGACAGGTATCAAAACAGACACCAGTCCGGGTGTAATTTTCAATCCCTTCCAGGATTCCGCGGATGTGCCCGAAACTGCTGCCGACACTGTTCTTCTCTCCTGCCGTATTCTCAAGAAGCAGCATTACCGTAGAGTCAGATTCACCAAGAGCCGTATTAATCGCAGTGATGACCCGGGCCCTTCCTCCGGCAATCCCGTCACCAAGGTGATGTCCGAGGTGGGTAATGAGATACGGGATACCAAGCCGACCACACCGGTCAAGTTCGGCAGTGAGGGCTGCGATAGATTTTTCGTAAATATCTGGTTTTGGGGAGGCCAGGTTCGGAAGATAGGGCATATGGTCAACGGGAATTATTCCGGTGGCCCGGATCTTCTCCTTGTAAGTATCGCAATCATGGTCCGACAACGGTTTGTATCCCCAGCCCCGGGGGTTGCGGGAGAACATCTGGAACACGTCACACCCGGTTTCTTTTGCGCGATCGACAGCGAAATCCAGTGAGCCTGCGATTGAAACATGGACACCAACACGAACCATACTCACACCGTTTTGTATACATTGGGATTTTAAAGCCGATCTATTTAGAAGGTTGCAGTTATTTAAAGACCGGTGAATGGGCTCTGAAACGAATCGATTCATGTCTGTTTGTCCAGAGCCGTCATTGGGAGATACGATGAGAGAGTCCAGATCGCGTCACCTGGCAGGCAGAGTGTCAGAAAAAAGATTTATTTCCGTTTCATCATAAGAGCAAGCCCTGCTAACCCTATCGCCCCGATCACCGCCAGGGGCACCATGCCGGCCCTGGTTGTTGTTGCCGGTCCCGCAACAGGTGTCCTGGATGTCGCTGACAGTGATTGCTGCGGTGTCAGCGCTTCGTCAGGCCGGGTTGTTGTTGCGGTCCGGATATTTGTCTGGGCTGCACTGATTGGTGGCACTATTTTGACGATATACACAGAAATTGCCTGAGGCCCGGTGCTACCAGATTTCCCCGGACAGATTGTGGATGATGCCTGTCCTTTGACGAATGTGACGGTCACACCCGAGCCGTCGTTCCTTCCACTATAGGTAAACGATTCCCCTGGCATGAGTGTCCGTGCCAGGACTCCGTATCCATCGCTCTTTACCATAATTATGGCTGATTTGGCCGTGCATGTGGTGCCAGTACATGCCGAACAGTCCGGTACTGTTGTTGCGTCCAGAGAGTAATTGCCGATGAGCGGGGTTGGGATCGTGCGTATATCGCCAATTATATCGGTTACCAGCTCCTCGTTTGGCCGTGAGCCATATAACTTTGCCAGCGTAATCCACGTCTCTCCTTGACCCCCAAGGCTGGTCGCGATAATTGGATCGCCGTTTTTAAAGACGGTGAATGCAGCTGCGTCCGGTACTGTGCCGGTAAGTCCGGTCTTGTTGGTGGGCGTATAGGAACAGACCGGTGCTTCGTTCACCGGGTAATTGCATCCATACTGGAGCGGGTGGTCAACCGTCAGGGTATTCTTATCAGGGTTGAGGGTCGCGCATGACTGCTCCGACAGGTAAAACGAAACCGCAGAGAAGCAGCACTACAATAATAGTAATAACGCCTGTTTGTTTCATAATCGTATATTCTCTGTTCAAAATCATATAACGACTTTCTTAAAAGGGGAGGTTGAAAAGAGGACCCCACGTATCTGAACATTTTTGCCCTGAAAACGACAACCCGGTAATCATGAAGGTCACGTTCCTGGGGACGAACGGCTGGTATGATACGGTGACCGGCAATACCTGCTCGGTCCTGATTCAGGCAGAAGAGTATGACATCATCCTTGATGCCGGCAATGGTATCGCAAAAGCAGATCACTATATAACCCAGGACAAGCCGGCATACCTGTTCATCAGCCATTTTCATATCGACCATATTACGGGACTCCACACGCTGGTCAAATTCAGATTCCCGAAGGGTTTGAAGATCTTCGGGCAGGTGGGAACTGCCGCCATCCTGAATACGTTTGTTGCAGAGCCTTTTACGGTCCCGTTCGCACAACTTCCGTATCCTGTCAGTATTGCGGAACTTGAAGAGGGGAAGCATACCCTCCCGTTCCCGGTTGAATGCCTCCCGCTGGTACACCCGGCACCCTGCTATGGGTACAGGCTGAATCTTGATGGCAAGGTAATCACCTACTGCACCGATACGGGTGTCTGTGTGAACGCTGTCACGCTGGCCCGTAATGTGGATCTTCTCATTACTGAATGTGGATTGAAACCGGGGCAGGAAAGCCCCGGCTGGCCACATCTCAATCCTGAAAATGCACTATATATTGCAAGAGAAGCACACGCGAAGCGTCTTGCACTCATGCATTTTGGCGCAGAAGTGTACAGGACTCTTGATGATCGACGTGATATACAAAAACAATTTGGGAAAGAATACCCGGGTCTGGTTGTTGCAACCGATGACCTGACTATTGAAATCTGAAAAAAGTTACTATTCCTGAATTTTTTTCATCAGCCATGCCATATTGGCACCCAGGGTCTTCATCGTCATAATTCCTTCGTCGTCACCATTCACATCACCCGGCGCAAGCCCGATTCCGATGTTCCAGTAGGACGAACCGGGAACCACCATCTGGTTTATGAAAAAAAAGTGGTTGATGGTGTCAAATGCATGAATTGCACCACCCCTTCTCACAGCGACAACGGCAGCACCCGTTTTTCGCCTGAACATATCCTGGTTTGCCTTGGCCACAAATCCTGCCCGGTCTATCAGGGCTTTCATTTCCGAAGAGACATCCGCAAAATATGTCGGCGATGCAAGGATAATCCCGTCAGCATCCAGCATCTTTTCGATACAATCGTTGACAATATCCCCTTTGACCGCGCACCGGTTATTCTGCTTCTCAAAGCATTTTCCACACGCAGTACAGCCCCGGATCTTCTTTCCTGCAAGCTGGACGAGCTCGGTTGCTATCCCCGCTTTTTTCAGTTCCCCGAACACTGCATTGACAAGAATCGCCGTATTGCCATCTTTGCGTGCACTTCCATTGAATGCAACAACCTTCATTTCTCTTCACCTTTTTACTAATCCATTCTCTCATGAACAGATAAAAAAACCGCAGGGTACCCCTTTTCAGGTAATAGAAGACCTGTCTGAAAGCACCATCTTAAGAACCCTCACAGCAAATGGTGTTGCGATATGAATACTCGTATGCAATTTTCCGATTTTCACCTCTCACGTGAAATCGGTAAAGCAATAGAAGATATGGGCTTTGAAGAGCCCACACCCATCCAGGCACTCGCTATCCCTCTCATTCAGGCGGGCCGTGACGTAACAGCCCAGGCACAAACAGGTACAGGAAAGACAGCAGCATTTGGCATTCCCATTATTGAGAAGATTGATGCATCCCACAGAACCGTCCAGGCAATTGTACTCTGCCCGACGCGTGAACTCGCAATCCAGATCGCAGAAGAGTTCTCTGAGCTCCTTTCCCATCTCCCGCGTATAACGGTGCTTCCGGTATACGGCGGCCAGCCGATCGACCGCCAGTTGCGGGCGCTTCATACCGGCGTCAATATTGTGATTGGCACCCCCGGACGGGTGATGGACCACCTCAGGCGCCGGACACTCTCACTCGATGAAGTATCCGCGGTTGTTCTTGACGAAGCAGACCAGATGCTTGACATGGGATTCCGTGACGATATTGAACTGATCTTAAAAAAGATCCCGCAAAAACGCCAGACCCTTCTTTTCTCTGCGACCCTCCCCCAGCCTATCATCGATATTTCCAAACGGTTCATGAATAAACCTGAGTTTGTCAAGGTTGAGTATGCAGATCTGATTGTGCCGCAGATAGAACAATCGTATATCGAGGTTAAAGAGCGTGAAAAGCTCGATGTACTCTGCCGGCTGATCGATATCGCCGACCCACACTTGTCGATTATCTTCTGCAACACCAAG
>PDVJ01000410.1_pt1 | contig 14492 bp, 13 predicted proteins | sample 1369811 | NCBI WGS metagenome assembly PDVJ01 (sample SAMN07795376, study PRJNA414565) | Alkali sediment metagenome, whole genome shotgun sequencing project. | reverse complement strand
TCAATGATATCCAAATTTTCTGCCTCTGCCTTCAATCGAACGATCGCTGTCTCTGCCGTCACTCCGGGGCTTAGACTGAGGTAGGCGGTCGTCATCAAGGCCCCTGCCGTCTCATCGGGATGAACAAGGAGCTCTCTCAAGTCCTCCGCTTTTTCCTGCTCCATGCCTTCAAGGATTTCCTCTGCCCTCTCCTCGGGGAGGTCAGCCAGAAGATCGGCTGCGTCACTGGGCGACATCTCTTCCACGATATCAGAGGCTTTCTCTACAGAAACCGTTTCGATAAGGGCTTTCTGAATCTTCGGGTCGATCTCCTCAAGGGCCTCGGCAGCCGTCTCTGTGTCTAAGGCACGGAAGATTGCGGATCGTTCGCGGCCGGTTAAATCCTCGATGATATCGGCCAAGTCAGCAGGATGGAGATGGGAGAGTTTCTTCTGAGAGACACTAAGATGGAGCAGATCGGAACCAGAAAGGAGTTGGACGTATTTCCAGGAGATGAATTGGTTGGGAAGGTTATAGGAGAAAAGCCATTGGAGAGCCCGATCCACCGCCTTCTCCCATCCCACCCTCCTCATCAGCCCTCGAAATCCCACGTCCACATGGACCAGCCGGAGGCGGGAATCTACTCGGAGGAAATGGAGATCGTTGACCCTCACCACCTTTGCACCGAAGGTATCGACGATCTGTTTGTCCATCACCTCCTCCTGGATGAGAATGAGGTTATTCGCGGGAAGGGAGGGCTTGGGGAGAGTAAGTTCGTTTTCGGAAAGAATGATTCGGGGTTCGATCTGAAGGATCTTTTCCCAGGGGAAGTAGAACTTTTTCCCTCTGCCCTTCGCATGGATGACCATGCCAATGATCATGGGATAGGGCTCTGCTCTCTCGGCCACCAGATCGGAGACTTTACCCATTTTCTGGCCGGAGGGGTTCAAAACGCTTCGGTTTACAAAGTTACTGAAAAAATAGAACTCTTTGAGGTTTTGATCCATTCCCTACCTGATTGAAATGGTTCTTCCCGTCCCCGCTGATTGGCAGGTCGGTGCTGGAAATCTTGATCCTCAGATGGTTTTCTAATTCTTTATAGCGACTTTGCAGAAGGGTGTCAAAGGGAAAGTATGAGATTTCTGGAAGGACCAGAAATCTCTTAGAAAGATCCCCTGGAGGGTTCATTCTTATGACCCATCTGGGCTAAACGCTCCCTCTCCATCTTTTTCTTCGCTTCGATCTCCTTCAGGGTAAATTCAAATTTGGAGTAGGTGTTTTTAGAAATGAATTCAAATTCGATGATCTCTTTGTCACGAACAGGGTCCCGGTGATAGAACTGCCGGTATTTGGTCTGAAGGAGTTGCTGGATCGATTTAATCTCTACCAAACGGTCACGGATCCCTTTATAGGACTCCCGTATCTGATTGATGATATCCGGAGGAACGCTCCTCCCCGGAGCGACTCTCAGACACTTCTCCTGAAAATCTTGGACGACCCCCTTCAAGTAGTGATAATGGCCCTGAATGTTATTCACTAAACTGAGCGCATACTTTTGTCGCTGGATCTGGTCTCTTTCCATGATTCACCTCCAAACCTATTTTACCTCCATTCTCATCGTTCTCCAACAGGCAAAATGGTTAGTGTCAGAACGGTTAGAGACGACCGGATTCTTCGGGAGAGCAGAGCCGTTTGCGGATCGGTTCATCAGCGGGTGGCATGGCCAACCCCTCCAGGTCCTTTAGAGGAACCCACCGGAGATCTGCACACCCGAGGGGTTTGAGATGGCCTTTCACCTTCCCACAGCGAAAGGCTAAGAGCAGGAGGGGACCCTCCGGATGGGGTTCAAAGACAGCGTCAAAGATCCTTCCCACCTCCACCTCAATATCCAGCTCTTCCTTTAACTCTCTCCTCAGGGCTTCTCTGGGCTCTTCTCCTTCCATCACCTTTCCTCCCGGAAATTCCCAGAGCCCTCCGTGAGGGGAATCCTCCTTCCGCTGGCTGACGAGGACGCACCCTTCTTCAATCATCAATCCTGCCACGACGATGAGAGTTTTCAACTCAAGCCTCCACTTTATTTCGCCCTGCTCTTTTGGCTCGGTAGAGAGCGTTGTCTGCTTCACGGATCAAATCGGTCACCGTAGAAATCTTGGAGGAGAAGGTGGCCACGCCGACACTTACTGTCAAATCTCCATTGGGTTGGGCATTCTCGTTGGGGAAAGGCATCTCAGCGGCCATTCTCCTCACTCTTTCTGCAATGGCAAGAGCACCTTCCTTTCCAGTATTAATTAGAATAGCGCAAAATTCCTCTCCTCCGTATCGGGCGACCACATCGGTCCCCCGGACAGCATGCTGGATGATCATGGAGATAGTTTTCAACACCTGATCTCCAGCGAGATGTCCATTGGTGTCGTTGTAGTTCTTGAAATAGTCGATATCGATCATGAGGAGGGAGAGTTGGGTTGGGTACCGCTTTTGACGATCCACCTCCCTAGTTAATTCCTGGATAAAAAGACGGTGATTGCAGATCCCGGTTAGGTCATCCGTATAAGAGAGACGTGTTAATTCCTCTCTCATTTCCTCGAGCTCCTTCGCTTTCTTTTCGATCTCCTTCAATTTCTCCTTATAGAGATCCTTCATGGCCTGCAGTTCCCGGGCATATTCATCCCTTTCCCGGATTTTTTCCATGAGTTCCTTCTTCGATCTCGCCCAGCCCTCCTCACTTTTCAACTGCTCTCTCAAGTCCCTCAGCGTAATGAGAAACATTCCCTCCCGGGGAATTCCAACCAATTCCACAGGAATCCGCTCTCCCTGCTGACTGAGAATCAGGGTCTTGAGGTGAATCTCTCCTCCCTGCCCCATCTCCTCACATCCATGGAGGATGTTGCCATGGTCCTCCTGCACCACCACATCGATGAGAGCCATCTTTTGAAGCTCCTCCCAGGAATATCCCAGGATTTCCAGACCCTTGGGGTTGACTTTGATAAATTCTCCCTTTTGACTGAGGATGATGAAGGGATCCCGGATCGCCTCCAGGATGGGGGCCTGGAGAGGGGCTTTTTTCTCCAGGCCCTTCACTTTCATCCGGATTTCTTTGAGGGAAGAAGATTTCATAGCCTTTCAAAGGCCATCATATCATTCCTTGAACTTCTCTTTCAATGGCCTTCAACACCTTTGGATCATAAGGAGGAATGTCTCGCAGGGAGGGGTCCAAAGGATTTTCAGGATTGAAGTTCTGAAGAATGAACCTACGGCCCGCCCGGAGCTCTTCACCAAGCCTCTTGATATCTTCTTCTCCATGGAGCCCTGGAACCACGGTCATCCGGAATTCATACTCCACCTCTTCCCGTTTCAATAGCTCGATCGACTTTAGAATGAGATCTAGGTCGATGGAAATGCCAATCGAACGCCTATAGCTGAAAGGGTCCAGCGGAGCCTTTACATCCATGGAGACGAAATCAATTTCTCTGTTTTTTACCAGGGCCTCTAGGATTTGGGGGTTTGATCCATTGGTATCCAATTTGACCGAAAAGCCCTTTCCCTTCAATTCATGGATCAAATGAGGAAGGCTTTTTTCCAAAGTGGGTTCCCCACCTGTAATGCAAACCCCATCGATCCAGCCGCGAAAGGATTGGAGTCGGCCCAACACATCTTCCAATGGAATGGAAGCGTACCTCTCAGGATGCAAGACAAGAGGATGATTATGGCAGTAAGGACAGCGAAAATTGCAGCGGGGCAGAAAAAGGACGGAGCAGAGTTTTCCTGGCCAATCCAGAAAGGAGGTTTCCAAAAATCCTTTGATCTCGGTCATGGCTACGGTCTGTCGGCCGACAGGAGAGGTCATCCGAAGGAGGGGGTGGTTCGGTTTACAAAAGACTCTCTAAGAGATGCTCCTTCACCTCCTGGAGAGTGGGAACCACTCCTCTCCAACTCACCACCTCCCTCTCCTCCTCATCCTCAATGATGAGAGAGGGAGTAGAGAGGATGCTGTAAAAGGAGGCTTCGGCCAGGCCTTCAATCGTATCCAGATCGTAATGATAAACTGGCACGCCTTCCTTTTTTAGCTCGACTCCAAGCTCCTTGACGGCAGGACATCTCGGACATTTGGCCTTGGTAAAGATTTTAAGCGATCCCATAGTGCCTCCCAATTAAGAATTCCAAATTTCAAAAACGAAAGTTCAAATTTCAAAATTAAGATTTTCATATTTGAAAATCGAGGTTTTAGGTTTGGCATTCTATAAAGTCTCTTATCCCGATGCCAACTGGGCCTCTCCCTCTTTCTTTTCCAGGAAGCCCTGGTTCCGATACCGGTTCCTCAATTCTCCGAGCTTCCCTTTATTCCAGCTCGAGGTTTTGGTGAAGTAACCTGTAATCCGGGTGATGCCGTCCACATCCCCGGAACCGCAGTAGGCACAGGTGGACCGAAGCCCTCGCGTCGTACGATGACAGAAGTTGCACGTTGTGAACTCGGGAGAGAAGGCGATCTGATCATTCTGAGTCCATTGAAATGTTTTGATGACAAAATTGGCCATGGACGACTTCGAAGGCTTGGCCTCCCCTAGCCAGATATGGGTCAACGCTCCTGCCTCGATGAGAGGATGGAAGAGCCCCTCCTGTCTCACCCGTTCAATGGGGTTGAGGACGGCGGAATTATTCAGGTAGGTGGAGTTTGTATAATAGACCTCGCCTTTTGAGATATCTCCCTTGACGATATGTCCCGATTTCGGGGAATGGTATTTGAGGTCCAATTTAGCAAAGCGATAGGCTGTCGATTCAGCCGGCGTCTGCTCGAGAACGAAACGCATCCCACAGCGCTCGCTGAGCTTTTCCACCACCAGTTTCATATGGGCGATCACCTTCAGTCCGAATTTGAAGGCCTGTTTGGATTGATGCAACTCCTGACCGGTGTGAATTTGAACCATCTCATTGAGCCCCACCATGCCGATCAAGAAACTGGCACGTTGCATCCTCAGGTAAGGAGATCCATCCCGGTTCATGGCCAGGAGGGCAAGCGGTCCCTTCTCGCCCAGAGAGAGGAGTTTCTCAATGAAATTTTTCTTTTCGAGATGGGCCCTGACGGCCATTTCAATGAATTCAGTAATTTTTGAAAAGAGCTGGGTATCGTCTCCCTTCGAGAGGTAGGCGATTCTTGGAAGATTGAGCGTCACATTCTGGAGGGCGCAGTAGCGCATCTTCCAGGGCTGTTTCGCATCTTCTAAATCCGTCTGGTCGAGTTTGAAACTGAGACGGCAGCATTCAGAGATCTTGGCCGTCTCTCCGCGGTCGAAGACAAAATAGGTATTGCCCTTTTCAGAAGCAACTTCGCAGATGTGATTTAGAAAATCCATGTGCCCCGGTGTCTTAAAGAATTTTTCCGTGATATGGACCATTGGTTTCGGAAAGAAGAAAGGTCTTCCGGACCCATCCCCATTGAGGTAAACGTCGAAGAGGGCCCAGGCAAAGCGTTGGGCTTCTTTCATATATTCGCTGTAGGTTTTTCCCGTCATCTCGCCGCCCGGTCCGATGGCAGGGACATCTTCAAAATGCTTGGGAATCTCCCAATAGAGATTGAGGTCGGTGAAGATGGCCTGTCCCCCTCTGGCCACGGCCTGCTGGGAGAATTCAAAAATCATCATCTGAGCCAGTTGTTCTAAGTCGCGATCCGACATCCCCACCAGATAAGGGGCAAAGAAGAGATTGACCGAGTCCCATCCAATGGCCCCGGCGAAATTGCTCTGAAGCGCTGCGGCGAACTTCACCATATGGGCAAGGAGAACTTCAGGATGTTTGGCAGGCTTGGCCATGGCGATCGAATTTGGGAGGCTGAGGCCAAAGCGTTTGATATATTCCAGAGACTGTCCACTGCAATAGGGCCGATCGACAAAGCCAAGGTCGTGAAGATGGATGTCACCGCGCATGTGGGCATCGGCGACCTCCTGAGAAAAGACGGAGAGCAGGGCATACTCCTTCTTGATCCTTTCAGCCAGAGTGAGATTGGTGGCTTCCGGACCATGAGGGACATTGGCGTTCTCTTTATTGGGGTGAAGAATGAGTTGGTCCACGTCATAGAGGGGCATGCCGAGACGGGTGTGCATTCTGCGGGCCTGTTCTAGTCCTCTCTCGACCAGTTTGGTATCGACCAGTTCACGGATGAGAGGTGCGGTGATCATCTTGATTTTGGAAGTGGCAATCAGCTCCTCTACCTCCCGGGCGATCTCCTTTGCCGTATCGAGGTCCACATAAGTTTCTCGAATGAGGGCATCAACGATCCTTTGGCGCTCCCAGCCATGCATGGACTCATCCGACGTTCGGACGAAGAGGGCCATATCTGTTGTTTCAAACTCTTCCTTGAAGGTCTGATGACCTTCTTTCATCTCGATCACGGTTGACATCTTATTTCACCTTTCCTTATTTAAATAGGGTGGGAAATTTATCCTCAACTTTTCCACTGGCACGCCTAAAGAATAGGCAATCCTTTCTAAGAGTTCGAGAACCTACATTATTTTTCAGATTTAAAAAGCCCATACATTTCGGATTTTTGCTCAGTTAAAGGTTTATGGAAAGCATTGAATGAAGGGCAATATTTAGTATGTTAGAAGATGATTACTACAAGATATTGTTGTGTGTCAAGAAAAAAATAGCTTTGTGAAAATAATTTTTTATTTCTTCTCTTTGTTGTTGGGGGCTTTTTGGAAGGGCCTTATGGGCGTTTCAAGAAGGCGCTGAATAATTCCCCAGAGGTTTTCTCCCAGCCCTTTTATGGGCACAGCCTCGATTTTGGGGTCGCCAAGATCTCCTTTAACTTCATAGATATAGGAGAGAAAGGCCTTATCTTGTCCAGTGAGAATATACCCAGCCAGGGGGAGATGGCTTAAAATCAAAGATGGCTGATTATCATGTCGACGGTTACGAGGGGATGAACTCCGACCGTCGCATCGATTTGGTTCTTGACAAGATCGATCTTTCCAAAAAGAGTGATCCGTATGGCATCGCTTTGCACTATGAAATCTTCTGTAGAAGCGACCCCATCCTTAAATTGAATATTCGCCATTATCTGACGATAAGGAAGTCCCTTTGTCTTTAGGTCCGGGAGCCTTCCCCAGAACCATTGAGAGACGTTAAGAATGGAGAAGATTCTGCCAAGGGTTCTCCATCTTTCGATCATCCCGTGCTCAACCTCCAGCCTTAAGGTCCCATTGAGAGACTCCTTCACCCTTTGGAAATCTTCTCCCGCTCCTCGTAACTCTAGTCTGTCGATATGAACCCTTCCGGTAATTAGTCTGTCGATATGAACCCTTCCGGTAATATCAATTCTTTCCTCCTCCCCTTTTTGTAAGAGAGTACGGAGAAAGGCTTTCGCTTCCATGTTGGATAGACGTGGCGTGATCTCAAATCTTACTCCCTTTTCAATAGGCGCAATCCATCCTCCACCCCAGAGGTCCCCCCCCAATCCTTTAAATTGAAAAGGCCCGAAAACCAATTTCTCATCTACGGTCTTCATCTCCACCTTCAGGTCTTGAAAAGAGAGCCCCCGGAACTTCCCCTGCCCTACCTCCACCTTGCCGTCAAGGGACCAGGTGGAAAGCCAATCCCCAAGCTTCTTAAGAGAAAGAGAGCCTTCTCCCTCTCTTTTGGGAAGGAAAGGATCGAGATCAAGTGAAGGAGAGTTAAGTTGGAATGCGAAGAACTTTCCCTTCGCCCCGGAGCTCTTTTCTCCGCCTGTCAATCGGGAGAGGGTCCCTGAAAAGGAGATCGGAGAATTTCCGATCATCCCCTTTAACCCGACGATTCGAATCTGTTCGGGAGAGAGAAGAAGAGATCCGTCCATAGAGGAGAGGGGGACAGTCATTTCCTGATGCTTAACCGAAAACTCTCTCACACGAATCTCCCCTTCTTTCAACAGCGCCATTCCCTCTTCCTTTTTCCCGGCCCATCTCAAATGGCCCTCTGTTATTCCCGAGATTTCCTGAATCTCCTTCAACGGAGTTCGTATCGGGTCTGGAGAAAAAGGGGATTGAAGCAGGGGAAAGAGGTCTTTCCAGTCGATCAGGCCCCGTGTGGAGAGGTTGACAGTCCCGTCCTTGATATTCCCATCCAATGTCAGAGAGGAAAGATTGGAATAGATCTTGAATTTTGAAAAATGGATCCCTAGAGGGGAAAAGGAGAGGGCCCCCTCTTTAAAGATGAGGAGGGAGGAGATCCCCTTTGGACGAAGGTGAACTCCTCGAGGGGTGACTTCCCCTTCATAGGAAGAAAATTTGAGGTCAGATTGACCCTGCCCCTTGAAAAAGAATTCCGTTGTTCCAGAGAGCTCTTCGATCCATTCTGTTTTTGAACGGATCTCCTCTGAAAAAAGGGGCGTTTTTGTGAGGCTCAATAGATTTTTGAGATCGGCCTTGCCTTTGATCGTCATTTCAATGGGAGTGGCCCCTCCTTCTCTCTTCCATGACCCATTCATGAGGAACGAAGAATCTCCAAGCTCAACCTTCGTCCCTGACCATTGGACGCCTGCGTTGGAAAGATCGATTTTTCCCTCCCCGATCAGAATAGGAAAGGGAATCTGCCGATGGGTGAATCTGGCTTTCCGAAGGTGGTAAGATCCCTGATATTGGAAACGGAGAGGGGGTTTCAAGACCACTTTGGTGAAGAGACGATAATCAGCCCGACCGGAATCGATTTGAATCGGGGAAAAAATGTCTGAGAGATCACCATCGAGTCCCTCGATGTTCATGAAAGAAGGCAGGTCCCTTAGATCGATGCGGCCTTCCAGGTGACTCTGAAGGGTGGGAATCTGGAGGAGTTGATAAAACGTCCCGTTAGCTCGATCAATACTTGAGTTAAAAACCCTTCCCTCTATCTCTTTAAGATGGAGGTGGCCGTCTTGATAGGAGAGATGACCTTTCAAATTCTCCAGAGGAGGGAGATCCCAGGGGAGTTTCAATCGAATCCCATCTACCTTCACCTCTACAGACAGGATATGGGCATAAAGGGGTTGATCGCAGTGCTCGATCTCAGGCATCTTTCCTGAAAGCTTGACGGAAAGGATTTGGACCGAGCCATTGCCTTCGGAGCGAAAAAGCGGTTCGGAGACGTCCCGGGTGATGATCCGGAAGGGAATAAACTTCTTTCCCTCCGACAGATCAAAGGAGCCGCTCTGGGCCTCGGCGTCAATGCCCATTTGCTTCGATCCAATTCCGTAGATCTTTCCCTTTGCCTTCACCCATAGCTCTGGTAGTTCCATCGACAAAAGAGGTACCTTGAGGTCTTGGTGATCGTAATCCACCGTGAGGTTCACATTCATCCACTTTGGTTTCATGACATCGGCGAAGACCTTTGGATAGTCGAAGATCAAATCCTTAAACCTGATGTTGGCAGAACCCTTGAAACCCCCTTGGAAGTCCCCTTGATATCGGGCTGCCACATCGAGGTCTCCAGAGAGCATGTCCATCGGTAGAAGGGATTTGAAATAAGGCCAGAAATGGAGGGTCTGGATGCCTTTCAACTCCACCCTTGCATCCACGCTTCCTTTGGAGAGATCCATGTCCTCAGAAATATTCTGAATCGTCCCACTGATGACCATCCGGCCTTCTTTATTGGAGTGGACGATATTCCCGCTCAAGCGAAAGGGGAAAGGTTTTCGATGAGAGACCTCTGATAGCGAAAAATGGAAGGCTTTTATTTCGGTGATAAGCGTTGTCGGCCCCAGACCTTCATCCGACAAAGAGATCTCCCCATCCCGCAGGGTGATGGAGCCTCCAAAGAGGGTGGAGAGGATTTGAATCATCTTCTGATGTGACGCCTTTACATTTCCTGCAGTAAGCAAGTCACCCAAGAGATTAAACCGTCCCTCCCTATCCCTGAGAAGGCGGAGGATAGGCTGGTCGAGGACAATCCGCTTCCATTTCACCTCCCCTTTCAGTAGTGGAAGGAGCTTTACCCTTAGAATCAGCCTTCTGGAATACAAGAGGTCCGGGCCCAAGGGATGGTCCTTGACGTGAAAATCTTCAAAGACAAAACCGATTCCATCCCAAAGGCTGATTTTCGCTTTTCCAATAAAGACTTCTTTCTTGAGGGTCTGGGTTAAAGATTCTTCAAGGATCTTTTTATAGAGGGTAGGAGCGAAGAGATAATAGAGGAACAGATACCCGAGAATTCCTAAGATCAGAACGGGAACGAGAATCCAGAGGAACAACCATCTTTTACGATGACGCATCATTCTGGTTTAAGCCCTCTTCAGTGTCAATACAAAATCCGAAATCCGAATATCGAAATCCGAAACAATTTCAAATGTTCGAAATACAAATGATCAAAACGGATTTGTTCTATTTTTGAAATTTGGTCATTTGAGAGTGTTTCGAAATTCGGATTTCGTGCTTCGAATTTACCATTTCTTCTTACATTGTCTTAGTGGCATGGGTTAAGGTGAAGACATCGATCCTGGCTGCCCCTGCAGCCAACAATACTTTGGAACATTCATTGACGGTTGCACCGGTTGTGTAGACATCATCCACCAGCAGGATCGTCTTCCCTTCCAGTTCTTCTCCACTCAAAATATGAAAGGATTTTCTCACACCCTTCTCCCTCTCTGCGCCGCTGAGCTGGACTTGAGGAAGGGTGGGTCTCTTCTTTTGAAGAACATTCATCCTGTAAGGAATGCCCGTGCGACGGCTCAACTCCCTCACCAGAAGAAGAGCCTGGTTGAATCCTCGTTCTCTCAGGCGCTGTTGATGAAGAGGGACAGGAAGGATCAAGTCAAAGCATTGAGGATCCCAATAATGAGAAAGCCTCTCCGCCATCCATTCCCCAAAGATAGGACTGAGACCGATTTTCCCATCATATTTCCAACGATGGATCGCCTCCTGGAGGGGCCCCTCATAATGTCCCAGTGCCCTCGCCATTGTAAAATATTTCCTCTTCGTCACACAAGCGCCACAGGGATGGCAATCCACTTCGGTTGAGACGAAAGGGGTCCCACAGATGCCACAGAAGGGCGGGGCGATCCAGCGGATTTTTGAAAGGCAGTCCGAACAAATCCTTTTTTGTCCTTCTTCGAGATAGGATTCACAACAGAGGCATTGAGAAGGAAGAAAAAACTGAAAAAGTCTTTCAAGAAATGGATGCATTCATTTGAAGCTCCCCGCCATCCCGTTAGGACGGGACAGGCACGGCGGGGCTTCCCGGAGAGGAAATTTCATTCAAATTGTGCCCCTTCCTGCCTGCCGGTAGGCAGGGACCCCGCCTATCCCGCTAGGGTGGGACGGGGCACTTGCCGGTCAACTTCAGAGTGGGATCTTCATTGCATCCAATCGGAAGGGGTATTCTTCCGAAGAGAGATAGGTAGGAAAGTTGACGAGTTGCTCACTCTTGTCAATCGCGTAAGTGCTCCACTGATGGCACTGAGGACAGTACGCAGCCCATTCTTTCGATTCTCTTTTGCAGGTGGAACAGACGAAGGGGAGATAGGAGGTCCGGCTTAGCTCGAAGGTCTTCTCAAACTCCTGGGCGGCTTTGCTGAAGTCTTTCTTATGGAGATAAATTTCCGCTAAAAGGCGATGAAGGGCAGGAAAGTCCTTCCGTCTCAAACTGATCTCATTGATCTCCTCCAGGGCCTCATCCAACATCTCCAGCCTTAAACAGAGCTTCGCATAAAAGAACCCGATCACCCAATTATCTGGATCGTACCTGAAGGCCCTCTGATAGATTCGAAAGAGGGTATCCGGGTCCTCTCGGCTGAGATAAAGTTCCTCCAATCGAAGAAGGAAGATAACGGATTTGAATCGGGTGAAACTCTTTCCCCAGACCTTTCCCGCAGAGGCCCATTTTCCTTTCCGGAGGTAGATATCTCCCAGCAAAACAAACCCGGGTTGGAAGTTCTTTCGCTCTCTTACGATCTCTTTCGCCTCTTTAAGCGCACTCTCCAGGTGGTCTTCGCCCCCTCGGTCTACCAAACCCCGGGCATATTCATATTTCAATCCCAGATAAAAACAGGTTTCCTCCTCCTCTGCTTTCTTCCCCTTTATCAATTTGAGAATCGTCTTTTGGGTCTTGATGGCCTCTTCCCATTTCCGATTCTCACGATAGATCTCCCTCAAACACTTTAAAGCCTTTACATTGCCTTCATCCAATCCAATAAGGCGATGAAGGGTTTGGATGGCCTCATCGTATCGCTTCATCCGATGATAAAGTTCTGCCTCGCGGAGGAGAATGTCCACATTCCGGATGTCGATCAACCGAGCCCTTTCTAGCCAATAGAGGGCTTCTTCTTGACTCCCCTCTTTGAGGGAGATCTCTGAGAGCCTGAAATAAAGATCGATCTGCGACGGGTCTTTTTTCAAAACCTCCACGAAGTAGGTCTTTGCCTTGGCCAGATTTCCCCGGAGAAAGTCCTCCATGCCTCGATTGAACTCTTCCTTGAGGGTTTGGGCTTTCTTAATCCCGCGTGATTTTTGATAGCCTTCGATCGCCCGCTTGGCATCCCGGGTCAGGGTGATGAAGAAGGCCAGCATGACCCCCAAAATAAAGGAAGAGATCATGAGAGTGGAGAGGTCCGTCGGGATCGTCTTCCCAAAGAAATGAAATTCCACATCCAGGGGATTGAGGAAAGAAAGCCAGCAGAAAAGTGAGATGACGATTAAAATGATGATAATTAAGAGCCGAGCCAACATCTCTATATTTTACCTTTCTCAAGCTTCATCAGGCAAGGGACACAATATTTGGCCACAGGGCGGACTTCTAGTCGTTTCAAGCTGATAGGTCCACCGCATTCCTCACAAGTCCCGTAGGTTCCATTGGCAATCCGATCTAAGGCTTCATCCACGTCCTGAAGCCTCACCCGTTCATTCTCGTTCAGACTGAGCAGGATCTGCTTGTTATAAATATTGGCCGCCTCATCCCCGATGTCTTGAATCCCGTCTTGTCCCATCTCCTTCGAGGATTCGGAAATCTGCTTCACCTCTCCGATGATATCTTCCCTTTCCTTTAGAAGGATCTTTTTAAATCGAGTAAGGGTCCTCTTATCCACTCCCTCTTTTTTGGGGTCCGATTTTCCTGCCACCAAAGGTTACCTCTCTTAAAGTTCGATCCGTTGAGCATCTATCCAGAGCCCCTCGAGATCGTAAAATTTCCTAACGGGATCGAGGAAAATATGAACCACCACGTCTGCGTAATCCAACAAGATCCACCTGCCCCCTGCCATCCCCTCTTGACCCAGAGGCCGAATCCCTTTTTTCTTAAGAGCCTCTTCAATCCCCTGGGCAATGGCTTGAACCTGCCGATCCGACCTGCCAGTGCAGAGAAGAAAATAATCGGTGATCGAAGAAATCCCCTTTAACTCCAGAAGAACCGGATCTTGAGCTTTCTTTTCAACCGCTGCTTTCAAACAAAGCAGTGATTTGGTCTTTGAATCGGTGGCCATATCCTCCTGATCAGGCGAAATTTGAGTATTGCATTATACCAGAAAAAATGATGATGACAATAAAAAAATGATGTCCTCAATAAATAAAAATGCCATTTTTGACGGAAAATTTCAAACCACGGTTCTCCATGGGTCTTAATCTCATAACTTTTAACTTAAAATTCTAAACTTTCAACTTTTAGCCTGTCCCCTCTGGTAAAGCCCATGTTTTTCGATATAGGCCTCTACCTCAGGAGGGACCAGATATTTTATGGACCCTCCTTTCTCCACCACTTCCCGGACCCTTGTGGAGGAAATATCTAACAAATTGATTTCCTTAAAAAAAATCATATTTCCAGACCCATGTACCCACCCAGAAGCTCCTTGGTCATATCGAAAGGAGGGAGCCAAAGCTCCCGGGAGAGGGGAAGCTTGTATTGAGCCAGGTCGGGCCATGATGATGAAATTGCACAAGGAGAAGAGGTTTTGAAAATCCTTCCAGGTTTCAATTTCCACGAAGGCATCTCTTCCTACGATAAAGTATAGGGAGTCCTTAACCTTCTCACGGAAATATCGGATCGTATCAATGGAATAGGATTTCCCTGGTCTTTTAAGCTCAACATCAAATCTCTTCAGTCATTTTGTGGGGAGGGTGCGCAGCCGGAATAAAAATCACCTCCTGGAGTCCGAAGGCCTCTCGAATCTCTTCGGCTCCCCTAAGGTGACCCAAGTGAACGGGATTGAAGGTACCCCCAAATAGCCCAATCTTTTTCTCTGCAGTTCCCTTCTTGATCTTCCACCTCTTCTTACTCAACTCAAATTCGAAATCCGAGGATGTTTAAACTCTAAACACTAAACTCTAAATCCTAAGCAAATCCAAAACATAAAACTCAAAATGTAATTTTGATGGTCTCGTAAAAAGTCCCGATATGTCACCCTGAACTCGTTTCAGGGTCTCGTAAGTTCTTGATTTTGTTAGATGCTGAATCAAGTTCAGCATGACGTTTTCCTCGTTTTTTGACTTTTTACGAATTCATCAATTTTGACTTCTCGATGATCGGTTTTGAGTTTAGTCCTTTGGACATTTGAGTTTGTTTAGAGTTTAGGGTTTCGAGTTTAG
>PDVJ01000409.1_pt1 | contig 14503 bp, 15 predicted proteins | sample 1369811 | NCBI WGS metagenome assembly PDVJ01 (sample SAMN07795376, study PRJNA414565) | Alkali sediment metagenome, whole genome shotgun sequencing project. | reverse complement strand
TGAAGGACTATGCACTTATTTCATTGACTTTGTTCGGAGTTACATTCATCGGTGGTATATTCGAGTTACTAAAGAAACAGAATTCAGTGGCTGGAAGATTAGAAAGGAATACAAAACTATTGGTATTTCTTTCATCAATTCTATTTCTGATTTCATTCATTAGTTTATTGATGTGGTCAGTAAGGTCAATAATCAAGGTAAGGATGCGGGTAACGGGATTCGAACCCGTGTGACTAGCTTGGGAAGCTAATATCATAACCACTAGATCATACCCGCGTGTCTTCTTGTAACGTTTCTTGTTGTCTTAATTTTCAGATAACAAACCCCTTCATATTCCTTTTGCTTGAAAAGAGAGTTCCTTAAGGAGTAATCACCTTATCAGATTTCATTAAAATCGATACGATTTCCTGCATTTCGACGATTCGACCGACGACAATCTTCTTTTCGATTTCATAAAACCCGATACAGGTTTGGCATGCAACAAGGTCAACCCCTGCCTTGGAAAGTCCAGATTATCTGGTTTTTTGTCGGAAGCCCAGAGCTTTCGTAGAAACGATCCTGTCATTGTTTTTCCTAATTCATCACTGCCTCTTCCAAGTGCTTCGCTGTGCAAAATAATAGTTGTTTTCATCATGTTTACACCTCAAGGTCAACCAGTAAAACAAATTATGTACTAAAAACTTATGCGTTCCACAAACTATTAGTTCTCACTCCTGATACCGAGCACGTAGACGATGGAAAAAACAAGAACTCTTGGGGTTGGAATCCTTTCATTCCTTTGTATTTTTTCTTTTTTTTTCTCAAGTGTAACCTGTGAGGAAATTACCAAACCAACTCTCTATGTAGGAGGGAGTGGACCAGGAAATTATACGCTCATTCAGGCTGCTCTTGACAATGTTACCGCTGGTGGTACCGTCTATGTTTTTCCAGGCACGTATCACGAACGCATTGTGATAAACAAACCAATTCATCTCATTGGAGACGAAAAAACCAGTACAATTATTGATGGTGGAAACGTAGAGTATGTCGTGATCCTAGAAGCAGACAATAGTGCTCTATCTGGTTTTACTATCACCCACAGCGGGAGGACATTCCCAGAAGCAGGTGTGTATGTGAAATCGGATGGTAACACCATCTCGGGAAACCTCCTGACTGATAACTTTTACGGCATGCGCCTTGAATCAACAAAAAATAACACGATTACTTCAAATGAGATTATCCATAACCTGCGCTGTGGTATATATTTTAGCAGAGCATCAAACAATATTCTTACCGGGAACATCGTGAGTAATCATTCGTTCAACGGCTTCGGGCTCTATGAATTTTCAAATAACAACACGCTCCTGGAGAACATCTTGTCACAGAATAATTTTTCTGGGATTAATATCCGTGATTCCATGGGTAATCATGTGGTCGATAATCATATCCTTGGAGACCGTATCGGTCTGCATATTCCCCCACCTGAGTACAACTTAGTTGTTCATGGGAATGTTTTTTCTGAAAACCGTATTGATCTTGAGGAGGAGCGAGACCCGCTTATAATGATCGGATCAGGGTACGGTGTTTTTATCATCATTATATTCTTGATTCTAAAAAAATGGAAAACCTAGCACAGACTGCTCTGAATTATTTTTGTTTTTTCCAGACAAGTACCGCAATAATAAGGACCATCAGAGCCGGTATCCACAGCAAGAGCATGTAGTAAAAAGCGTACGGAACATAGGAGTCAATAAGAAGGACATATCCAGGGTAAACGATAAGCAGCAGGCATCCAATTGCCCCGAGAGCAAAAGAGAATTTTTTACCCTTCAGTATCTGGTAGCAACCCATAAAAAGAAGCGCACTTGCAATAAGAAGTACGAGTGCGATCGCTAGCGAGTTCAGCACATATTTCGTTGTGTAACTCCAGATGAACCCCTGATATGCCGTGTTCAGGATGTTCAGAGCAATAAATAAGGTGACACTGCCGATAGCTAGATACAATGAGTACACTAGCGTTGTTTTCTTATCGATAAGAAACTGGATTTCGGTTTTACATTTCTGGTACTTTGCCATCGTCTTCCTCTGCCATAATCTTATTACGCCGTAAATAAGATATCGTTTGTGAGGATTTAAAGGCTGTATTGTGGTTTCTTCGAACTAGGTTTTTCAAATCGGAAATAGTATCAACATCACTCCATGCAGGGAGCAGACTCAGGGAACGTCCAGCGTTTTTTATCTTTTCTATAGTTTCCTGAAAAACTGTTGAACTACTCCATGAAATCTTGTCAAACACAGAAGGTAAAAACGTATGGTCTCGAAACCCGATGAGATAGTACCCACCATCAGATGATGGCCCAAGCACTATATCATGTGTCTGTAACTCTACAATTGCATTCCTGAGAAAATCACCGGGAAGATCTGGACTATCGCTCCCAATGAGGATCACTCGTCGAAACCCTTCTACAAACGCATGAGAAAAACTGTTTTTCATCCGCTCCCCAAAATCATTTCCTTCCTGGGGAACATACCTATATGATGACCCTAGCCACTCGCGAAATTTCTTCTGCGCGTTCAAGGGAGAAAAACAGATGCAGAGTTGTACATCAAGTTTCTTTAGTGTTGATAATGTATCTAAAACAAAATTACGGTACAGTTCCACAACAATATCTTCATCAATATCAGCGGCGAGTCGCTGTTTCACCTCTCCTTTTTGTGGATATTTTACAAAATATAAAATGCAGATATCTTGATTCTTCATTACTATCATCGTTCCTTTACAGGTAAATTGTCGAGGGATTCAGTAAAAAGCTGGAGCACATCAATAACCTCAACATCTGTTCGGAGTTTTTTCAGCTCCTCATAGCAGGTAAGACAGTTACAGGCTAGTGTTGGTGCAGCGTTTTTTACTTCTGAAAGGTACGCGATACGACGTGCAGTGTTCCCTTGGTCGCACCCATGATTCCACTGATAACAACACGATGACCCCTGCGCAGATGGAGCTTCTGTAAGTTCACCGAACGTAGAGATCGTATGACGTGCTGCAGAGCCTTGGGGGGAATCCTTTGAGAACCGACATGAATCATGCAACAGTATTTTCCCTCGGATTTTTATGTTGGGAAACTTGCCAGTGTTTCGTTGGAGATATTGAACAACACTGAGCACCTCAAATTTCTCATGATAGGTTGTTTTTATCTGAGCGACAGCCTCGTAGCATTCAGCGCATGCAGTGATTACTATCTTAGGGTCAACGGCTTTGATTTTCTCATGTAAGAGCCCGAGACAATGTTCGGCCTGATCAAACTCACCTTGTAACAAATGTGGTGCGCCACAACAAAAAGTGACACCACCAAGAACGCTATAGGAACAACTGAGATGATCAAGTAATCGGAGCGTCTGTCGAACCGTCTTTTTTGAGTAGATATAACAGCCAGGATAGAAGAGCACTTCAGCCTTCTTTATCGGCGTAGTCTCCATGAAGCATGCAAGATCCCGGGTTGTTAATTTTTTTAATGCAATATACAGATTCTGGATAATTCCTTTTATACCAGTAAGATCCGGTCCTTTGATGAAAAGATACCGTTTATAGCTCCAAGGTTTTTGAGCCCTCATTTTAAATTTAATATATCGGACCATGTAATCTCTCCGAATGTTCACAGGGCAGACAGGAACGCATTTCCCACATTGCATGCAGTTAAATGCGAACTCTTTAATTTTAGTGGGGACCTCTTGGCCATCTTTTGATGCTTGATTCAGTTCATTGATGGAAAAAGAACCTTTTGTGACTGGGCAGTTGTCCATGCACCGATGACATTGGATGCACTGATCGATATATTTGGAGATAACGGCTATCATTAATTCTCGTGTATTCGATGATTTCCTATTTTCATCGGTTTGGCCAGACATGGTGGTTTCACCACTTTTTTTTAGAGTATGAAATATTATTTTTTTATTTGTATTTCATCTTGGTTTTTTCTTTTTTCTTGTAATTGTCGTCGTGCGTACCATGCAATAAGTCCAAGGACGAGTCCGGTAATGACTAAAACACCTACTAACACCCAGGGAACGCGTCCCTGGGTTATTCCCTGCGTGAGGACATCAGTACCGACAACAACGAGAATAGTACCAGGAATCATGCAGAGCCACGACCAGAACAAATAGGTTTTAAATGAGACTCTTGTCAGACCAAAGCCGTAATTCAGTAACGTGAATGGGAACAATGGGATCAATCTGGTTAACCCTACCATAATCATACCGTGATCCTCGGTGAGTTGGTCAAGCCGTTTCATTGTCTTATTTGTTGACAGCCATCGAGCTACCGCATCACGAGCAAAATAGCGGGCGATAAGAAACGTGAGACTCGCACCTACCGTTGATGAAATACTGATAAGGATAACTCCGATGACTGAACCAAAGAGCGCACCAGCGATGACCCCAAAGATAGTCCCAGGGATTGTTGCAATCACAGCACCAAGGTAGATAACAAAGAACGCGATCGACCCCCAAAGACCTAACGATCGAATCCAGTGTTGTAACTCCTCGATTTTCGCTCCAAACCCATACATGTTCACGACAATAAAGAGCGTTGCGATTATCACAATGAGCACAACCGGTTTCCACCAGTCCCGTGGTTTATTCCCGTTTGAGCCGTTCTCGTTCATGGATTCTTCATTTTGTTTTTCCATTTATACAAGTGCTCCCCCACAGGAAGACCCGTGACCAGCGGTACACCCAAAACAATGATCCGCGGTCATTATCTCCCGTGTGGATAACACTGATTGGTCAAATTGTTGTATATGGTGTGGTACTTTCGATGTCATGGGCAAACTGGCAGCGAGGTTAAAATCACAGTCATAGAGAGTACCATCCCATCCGATATTTATTTGGTGACGGCACATCAATGAGGCTAAGGTTTGTGAGTTAAATGATTGTTTCAATAATGTCATGTACTGTGGTTTTTTATCTTTTAATACATAGAGGTATCGTCCAATCGGCATGTTCGTCAATGTGATAAGCCTCGTGAACTGTATGTTGTAGTGCTCTAGGAGATACTTGCGGTAGTCGTTTTCAAGTGCTTTTTGTTCTGGTGGCAATACTGGTTCCAGAGGGTTGAATACTAACGTTATAGGAAGTTTTTGTGTTGTTCCGTACCCGATTTTATTTAATAATTGGAGTGCTTTGATACTTTTTTCAAACACGCCTTTTCCACGTTGAAGTCGTACTTCTTCCTCAAGATAGCAGGGTAATGATGCTACGAGTTCTACACCTATTTCTTTATAGAGTTTGGGAAAATGTTTATATTGAGGTTCGAGGAGAATAGTGAGATTCGTTCGGAGTTGAACCCGATGGTGCTGTTCGACGAGGCATCTGAGGAATTTTTCGATATGCGGATGGAGCTCTGGTGCCCCCCCAGTGATATCAATGAAGACCAGTGGTAATTTCGATGTAACGGACAGGATTGTTTCCATGGTCGCCCAGCTCATCTTCTCTGTACGAGTCGGTGATGCTTTTACATGACAATGTTCACAGGTTTGATTACATTTAAACCCAAGATTAATCTGAATCGTTTGAAGATCAAGGCACTGTAACCGATTGTGGGTCACGTCGAAAATATGTTGTTCAAACTCGTTTTTCTTCTGAGACATATCTTATAATTTCCCCAATGTTGATTTCTGTTTTTGGAATTCTATACCCCTTTTTATCGATTTGTGTGGGGAAGATCATTCTCTTCTTTTTTATTTAATGAAGGGCTATTGTTTCTCCCAAGGGGTAGAATTTAGCGAGTTTTTCTGCAGGAATGCCACACCAGTACAAAAAAATGATGATACTATCTCTTAGTGCTGTATAAAATAGTCCTTCTTGTTTCCATCGTCGATCAGAGGTGATAACAGAGTGTGGAAGGATGATAATCTCCGCTTTCTTTTTTTTAATACGGCGCATCAGATCAACGTCCTCCATTAATGGAATGTCCTTATATCCGCCAATAGCATCAAAACAGGATTTTCGGAGGAAGATTACCTGATCCCCATACGGTGCACGAGTAATTTGAGAACGGAACGTGGAGAATTTGGCAGTCATTCTGAGAAGCGTATTGTGTGATTGAATCCTCAAGGTAAATGCGCCTCCAACATACTTTTTGTTTTCAAGGGTTTCTTTGATAACAGAAAGCGCATTTGTTGGAAGAAACGTATCTGCATGAAGGAAAACAAGGATGTCTCCTGAGGCATGGGCTGTTCCTTCGTTCATCTGACATCCTCGGCCCTGTTTACAAGAGTATTTCTTCACATTTGTATCAGAAATCACGCGAAGAGTATCTTGTGTTGGACTTCCATCAACAACAATGATCTCAAAGGGCTCGTCTGTCGCTATGTGTTTTAGTGATTCTAGTTGTGTATTAATTATTTCTGACTCATGGAGTACGGGAATAATTATTGAAAACGTACAACTGATCGGCACGATCTTCACTTAGACAGACTCGATGATTTTTAGGAGATATTTGTAGAATTTATCGACTGTACTGATGTGGAGCTGCTCCTCTGGTGAATGTGGGTTTTTTAGAGTTGGGCCAATCGAGATCATGTCCATTCCTGGGAATTTTTCCCCGATGATGCCACACTCAAGCCCAGCATGAATTGCCTCTATTTTTGGTTCTGTTTTAAACATGTCTTTGAAGATTTTCTTTGAAAGCGCAAGAATCTTTGATTGCAGATCTGGTTTCCAGCCAGGGTATGGTGTCCTTTCTGATGTTTTGGCACCAGAGAGGGATGCAATCGCTTTAATACGATCCCGCATGTCCTGTAGCGCTGATTTCATTGGACTTCGAGAGCTCATCCCGATGACAATCGTGTTTTCTTTAACAGAGACAGTGGCAAGGTTCGTGGAGGTATTGACAAGTGTCTTGATATCATAATTCATTTGATGGACACCATGTGGTAGTCCGTGTAAGAGATTCAAAAGTTTCGTCTGAGATGTTTTGTCTAATACCATCTTAGATGGTTCGCAGGATTCAATATCGACTTTGAATTTTGGGTCTATTGGTTTAATTTCATCAAGGATGTTTTTTTCTTCTGCCTTTAACTCAGTGATAAATGTGTTTTTATTTTTCTTTTCAAAAGCAAGTTTTGCGTATGCTTCACGGGGTATCGCATTGTGTTTGTCTCCGCCTTTCATGTCAAAGAGATCAAATTCATATTTCTGTGATGCTTTCCATAACAGACGCGTCAGAATTTTTATTGCATTTCCTCGCTGTTCGTGGATATCAACACCGGAATGACCACCGCGAAGACCGGAGACTTTGATAACGATGTTTTCTTGTCCGCCATTGACAGGCTGCATTTTTACGGGAAGTTCGATCATTGAATCCCCTCCGCCAGCGCACCCAACCGTGAGTACACCAAAATCCTCGCTATCTAGGTTGAGCATGATTTTTCCAGTGAGCATGTCTGATTTCATGGCAAACGCACCAGTAAGCCCAGTCTCCTCGTCAACCGTGTATAATGATTCAATCGGCCCATGTCGTAACTTGTTATCTTCTAGGATCGCAAGGCTTATCGCAAGGCCGATCCCGTTGTCTGCGCCAAGGGTTGTCCCATCAGCGGTGAGAATATCTCCTTTTATTTTGAGTTGGATGGGATCTTTGGAAAAATCGAATTTCATGTCGCTGTTCTTTTCGCACACCATGTCCATATGACCTTGTAAGATCACAGTGGGTTTGTTTTGCATACTGGATGTCGCTGGTTTTAAGATAACCACGTTTCCTACAGCGTCGACCTTTGTTTTTAGCCCTTGTTTTTTCCCAAAATCAACAATATATTCTCTGATTTTTTCCTCATGTTTTGAGCATCGCGGGATTTTCCTAATCTCATCAAAATGTTTCCATACAAGTTTTGGTTCTAAATTCTCAATACTTGACATAGCTAGCCTCCCTTAGGTACGGACAGGTAATGTCACTATACATAAAAAATGTTTGCAAATAGAAAATAGGAATAGCCTCCTGAGAAATAGTTTATATATGATTGTTTTTGTTAAGGAATATATCGAGAAGAGTCTTTAAACAGACAGTATATTATATTTTCTCAAGTCCTTCTGCCTGTTGAAGGATGTTGTGGCTCAATTATCCCTTTTTAAATAGGGCATTCCTGACCTCTTGCTCGCTTCTACCTTGAATCCCTCTGGAAAATCAGTGGGATTACCACTTTTTGGTTTTCTTTTACTGAAAAAATAGATGATTTGTATTTTTTTGTTTTTTAGTTGTACCAACTTTGAATATAAGGTATAGTCTCCATAGTTATATTCCTTCATCATTTCAGAGGGAACAATAGCAATGGAAATTTTTTCGAAGTATCTTTTCACGGACGACATCAGAAGATACATGGTGAATAAGACATAAGTGACAAGCAATAGAAAACCAATGATTTTTTCGCCAGTCATTGATATGTACGCGATTGTTTTGAATACAGACCATGATAGAAACACTAAGGCATATATTCGCGCCCGATTTTTTCTTTTCATAAAACCATAAGGAATTATTACCAGAGCTAACACCGTAAGTACAACATCAATCCACATCAAGATTGGATGGATAGAAAATGAAAGAAACTTTGTGAAATAACTATTAACGAATATTAGATAATTGACTAGATAGAATAAGTAAACAACATCAAGAATAATGATGAATATAATAAATAATAAGATTCCAATTGGGTATTTCTTCCTCTCCATCATTAAGAAAAATAAATACGAGAGATAGACTTATATTTTTCCACCCTAATCAAATTAAAGTTACTGTACTAAAATAACTATCATTTGGGAAAAAACCATCTAACCCTGTGCAACGACCGTAATAGTTTATATAATCCTCCTCTGTTTACTAGGGAAACGGAGGAAAAGGTTATGGATTGGGGTATGAAAAATCGGCTCTCAAAGATAATTAAACCAAAAGATGGACGCACGGTTATGCTTGCTGTTGATCATGGGTATTTCATGGGTCCAACCTCAGGTCTTGAGCAGCTTGATAAAATGGTCAATCCCTTGTTACCATATGCGGATACATTAATGTTGACTCGTGGTGCGTTACGTAACTACATTGATCCAATTTGTGATATCCCGATTGTTCTTCGTGTCTCTGGTGGAACGAGTATTATCGGCAAAGAACTGTTACATGAGGGCACCGTTGTTTCTATCGAAGATGCGATTCGGTTGAATGCGTCTGGTGTTGCCTATTCGATTCTCGTTGGTGCTGAGTTTGAGCGTGATACAATCCTGGGGATGACACAATATATCGATGAAGCTGAACGGTATGGTATTCCTCTTATTGCGGTGACCGCTGTTGGAAAAGACATGGTCCGAGACGCTCGATATATGAGTCTTGCTTCTCGCATGGCTGCTGAACTTGGTGCGCATATAGTGAAAACCTACTTTGTGAAGGATTTTGAAAAAGTCATTGAATCCTGTCCGGTACCGGTCGTGATTGCCGGAGGGAAGAAACAACCGGAAGCTGAGGCATTGAAGATGGCGTATGATGCGATTCATGCGGGGGCGATTGGCGTTGATATGGGGAGGAATATCTTCCAGAGTTCAAGCCCGGTTAGTATGATAAAAGCAGTGAATGCAATCGTACACAAAAACGCAACACCGAAAGAAGCGTTTGAGGTTTTAAAAGCAAAGAAAAAATGAAGGAATCAGTAGCAATTTCCTTACGTTACGATACGTTTAAATAAAACCTCTTATTACACCTAGACCAGAGGAGGCAAACTATGGACCTAACATTGATAATAGGACTAATCGTACTACTGATAGTTGTTGTGGTTTTGCTATGGTTTTTCAGCTACTACAACCGAGTCATCAGGTACGAAAACCGGATTGATAACGCATGGGCTCAGATTGATGTGCAGCTCAAACGAAGGGCGGACCTTATCCCGAATCTCATGGAGACTGTGAAAGGGTACATGAATCATGAACGCGGGACCCTTGAAGCAGTGACAAAAGCCCGGTCCGCGGTAATGACGGCAAAATCACCGCAGGAAAGCATCAATGCAGATAACATGCTGACTGGTGCATTAAAGACCTTATTTGCAGTTTCGGAAAGCTACCCTGATCTCAAGGCGAATCAAAATTTCTTACAGCTTCAGGATGAATTGACCCATACTGAGGAAAAAATCGCGTACTCCCGGCAACACTTCAACGACTCAGTGTTACAGTTCAATAACACGATTGAGACCTTCCCTGGCAATATTTTTGCAAACATGATGGGGAAGAAAGAACGACAGATGTTGCAAATCCCGGAAGCTTCAAGGGAAGTACCCAAAGTATCATTCTAAAATCATTAACTGTTTGATACCAATGGAACAACAGCCACGCCTTATGGAAGACCATATACGGAAGAACAAGCGGGACACCGTTGTTATCTGTATGTTTATGGTCATCCTTCTTTTTTCTGTTATTTTTATGGTAGGTCTAATTCTTGGCGCTCCACCGATTCTTACAATGATGATTGGGTTGCCGATTGCGTTGTTCTATATTTTTATTACGTATTCGTTTTCCGTTCAAAGCGTGATTTCTGCAGCGGGAGCACGACCAGCAAACCCGCAGAATCGAGAAGAGAAGCTCCTTATCTATAAAGTCGAGGAGATGGCACTTGCAGCAGGTTTACCCACTCCAAAAGTCTATGTGCAGGAATCGCGGGATATCAACGCGTTTGCGACAGGTCATAACCCTGGGGATTCCATCATCTGTGCGACCACCGGGACGTTGCAACAGTTGAACACCGCAGAACTTGAAGGAGTCATTGGTCATGAGATGAGCCACATACGAAATCGTGATATCCTGGTAATGACCGTAACCGTAGGAGTCGTCGGGGCGATTGCCTTGCTTGCTGAGATTGCGTTACGGATGCTTTTCTGGGGTGGAGCTGGGAGGGGTGGAGGAAAAAAAGGAGAAGGAAATATTATCATTATCGTAATCGCTATTATCTTTATTATTCTCGCACCGATTTTCTCACGACTTACGTATCTTGCGATTTCAAGGAAACGGGAGTACCTTGCTGATGCAGACGGAGCGTATCTGACAAGAAACCCAGAAGGCCTGGCAAAAGCATTAGAGAAAATCAAAGCAGATTTCCCCGATGATCCGAAAGGTTCAAAGACGGTCGCGCCGCTTTACATCGCCAATCCTTTTAAAAGAGCTCTTCGTGACTCGATATGGTCCACACATCCCCCACTTGACGAACGGAAAAAAAAAGATTATTTTTCGAGTATTGATTGGACGAACCCATCAATATGTTGTTCTCCATCTTTTATCGTTCCTCTTCTCATCTGCAGCCCAAGGAAGGAATCAGATAGGTTCACACCGACATTCGTAAGACTTTGTTGCATCATTTCTCTAGGTTTCCCCTGGGGCTCTGGTTTACCACCACCGGTAATAAACAACGCGGTGTTCTTCCCTTTTATATTCTTAGCTGAGGAAAAGAATGTCTTAATGAATGGTGGACAGCAACCTCCCCACGTCGGAGATCCGACAATCAATGTTTTATATTTTCCTAAATCGACATCGGTGTTTTTAATGGGTAACTCTTTTTGTTTCATCGCAGCTCGTCCAGCGGTAAAAAACCCTGGTCGTTTCAACGCTTCGATTTCTATTAAGTCAACGGTCGCCTGCCTTTCTTTGAGTTTTTCGGCAAGAAGGTGTGCCGCAGCTCGTGTGTTTCCTGTTCTTGAGTAGTATATAATACCGATGGTCATGATAACATTTCTCCTCTTCACTGGGTAAGGTCTGTTGTCTATTTAATTGTTATGCGAACAATTACTTCGAGAAATCACTGTTCAGATGATGCCAGCAATCGACATTACATCGAAAAGTAAATAAGGAATCAACCTATGGTATCGGAGATTTCATATGAAGAAAACAGCCGTAATTATCCTCATAGGTATGATGACGCTCATCGCCCTGTATCCGAGCGTGAGCGCGAATGATTCTGGTATTGTCGTTGACCAAGAGCTCGTCACGGTTTCTCTTGCAAATAAAGGCTTACAAGTTGACGAGACCATCAAAGTGACAAACAAGGGGACCGAGAATGCAACCTCGCTTCGTTTCTGGATCCAACAAAACACTCAGGATACTCCTAAAATTGTCGAGTTACAATCAGGCATAGAGCTCATCCCTCTCATCACGGGAAATATCAGAACCTGTAACCTGAGCGCAGCAAATCTGACGATTGAACCTGATGCATCCATTACCATTGAGCTGACGTATTTTCTTTCTACCAATGAGCAGAATTTCGTAAAAACACTCCTATATGATACCATATCTTTTTCAGTCACTTATAAGGAAGGAAACAATGAGTGGAATCTTTTCCAAGGGGAACATCTATTGTATGGTTCTGAGGTGAACAATGCCATGCAGATTCGCTTATACAAACCAACGGAAGCTCCCTTAAATATCACCATTATTGTCATCGTTTTTATTATTGTCATCATCGTACTTGCGTTACTGCTGCTGCTTTTAAAGAAGAAACGGTCAAAAACAAAAAAAGCTGTGGTTGAATCCGAAGATACATTGACAACGAAAAAGACATTGCTTCTCTCGTTGTTAAAAGACCTGGAAAAACAGTACCGTGGAAAAGCCATTTCTGATGAGACCTATAACAAGATAAAAGACGAATACAAGCAGCAGGCAGTCGATACGATGAAAAAGCTTGACGATCTGAAAAAATAAACTAGAAATCAAAAATACTCGGCTGCTTAAGATCACTGCTTTCTTTTTTTTCTTCTTCATTTTTCTTTTTCACAGCAGGAATAATCTCTATCTCCCCTTGTTTTCCGTCGGCTTTCTCAGCGCATTGCAAAATGTCTTTCATCTTATGGAGATGTTTTCCTCCCAAGAGGTATTTCGCTTCGCTTTCTGAGAGATCCAACATCTTGATCATCTTACAGGCAAACCTCGTGTTACTCCTGAATAGGGACTGGAAATACGGGAGCGTCACTTCTTTTGTCTTCCGATCTGATGTATGATTGAGTTTTGAGATTTTTTTTACAACACCGTCTCGTATCATCCGCGGGGATTGATTGCTTTTCATCTCTTTCATATACGTAGGGAACGCGTATTGGGTGTTGCCGTAGCTATGAGTTTTTGCGACAGAAACCCCCCCGCTCATCATGTCGCATGCATACGACCAGAGATCATAGTTTCTCCCTTTTTTGACCCTGCCGAAAAACACGTCCGCCTTTGAGACCGCGGCATATCCTCGCACTAGGTCTTCCACATCCAGGTATTCTCTGGGTAAATTCTCGTCAATCCAGAGTAAGAACATCTCTGGTTGTACATCAATATTTCTCAGGCAGTCTCTACTGCTCTGAAAACTTTTTGTTTTGAACACCTCGCGTAATGCATCGAAAATAAGGGTTTCTCGGTCTCGATATCCGAGTGCATCAATGTCTTCTATGCTGATTTGTTTCCGGTTTAGGCAGAGGGATTGTAGGTCGTTGACTGCTGAGCGGACATCTCCTTTTGACCGGTCTGCGATGGTTTTCAACAATCGTATATCCGCAACAATGCTTTCCTCCCTGCAGATTCGTTTAAGCAACTCAACAATCTGATTTGTATTCACGTCATAGAATTGAATGACGGTGCAGAGTTGTTTGAGTGACTCTCCGCCGCCTTTGGTCAAATCATAATAGTCGTTGACAATGAGGATGATTGGTTGTTTTGTTATCTGGATGGTTTCGACGATTGCTTTTTTACCGCCTTTGTCCCCAAGTTCACTTCCTGCTTCTGATTTGTCGATTTTTTCGTAGAGGTTGTCAGCTTCGTCAAGAATGATGAGTTTTCGTCCTCCTTTGCGGGATGGGGTGAATCCTCCGAAATTATCAAAGGTTTCGTTGACCGCACCTGCGGTAGCGACTCGTTTTATGGCTGTTTCATTGCGTGCGTCTGAGGCGTTGAGCTCCAGAATTGTCCATCTGAGGTCATGTGCGAGTGCAAGTGCGCTGCTGGTTTTTCCGGTGCCTGGTTTTCCTGAGAGGATTGCTGCGCGTTTCTCTGGGGTTTTTCCTTGGTTCCATCGTTCTGCCCAAGCGCGTAACGTAGAGATAGCACGGTCGTTACCAACGATATCACGTAATGTTTTTGGGCGGTATTTCTCAGTCCAGTCCTCCATTTGTTATAGAGAAGAACGACAGGGTATTTTAAGATTTGTTTTGACATAACCTTTTTATGAGTCTGGTTTATTATCTCCCACTCCGAAAGCGGGGATGGCCCAGCCCGGCACGGCGATGGATTGCTAATCCATTGGTCTCAGACCTCGGGAGTTCGAATCTCCCTCCCCGCGTAAATATCTACGATTTTTTGATTAAAATTATTTTTAATAATCAGGTGACTTTATTGAATATCGCTCTAGTTCATAGCTTTGTTCAGGTCGTTGATATATGCCGAGGACTCGCTGAATAAACTGACCACAATTACTACCGATTTGATTCTCCTCAAGAGCACCGATACTTAGAATAACTTCATATCCTCTCTTTCTGAACAA
>PDVJ01000406.1_pt1 | contig 14562 bp, 14 predicted proteins | sample 1369811 | NCBI WGS metagenome assembly PDVJ01 (sample SAMN07795376, study PRJNA414565) | Alkali sediment metagenome, whole genome shotgun sequencing project. | reverse complement strand
GCAGGTGATCGCGGGAAAGCCTAGCATGACGCTGTTTTCGGGGGAATGTAAAGGTTTTTGACACCCTCGGATGAGGGAAGAAGGGAGAATTCTGAAGTTATGAAGCTGGAACACCAGGAAGTTGGGAAGTTGGAAAGTTAAGAAGTTGTGGAGCTCGGATAGGCCGGAAGTCATCGCGGGGCTTCTGCTTCTCCGAACTTCCCAGCTTCTCCGTTTCCCAGCTTCCGAGTTTAAAGAGGGGTCACTCGACGCGCCGGTAGACCCTGTCGTTCGCCTTCACCATCCCCAGCTCGTCACGGGCCACCTTTTCGATGTAGCGCATGTCGCTGCGGAGCAGGAGGATCTCCTTCTTGAGGGCGTCGTTCTTCACGACGAGCTCCCCGTTGCTGTTCTGAATGTCGGAGAGCTTCTGGTTCAGGCGGTAGTTGTCCAGGACTCCCCTGCTGCCGAAGAGGATGACCGACCCCATCAGGATCAGGAAGAGCAGAAGAACTTTCCCCACCTTCATCCGCCATCCCCCCGCAGCCTGGTCCTATCGTTTTCGGCGACCCTCCGGCGGCTCAGGGCTCACCGAGGGAAGGAGCATCTGGGGCTCGCCCAGCAGGAACTCCCCTTTTACGATCCAGGTCTTGAGCGTCTCGGCGATCTGCCTCGCCCGGTAGTAGCTCGACATGGAGGCCGTGGCCACTTCCTTTCCGTTCAGGACGATCCGGCCGCTCCGAAGCTCCTTGTAGGTCACCTCTCCAAGGCTCTTCATCTCGCCGCCGCCGGGATAGTCCATGCTGTAGTCGTAAATCTGGGTCTGGATGTCTTCGTCCTTCACGGCGGTGAAGCGGGCCATCTGCTCGTCGAGGATCGGGATGGGGATCCCGATTCCGACATAGAGAGAGACGCCGTACCCCAGGAAGCTGGCTCCCACCAGCCACTCCGGGGACATCTCCTTCAAGTCGCCGATGACGGCTAGCGTCCCTGCACCGCCTGTCGGGACCCCGCCGGGCCCCCGGGGCGTATTCGGGTGGTGCTGCGTGCCGTGCCAGGCCACGAAGCCCTGGGCACCGCCTAGAAAAATACGGGTCCCGATGCCGATCGTCCGGTAGTAGGGGTCGTTGAAGAGCGGGCTGAGCTGGCCCGACGTGGCGTAGTTGGCATTGGCCACCCGCGGGCGCAGGACCCCCATATAGGTGTAGATCGTCTTGTCGGACATGTTCACGGCNCAGTTGTAGTTCTGGTAGCAGTTGCGCGGGTTGAAGAGCATGGCATCCCGCAGNTCGTGCAGCAGGATGTTCTTCTCCTGCTTGCGCGAGGGGTAGCAGTCCGTGCCGTANCCCTCGAGGCGCAGNCGGATCACGTTGCCNGCGACGAGGTCCTCGATGACGTGNCCGCCGCCGTAGTTGAACTCGCCCGGGAAGACGCTGTTGAGGGGGTCGCCTTCGGCTACTTCGGTGACCCCGATGTAGCAATCGACCGCCGCAATTCCGCCGTAGGCCGCAACGTCATTGAGCCAGACCTTGTGGGCCTTGATGCGGGGGGAGGTGTGGCCGAAGTTCAGGAAGGCACCCGAGGAGCACATGGGTCCGAAGGTGCCCGTGGTCACCACGTCGACCCGCCTTGCGGCCTCGATATCGCCGTGGCGCTCGACGATGTCGATCATCTCCTCGGCCGTCACGACGACGGCCTTGCCCTGCCGGATCTTCTCGTTGATCTCGGCGATCGTCTTTTTGACTTTAAAACTTTTCAAGGGTCTGTTCCGTCTCTTCGGTCTGTTCTGCCTATTCGGTCGAAGGCCCGGGCAGCCTCCGGCTCCCGGCTTCTCGAGTTCGTAACGTTACGTATTTTAAGCTCTAATAGACTATTTCAACGGAGTTGTCCATCGGAAATGCGGGAAACACAAGGCCCGGCGGCCTTATTGGCCCGTGTGGCCGAAACCGCCGCTTCCGCGGGCCGTGTCCGACAATCCCTGCCTGAAGTCCCAGATGATCCGGGAGAAGGGCGCCACGACCATCTGGGCGATCCGGTCGCCCCGCCGCACCACGAAAGGCTCGGTACCATGATTGATCAGGATGATCCGGATTTCTCCACGGTAATCGGCGTCGATCGTGCCCGGCGAGTTCACGAGCGTCACCCCATTTTTCAGGGCCAGGCCGCTGCGAGGCCGGATCTGCGCCTCGTAGCCCTCCGGAAGGGCGATGGCGATTCCCGTGGGGACGAGGGCCCGCCCACCCGGGGCGATGACGAGTTGAGCCTCTACGGCAGCATCGACGTCCATCCCCGCCGCGTGCTCCGTCATGTAGCGTGGAAGGGGAAGATCCTCCGACCCGCTCAACCGCTCAATGGCCACACGTACCGATTCCATCAAACTCGTCTGTTTCGTTCTTTCGTTTATTTCGTTGGTTTCGTCAATCACTGAAGTGACAGGTCACAGGCTGCAGGCTTAAGGCTAAAAAATGAAGAACGGGAATTCTGCGGCCTGTTGCCTGTAGCCTTTTGCCTTAAAGCTCGACATCCCCCTTGGGCATTTCCGATTCCGTCATCTCCCCGAGGAAGACCATGGAAAGGTTGGGGCGGGTGAACATTTGCTCCGAGAGGGCCAGGATGTCCTCGCCGGTCACGGCCTCGATCTTCGCGACGATCTCCTCGGGAAGAATATTGCGGCCGAAATAGATCTCGTTGGTCGCCAGTTTCTGCATGCGGTTGTCGGTGCTCTCCATGCTGAGGAGCAGGTTCCCCTTGATCAGCTCTTTCGCGGACTGGAGCTCCTTGTCCGTGAAGAGCTCCGTTTTCATGCGCCTCATCTCGGCCAGGATGATATCGATGACCTCCTGCGTCTTGTCCTTGGAGGTCCCCACGTAGATGTTGAGCATCCCCGTGTCGCGGTAGGAAACGATGTAGGACCGCACGGCATAGGCAAGCCCCCTCTTCTCGCGGATCTCCTGGAAAAGCCGCGAGCTCATGGAACCGCCGAAGACGGAATTCATGAGGATGCCGGCAAATCGGTTGTTGTCCAGGGTCGCCGGGGCCGGCGTGCCCACGACGAGGTGGAGCTGCTCGAGGTCTTTCTCGATGCAGGTAAGGCGGGTCTTGGGTTGCGGTTTGTTTTCTTTGGATTTCACGTGAATGGCCGGGAGCGTCCCGAAGAGCTTCGCGACGAGATCGACGAGGCGCTCGTGCTCCATGTTCCCCACGGCGGCAATGACCAGGTTGTCCCCCCGGTAGCGCTCCTCGAAGAACTGCAGAACCTTTGCGCGCTCGAATGCGTCGACGGAGTCCCTCGTCCCGAGGACGGGCATGCCCAGGGAGTGCCCCTCCCAGAAATGCTTCTCGAAGATGTCGTGGATGTACTCGTCGGGCGTGTCCTCCACCATGCTGATCTCCTGGAGGACAACGGATTTCTCCTTGTCGATGTCATCGGGGGTGAACAGCGAGTTGATGAAGATGTCGGCCAGCAGGTCGATGGCCAGCGGAAGGTGGTAGTCGGGCACCTTGACGTAGAACGCCGTCAGCTCCTTGCCGGTGAAGGCGTTCATCACGCCTCCGACGGAATCGATGTCGGAGGCGATGTCAAAGGCCGACCGCCCGGCCGTCCCCTTGAAGAGCATGTGCTCGATGAAGTGGGCCGTCCCGTTGATCCGCTCGTCCTCGTGGCGCGAACCGCAAGGAACCCAGGCCCCGATCGAGACGGAGCGGACGTGACGGATCTCTTCCGTGATGACCTTGATCCCGTTAGAAAGGACTGTTTTTCGGTACGTCTGCACCCAGGGCATCCTTCCTGCTCAGGCGGATCTTCCCGTTCGAGTCGATCTCGATGACCTTCACGGGGATCTTGTCGCCCTCATTGACCACGTCGGTCACCTTGGCGACACGCTTCGTGTCGAGCTGCGAGATGTGGACGAGCCCCTCGGTGCCGGGCAGGATCTCCACGAAGGCGCCGAAATCGACGACCTTTTTCACCGTGCCCATGTAAATCCTCCCGATCTCGGCCTCCTCGGTGAGCCACTTCACCATGGCGATGGCCCGGTCGGCGGCCTCGAGGTCGGTGGAGGCGATGAGCACCGTACCGTCATCTTCCACGTCGATGTTGACTCCCGTTTCGGCGACGATCTGGCGGATGTTCTTGCCGCCCGTGCCGATGAGGTCGCGGATCCGGTCGGGCCGGATCTTCATGGTGATGATCCGGGGTGCGTACTGGGAGAGCTCCTTGCGGGACTCGGGAAGCGTCTCCTTCATCTTGTCGATGATGAAGAACCGGCCGTCCTTGGCCTGCTGGAGAGCCTTGCGGAGGATCTGCTCGTTGATGCCGTCGATCTTGATGTCCATCTGCAGGGCCGTGATGCCCTTCTTGGTGCCGCAGACCTTGAAGTCCATGTCGCCGGCGTGATCCTCGTCGCCGAGGATGTCGGAGAGAACGGCCACGTTGTCGCCTTCCTTGAGCAGCCCCATGGCGATGCCCGCCACGACGTCCTTCAAGGGCACGCCCGCATCCATCAGCGAGAGGGCCCCGCCGCAGACGCTGGCCATGGACGAGGAGCCGTTCGAGGCGACGATGTCCGACACGGTGCGGATCGTGTAGGGGAACTCCTCCTGGCTCGGGATGACGGGAAGGAGCGCCCTTCTGGCCAGGGCCCCGTGGCCGACTTCCCGGCGGCCGGGGCTCCCTATGCGCTTGACCTCACCCACGCTGAAGGGCGGAAAGTTGTAGTGCAGCATGAAGGAACGCCTCTCCTCGCCCGTGATGTAATCCATTCTCTGCTCGTCCCTGGAGGTCCCCAGGGTGATCGTCACCAGGGCCTGGGTCTCGCCCCGCGTGAAGAGGGCCGAGCCGTGCGTTCGGGGCAGCAGTCCCACTTCGCAGTTGATCTGGCGGATCTCGTCGTAGGCGCGCCCGCCGACGCGTCGCTTCTGCGACAGGATCATTTCCCTGAGGATGCCGCGGTCGATTTTCTCGACGACGTGTTCGACGAGGGGTTTGAGCGACGCATCTTCCTTGCAGAGGGTCTCGATGGCCTTCTCCCGGACGTCCCTCAGCTTGCCGTAACGGTCGAGCTTCTCCGAGATCCCGTAGGCCTCTTTGAACCCGTCCGTCACCAGANNNNTCGTCCTGCAGCTCCATGACGGGCCGCATGGACTCCAGGGCAAGATTGATCCCCTGGACGATCTCCTCCTCGCCCAGTTCCTTTGCGCCGCCCTCGAGCATGACAAGGTTGACGTCATAGGGCTTGCCGCCCGTCCCCGGGACAACCTTGCGCCCCACGATGAACATGTCCAGATCGCTGTCCTGCATCGAGGTGGGGTTGGCGACGAGCTTGCCGTCGATACGCCCGATCCGCACGCCGGCAATCGGCCCGTTGAAGGGGATGTTCGAGATCTGCAGGGCCGCCGAGGCGCCCAAGAGGGCCACCACATCGGGGTCGTGCTCCCCGTCCACGGAGAGCACCGAGGCGATGAGCTGCGTCTCGAAGTTGTAGCCCTTGGGGAAAAGCGGCCGGATGGAGCGGTCAATGATCCGGCAAATGAGGATCTCCCGCTCGTTGGGTCGCCCCTCGCGCTTAAAGAACCCGCCGGGGATCTTCCCGGCGGCAAAGGTCATTTCCTGGTAATCCACGGTGAGGGGAAGGAAGTCGAGACCTTCCCTCTGGCTCCGGGCCGAAACGATGGTGACCAGCACGACGGTCTCCCCGTAGGTCACGAGGACGGCCCCGTCAGCCTGCCCGGCAATGTAATGTGCCTTGATGCTGAGATCGCTTCCTGCGAACGCTTTCTTGAATATCTGACTCATACTTCTTCTTTCTCCTTGCTGATGACGATAGTGTTCAGAATGTTTCCCGGCAGCGACCGAAAGGCAAACGGCCCCCCTGTCCTGAAAGAACCCTTATCCGAAGTTGCGGACGAAACCACCATTCCAGGAGCCTGAACCCGGGATATCGAATGGCTCGACGGGTGCGATCGTTGCCCTGGCCTCTACTTCCTCAGACCGAGCCGCTCGATGATCTTGCGGTAACGGCTCACTTCCTTGTTCTTGAGGTACTCCAAAAGGCGTCGGCGCTGACCGACGAGTTTCAGAAGTCCCCGGCGGGAGTGATGATCCTTCTTGTGAGTCTTGAAATGCTCGGTCAGGTACTGGATCCGGGCGCTCAGCAGTGCGATCTGCACTTCGGGAGAGCCCGTGTCGCCCTCGTGGGTTTTGAAGCCTGCAATGATTTCTTTCCTTTTTTCTGCGTCAAGCACGTCTGTTACTCCTCCCTTTGAAAAACTCTTGATCTATTTCCATGTTATTCCGTTACTCGTTAATAACTCTCAGGATGCGGGCGGCCTGCGCGCCGGGCGGAAGCGACGGAATCTCCCCCGTCGAAACGAGCATCCTGGCCAGCGCCACGAGGCGCCCTTCCCCGGAGATGAACTTTACCACATCTCCCGCTTCAAGAGAAGGAATTTGCAGGGCTGCAAGGCCCTCGACATCGGGCTGATGGCCCTTTATAAGCTTCTGCTCCAAAAGCGGCGGGATCACGATGTCCCGCAGGCCCGGAAGGGCCCGGTTCATGGGGATCAGGCCCTGCTCGAGCTTGACCCGGATCCCGTCGTCGCTGTCCCCGTCGAGGCGGACGGCATCCTCTTCCCGGAAGATCCCGCTTCGCGTCCTGCGCAATTGCTCGAGGGCGGCCCCGCAGCCGAGGCGATCGCCCATGTCGGCGCAGAGGGTCCGGATGTAGGTTCCCTTGGAGCAGGTCACGGTGAACCTCACCCGGGGCAGCTCGATTCCCTGCAGGAGGATCTCCCGAATCTCCACCTCGCGTGCCGGGGCCTCCACGCGGATGCCCTTGCGGGCCCACTTGTATAGCGCCTTGCCCCGGACCTTGACGGCGGAATACTGCGGCGGGACCTGGCTGATCTTCCCGGCAAAGGCCGCGAGCACCGCCTTCACATCCGCATCGGTTGCCCGGGGTTCCTGCTCCGCGAGCACCTGTCCGGTCATGTCCAGGGTGTCCGTCCGGACACCGAGGCGCATCGTGGCCTCGTAGACCTTGTCGTCGCCCGTGAGGAAGGAGGCGATCTTCGTTGCCTCGCCGACACAGACGGCAAGCACACCCGTCGCCATGGGGTCCAGGGTTCCCGTGTGGCCTGCTTTCCGCTCGCCGAGGAGTTTCCTCACCCTGTCGACGGCATCATGGGATGTGATTCCCGCGGGCTTGTCGACGATGACGACGCCCTTCATCGGCCACCGTTTTTGATTGCATCAAAGAGCTTTCGCTTCACCGTGTCGAAGTCGCCCTGCATCCGGCAGGCTGCGGCATTGATATGACCGCCGCCGCCGAACCTGGCGGCCACCTGCTCGACGTTGAACCGCCCCTTGGACCGCAGGCTTACCTTGTAGGATCCCTCGGCGATCTCGCTGAAAAACACCGCTACCTGCACGCCCTCGATCGAGCGCGGAAACTCGACGAACCCTTCCGTGTGCTCCCACTGCGCGCCTGTCTCGTCGAGCATTCTCTTCGACACGGTGAGGGCCGCAATCTTTCCCTGCCAGTCGAACTCCAAGGTGGTCAGCGCCTTGGAAAGCAGACGGATCTTCGCGGCCGGAAAGGTCTCGTAGACCATCTGGGCGATCCATGCGGGATCGGCCCCTTTCTCCAGCAGCCGGCCGGCGACGGCAAAGGTTTGCGGCCCCGTGTTCGAATACCGGAAGGCCCCCGTGTCGGTCAGGATCGCCGTGTAGAGATTGACGGCCATATCCTTTGTGATCTCGAGGCCCATCCCGTCGACGAGGCGGAAGATCATCTCGCCGGTGGAGCTTGCCTCGGGGTCGGTGAGCGTCAGGTTCCCGTAGTGGTCGTTCGAGATATGATGATCGATGTTGATGATCTGCCGGATCCCGGCGATCCGCGAGGCCTCTTCCCCCGCGCGCTCGATCTCGCTGCAGTCGAGGACAAAGACGGCGTCAAAGCCATCCAGCGGGCCCAGCCGGTTCACGATGACCCCCGCGTCGGGCAGAAACGAATACATCTGCGGCGTCCGGTCCTGGTTGTATACCACGACTTCCTTCCCCAGGCCCCGGAGCGCCTCGTAGAGGGCGAGCTCCGAGCCCACGGCATCGCCGTCGAGCCTCATGTGGGAGGTCACGAGAAAGGTACGGCCCTTCTTGATGATTTCAGCGATCTGTTGGATCATTCGTTTCGTCTTTTCTTACTTCTTTCAGCAGCTTCTCGATCCGCGACCCGTATTCGAAGGAGGGGTCGTAGAAGAAGGCAAGCTCCGGGATGTAGCGAAGCTGCAGCCTCTTGCCCAGCTCCCGCTTGAGAAACCCCTTGGCCTTCGAGAGCCCCTTCTCGACATCGGCGCTCAGGCTGTCCTTGCCGAGCTCGACGAAGTAGATGCGGGCGGAGCGAAGGTCGTCGGTGAGCTTGACGTCCGTCACGGTGATATTGGCAATCCTCGGGTCGCCGACCTCCCGCCGCAGGATGCCGGACAACTCCTGCTTGATGAGATCCGCAACCCGGTCAGCTCTCTTGAAATCCATCGGGCAGCGCCCCCCCGTCGTAACGGCCCGCCAGGTCGGAGTAGTTCGTGATCTCCCTGCGGACGTTGACGACCTCGGCCAAGTGGAGATTGTCGACGAAATTCAGGATCATTTCCATCTTCGAGTCCACGAAACTCCGGTCGTTTCCCACGACGGCAAACCCGATGATGCCCTGTTTCAAGTTGTCGTGCCCGTCGACCTCGGCAATCGAGACATTGAACTCGTTCTGTGTGCGCCGAATCAGGCTCTTCATCACACCCCGCTTCTCCTTCAGGGAGCGGCTCTCGTGGATGTACACCTCGATGATCCCGACACCGACTACCATGCTGCTGTCTCGCTTACGCTCGACATGGAAGAATGGAATGCTGGAATGTTGGGTAAGGAAAAAATCTTTCTCTTTGAATCAAACCCATGATTCCAATATTCCATTGCTCCAGTATTCCCATTAAAGCTTTCTCTCGATCTGCTCCATGATGTACGCCTCGATCACGTCCCCCACGCGGATGTCGTTGTAGCCCTCGATGCCGAGGCCGCATTCCATGCCGGCGGCCACTTCCTTCGCGTCGTCCTTGAAGCGCTTGAGCGATGCGATCTTGCCGTCGTAGAGGACCACGCCGTCGCGCACCAGTTTGACTTTGGCGCTTCGGGGGATCTTTCCGTCCGTCACGTGGCAGCCCGCCACGGTGCCGACCTTGATGATGCGGAAGGTTTCCCGCACCTCGGCGCGCCCCTGGACGACTTCCTTGAACTCGGGCTCCAGCAGGCCTTCCATGGCATCGTGGATGTCGTTGATGGCGTTGTAGATGACGTCGTAGAGCTTGACCTCGACGCCTTCCTTCTCGGCGATCTCCACGACGCGGGCATCGGGCCTCACCTTGAAGCCCAGGATGATGGCATCGGAGGCCGAGGCCAGCATGACGTCCGTCTCGGTGACGGCGCCCGTGGAGCTGTGGATGAGCTTGAGCTTGATCTCGTCGGTGGAGAGCTTGTTGAGGGCCTCGCTCAAGGCCTCGAGGGATCCCTGGACGTCGGCCTTGAGGATCACGTTGAGATCCTTGGCGCCTTCCTTGATCCGCTGGTAGAGCTGCTCCAGGGTGATCTTGGAGGAGGCCGCCAGCTCCTTCTCGCGCTCCTTGCGGACCCAGTACTCGCTGATGTTCTTGGCTTTCTTCTCGTCCTCGACGCCGATGAACTCGGAGCCCGCCTGGGGAACGCTGGAGAAGCCGATGACCTCCACGGGCATGGAGGGGCCGGCCTCCCTGACGCGTTGCCCCTGATCGTTGATCATGGCGCGCACGCGGCCGTACTCCGTCTTCGCGGAGAAGGCGTCTCCCTCGCGCAGCGTACCTTCCTGGATGAGGACGGTTGCCACGGGGCCCCGTCCCTTGTCGAGCTTGGCCTCGATGATGATGCCGCGGGCCGGACGGTCCGGGTCGGCCTTCAGCTCGAGGACGTCGGCCTGCAGGAGGATGAGCTCCAGCAGGTTCTCGATGCCGATCTTCTTTTTCGCCGAGATATCGGCAAAGAGCGAATCGCCGCCCCAGTCCTCCGACGTGAGGTTGTGCTGGGCCAGTTCCTGCTTGATCCGGTCGGGGGTGGCGTTGGGCTTGTCGATCTTGTTGACGGCCACGATGATGGGAACGCCGGCCGAGCGCGAGTGGTTGATGGCCTCCACGGTCTGTTCCATGACGCCGTCGTCGGCGGCCACGACGAGGATGACGATGTCCGTCACCTTGGCGCCGCGGGCGCGCATGGCCGTAAAGGCCTCGTGTCCCGGCGTGTCCAGGAAGACGATGTCGCGGTCCTTGACGTGGACGTGGTAGGCGCCGATGGCCTGCGTGATGCCGCCGGCCTCGCCGTCGATGACGTTGGTCTGGCGGATGGCATCCAGCAGCGACGTCTTGCCGTGGTCGACGTGGCCCATGACGGTGACAACGGGTGCCCTGGGCTTCAGGTTCCGGGGCTCCGCCTCGGTGCGCTGCAGCATCTCGTCGTACTCGGCCGTCACGGCCTCCACCTGGTAGCCGAACTCGGCGGCGATGAGGCTTGCGGCATCGATGTCGATGGACTGGTTGATGGTGGCCATCGTGCCCAGGACGAGGAGCTTGTTGATGACGTCGCTTGCGCGCACGCCCATCTGCTTGGCCAGCTCGCCCACCCGGATGGCCTCCGAGATCCGGATGCGCCGCTTGCTCGCCTTGGGGACCGTGATCTCCGTCTTCTTCATCTTGACGACGGCGGCCTTCTTGTCTCCCCTCCAGCGTGCGGCCTCCTCCTCCTCGATCTCCCGGAGCCTCACTCTCTTGTCCTTCTTGTCGATACCCTGCTTGATCAGGGTCCTCTTCTTGGCGGCCACCCCGTCCATGACCACCTCGACGGCGCGCTTGCCTTTCCTGTCGGCCGCGGGTGCGGCTCCCCTCGCATTGGCGCCGGCACCGGCAGGCGGGGCCGCCTGGCCACGGGGCTGCGCGGGCTGTCCTGCGGCCGGTTTGCGGATCTGTGTCTGCGGAATCGTGGCGGCAGGGGGCCTGGGTCCTTCTTTCTTCTCGACGGGTTCGGGCCTGCGGATGATCGTGGCCTGGCGGGAAAGATCGGGCTCCTTCTTCGGCGCCGGCTGGCGCCGCAGCCGCCGGCGGTTCCTCCGCCCTCGGCTCGAGCGGCTTCTCCGGTTTCTCGACTTGCTCTTCCTTTCCCGGCTTCGCGACCTTTTCTTCCTTCTCGACCTTTTCGACTTTTTCGACCTTCTCGGCGGGGACTCTCGACGACCTCCTTGTCGCCCTTGGAGGCAAACTCGCGGCGGACCCGCTCGACCTCGCTGTCCTCAAGAGTGCTGGAGTGGGATTTGACGGCGATGCCAAGGGTCTTCAGCTTCGCGATGAACTCCTTGTTCTCGATCCCGAACTCCTTGGCCAGCTCGTATACTCTCGTCTTGGACATCCTTGAAACCCCCGAATGTTTTGGTTCAGCCAGGGCCTGCGCCTACCCTTGAGGCTCAGGCGCGTTACCGCCCGCTTCCTTTTCCATGACCTGCGCGGCCCTCTCGATGATCCCCTGCGCCTTCTCGGCGTCCAACCCCTCGATGGCCTTCAGGGCCTCGGGGTCGGCCGACGACAGGGCGGACACGCTCTTGTAGCCCTCTTTGAACAGCAGCTCCGCCGAGGCCTCGTCGAGATCCGGGATCTTCATGAGGGCCTTGGGCCCTTCCTCGGACTGCTTCTGGAGCATGGACTCGTTCTTCACGTCGATCTTCCAGCCCGTGAGCCGCACGGCGAGCCGCACGTTCTGCCCGCTCTTGCCGATGGCCAGCGAGAGCTGATCATCGGGCACGATGACCTCCATGGACCTCTCGTCCTCGTACATGAAGACCTTGCTCACCTTGGCCGGCGACAGGGCCGAACAGATGTATTTCACGGAGTCCTCGGAGAAGGGGACGATATCGATCTTCTCGCCCTTCAATTCCTGGACGACGCTCTGCACGCGCGAGCCCCGCATCCCGACGCAGGCCCCGACAGGGTCGATGTCCTTGTCGAGGGTGCGGACGGAGATCTTGGAGCGGTTGCCCGGCTCGCGGGCCACATTGACGATCTCGATGAATCCCTCGGAGATCTCCGGCACCTCGATCTCGAAGAGGGCCCGCAAAAACCCCGGATGGGTGCGGGATAAAACGATCTGGGGGCCCTTGGAGATCTTCTTGACGTCCACGATGTAGGCCCGGATCCGATCGCCCCTCTTGTAGGTCTCGCGGTGGACCTGCTCGGAGGGAGGGATGACGGCCTCGGCGCGGCCCAGGTTCACGATGATGCTGCCGCCCTCGAAGCGCTGGACGAAGCCGCTTGCGATCTGGCTTTTCTTGTCCTTGTACTCGTCGTAGATCTTGTCGCGCTCGGCATCCTTCACTTTCTGGATGATGATCTGCTTGGCCGTCTGGACGGCAATGCGCCCGAAGCTTGCCGCATCGACCTTCATGCCCAGGCTGTCGCCCGGCTCGGCCTCCTCGTCAAGCTCGCGCTTGGCCTGCTCCAGGGAGATCTGTGTTTCGGGGTCGACCACCTTTTCGACGACCGTCTTGAACTGGAAGACCTCCAGTTCGCCCGCCTCTTCGTTGTACTTGGACTCGAGCTCCACCTTCGCCCCCAGCTTTTTTCTCGCCGCGGTGAGGATGGCCGACTCCAGGGCCTCGATGATGACTTCCTTCTCGATTCCCTTGTCCTTGCCCATCTGCTCGATGAGACGTTTCAACTCCGGAAACATGCTTGACCTCCTCCAAAATCGGCTTCAGGCGTCGGGCTTCAGGAATCGGGAACTGAATCAGGACTTCTTCCCTTTGCCTGGCGCCTTGCGCTTGTTGCCTGTTGCCTGTCTTTCGTATTCCAGATTCGCCTTCTGGATGTTGTCCCGGTCGATGCGGACGATCCTGCCGTCCACGTCTACCGTGACGATCCTGCGGCCGTCCTCCGTCGAATAGTCGACAAAGGAGCCCAGGAAATTCCTCGACCCGTCGATGGGCTCCCGCGTTCTAACCCGGATCCTCGCGCCGCGGTACTTCTCGAAATCCTTGTCCCGGGTGAGGGGCCGGTCGAGCCCCGGAGACGACACTTCCAGGGTATAGGGCCCCGGCGGCAGATCGTGCACGTTGAGCAGATCGCCCACCTGGTGGCTGATGGCCGTGCAGTCCGCGAGGGTCGCACCGCCCTCGCGGTCGATGAAGATCCGAACGAGCCACCGGGTCTGCATCCTGAGGCACTCGAGTTCCACGAGTTCCAGGCCTTCGGACTCGATCACCGGTTCGATCAGTCCGATGATCTCCTCGCGGTACGTGGCCATCTTCAGGCTCCCTGCCCTCGCCGCGCAAGCGGCGCCTAAAATAAAAAAGTGGGCAAACAGGCCCACTCGAATAGAAACCATTCGAATTTCAGGTGCTTTTCTAGCACAGAAAAAGCGCTCTTGCAAGCAAAAAACGAGGCCGAATCCCGGTCACAGGGCCCCGGCAATCGCCTTGCCAAGCTCCTGCGTACTCGCCCGGCCGCCGATGTCCCGCGTGCGCGGTCCCTCGCGAAGCACGCCCTCGATGGCGCGCACGATCGCACCGGCTGCATCCTTGTGTCCCAGGTGCTCCAGCATCAGCGCGCCGGACCAGATCTGGCCGATGGGGTTGGCAATGTTCTGCCCGTAAATGTCGGGGGCCGAGCCGTGCACGGGCTCGAAGAGCGACGGGTACTCCCGCTCCGGGTTGAGATTCGCCGACGGTGCGATGGCGATCGTGCCGGTACAGGCCGGCCCGAGATCGGAGAGGATGTCGCCGAAGAGGTTCGAGCCCACCACCACGTCGAACCAGTCGGGATTCTGAACAAACTGGGCCGTGAGGATGTCGATGTGGTAATAATCCGCTTTGATGTCCGGGTACTGCGCGGCCATCGCCCGGGCCCGCTCGTCCCAGTAAGGCATGGAAATGTAGATCCCGTTCGATTTGGTCGCCCAGGTGAGGTGCTTCTTGGGTCGGCTGCGGGCAACCTCGAAGGCATAGCGCAGGATGCGGTCCACCCCGCGGCGGGTAAACAGGCTCTCCTGAACCACCACCTCGCGATCGGTGCCTTCGAAGCTCCGCCCGCCGATGGCGGAGTACTCCCCTTCGGTGTTTTCCCGCACGACGACGAAGTCGATGTCTCCCGCCTCGCGGCCGCGCAGGGGCGACTGGATCCCGGGCATCAGCCGCACCGGGCGGACGTTGGCATACTGCTGGAAGCCGCGGCGGATCGGCAGCAGCAGCCCCCAGACGGAAATGTGGTCCGGCACGCCGGGAAAACCCACGGCGCCCAGGTAGACGGCGTCGTGGTTGCGGATCTGCTCGAGCCCGTCTTCGGGCATCATGCGACCGGTCTTTGCATAATACTCGCAGCTCCAGGGCAGCTCATCCCACTGAAACCCGATGTCGAATCTGGCCCCGGCGGCCTCGAGCACCCGGATGCCTTCCGGCATGACCTCTTTTCCGATCCCGTCGCCGTGAATCACTGCGATTTTATATTTTCCCATGGATTTCCTCCTATTGACCGATC
>PDVJ01000404.1_pt1 | contig 14566 bp, 10 predicted proteins | sample 1369811 | NCBI WGS metagenome assembly PDVJ01 (sample SAMN07795376, study PRJNA414565) | Alkali sediment metagenome, whole genome shotgun sequencing project. | reverse complement strand
TGTCCCCGGACTTCATGGGCCTCACCGGCAGTCCGCGAGCGGTCGCCGATGTTGCGGCGCGCTTCGCAGCCGTCGCATTCAAGGGACAGCCCGACGGTACCGGCAACTACGACTTCTTCCACTCGAGCCAGGTCTTCCTGGTGGATGCCGCCGGACGCCTCCGGGCGTCGTTTTCGGACGCGTCGGTCGAGGACATGGCGACCGTCACCAGGATGGTTCTCGGCGAGCAGCGTACCGCCGGCGCGGTCGCTAGTCCCAGCAGTCCTCGTATTCATTCTCGGTGAGGGCGAGTCCGCCCAGCGTTATCACCAGCAGGGTGAACGTCACCCCGATGAGGCCGCAGGTTACGACCGCAAGAAGAGTTCCGATCGACGTGGTAATCACTTGCTCCGCCTCCACGATCCAGCGTCACGCTCGAATCCTCCCCGACGCGGTTCCGATAATCTGTGAAGTGGCGAGCAGAACCGGCTGCAATCGCCGGCAGCCGGCTCGACCAGCCGATAGAAATAGCCTGTAGGCGGTTGATGAGGCTCATTTTTTTGCTCTCCAGGCGGAGGCTGGTCGCAGGCACCATCCGGGCTCCCCGCGATTTGTGACTGTCTGCCCGGCGGCTGAGAATTTGACTGTGCTTTCGCCCCGAGTCATGTAGGGTGCGGGTTACTGGCCGGGCACGGAGCGGCATGATGTTTCGTCGCCGGCCGGTTTTCGCCCAGGGTCGAGAACATTCGGACGTGACCACCACTACGACGCCAACGAAGCGACCGCCTTCGCATCGCGGGATTGGCCTGCCAATCAGCGCGTGGCTGGTGCTGGGTTTCGCAGTCGTCATCGGCGCTTTCGCGGTCACCACCACGCTGGCATTGCGTGGGACGCGCAACGCCATGGCCGGCGTCACCCAGGTGCAGCAGCGGTTCGAGCCGCTGGCCCTGAGCGTACGCGACCTCGGCGAGAGCGCGGCAGCGTTCGACCGCGCCGTGCTTGCCAGCCTGAGAACCGATTCGGACGCGAGCAGTGCTACGACTGCGGATGCCGCTGTTCGGCTGTCACAGTCGATGAATCAGGCCTCCACCAGTGGTCACTTCGCTGCGGCGACTCCACTGCCGGCGCTGCTGGCTCGAATCGCCGATCACCAGAGCGAGGGCTTTCGGCTGCTGGACCTGCAGGACAAGCGACGTCGCGCCTTGGCGGGCCTCGAACGGACGTATGCGGCGCTCGACCGGCGGGTCGTCGGCGCCGGCAGCACCGGCATCATCGTCGGCGAGAACGTCATCGCCCGACCATCGTTGGCCGACCTGGATCGCGCCGTCGAGTTGTCCCGCAACGAGGTGGCCGGCGTGCTGAGCCGCGATGCGGCGGTGGCCGGCATGACCGAGGGCGAGTCCTTTCTGAAGGGAACGCTCGATGCGCATCGTGAGGAGTTCGCTGTCTCGCCGGGCCGTGCCTGGCTGGAATTGATGGAGGAAGATGCCGCCAGGGCGATTGAACTGCGACGCAGCGTGCAGCGGCTGGACGCGGATATCGAGAATGAGCGCGCGGCGTTCGTCGCCGACGGTGAAGCACTCAACGCAGCGATCCGCGACGAACTCGAGGCACCGACCTGGCGCGACCTTACCGCTGCGGCCAGCCAGGCCCTCGCTGCCGTAGAGGTTTCGGCGCGAAACATCGAAAGCGCGACCTTCAAGGCCATCCTGCTGGCGCTGCTGGCGCTCGCGATCACGGCGTGGGCAATCACGTGGCCGGTGCGGCGAATGACGGCGGGCACGCGCCGTCTGGCGGCGGGTGACCTTACGGCGCGCGTGCCCAGGGGCGGTGCCAGCGAGCTCGACGAGCTCGCGCAGGTGTTCAATCACATGGCGCTGGAACTCGACCGGTCGGAACGCGCGGTGCGCAGCTACCAGACGCAGCTCGAGCAACGCATCGAGGAGCGGACGCTGCAGCTGCGCCACCTCGCGGAACACGATCCGCTCACCAACCTGCCCAACCGGCGCCAGCTCTTCCAGCACCTGAATGGCCTGATCGAGAGTTCCGCACCTGACGGTATACGGCTCGCGGTGATGTTCCTGGATCTCGACAACTTCAAGACCATCAACGACAGCCTCGGCCACGAGTTTGGCGACAGGGTACTCACCGAGATAGGCGAACGAATGCGGCAGATCACCGGTGAGACCGGCTTCGTCGCCCGTCTCGGCGGCGACGAATTCACGCTGGTGTTCCCTTACTCGGGCGATTCCAAGGAAGTCGAGCGGCGCGCCGAGCAGCTGGTCGACGGTTTCCAGCAGCCGCTCGCGATTGATCATCGCGAGGTATCCGTGGGCGTCAGCTGCGGCGTGGCGATGTTCCCTGAGCACGGTCAGGACGCCACTTCGCTGCTGCGAGCCGCCGATGCGGCGCTGTTCCGCGCGAAGGAGCTCGGTCGTAACCGGCTGTGCGTCCATGAGCCCGCGATGCTGGTGGATGCGGCAAACCGCTTCCGGGTCGAACAGGCGCTGCGCAAGGCCATTGATGGCGGCGACTTCATCCTCCACTACCAGCCGCAGGTCTGCCTTGGCACGGTTCGAACCCACTCGGTCGAGGCGTTGTTGCGGTGGCGGCGCAGCGATACGCACATCGTCCCGGCCAGCGAGTTCGTCCATGTGGCGGAGCAGTCGGGTTTGATGCTGGACCTCAACGACTGGGTGCTCGAAAGCGCGGCCAATGCGGTGCGCGACTGGCGTCGCAAGGGCTGGGCCGACGCACGGGTCGCAGTCAATGTGTCGGCCCAGCAGTTCGTCTCCGGAAGCTTCGTGACCGAAATCGAGCGACTGCTCGCGCGTCACGACCTGCCGCCCGATGCGCTCGAGCTCGAGCTGACCGAGAACATGCTGCAGACCGGGGTGATCACCGTCGAGACGCTGCACGCGCTGCGCATGCTCGGCGTTGCGACGGCGCTGGACGATTTCGGAACGGGCTTCTCCTCGCTGACGTCGCTGGAGCAGCTGCCACTCAGTCGCGTGAAACTCGACCGCCGGGTCATTGCAGAGGTTGATCACAACCCGCGCGCCGCCGCGATCGCGCGCTCGATGATCGCGTTGTGTCGCAACCTCGGCCTGGCCGTGACGGCCGAGGGCGTCGAGCGACACGAGCAACTGGATTTCCTGGCCAGCTGCGGCGACGTTTCCGTGCAGGGCTACCTGATATCGCGTCCGGCCGACGCCGGCACGGTGGTCGCGTTCGCGAACGATGCCCCGGCGTGGATCTGCAACCTGCTGCGCGCGGCGGAATTGAGCCGGCCGCCGCGGCACGATGGTGACCTGAACGGCGCAGTATCGCTGATGCGCCGGCGGAAGAAATAGCGGTCGGACACCGCAGCCGGGCGACACAAAGTCCGGGTACGGCCGTGACCTAGCCGGGCTTCGGTCCACCCTGTACTTCTGACTTCCTGATTTCGCTAGACTATGCGGCCTTTCCGCCGCGCACCGGCGGATCCGGACGGCCGCACGATTCGAATAGCAAAGCGATGAGCGAACTGAAGGCACTGCTTTCGTCCACCCCGCTCGCCGCGGGCAATGCGCCCTACGTCGAGGCGATGTACGAGCGGTTCCTGGGCGATCCGCAGTCGGTGGATTCCGCCTGGCGAGACTACTTCGTCGCGATAGGCGGGCTCGGGTCGGACGTGGCGCACGGCCCTCTGGTCGCGGGAATTCCGGCGCCAGCCGCGCCGCAACCCCGACGACGACGGTTGCCGCGTCGGACGGCGCAGCGAGGCAGGGCGCCGTCTCGCGCCTGATCCAGATCTACGCGAACCGGGGGCATCTCGTCGCCGACATCGACCCGCTGGGCCTTCTGGTGAGGCCGACCCCCAAGGTGCTGGGACTGGACTACCTGGGACTCACCGATGCTGATCTCGATACGGAGTTTTTCACCGGTAGCCGCAATGACGCGATCCGGCCCCGCCTCAGGCTCCGCGACATCGTCGCGCAGCTCAAGCAGATCTACTGCGGCAAGATCGGCGCCGAGTTCGCGCATGTATCGAACGAGACCGAGCGTCTATGGCTGCAGGATCGCTTCCAGGTCGGCCGCACACAGCAGCACTTTTCGCCGGAGGCGAAGAAACACCTCCTCTGGGGCCTGACGGGGGCCGAGGGACTGGAACGCTACCTCGCCACGAAGTACCCGGCGCAGAAGCGTTTCTCGCTCGAGGGCGGTGACAGCCTGATCCCGCTGCTCGACGACCTCGTCCAGACGAGCGGTGCGCATGGCGTCGAGGATATCGTGATTGGCATGGCGCACCGCGGCCGGCTCAACGTGCTCGTGAACGTGCTCGGCAAGGTGCCCGAGGTGCTGTTCTCCGAATTCGAGGGAAAGTACGACCTCAAGAAGCTCAAGGGCTCCGGCGACGTCAAGTACCACAAGGGCTTCTCGAGCGACGTGCGTACCTCGTCCGGCAACGTGCACCTGGCGCTCGCCTTCAATCCTTCGCATCTCGAGGTCGTCAACCCGGTGGTCGAGGGATCGGTGCGGGCACGTCAGGAGCGCCGCGGCGACACCGCCGGCGACAAGGTGATGCCTGTGCTGATCCATGGGGACTCCGCCTTCGCCGGGCAGGGCGTAATCCAGGAAACCCTGCAGATGTCGCAGGCGCGCGCCTTCTACACAGGTGGCACGATTCACCTCATCATCAATAACCAGGTCGGCTTCACGACGCACGATCCGCGCGACACGCGTTCGACGCTCTACTGCAGCGACGTCGCGAAGATGGTCGAGGCGCCGATCCTGCACGTGAACGGCGACGATCCGGAGTCCGTGGTCTTTGCCGCGCGGCTCGCGCTCGAGTACCGGATGAAGTTCCACAAGGACGTGGTCGTCGACCTCGTCTGCTACCGCCGTCTCGGCCACAACGAAGCGGACGAACCTGCTGCCACACAGCCGGTCATGTACGCGACGATTCGATCCAAGCCGACCACTCGTCAACTCTACGCGCAGAGGCTCGAGGACGAGGGCACGATCGCGGCCGGTGAGGCCGACGCGATGGTCGAGTCCTATCGCAACGGCCTCGACGACGGAGACGGCAAGCCGCAGGCGAAGAACGTGCTCGGCCTGATTGGAAACGTGCACACCGTCGACTGGACCAGGTATCACGACGTCGACTGGACCGAGCAGGTTCGCACGGGCGTCAGGCTGCCGGTCCTCAAGGAGCTCGGTGCCAGGGCGACCGCTTTCCCGGAAGGCTTCGTCTTGCATCGGCAGGTCCAGAGGATCGTCGACGATCGGCGCAGGATGACCGCAGGCCAGATGGCGCTCGACTGGGGCTTCGCCGAGACGCTCGCGTACGCCACGCTGCTCGATGAGGGCTACGAGGTCCGCATCACGGGCCAGGACAGCGGTCGTGGCACGTTTTTCCATCGCCACGCCGTGGGTCACGACCAGGCGACAGGGGCCGTGCACATCCCGCTCAAGCATCTGAAGCCGGGGCAGCCACGATTCCGCGTCACGGATTCGCTGCTGTCGGAGGAGGCGGTACTCGGATTCGAGTACGGGTACGCGACGACGGATCCCAACTGCCTCGTGGTCTGGGAGGCGCAGTTCGGCGACTTCGTGAACGGTGCGCAGGTCATCATCGACCAGTTCATCAGTTCCGGCGAGGCGAAGTGGGGTCGCTACTGCGGGCTCACGATGTTCCTGCCGCATGGGTTCGAGGGGCAGGGTCCCGAGCACTCCTCGGCGCGCCTCGAGCGATTCCTGCAGCTGTGTGCCGAGAACAACATGATCGTTTGCGTGCCCTCGACGCCGGCACAGATGTTCCACATGCTGAGGCGGCAGATGCGGCGTGACTTCCGCCAGCCGCTGGTCGTGATGACGCCGAAGAGCCTGCTGCGTCACAAGCTTTCCGTTTCGGCGCTCGAGGATCTGTCGAGCGGGTTCTTCCGCAACGTCATCGACGAGATCGACGACCTCGACCCGGCAGCCGTCGGCCGCGTGGTGTTCTGCTCCGGCAAGGTCTACTTCGACCTGCTCGAGACGCGCCGGTCGACCGAGGCCCGCGACGTCGCCATCGTCAGGATCGAGCAGCTCTATCCGTTCCCGGCGGACGAGTACGCGGCGATCCTCAAGCGCTATCCAGCCGCGAAGGACGTGGTCTGGTGCCAGGAAGAGCCGCAGAACCAGGGCGCATGGTTCCAGATCCGGCATCGTCTGCAGGAGCCGCTCGGGAGGCGTGAGCTGATGTACTGTGGCCGGGGGCCGTCCGCTGCGCCGGCCACCGGCATCCCGCAGCTCCACAGCCAGCAGCAGCAGGGTCTCGTCGCCGCCGCGTTGCGCGCCCACACGATCGAGGAGGTTGCGCCGGCGCCGAAGCGCATTCGCACGTCCTCCAGCAGGAAGAACTCATGACCATCGAAGTACGCGTCCCGCAGCTCCCCGAGTCGGTCGCAGACGCGACACTGGTGGCGTGGCACAAGAAGCCCGGTGACGCGGTGAATCGCGACGAGAACCTCGTCGACCTGGAGACCGACAAGGTCGTGCTCGAAGTTCCCGCCCCGGCGGCCGGCGTCATGATCGAGTTGAAGGTGCAGAACGGTGCCACGGTGACCAGTGGCCAGCTGCTCGCACTGTTGGACGAAGCCGCAACCGCCGTCGTGTCTGCGCCTGCTGGCGCAACTGCGACTGCTTCTGCCGTGGCACCGCGGCCGGTCGCGGCGGCGCAGCCGGCTTCGACAGCCGACGCGAAGGCGGGCGGCGGTGCCGACAAGCTCGCCCCCTCCGTCCGTCGCCTGGTCGAGGAGCACAAGCTCGAACCCGGCGCCATTCCCGGCAGCGGGCGCGACGGGCGCATCACCAAGGGCGACGTGCTCTCACACCTGGTCACGAAGGACAGCGGTGCCGCGGGCGCGGCCGTGCCGGCCGCTGCTCCGGTGCCACGGAAAGCGGTGACGGGCGCGCCGAGCGGCGCGCGTGCCGAACGACGGGTTCCGATGACTCGACTCCGGGCGCGCATCGCAGAGCGGCTGGTGCAGGCCCAGGCCACTGCCGCGATGCTCACGACGTTCAACGAGGTGGACCTCAAGGCGGTCAACGAGCTGCGCGCGCGCCACAAGGAGCGCTTCGAGAAGGCGCACGGCGCCCGGCTCGGCTTCATGTCGTTCTTCGTCAAGGCCAGCATCGAGGCCCTGCGTCGCTTCCCGGTCGTGAATGCCTCGGTGGACGGCAACGACATCGTCTATCACGAGTACTACGACATCGGCGTCGCCGTCTCGACGGATCGCGGACTCATCGTGCCGGTGCTCAGGAACGCGGATGCGCTCGGCTTCGGTGAGATCGAACAGGCCGTGGTGGGCTATGCCAACCGTGCACGGGAAGGATCGCTCACGATCGAGGAGCTGACCGGGGGCACGTTCACGATCACCAACGGTGGCGTGTTCGGCTCGCTGCTGTCCACCCCGATCCTGAACGCCCCGCAAAGCGCGATCCTCGGCATGCACAAGATCCAGGAACGCCCGGTGGTGGTCGACGGACAGGTCGTCGTGCGGCCCATGATGTACCTGGCGCTCACGTACGATCATCGCATCGTCGACGGCCGCGAGGCCGTGCAGTTCCTCGTCGCAGTGAAGGACGCGCTCGAGGATCCCGCGCGGCTGCTGCTGCAGGTCTGAAACGCCTTGTACGGTCTTCTCCTTATCGCCCCGGAGCACACATGCCTGACGCCTCCTACGACGTTATCGTGATCGGCGCCGGCCCGGCCGGTTATCCGTGCGCGATCCGCGCGGCCCAGAACGGCCTCAAGGTCGCCTGTGTCGACGAGTGGAAGAACTATGACGGCACGCATGCGTTCGGCGGCACCTGCCTGAACGCGGGCTGCATTCCCTCGAAGGCTCTGCTCGAGTCCTCGGAGCTCTATCACCGGGCGCAGACCGAGTTTGGCGCACATGGCATTTCGGTCGGCAGCCTCGGCTTCGACGTGGCGGCCATGCAGAAGCGCAAGGCCCGGATCGTCAAGGCCTCCACCCAGGGCATTGCATCGCTCTTCAAGGCCGCGGGCGTCACGGGGCTGCAGGGCCATGGGCGACTGCTGAAGGGCAACCGCGTCGAAGTCACTGCATTCGATGGCTCGAAGAGCGAGCTGGTTGCGAAGCACGTCGTGCTGGCATCGGGCTCGGTGCCGATGGAATTGAAGAGCGTGCCCTTCGACGGCAAGGACGTCGTGGACTCGTGGGGCGCGCTCGAGTTCGACTCGGTCCCGAAGCGACTCGGCGTGATCGGTGCCGGCGTCATCGGGCTCGAGCTCGGCAGCGTCTGGCGCAGGCTCGGCGCCGAGGTCGTCGTGCTGGAGGCCATGGAACAGTTCCTGTTCATGGCCGACCAGCAGGTCGCGAAAGAGGCGCTGAAGCACTTCAAGAAGCAGGGGATCGACGTCCGTCTCGGCGCCAAGGTTGGCGGCATGAAGCGGGGCAAGGACGGCATCACGCTCGAGTACGGCGACGCCGCGGGCGCAAAGACAGTGAGCGTGGACAAGGTCGTGGTCGCGATCGGTCGACGGCCGTTCACCGGCCAGCTGCTGGGCGAGGGTACCGGTGTCGAACTCGACGAGCGCGGATTCATCAAGGTCGATCACGAATGCCGCACCGGCGCCGGAAACATCTGGGCGGTCGGCGACGTCGTGCGCGGCCCGATGCTTGCGCACAAGGGCAAGGAAGAGGGCGTGATGGTCGGCGACCTGATCGCGGGACGTATCTCCGAAGTCAACTACAAGGCGATTCCGTCGGTGATCTACACCGCCCCGGAAATCGCCTGGGTGGGCCAGACCGAGGAGGACGTGAAGAAGACCGGGCGTCCCTACAAGGTCGGGTCATTCCCGTTCCTCGCCAGCGGCCGGGCCCGCGCGATGGAGGCGGCGAACGGCTTCTGCAAGGTGATTGCCGCGACCGACGACGACGAGATCCTCGGCGTGCACATCGTGGGCCCGATGGCGGGCGAGCTCATCGCGGAGGCGGTACTCGCGCTCGAGTATTCCGCCAGCACCGAGGACCTGCAGCGCACCATGCACGCGCACCCGACGCTGAGCGAGGCGTTGCATGAGGCCGCGCTCCACGCGGACCGGCGCGCGATCGACATGCCGAACAAGTAGTCGCGGCGGTCCCCGCGCCGATGCGCCGCGCTCAGCGCCGGCGCGTCGCGCTGATCACGTTTGCGAGGCCGGCGAAGCGGCCCAGCAGCCGGCTCAACTCCGCGAGCCCGTGGACCGTCACCGTCAACTCCACCGTAGCGGTGTTCTCGGCCGGGTTCGTCACCGTATTCATCGCCTCGATGCTGATCCGCTCGTCCGCGAGTACGCCGGAGATGTCGCGCACCAGGCCGCGCCGGTCGAACGCCTCGATCCGGATCGAAGCCGGAAACGTGCGTTCCGGCGAAGAGTCGCCCCAGTCCACGGCCAGCACGCGCAGCGGCTGCGCGTCCCGCAACCGCAGCAGGTTGGCGCAATCCGCGCGATGGATGCTGACGCCGCGGCCGAGCGTGATGTAGCCCGCGATCGCCTCCGGCGGCACGGGCCGGCAGCACCGGGCGATCGTGCTCATCAGGTCGCCGACGCCGTCGACCATGAGGCCGCTCGCCTTGCCCGGCTTGTCGGCGGCCGTGATCGTGCGCGGCGCCTTCGGCGGCGCTCGCTCCTGCAGTCGTCGCTGGATGGCGCCAGCCACCTGCGCCAGCGAGATCTCGCCTTCGCCGAGGCCGACGTACAGTTCATCGGCGTCCGCGAGCTTCAGTTCGTCGAGGACCTCGGGCAACGGTAGCGCCCGCACGCCCAGGCGCTCGAGTTCACGGTCGTACATCTGGCGCCCCTGCTCCCGGTTCTGGCCTTCGTCCAGCTTGCGGAACCAGCTGCGAACCTTGGCGCGATTTCGCTGCGAGGCCAGGAAACCAAGCGCGGGCACGAGCCAGTCCCGGCTCGGGTTCGGCTGCTTGCCGGGGATGATCTCGACCGTGTCGCCATTCGCGAGTGCATGGTTCAGCGACACCATGCGTCCGTTCACCTTGGCGCCGCGGCAACGGTGACCGAGGCTCGTGTGCACGTGGTAGGCGAAATCGAGAGGCGTGGCGCCACGCGGCAGGTCCACGACCTCGCCCCTCGGGCTCAGTGCGTAGACACGATCCTCGAAAATCTCGGCCTGCAGTCCGTCGAGCAGGTCCCTCTCGCCACCGGCGCGGGTGGCCGGCTCCAGCAGCTGGCGCAGCCAGTTGATCTTTTGCTGGAAGCTCGACTCCGCCTTGCGGCCTTCCTTGTACTGCCAGTGCGCCGCCACCCCGAGCTCGGCGTGATCGTGCATCTCGCGGGTACGGATCTGGACCTCGAGCGGCAGGCGCCCGGGCCCGATGACCGCGGTGTGCAGCGAGCGGTAGTTGTTCTCCTTGGGCGTGGCGATATAGTCGTCGAACTCGCCTGGCAGGTAGGTCCACAGGCCGTGGACGATGCCGAGGGCCGCGTAGCAATCGGCCACCGTCTCGACAGTGATGCGCACCGCCAGCACGTCCATCACCTGTTCGAAAGCCAGTCCCTTGCGCTGCATCTTCCGCCAGATGCTGTAGATGTGTTTCGGCCTGCCCGTGACGTCGCCGTCGATCCCGGCCTTCTCGAGTTCACGCTCGATCTGGTGCTTGACGTCCTCGATGTAGGTCTCGCGCTCCGTGCGCTTCGACTTGAGCCAGCCCGCGATGCGCATGTACTCAACAGGCTCGCTGTAGCGGAATGCCAGGTCCTCCACCTCCCACTTGAGCTGCCAGATTCCGAGGCGGTTCGCGAGCGGCGCGTAGATCTCGCGGGTTTCGAGCGCGGCGCGGCGCTGCTCGTGTACGGGCGCACCCTTCAGGTTGCGCATGCGAACCAACTGGACTGCGAGCCGCAGCAGCACGAGGCGCACGTCGGACGCCAGCGCCAGCAGCAGTTTGCGCAGTCCCTCGGCCCGCTCGGGCTTCATCGGTTGGCCGGGATTCCAGTCCTCGGGCATGCCGATCGCGCCGACCCGCTCGACCTCCTTCGCCAGCTTCAGGGCCGGCTCGCCGAAGTGCGCCTTCGCCTGGGCATCGTCGAACGCGCCTGCCTCCAGCCACGGTATCAGCAGGCCTGCGAGCAGCACGTCCTCGTCGGCACGGAGCTGCGCCAGCACGGAAGCGAGTTCCACGCTCCGTTCGGCTGCAACCCCGGGGTCGAGCGCGCGTACGTATTCGAGCGCGGCACGGACGCGTGGCGACTGGGACTGCTGGAGGTCGAATTCGGCTGGCTTCACTGCGTGCGCTATCATACGCCGCCGTCATCAAGACACCTGCGGGGTTAGGAATTGCCCAGGCTCAGTCGTAGTGGCCGGCGCTGGGCGCTTCCGTCGCGAGGAGGGGGCGCAGTGCGCGGGCAGAGCGTGCGTATCCTGGGCCTCGATCCGGGGTCGCAGGCCACCGGCTTCGGCGTGATCGACTGGATCGACGGCGATGCGCGTTACGTGGCGAGTGGCGCCATCCGCACGACCGGTGGCGATTTTCCGCCGCGGCTCCGGCAGATCTTCGAAGGCGTGCTGGTGCTGATGCGGGAACATGCGCCCACCGAGGTGGCCATCGAACGCGTCTTCATGCACCGCAATGCCGATAGTGCATTGAAGCTCGGCCAGGCACGCGGTGCCGCGCTGTGCGCGGCTTTCTCGGCCGATCCGGCGGTATTCGAATACGCGCCGCGCGAGGTGAAGCTCGCCATCGTCGGGCAGGGCGGGGCGCAGAAGGAACAGGTGCAACTCATGGTCAGGAGGCTGCTCAGGCTCGAGGGCGAGTTGGGACCCGACGCGGCGGACGCGATCGGCATTGCGCTATGCCACGCTTTTTCCCGCCAGGCGCGGCTCGCCGTTGCCGGCTCCCTGGCCGGAGGGACCCGCACTTGATCGGCTTTCTGCGTGGACGCCTGGCCGCGAAGCACCCTCCGCAGTTGCTGCTGGACGTCGGAGGTGTGGGATATGAGGTCGAGGCGCCGATGTCCACGTTCTATGGCCTGCCGGGCGTCGGCTCCGAGGTGAGCCTGCACACTCACCTGGTGGTGCGAGAAGACGCGCACGTGCTGTTCGGCTTCGCCACGGAACGTGAACGCGCGCTTTTTCGCGAGTTGATCAAGGTGTCGGGCGTCGGGCCGCGCATCGCGCTCGCGATCCTTTCCGGCGTCAGCGTGGATGCATTTCATCATTGCATCGAGTCCGAGGACGTCGCCTCGCTGGTGCGGGTGCCGGGCATCGGCCGCAAGACGGCCGAGCGCCTCGTGATCGAGATGCGCGACCGGTTGAAGGGGATCGGGGGGGTAGCGCCTGGTGGCGGCTCCGGCCTCCCGGCCGGCTTGGAGCCGAGTCCGAAGGGGGAAGCCTTCAGTGCACTCGTAGCGCTCGGCTACAAGCCGGCCGAAGTCACCCGGCTGCTGCAGAAGATCGATCCTGAAGCGACGTCGACCGAAGAGATGATCCGTCACGCATTGCGCGCGGCGGCGGGCTGAGGCCGGAGGGGCATCGCATGATCGAGCAGGATCGAGTGATTTCCGCGGCTCCGCAGCGCGAGGAGGAGGCCTACGATCGCGCCGTGCGCCCGAAATCGCTCGCCGAATACGTCGGGCAGCGCGCGATGAAAGCCCAGATGGAGATCTTCATCCAGGCGGCCCGGCAGCGCGGCGAGGCGCTCGACCACGTGCTGATCTTCGGCCCGCCTGGCCTCGGCAAGACCACGCTCGCGCACGTGATCGCGAACGAGCTTGGCGTCGGTTTCAAGCAGACCTCCGGCCCCGTGCTCGAGCGGCCCGGCGATCTCGCGGCGCTGCTCACCAACCTGCAGCCGAACGAGATCCTGTTCGTCGACGAGATCCACCGACTGAGTCCGGTGGTCGAGGAGATCCTGTACCCGGCGCTCGAGGATTTTCAGCTCGACATCGTGATCGGCGAGGGCCCGGGCGCCCGGTCGATCAAGATCGACCTGCCGCCCTTCACGCTGGTCGGTGCTACGACAAGGGCGGGGCTGCTGACTTCGCCTCTGCGCGATCGCTTCGGCATCGTCCAGCGGCTCGAGTTCTACGGTCACGACGAACTGCAGAGCATCGTGGAGCGTTCGGCGCGCATCCTGGGCGTGCCGACCGACGAGGGTGGGGCGACCCGCATTGCGCAGCGTTCCCGCGGCACCCCACGCATCGCGAACCGACTGCTGCGGCGCGTTCGGGATTTCGCCGAGGTAAAGGCACAGGGCCGCGTCACCGAAGCCGTCGCGCAGGGCGCGCTCGACCTGCTCGACGTCGACCGTCAGGGCTTCGACCCGATGGATCGCCGGCTCATGCTGACGATCATCGAGAAGTTCGACGGCGGGCCGGTGGGCGTGGACAGCCTCGCCGCCGCGGTGGGCGAGGAACGCGGCACGATCGAGGACGTGATCGAGCCGTTCCTGATCCAGCAGGGATTCATCATGCGCACGGCGCGCGGACGCGTCGCGACCCGAAACGCTTACCTGCACTTCGGCCTGACGCCCCCGTCCATCGAGCGCGCGGGTGGCACGATGGGCCTGTTCGAGACCTGAGGATTCCAGATGATCGGTGAACATTCCGCGCTCGACCTGATCCTGGGGGCGAGCTTCGTCGTCCAGTTCGTCATGGCGCTGCTGGCGGCGGCTTCGGTCGTTTCCTGGGCGATCATATTCCGCAAGAGTCGCCTGCTCGGGGGCACCATCAAGGCCACCGATGTCTTCGAGGAAGAGTTCTGGTCGGGTGGCGACCTCGCTTCGCTCTACAAGTCCTATGAAGGCGCGTCGCCGACGGGCATGGCCAGCGTCTTCGTCTCGGGTTTCCGCGAGTTCTCGCGACTCCGGCAGCAGGCGGGGCTCGGCGGCGCGCAACTGCTCGAAGGCACGCGGCGGGCGATGAAGGTCGCGCAGCTTCGCGAGACGGATCGCCTCGAGCAGAACCTCTCGACGCTGGCCACGATCGGTTCGACGAGCCCTTACGTGGGCCTGTTCGGCACCGTCTGGGGAATCATGGGCGCGTTCCAGGGACTCGGGAATGTGCAACAGGCCACGCTGGCTGTCGTCGCCCCGGCGATTGCCGAGGCATTGATCGCGACCGCAATGGGGCTGTTCGCGGCGATTCCGGCGGTGGTCGCCTACAACCGCTACGCCGACCAGGTCGGCCGCCTCGAGCTGCGTGACGACACGTTCGTCGAGGAGTTTTCGACGATCCTGCAGCGCCATGCCGGTGGCGGTCCGGGTTGAGGCGGCTGGCCCATGAAGCGCAATCGCGGACGGAAGATGATGGGCGAGATCAACGTCGTTCCCTACATCGACGTGATGCTCGTGCTGCTGGTGATCTTCATGGTCACGGCCCCGATGCTGAGCCAGGGCATCAAGGTGGACCTGCCCACTGCCGGCGCGGAGCCCATCGAGCCCGACAAGCTCGAGCCGCTGGTCCTCAGCATCGATCGGGAAGGGCTCCTGTACGTGAACATCGGCGATCCGGAATCGCCACAGACGGCCGATCGCATCCTCGAGATCGCTTCCGCGGCGCTTCGAAGGGAACCTCAGCGCCCCGTGCTGGTCAAGGCAG
>PDVJ01000403.1_pt1 | contig 14568 bp, 13 predicted proteins | sample 1369811 | NCBI WGS metagenome assembly PDVJ01 (sample SAMN07795376, study PRJNA414565) | Alkali sediment metagenome, whole genome shotgun sequencing project. | reverse complement strand
GCTGGCGCGGAACACGGCGGAAGGCATCCGCGAGAAAGCGGTCGAAAACGTCGTCGATGTCACGGAACGGTTCCCACTTGATTACGCGCATGGCGGCACATTCTCCTGTCTTGCCGGGATTGCCGATGCAACCCCTTCATGCGGTCCTAGATAGGAGCCGTCGGCCGGCTTTCAAGGGGGGGCGCCGTCAGTGGGGATACCACCGGATGAAGTTGACCTCGGCCGGAATGCGCGCACGCGGGTCGTATGGGACGACCCGGGGCGTGTACTGCCGGCTGGCCCGGTCGGGTGGCAGCCGCGCGACGAACATGAATCCGCCGGACGCGCCGCTCAGCGCGTGGTCCTTCTGCATGTCGTGGCATTCGGCCGACGACCCGTTCGAGCCTTCCGCGTACAACTGCACGCGGACCGCCTCGGCCGGGATCTCGCCGAGATACACCTGCGCGCGGATGACGTAGGCATCGGGCCCGGCCGAATGTTCCACATTGCCCCAGTGGATGTCCGGCCAGTTCAGGCGGAGGTGGCGGTACCAGTTCGACAGCGAGCGGGCATTCTCCGCGTGCTCGCCGCTGCGTTGCCAGTGTGCCTCGGCAGCCGGAATGTAGAGTTGCTCGAGGTAGTCGCCCAGCATGCGATTGCTGCTGAAGCGTGGCGTGAGTTTCGCGAGGCTCGCCCGGATCCGGGCCACCCACGCGCGCGGGATGCCTTCCGCGTCCCGATCGTAGAAGAGAGGCACGACCTCGCGCTCCAGAATCGAGAAGAGCTGCTCGGTCTCGACAGAATCCCAATCCGGGTCGAAGTGTTCGCGGCCGTCGCCCAATGCCCAGCCGACGTCCGGTGAATACGCTTCGGCCCACCAGCCATCGAGCTCGGAGAGATTGAGGCCTCCGTTGGCGAGGACCTTCATGCCGCTCGTGCCGCTCGCTTCCCACGGCCGGCGCGGTGTATTGATCCAGACGTCGACGCCCTGCACCAGCTGCTCCGCGAGAGCCATGTCGTAGTCCTCGAGGAAGACCGCGCGCAGGCGCACCGGATCGTTCTGCACGAACTGTGCCCAACGCTGCACGAAGGCGTGGCCCGGCTCGTCGCGCGGATGCGCCTTGCCGGCAATGATCAGCTGCACGGGCCGCTCGGTGTCCGTCAGCAGCTTCATGAGGCGCTCCGGCTGGCTGAGCAGCATCGCGGGGCGCTTGTATTCGGTGAAGCGTCGCGCGAACCCGAGAGTCAGTATGTTGGAGTCCAGTGCGTGCCGCGCCGCGGCGATGATCTCGGTCCGTGTGCCGCGCTGGCTGAGCTGGCGCTGCAGACGGCGCCGTGCGTAGTCGACGAGGTCGCGGCGTTCCATGGCGCGAAAATTCCAGATCTGCGCGTCGCTGAGTCGCGAGACCGCCTCGGTCAGGCGCTCGGGATCGCCGAGCCAGCGTTCCTTGCCGCAGGCTTCCGTCCACAGGCCATCGGCCCACGGCGAATCCCACGAGGGCACGTGCACTGCATTCGTCACGTGCGTCACCGGCACCTCGGCCTCGGGCCAGCGTGGATAGATCGGAGCGAAGATGCGCTGGCTCACGCGGCCGTGCAGTTCGCTCACGCCGTTCATGCGCGCACACGTGCGCGCCGCGAGGTAGGCCATGTTGAACGGTTCGTCATGATCGTGCGGCTGTGCCCGCCCGAGTCCCATCAGCTGCTCGGGCGTGAGACCGCAGCTGCGCGCGTATTCAGGACCGTAGTTCTCGAGCAGCGGCCGCGCGAACGTGTCGAACGCGGCAGCGACCGGTGTGTGCGTCGTGAATACGTTGCCGGCCCGCGTCGCCCACAGCGCCGTGAAGAAATCCGTGCCATTCGCATGGACGTGTGCGCGAGCCCGCTCGACGGTCGCGAGGGCTGCGTGGCCCTCGTTCAGGTGGCAGACGTCGGGCTTGATGCCGAGCGCGGTGAGCGCTCGCCAGCCGCCGATGCCGAGCACGATCTCCTGCAGCAGGCGGGACTCGCCGTCGCCGCCGTAGAGCTGCGCCGTGATGCCACGGTCGAACGGCGAATTGAGCGGGTCGTCGCTGTCGAGCAGGTAGAGGTCCACGCGCCCGACCGACGCGCGCCAGACCCTGATGCGCAGCTCGCGGCCCGGCAGTTCAAGCGTCACTCGCAGCGGCAGCCCTTCCCTGTCCAGTACTGCGCGCACGGGGAGCGATTCCCGGGCGTTGATCGAATAGAGCTCGAGCTGGGACCCTGAGCCGTCGAGCATCTGACGGAAGTAGCCCTGGCGATAGAAGAGGCCCACGGCCGTGATCGGGATGCCGAGGTCGCTCGCAGTCTTGAGATGGTCTCCTGCCAGTACGCCAAGGCCGCCCGAGTAGAGCGGCAGCGCCTCCGTGATGCCGTACTCCATGCTGAAGTACGCGATGCGCAGCGGTCTTTCGAGCAACTGCGTCTGCTGGAACCAGCTCGGGCGCGCCAGGTAGTCGGAGAGGCTGTGGTCGAGCCGGTTCACCTTTTCCACGAACCCGAGGTTGCGGCCGAGTTCCTCGAGACGGCTGCGCGGAGTGTTCTGGATGACCAGCACCGGGTTGTGCGTCTGGTGCCAGACGTCGGGCGAGAGCGCCTCCCAGACCTCGTCGGTGGCGTGGTTCCAGACCCAGCGCAGGTTCACGGCCAGCCGCACGATCGACTGCAGCGGAGTGGTGATCTGCTGGGTCAGCAGCTCGATTCCTTCGTGCGCCATGGCGATCGATCTCCACAAAGAATGACGGCGCGATCAGGAGCCCCGACCGCGCCGTCTTCAGACGTGCAACGAGTGCGATTCTACGGGCGAGCGACGAAAACCTTGCACCAGCCGTTCGCCGCGACGAGGCGACCAGCGAAGATGTTGCAGGGGATCATCGCGCCTTTCTCCTTGCCAGCCGGAACCTGCAGGCATGTGGCGCATTTCTGGCCGGCCTTGAAGTTCGGATTCGCCTTGGCGTCCACCTTGGTCGCATCCACCACGTAGCCGAGGCTCTTGGCCTGCGGTTCATTGGGATCCACGGGGCCGCCGGCGGCCGCTTCGGCGCGACCGAGCAACGCGGAGACAGGCACGGCAGCAACACCGAGCAACGCTCCCTTGAGCACGGTACGGCGCGGGAAAGTCTTTTCGGACATGGTTGGCTCTCTCCTGACAGATACTGTTCGGGTGCGGAGTGGCGCCGCCGTCCCGGCGAAAACGTACGACCACTGCGCTCAATTCTACGCGGGGCTTGTTGCTTCGACACCGTTCGCGTCTGCGGGTTTCAACGAGCCGCTGTACACGGGTTAATGAGAATCATTATCGTCCCAATTCGTCCGCTGCCTGCGGACCGACCCTTCTAGAATCCACCAATGGCCGACCCACGACGAAACAGGATCAAGGCCGCCGTGGGCGTCGGCGCGAGCCTGCTCATCGCTGGGCTCGCTGCCTACGTGCTTTTCCGGACGTTTCAGCGCATCAGCATTGCCGAAGTGCTCGAGAACATGCGCCGCGTGCCGGCCAGCACGCTCGCGCTCGCCGTCGCCTTTACCGCGGGCGCGCTCATGACGCTTTCCCTCTACGAGGTCGTCGTCGTCCGCTACGTAAAGCATTGCATAGGGCGTGCGCGACCAATAGTGACGGCATTGATTGCCTTTCCGCTGGGGCATGCGGTGGGGCAGGCGATGCTGAGCGGCGGCGCGATCCGCTACCGCATGTATTCGCCGGCCGGGTTCACCGCGATGGAGGTCGGAGCCACGGTGCTGCTGTGCAACCTGCCATACGCGCTGGGTTTCGGCCTGCTGTTCGACCTTGCACTCGTTTTCGGTGCCGACAAACTCGCGCCGCTCTTTCGCATCTCGAGTCACTGGTTGCTTCTGCTCGGATGTCTCGGCCTGGCCAAGGACATGGGCTACCTGCTCTTCATCTGGAAGCGCAAGGCGCCGATCCGTCTCGGCGGCTGGTCGGTGAACGTGCCCACCATGAAGCTGACTGCGCTGCAGGTCGTGGTCGGAATCATCGACGTCGTGCTCGTGTCGTCGGTGCTGTTCCTGCTGCTGCCGGACGCCGCAGGAATCGCGTACCTGCCATTCCTCGCCGTCTACCTCGCAAGCGTGCTGGTCGGCGTATTGAGCCACGTGCCGGCCGGGCTCGGAGTGATCGAGTCGATGCTGCTGCTGCTGCTGCCTCACGTGCCACCCGCGGAACTGCTCGCCGCGGTGCTGCTCTATCGGGTGATTTTCGAGATCCTGCCGGTCATCATGTCGCTCGCAATCTGGGCCGGCTACGAGTTCGTCTCGGACGACGGCGCGCGTGCGCGCCTGACGAGGCCGGCGGCCGTGCCGCGCGTCCGCGCGTCCGGGCGAATTCAGGATCGCGCAACCGGTGCGGACAGTCCGACCATCGAAAGCAACGAGTGAGCCAGCGCGCGGCCGCTGTCGTAGGCCGCCTCGACCCTCGGCGCGATGCACCAGTCGCCGCAGGCGCCGGCGGCGATTTCCTCGTCCACGAGGCAGGGCAGTCCGAGCGGCTGCTCGACGAGTGCATGGCGCCAGCGGTGCGCGAGAAGGAACGAGGGCGGAGGCAGCGTCGTGCCGAGGGCGGACGCAAACTCGTGCAGCAGCAGGCGAGCGACTTCCTCTGCGTCCGCCTCGAGGTGCTCGCGAGACCAGGCCGCGGACGCATGCACCACCCAGCCCTGCGGGCCCGCGGGACGCTGCGCCTTGCTCGAGTCGCAGGCGGCCCAGGTGATCGGGCCGCGCGTCCAGCGCAACGCTTCGGCGCCCGAATCGACCGCGCTGTCGAAAGCAATCACCGCCGTCCAGCATGGCGCCATCCTTACGTCCGCCAGGTGACGGAACGCGCGACCATGCGGGCCGAGCAGCGTGAGCGCCTGCGGCGCCGGCACGGCCACCGCCACGGCGTCGAAAATGCGGCGGCCACGTCCCGAGTCCGTCTGCAGTTCCCAGCCGCGCTGTCCCTGCAGCAGTTCGTGCACGGCGACACCGGTCTGCACCTCCACGCTGCGCGCGAGCGGTCGCACGAAAGCGCTCATGCCGGGCGTGCCGACGTGCCACTGCTCGATCGGTTCGGCCCACGACCGGTTGTCCTCGAGGATGCGTGGCTTCCAGAGCGCGGCGGCACCGGCCCGGCCGGCGACCTCGACGTACTTCACGAAAGAACGGCTGCGAGCCGTGATGAACTGTGCGCCGTGATCGAAGGCGAAACCGCCCTGGCGCCGCGTACCGAGCCGGCCGCCGAGGCCGCGCGAGCGCTCGAACACCGTGACGCGCGCGTCGGCGCGCGAGAGCTCCAGCGCGCAGGCGAGCCCGGCGATGCCGGCGCCTATCACCGCAATTCTGGCTCTATCCATGCTGGTCTCGATCGTCGTTCAGCAGCGTCGGCCCGCCGGCGAGTGCTCGCCTACCGGAAGTCTACTTGGTTCGACGTCGTCGTCGTGTGTGCGTTTGCCGCCCGTTGTGGCTGCGCAAGCCGGCTGCCCATAGAATGCCGTAGACGACATTCGTCACGCTGGATGGATCGACATGAGTCGCACGGCCGCATCCCTGCTGCGCGAGGCCCTGGAAAAGGTGGGCGTCCGCTACACGTTCGGAATCCCGGGCGTGCACAACACGGAGATCTACGACGAGCTCGCCAAGTCGCCTGCCATCACGCCAGTGCTCGTCACGCACGAAGGCGGGGCCGCTTTCATGGCGGATGCGGTGAGCCGCTCCGGCACGAGTCTCGGCACGCTGGTGATCGTGCCGGCGGCGGGCGTGACCCACGCGGCGAGCGGCATCGCCGAGGCGTTTCTCGATGGCATCCCGATGCTGGTCATCGCGGGCGGAGTCCGCCGCGACACGGGCCGGCGTTACCAGTTGCACGACGTGGACCAGCACGCGCTGCTGAAGCCGATCACCAAGGGCACGTGGCTGGTCGAGCGGCACGCGGACGTGATTCCGACGATCTACGAGGCGGTGCGGGTTGCAACGAGCGGCGAACCGGGTCCGGTGTTCGTCGAGATCCCGGTCAACCTGCAGTTGCTGACGGGCGACCCGGGTGTGGTCCACGAGCCGCCCATGCACGTCGTGACCGAAGTGCGTGCGTCAGCCGTGTCGATCACCGAGGCGGCGAGGCTGCTCGCATCCGCGCGCTCGCCCGGCCTGTTCGTGGGCTGGGGCGCGGTCGCTGCAGGCCGCGAACTCGTGGCGCTGGCAGAGCGGCTGGGCGCCCCGGTGAGCACCACTTTGCAGGGTGTCAGCTCCTTTCCGGCCAATCATCCGCTGCACGCCGGTTTCTGCCTGGGGCGCGCCGCAGTGCCTGCGGTCGAGAACGCATTCAGGGATTGCGACTGCATGCTCGCGGCAGGCACGCGGTTTGGCGAAATCGCAACCGGCAGCTACGGGTTCGAACCGCCGGCGAACCTGATCCATGTGGACATCAACCCGGAAGTCTTCGATGCGAACTATCCGGCCCGGGTCGCGCTCGAGGGCGATGCCGGCGCCGTGCTGCGACGACTGCTCGCGGAGCTTCCCGCAATCAGCGGTTCCGAAGTACGCCGGGCGGGGGTCGCCGCGCGCATTGCAGCGGACAAGGCGGCCTATCTCGACGCATGGCTGGCACACGATCCGCGGGGCCGCGTGAATCCCGCGCGGTTCTTCGCTGCGCTCCGCGCAAGGCTCGCTGACGACGCGACGGTGGTGGTGGACGACGGCAACCACACGTTCCTCGCGGCGGAGCTGATGCCGATCCACCACGCGCGCGGCTTCATCTCGCCCACCGACTTCAATTGCATGGGTTACTGCGTTCCGGCGACGATCGGAGCGAAACTGGCGCGTCCGGGCGCGCAGGTCGTCGGCATCGTCGGCGATGGCGCTTTCCGGATGACGGCCCTCGAGCTCGCGACGGCGACTGCGAACGAACTGGGCGTGATCGTGTTCGTCTTCAATGACGGCGAACTCGCGCAGATCGCCCAGGCCCAGGAGATCCCGTACAACCGCAAGACCTGCACCGTGCTCGGGCCGCTTTGCCGTCGCAGCGGCCCGGCGGCCCGTGATCGTCGACGTCGCCGTGGACTATTCGAAACGCACCCGCTTCACCGAAGGCATCCTGAAGACCAACCTCGAGCGCTTCGATCCTCGCACGAAAGCGCGGCTGGTCGGTCGGGCGCTGTGGCGGAGGGTGACTGGCTGAAGAATGGGCTGTAGGCCGAGGGCCGAGGGCGATGGGCTGCAGGCTCCCGGGCCTACAGCCTACCGCCTACAGCGCATTCCAGTATTCGCGCATCTTTACGCGCTGCTTCTGGTCCGGGAGCGGGCCCAGTCCGGCCGCCACGTTGTCGCGCATGTTGGCCGGCTTCGAGGTTGCCGGGATTACGCACGTGACCGCCGAGTGCGACGCGACGTACTTCAGGAAGAACTGCGCCCACGAGGCGCATCCCAGTTCCGCTGCCCACGGCGGCAGCGGCTTGCCCCGCACGCGCGCGAACATCTCGCCATCCGCAAACGGACGGTTCGCCATCACGGCGATGCCCTTGTCGCGGCAGAATGGCAACAGGCGCTCGTCGGCCTCAGGCTCCGCCAGCGAGTAGTTGACCTGCAGCCAGTCGAAGCGCTCCTCCCTCAGCACTCGTTCGAGCTCGCCATGCGCATCGGCGCGATAGTGCGTGAGCCCCAGGTAGCGGACCTTGCCGGTGCCCGCGAGCGCGCGCAGTGTCGGCAGGTGCTCGCGCCAGTCCAGCAGATTGTGGATCTGCCGCAGCTCGAGCCGATCGGTGCGCAGGCGTCGCATCGATTCCTCAATCTGCGCGGCGCCGGCCTGCCGGCCACGGGTCCAGACTTTGGTCGCGAGCCAGAGGCCTTGCCGCAGTCCGAGATCCGCGATCAGGTCGCCGAGCACGCTCTCGGAGCGGCCGTACATCGGGGACGTGTCGATGACCGTCCCGCCTCCCTGCACGAGCGCGCGGAGCACTTCCTGCAGCGGGCCCGTCGCGGCGGCGGAGTCCTCGACGTCGAACGTGTTCGACGAGCCCATGCCGATCACCGGCACCTCTTCGCCGGACGACGGGATCCTGCGCTTCGTCATCGCCCGGGCCTCCGTGGCAAGGGTGGGGCCGGCGACCGCAGCCGCTGCCAGCAACATGCACGCATCTCGACGGTTCATCCGACACGCTCCTTGAGGCCGAAAAGGACCATGATCCACGCGCCGACCGGATGCGCGACCAGCATGATGGCGACGAGCAGCAACACGAGCGACAATGGCGGCTGCCAGACCGGCCACGTGAAGAGCAGCATTCCTGCGAGGCTGTCGAGCTGGTCGACGACCCAGCAGATCCGGCCGGTGATTCCCTCGCCGCTGTCGCCAGGGCCGATGCCGATCTGCCGCTTGACGAAGCTGTTCGGCAGTTCGCCCGCGATGTAGCCGCAACCGAGCAGCAACCCCCACGCGAGCGGATGTGTCTCGGCGAACGGCACCAGCGTAGGCAGGTGCCAGCAGCACGTGTGTACGAGCGCCAGTACCCACGCGGTGACGGTCGTCGCGGTGATCGTGACCAGCGCTCCGCGCCAGGTCTTGTTGTCGCCGAGCACGCGCTTGCCGCGGTATGTCGCGCGTCCGTCGATCGGCAGCGCGCGCAGTCCCGGAAGCAGGTCGAGCTTGAGCACGACGAGGTGCACCAGGCCGGCTGCGATCACCGGAATCGCAAGCCAAAGCAGCTGCAGCAGCAGCATCATCGAGTACCCGCCCCCTGGTTTCCTGCTGGCCGTACGTTACCAGAAGCGGTGGCAGGGCTGCCGGCTCAGGATATGGGCAGCACCGTGGTCTCCTTGATCACCGTGACCGTGACCGACGAATTGATCGACTGCACGTTCGGCAGCTTCGACAGGTGATCGAGGTAGAAGGCCTCGTAGGCCTTGATGTCTCGCGTGACGACGCGAAGCATGAAATCCCACTCGCCCATGGTCGTGTAGCAGTCGAGCACCTCGGGGCGCTCGCGAATCGCCTCGGCGAACGCCGCGATCGCGTCGCGACCCTGGGTCGAGAGCTTCACGTGCGCAAAGATCGTCACGTCGAGGCCGAGGGCGGCGCGGTCGAGCAGCGCGACGCGGCCGCGGATGACACCGGACTGCTCGAGCTGCTGGATGCGTCGCCAGCAGGTTGTCGTCGAGAGACCGGTGCGGGCCGCCACTTCAGCGACGGGCAGGGCACCCTCGCGCTGCAGCAGGTCGAGGATTCGCCGGTCGAGCTTGTCCAGAACGGGGCGGGATATTTCTTCCATTGAACGCGCAGATTAGAAATGCCTGTTCCGCATTGTTGCAATGCGTCGCAACAAATTCAACCGCTTGCGCCAGACGAGGTTAATCTACGGCCGTCCCGCGGCCCCTCCCAAGCATCGAGCGACCCATGCCCCGACGATCCCGATTGCACACGCCGAAAGCGCACTCCCGCCCCGGCGAAGAACCCGATTTCTCCTACCTCGAGACCTCGCCTGCCGGCGCCGTCGCCCGGCCCGACGTCAACGCGCGCGTGCGCGACATCGGCAACCTGTCGATCGATCTCGTGCGCGTCCTCGGTGACGACCACCGGGCGGTCGGTCCGTGGCACCCGCATCTCGACGCGTCCGAGCTGCAGGTGGGCCTGCGGCACATGCTGCTCACGCGCATCTTCGACGAGCGCATGCAGCGCTCGCAGCGCCAGGGCAAGATTTCGTTCTACATGCGCTCCTTCGGCGAAGAGGCCGTCTCGGTGGCGCAGGGGATGGCGCTGCGCCCGGGCGACATGCTGTTCCCATCGTATCGCAACCAGGGCCTGTACATGGTGCGCGGCAAGCCGCTGGTGGACCTCATGTGCCAGCTGCTCTCGAACACGCGCGACATGTGCAAGGGCCGGCAGCTCCCGGTGATGTACCACTGGCTCGAAGGCCGTATCTTCTCGATCTCGGGCAACCTGACGACGCAGTTCCCTCAGGCCGTGGGCTGGGCGATGGCGTCCGCCATCAAGGGCGAGGACGACATCGCGGTCAGCTGGATCGGCGAAGGGTCGAGCGCCGAGGCGGACTTCCACCACGCGATGCTGTTCGCGTCGGTCTACCAGGCGCCGGTCATACTCAACATCGTCAACAACCAGTGGGCGATCTCGACGTTCCAGGGATTCGCGGGCGGTGAGCAGCGCTCGTTCGCGGCGCGCGGCCCGGGCTATGGCATGGCGGGCATCCGCGTCGATGGCAATGATTTCCTCGCCGTCTACGCAGTGACGCAGTGGGCCGCCGAGCGCGCACGCACCGGTGCGGGCCCGACGCTGATCGAGCACGTGACCTATCGAGGCGCGGCACATTCCACCAGCGACGACCCGTCACGCTACCGCCCGAAGGACGACTACGAGAAGTGGCCGCTCGGCGATCCGGTCGAGCGCCTCAAGGCGCACCTGATCGCGATCGGCGAGTGGTCCGAGCAACGCCATGTCGCGCTGACGAAGGAGCTCGAGCAGCACGTGGTCGAGAGCTGGAAGGAATCGGTGCAGTACGGGACGATGAACGAGGGTCCGCGGCTCAACCGCGACCTGATGTTCGACGACGTCTTCAAGGAGATGCCCGATCACCTGCGCAAGCAGCGCGAGCAGCTGCGCGCCGAGTTCGGAGGCTGAGCCATGCCGCAGATGAACATGATCCAGGCGCTCAACTCGGCCATGGACATCATGCTCGGCCGTGATCCGAACGTGGTGGTGCTCGGCGAGGACGTGGGCTATTTCGGCGGCGTGTTCCGCGTCACCGACGGCCTGCAGCGCAAGTACGGCGAGCACCGCGTGCTCGACACGCCGATCGCGGAGGGTGCGATCATCGGCGCGGCCATCGGCATGGGCGTGAACGGGCTCAGGCCCGTCGCCGAGGTGCAGTTCGCCGACTACATCTACCCGGCCTGCGACCAGATCTTCAGCGAGCTCGCACGCCTGCGCTACCGCTGCGCCGGCGAGTTCTGGGCGCCCGTCACGATCCGCACGCCCTGCGGCGGCGGCATCCGCGGCGGGCAGACGCACTCGCAGAGCCCCGAGGGCATCTTCACGCACGTCTGCGGCATCAAGGTCGTGATGCCGTCGAACCCGTACGACGCCAAGGGCCTGCTGATCGCGTCCATCGAGGACGACGACCCGGTCGTGTTCTTCGAGCCGAAGCGCATCTACAACGGGCCGTTCGACGGCGAACCGAACAAGCCCGCGGTGCCGTGGAGCACACACCCGAAGGGCGAGGTGCCCGAGGGCTACTACACCGTGCCGATCGGCAAGGCCGAGGTCGTGCGCAAGGGCACGCAGGTCACGATCGTCACCTACGGCACGATGATCTACGTCTGCGAGGCGGCGGCGCGCAGCCTCGGCCTCGACGCCGAGATCATCGACGTGCGCACGATGGTGCCGCTCGACGTCGACACGATCTGCACGTCCGTGAAGAAGACCGGCCGTTGCCTGATCGCCCACGAAGCGACGCGTTTTTCCGGTTTCGGCGCGGAGCTCTCCGCGACCATCCAGGAAGAGTGCTTCTGGGACCTCGAAGCGCCCATCGGTCGCGTCGCCGGCTGGGATACGCCGTATCCGCACGCGTTCGAGTGGGAGTATTTCCCGGGACCGGCGCGCGTCGCGACCGGCCTCAAGGCCGTGATGGAGACGCCATGACACGCTACGTCTTCAAGATGCCGGACCTTGGCGAGGGCACGGTCGAGGCCGAGGTCGTCGCCTGGCACGTCAAGGTCGGCGACTTCGTGACCGAGGACCAGGTCATCGCGGAGGTCATGACCGAGAAGGCGGCCGTCGAGCTGCCGTCGCCGGTGACGGGCCGGGTGCTGTCGCAGACCGGCGCGCCCGGCGACATGGTGCCGGTCGGCGCAGACCTCATCGTGTTCGACACGGACTCGGGCGAGAAGTCGGACGAGGCTCCGGCGGCGGCACCGGCCGCAGCCGTCGCCGCGGCTCACGTTGCCCAAGCTCCCGTTGCTCAGGCTGTCCCTGCCGCCGCCGCAGTTTCGAGCGCTCCGCCGTCCGTGTCCGCGTCGGTGAAGGCCGCGGCTCCGTCCCGCGAAAAGCACCACGGACGCGTGATGGCGTCGCCGGCAACGCGCCGGCGTGCCCGCGAGGCGGGCATCGATCTCGCGCAGGTCGCGGGCTCCGGGCCCAGTGGTCGCATCACGCGACAGGATTTCGAGGCGGCGCTCGGCGGCGGATCCGTCGCGCCGCAGGCCAATGCTTCGGTGACTTCCGGCGTACCGTCGCTCGCGCCGCGCACGGGAACCGAGGAGATCAAGGTCATCGGCGTGCGTCGCGTGATCGCGAACCGCATGACCGAAGCGAAGCGCAACATCCCGCACTTCGCGTACGTCGAGGAAGTCGACGTCACCGAGCTCGAGTCGCTGCGGCAGCACCTGAACGGCTGTCTGCCGGCGGGTGCCGGCTCGCTCACCTACCTGCCGTTCATCGCCGCCGCGCTGGTCCGCGTGCTCGAACACTACCCGCAATGCAATGCGCTCTACGACGCCGAGCGCAACGTGCTCATCCGTCACCACGGCGTCCACCTGGGCGTCGCGACGCAGACGCCCGATGGACTCAAGGTGCCGGTCGTGCGACACGCCGAGGCCCGCACGCTGTGGGATCTCTCCGCAGACATCCGCCGGGTCTCGGAGGCGGCGCGTACCGGCAAGGCCGCACGCGAGGAACTGTCCGGCTCGACCATCACGCTCACGAGCCTCGGCAAGCTGGGCGGCATCGTCTCGACGCCGATCATCAATGCGCCGGAAATGGCGGTCATCGGCGTGAACAAGGCGATCGATCGTCCCGTCGTCGTCGGCGGAGCCGTGACGATCCGCCGCATGATGAATCTCTCCTCGTCCTTCGACCACCGCTTCGTGGACGGCTACGACGCGGCGGCGATGATCCAGGCGCTGAAGGACAGGCTCGAGCATCCGGCAACCATCTTCATCCCCGGTTAGACTGATGCACACGCTCGAATCGGATCGACAGCCGCAGGACTCCAATCGCATGACAACGAACCCCACCGCCCGCCCGGCCTTCGGCACGGTGCTGGCCGACCAGATGGCAGTCGCAACGTTCAAGGACGGCAAGTGGAGCGCCCACGAGGTCCGCGCGACCGGCCCGATCGAGATCCACCCCGGCGCGCACGTGCTTCACTACGCGAGCACGTGCTTCGAGGGATTCAAGGCTTACCGCTGGGCTGACGGCACGGTGCGCGTGTTCCGGATGGACAAGCACATCGAGCGCATGCGCCAGAGTGCGCGGCTGCTCGCGCTGCCGGTTCCGGATGCCGCCCAACTCGCGACGATGATCCTCACGGTGATCGACCGCGTGCGCGCGCAGGTGCCCGAGCCGCCGGGAGCGCTGTACATGCGTCCGCTGCTGTATGGGACGATGCCGAACATCGGCGCCGCGTCACAGCCCTCGAACGAGGCGACGCTGATCGTGCTCGCGAGTCCGGTCGGATCTACGTCGAGGACCAGAAGCACCGCACCGCGGATCACCTCGGCATGGTCAAGACCGGCGGCAACTATGCCGCGGCGATGGGCCCGACGCTCGCGGCGCGCGACGAGCACAAGGTGGACCAGGTGCTGTTCTGCCCGGGCGGCTCGGTGCAGGAAACCGGCGCCGCGAACTTCCTGCTGATCCGCGAGGGCCACATCCTCACGCGCAGCCTCGATTCGACGTTCCTGCACGGCGTGACGCGCGACTCGCTGCTCGCGATGGCGCGGGAGATGGGATTCAAGGTCGAAGAGCGCCAGTTCGACGTCGCCGAGATGCTCGAGTGGGTCAAGACCGGCGAGGCCGCGCTGTCGGGCACCGCAGCCGTGCTGGCGGGCGTCGGCACGCTGGTGCATCGCGGCAAGGAGCACCGCGTCGGCAGCGGCGACGTCGGGCCGGTGACGCAGAAGCTGCGTTCGGCGCTGGTCGCCATCCAGACCGGCGAGGCGCCGGACACGCACGGCTGGATCACACGCGTCTGAGCCGCGCCTCAGGCGCGCAGCCGCAGCGTCGGCAGGAACCCGCGCGAGGCGGACCACGCGAGCGCGCCGAGTGCGACGACGGCGCCGAGCGCGATGAATGCCGTCGCACGTTCCGGCCCGGCGAATGCCGTGAGCAATGGAGCGGCTTCCGGCGCCACGCCGCGCACCAGCAGCAGCACCGCCGCGCAGATTCCCGCGATGGTCGTCGCACCGACGATCGCGCTGAAGCGCGATCCTCGGCGCAGCGTCTCGAGCGTCCGCCGGTATTCGGCTTCGGCGGAGGCGCGCAGGTCGGTTCGTCCGTTCAAGCGCGTCAGGGCTGCGAGTCGCGATTCGAGCTTCGCCGCGAAGTCGGCTGACAGCGCCGGGCGCGGCAAGGCCTGCTCGAGTTCGGCGTCGAGGCCCGCGAACGCCGACTGCCACGCCCGGCATCGGGCGCAGGATTCGACGTGAACGCGGACGGCGCGAGCCTTGTCGGGCGCCAGCGAGCCTTCGGCCAGCTCGACGATATCGTGTTCGAAATCGGCGCAGGGGCCGGCGGTCATGGACGTGTTCATGCTGCTTTCACCTCGGCGGGCTGGGCCAGTTCCATCAGGCGCT
>PDVJ01000401.1_pt1 | contig 14572 bp, 14 predicted proteins | sample 1369811 | NCBI WGS metagenome assembly PDVJ01 (sample SAMN07795376, study PRJNA414565) | Alkali sediment metagenome, whole genome shotgun sequencing project. | reverse complement strand
AAGGGGGCGATTGCGATCTTCGCCTTTTCTATTTTTTTCTTCAATTGTGCAGCCCCAGTCACTACTAAACCTCCCCTCCCTTCACCCCACGCATCTCTTCCCATTCCATCCCCCTCTCCTCCCATTCTATCACACCCCTCCCAATTGTTTCTCCTCCCTGACCACACCATTTCAGATCTTTTTTTAACAGAGACAAATGAAGTGGGGGTGGTGATTTCGAATATTGGGGAAGGAGCCGCTCCCCCTTATCTGGGAACGATAATGATTTATGTCGATGGTTATTTAAGCTGGCGACAATCTCTTAAAAACCTTTTTGATCAAACTTTTCTTCAACCTGGAGAATCCGTCACCTATACGACTCCTATTGTGTTGACAGGAAGACACGATGTTCGGGCCATCCTGGACAATGAGGAGAAAGGGGTTGAGGAAAATGAAGGGAATAATCATTTGACAAAAGTTATAGGGAAAGGAAAAGTGGTGCTCCCTCCTGTTCTTCTTCCTGATCTCACCATTTATGATCTCTTCCTTACCCCTCAGAGAAGATTGGCTGTAACTGTTGCGAATATCGGAGAAGGCCCATTTTCTTTAGGGGCAGGAAATCTAAAGGTTTTTGTGGACGGAACCCTAAAAGGAAGTTACACCTTTGGAGGCCTTTCTGATCAGTCTGTTCTCCAACCCAACGGAAGCGTCACATTCACCACTCCTTTGACACTGGTAGGCCGCCATGAGATTGTTGCCCATGTCGATTCTACCGGAAGGATAAAAGAATCGAATGAAGGGAATAACAGCCTGAAGAAACAATTAGAAGGGCTGCCGATTGGACCAGACATCGTGGTGAAGGACTTGGAATTGACAGACGATTTGGACCTCATGATTATTCTCTCCAATGCCGGTGAAGCCGATCTTCGGAAGGGCGTCACATTTCGAATTCGAATTCTTTTAAACGGTCGAAGGATTTCGGAATTCGACCATTTCATTTCGGATGCATTGAGGGCTCATTTTGGAAATCGTTATCTCATTGACCCACCCTATCGGGTTGGAATTTCGGGAATCTCCAAAGTGAAGGTTTCAATCTCTCCAAAATTGTCTTCCGATGATATTCGGATAGAAAATAATACGATTGAAAGGACATTCATCCTCTTTCCGTTTAAGATCGGCCCTCAGGGGAGAGATGATTTCTCTTTTTCCTTCCCCTCCTCTCGTCCTCAGGGGGAAGGTCAAGCAGAAAAGATGAAGGTAGAAGCGAGATGGGAAGGGAGCGGTTCTTCTCTCATGCTGATGTTTAAAAAATCAGGAGACCTCAAAGGGATTCCAACCCTCTCGGGGAAAAGTCCTCTCAAGATGGAATTTCCGCTCCTTTTTGGAGAGGGTCAAAAAGAAAGTATCTGGAGCGTCTTTGTCGCTAACCTCGCAGATAAAAAGGTAGAGGGGCATCTCATCATTCAACATCCATGAAGAAGGGGTAGCCCAGAGGATGAAAATGGAATTATTTTATTTACTGATGATCTTCATCGTTATTGCAGGTGGGGCTTTTTACTTTTTTACGGGATGGAAATGGAAAAAAATGGTCGAAGAGCTCAAAGCAGACCCCTCCTCTCAGATGATGTGGACACTGATGCAACAGCAGATTGAAAAGTTGAGAGAGCAGATGAGCGAGGGGCTTGCTAGAAATATATCACAACTCACCCAGCAACAGGATGCCATCAATGCACAGTTGAGGGGAATCACGGACCAAGTCAACCAGCAGCTTCATGCCTCCAGTGGGGAGATCAATAAACGCCTGGACAATGCCGCCAGAGTGATCGGGGACGTCCAGAGGAATATCGGAGAGCTTTCTGAGGCAAGCAAACGAATCTTTGAAGTCGGAAAAGATATTGCAACCCTTCAGGAAATTCTTCAACCGCCTAAATTGAGAGGGGGGTTAGGAGAACAGTTTTTGGGGGAATTGTTATCCCAGATTCTCCCTTCTGAATTCTTCACCCTTCAATATTCGTTTTCAAGTGGAGAGAGGGTCGATGCAGTCGTAAGACTAGGGGAGAGACTTGTCCCCATCGACTCCAAATTTCCGCTTGATAATTTTAAACGGATCATTGAATGTAAAACAGAGGAGGAGAAGAAGACTTGGCAGAAAACATTTTATAGAGACGTTAAGAAACATATTGATGATATTGCTGGCAAGTATATTGTGCCTCAAGAGGGGACTTACGATTTTGCTCTCCTATATATTCCTGCCGAGAATGTCTATTATGAGACGATTACAAAAGATGAAGCCTTTGGAGATGAAAAAGGAATTCTCAATTATGCATTAAAAAAAAAGGTGATTCCGGTCTCTCCAAATTCTTTTTTTGCCTACCTCCAGGTGATCGTATTGGGGTTAAGGGGATTGAAAATTGAAAAAGATGCTCAGAAGATACTGGATTCGCTGGCAGGTTTGAATAGGGAATTGGAGGGTTTTCAGGGGGACTTTCAGTTAGTAGGAAAACATATCGCCAATGCCATGAGTAAGTTTGGGGAGGCCAGCAAACGGCTGGATAAATTCAGTTTAAAATTGGACCAGATCGAAAGCCAACCCTCTTTGCCAGTGCAGGATAAGAAAATTGAGTCAAAAGAGGTGAAGTAAAAGTCTTGTGATTGAGACAGGGAGGGAGAAAGAGACCCTTTGGAAAAAAAGTGACCTTGAGAAAATAGCAAGGGTTGAAGAAGAAGATGATACCTACAAGGGAAGAATGTTTGAGAATCATGGGTCAAAATGGGATGTTGGAGCATATTATTTTTCATAGCCTCGAAGTAGCCAAAGTCGCACTTACACTTTCTGTTGAATTGAATAAAAGAGGGCACAGCATTGATCTCGATTTAGTAGAAGCCGCCTCTTTATTACATGACCTGACGAAAGCAGCGTGTCTCAAGACAAAAGAAGATCATGCCCAAAAAGGTTCTCAGCTTTTGAAGGAAATGGGTTATGAGAGGGTTGGGGAGGTGGTGGCTCAGCATATTTGGTTAAGAAAGGAGGGAAACCCCTCAGCTGTCTCTGAAGAAGAGATAGTCAATTATGCAGATAAACGAGTCATGCACGATCGAATAGTCCCATTAGAGGAGAGGTTTACCGATCTCAAAAACCGATATGGGAGAGACCAGAAGGCCATCGATTATTTAAATCAAATGGAGAAGGAGATTTATGGAGTTCAAGACAAAATCTTTTTTATTTTGAAAATGGACCCCAATACCCTCCTCCCTCTCCAAGGGGATAAGATCCGATAGGTTTGACAAAAGGATTTCATTGAATGAAGAAAATCTATTTTGAGCAAGGGCCCATTCGACCTCCGAGTGAAGCCACGAGTCTCCTCCTGCGATTGACAAGGAACTGCCCTTGGAATCGCTGTGAATTTTGTCATACCTATAAGGAAGAAAAATTTAGCCTAAGGACAGTGGAAGAGGTCAAAAAAGATGTCAAAGGCTTTGTCTTGGAGTCATGGATTTGGAGGGGAGATTACTGTCCCCTTGGTTAACCTTATTTTGCAAGACCCAGGATATGATTCAAATGGCTTCCGAAATATCGCTCTGTGGCTTTACGAAGGCGGGAAGAACGTCTTTCTCCAGGACGGAGATAACCTGATTCACAAAACCGAGCAACTGGTTGAGATATTAAAATATTTAAAAGGAACTTTTCCTTCCATTGAGAGAATCACCACTTATGCCCGGTCCAAAACGGTTTCGAAAAAAAAAGACGAGGATCTCAGGAATCTTTACAGAGTTGGGCTTTCCAGAATTCATATTGGTCTGGAGAGCGGATATGACCCTCTCCTTCAATATGTCAAAAAGGGGGTGACCGCCCAGGAACATATCGAAGCGGGCAGAAAGATAAAGGAATCCGGTATCTCCCTTTCCGAATATGTGATTCTCGGATTGGGAGGAAAGAGGATGTGGCGAGAACATGCTATTGAAACAGCAAAAGTCCTTAATCAAATTAATCCCAATTTCATTCGAGTACGGACATTAAAGGTTTTAAAGACCATGTCCCTCCATCGGAAAATCGAAAAAGGGGAATTTATCCTATTAAGTGATGATGAGATTGTGGAAGAGGAGCGGCTTTTGATCGAACATTTGGAAGGAATCACGAGTACTTTTGTCAGTGACCACATCCTGAACCTCCTGGAAGAAGTGGAGGGGGAACTTCCGGAAGAGAAAAATAAAATGCTTAACGCCATTGACCGCTATCTCACTCTCCCCCGAGGCGAGAAGAATAACTTTCGATTAGGAAGAAGAGCAGGGGCCTATCGATCCGTTGAGAACCTTTTCAATCCAGAGGTTCGAAACCAGATCGAGAAAACCCTTCAGCAAATTGAATCAGAGAGGCCAGGGGGTCTTGAGAAGGTCCTCTCGGATTTGACGGAATCGTTCATCTGATTGAGGAAGGAGAGAAAAAAATAATTTCTGAAACAAAAGTCTGAAACAAAAGACTTGACTTTTAAAATATCATTGGTTTATGATTGGCATCATTTTCATTAACCCAATATCATTTCATCCAAGAGACATTTTGCCAAATAAAAGGAGGTGATTTAAATGACGAAGGCGGAGTTAGTCGCCAACATAGGGAAGGAGGCCAAAATCTCAAAAGCGTCAGCCGAAAAAACCCTCAATGCATTTACCAATGCAGTGATGAAGGCCTTAAAAAAGGGTGATAAGTTGACCTTAACTGGATTTGGAACATTCTCTGTGGTGAAGAGGAGGGCGAGGGCGGGGAGAAATCCTCAAACTGGAAAGGAAATTAAAATTCCTGCCACCAAAGTGGCAAAATTCAAAGCGGGTAATTTGCTAAAAAGAGCAGTCAAGTAATCCTTGATAAACTAAATTTTATTTTATTAGGTTTTAATAAGGAGGGGAGGAAGAGAAAGATCCTTCCCTCTTTTTATTATTATAGGGATTGAGAAAGAACTTTCAGCGAGAGTGTGTATTAACAGGTTATGAACATTAAAGTTTTAAGGAGGCCATGCGGAACCACAAGATGTTGTGTACTTATTGCCAGAAACCACAAAATCATAACCTATTGATATTTTTAATTTTTTTTTAAGCAATTCTGTCCATGAATTTATTTCTATAAGGGAATTGAATTGATATTCAGCCCTGGAACCTTTTTTTCCACAGGTTTTACACATCAGAGGAGGTCTCCCTTCTGAGCATTGATTTTTCTGCATTCCTGGGTAGAGTCGCCCTCTTTCCCTTGGTCTTAAACGAATTCCTTCACTCAGCGCGCGGAGATAATGATGGAATCGATAAAAGACTGAACCCTGCATGGCAATGATAGAAGAATTCGTTGATAGAGGTGAATAGATAAATTCCATACAATGGTTCTGGGCTTCACGGAAATGATCTATCCTTTGATCTTTATCTAAGGCTTATCAGTGTGGAGCTGGAAGATCACTTTGTTTTGGGTTTTATCTAAATGCTCAATTTAAATAGATATTGGTGAGGAGAGAGAGGAATGTTATTGAAAGATGAAAGGCTTTTTGTTATGTTTTAGAGATCCATCGATAGGATTCGTTATAAGGTAAACGAATGAAACATGTCATTCTTGGAACTGCCGGACACATTGACCACGGAAAGACCTCCCTCGTAAAAGCCCTTACAGGTGTCGATACTGACCGATTGAAGGAAGAAAGGGAAAGGGGGATTACCATTGAGCTTGGATTCACGTTCTTGGACCTTCCCAGTGGAATACGTTTAGGGATCATTGACGTACCAGGCCACGAAAAGTTTGTTAAACATATGGTAGCGGGTGTTTGGGGGATTGACCTTGTTGCCTTAGTCATCGCTGCGGATGAGGGAGTGATGTTGCAGACGAGAGAGCATTTGGATATTTGCAGACTTTTAAAAGTGAAGAAAGGATTGACTGTTTTAACCAAAATTGATCTGGTGGAACACGAATTATTAGAATTGGTCAGAGAAGAAGTGGCCGAAATTGTTAAAAATACATTTTTAAAAGATGCTCCTATCCTTTCAGTTTCCTCCACGACAAGGGAGGGAATCCCTCAACTCATTTCCTCCCTTGATTCTCTCTCTCAGGAAATTGAAGAGAGGGACTCCGATGGCCTATTCCGTTTGCCGATCGACCGTGTTTTTGTGATGAAGGGGTTTGGAACGGTCGTAACAGGAACCCTTATTTCAGGGAACCTTATTTTAGGAGAGACGGTTCAGATTCTTCCTTCTGGATTAGAAGGTAAGGTCAGGAACCTTCAGGTCTATAATCACCCTGTAGAAAAGGCGGTAGCCGGAGAAAGGGCAGCTGTGAACCTTCAGGGAATAGAGACTTCTGCAATCGAGAGAGGGAATGTCCTCACGAGGCCGAATACCCTTAAATCCACACAACTTATCGATGCCTATCTTGAATATTTACCAAGCGCCCCACGACCCTTAAAGCATCGAACTAAACAGAGGTTTCATGTTGGGACAACCCTCACCAATACATCCATCTTTCTTTTGGATCACGAAGAGTTGGCTCCGGGAGAAGGAAGTTTTGTCCAATTAAGGTTGGACAACCCAGTAGTGGCATTACCTCGGGACCGCTTTGTCATTCGAGGCTCTTCAGCCATCCAAACCATTGGAGGAGGGGTTATCCTGGATAGTCACCCGAATAAGCATAGAAGGTTTTCTCATACGGTGATAGGTGATCTCAATCTCCTTAAAGAAGGGACAAGTGAGCAAGCCCTCCGCCAACATATTCTTCATTCGGGATGGGGGGGGATTACCTTGGGAGAACTCTTCAACCGCATTGAGATGCCGCCCCATAAGATCCAATCGATCCTGAGAAATATGGCGGAGAAAGGAGACATCATATGGGTCGATGTTGAGAGACAAAAGGGGATTGAAAAGGGACAATATCGAGAATTGAGGGAATATGCATTGACCCAATTGAGAGAATTTCACCAAAGATCTCCAATGAAATCCGGATTATCCAAAGAGGAGTTGAGGACAAAACTTCCTCCCGAAGTGGATGTTAAGCTTTTTCAAATCCTCATTCATGAACTCATCCAATCGAAAGAAGCGATCTTAGAGAAAGATAAGTTGAGGCTACCCACTCATCAGATCTCTTCCGCCGATGAGAAGGGTTTAGTCAAAAGGGTGGAGACAGCTGTTCTGAAGGGGGGGCTCCAACCACCTTCTCCAAAAGAATTATCAGAGGAATGGTCTGAAGAGGAGGAAGAGATCCTTGCCATTTTTGAACACCTCGTTCATGAAGGAAGTGTGATTAAGATTAAAAGTGGCATGTATTTTCACCATCTTCCCTTTGAAAACCTAAGGGGGGAATTGATGCATTATCTCAAACAGCATCAAGAAATCACTACCCCCCAATTTAAAGAAATGACGAAGGCTTCAAGAAAGTATGTCATTCCTTTGATTGAATATTTTGATCAAATAAAATTAACCCTTCGATTAGGGGACAAGAGAGTTTTAAGAAGTCCCTCTCAAGGCACTTAGGAGAAGGCAGGATTCCCTCATAAAAGAAAGGTGATTGGAGATGACCCGGACAAGAAAGATTACAAAAAAGAAGTTAAAGGAGCCTGATGAATTTATTTCTTTTAATGAAAAAGCCTTTGTTTATTTGACTCATCATTCTAAGTCTATTGTGATAAGTGGAATTATCGTTTTAATCCTCCTCCTCTCCATCTTTTTCTTTCAAAAGTGGGAGAAAAAAAGTGAAGAGAATGCTTATCAATTGTTTCATTCAGCGGTGGAATCCTACCAAATCGTGAGCGCTCCATATCAAGAAGGGGTGGTCCAAGACTATAAAAATGTCTTAGAAAAATTCAATGAGGTAATCACAAAATTCCAAAGAACTTCTTCTGGGAGGCTCTCCATTTTGTATAAAGGAAATATTCATCTTCGGTTGGGTGAATATGATGATGCTATTAAAGCCTATGAAGGTTTTCTCCAAAAGGCCGGCAAGGAAAAACTTTTTTATTCATTTGCAACCGAGGGTCTCGGTTATTCCTATGAAGGGAAAAAGGATTATGAAAGAGCAATCAGTGCTTACCAGAAAGTAATTGATTTAAATGAGATTTTTCAGTTAGAGAATGCCTACTTAGGGATGGGACGATGTTATGAAAAACTGGGAAAGAATAAGGAAGCACTTGAAAATTATAAGAACTTCTTAAAAGTTTCCAAAAAATCTCAAATGGCTTATCCTATTTTAAAGAAAGTTTCCAATATTGAGAAATAGGATAATCAAGTTAAATATTTCACTTGACAAAACTGGCTTTAAATATATATTTGTGATAATAATTACAAGTTAATTTTTTGATGAAGGAGTGACTTAAAAAAAATAATGAGCGGGAATGAAGCCATTGCAAGAGGAGCGTTTGAAGCAGGGGTAAAAGTAGCCGCTGCTTATCCAGGAACACCCAGCACAGAGATATTAGAAACCATATCCCAGGAATATAAAGATATTTATGCAGAATGGTCGCCGAACGAAAAGGTAGCATTGGAAGTTACCTATGGGTCTTCTATGGCAGGCGCAAGGTCCTTGGCTTGTATGAAGCATGTGGGTGTCAATGTGGCGGCAGACCCTTTTATGACCCTTTCCTATGTTGGGGTCAATGGAGGTCTGGTTCTCGTTACCTGTGATGACCCAGAGCTCTATAGTTCTCAAAACGAACAAGATAATCGAAATTACGCTAAATTCGCAAAGGTGCCCATGTTTGAACCTAGTGATAGCCAAGAAGCAAAGGATTTTATAAAATTAGCTTTTGATGTAAGCGAGAAGTTCGATACTCCTGTGATGGTGAGAGGGGTGACCCGGATCTCTCATGCAAAAGGCATTGTTGAATTGAAGGATCCTATTATTCCTTCGGTGCCCATTGAAATCAAAAAAGACACCGCCAAATATACGATGCTCCCCTCCTATGCTCGTGTTCGACATGTTATCATCGAGGAGCGTCTTCTTAAGCTAAAAGAATTTGCCGAGCAATTTCCTGGAAATCGAATGGAGATCAACGACCCTGCCGTTGGGATCATTTCTGCTGGAATTTCCTATCAATATGCGAAGGAGGTCTTTCCAAATTATTCTTACCTCAAATTGGGTATGGTCTGGCCTTTGCCGAAAAATCTAATTGGAGAGTTCTTTAAGAAGGTGAAGAAGGTTTTTGTGGTTGAAGAACTCGATCCCTTTTTGGAAGAAAATATAAGAGTCATGGGGTTCAAGCCAAAAGGAGGGAAAAACCTATTCTCCATGTGTGGCGAGTTAAATCCATTTCTCGTAGAAAAAGGGATGTTGAAGAAGAAAATTAAGGCCCCCAAACCATTCATCAAAGAGACGCTTCCACCCAGACCCCCGAATTTATGTCCAGGATGCCCCCATCGGGGAGTTATGCATGTTTTGAGAAAGCTGAAAGTCTTCGCCTCGGGTGACATTGGATGTTACACCTTGGGCGCCTATCCTCCTTTGAATGTGATTAATAGCAATATCTGCATGGGATCGAGCATCGGTGGTGCTCATGGTATGGCCAAGGCCTTGGAAGAAAAAGGGAAGGGGAAGATCGTTGGTGTGATTGGGGATTCCACTTTCCTCCATTCGGGAGTCCATCCTTTAATGGATATGGGGTACAATAGAAGTTACGCCACCATCATCATTTTGGATAATCGAACGACTGGCATGACAGGTCAGCAAGAACATCCCGCAACAGGATACACGATCAGAGGAGAAAAGACACATCAGATCGATTTCGTCGAATTAGGAAGGGTCTTAGGGATTGAAAATCCAAGAAAGGTGAACCCATGGAATTTGGAGGAGACAGAAAGGGTGATTGCGGAAGAACTCGAAACGAACGAGCCGTCTCTTGTCATTAGCGAAGGACCCTGCGCGCTTCTCCGAAGGGCTTTTAAGAAATATAACAAACCCCTGCAAGTGGACATTACCAAATGCATTGGATGTAAGGCTTGTGTCAACCTCGGTTGCCCAGCCATCTCTTATCATCCCGTAGAGGGAGAGATGGCGATGACGGCTGATGGGAAGAAACGGAAAGGAATTTCTCATATTGAAGCCACACTTTGTCCCGGATGCCATCTCTGCTATCAAGTGTGTAAATTTGGGGCCATTCAGACTCAAGAAGAAAAACCCATATTCGGTTTTGAAACCAATTAAGATTTTTATAGGGGGAGACAATGGATCAAATCACTACCAATATATTGGTTGCGGGCGTTGGAGGACAGGGGGTTATCCTCGCGAGTGACATTATGTCTGAAGTCTTTATGGAGGCAGGGTATGATGTCAAAAAGAGTGAGGTTCACGGAATGGCGATGAGGGGAGGGATCGTGACTTCCCATTTCCGTTTTGGTAAAAAAGTTTATTCCCCTCTTATCAAAGAAGGAGAGGTGGATATTCTTTTTGCCTTTGAACAATTGGAGGGGCTTCGATGGGTTAACCATCTAAGGCCTAACGGTAAGATTATGATGAATGATCATACCATCAATCCTCCGGCTGTTAATTTAGGTGAAATGGAATACCCCAAAAACATTCCTGAAAAGATCAAATCGAAATTTAAAGATTTCTATTTAGTTAAAGGGACTGAAATGGCACTCCAGTTGGGAGATGCCCGGGCCGCCAATGTGGTGCTTCTGGGCGCTATCTCAAAATTTTTTGAAGTGACCGAAGATCTCTGGCTCAAGACCATTCTTAATTATCTTCCTCCAAAAGTTCATGAATTAAATAGAAAAGCTTTTTCCGCGGGGAGGGACCAAATTTCACGAGACTAATTGGCATGTTTCTGAAACTTATTGCAAAGGGCGAACCTCTTTTCCCTGGGGGTCGCCCTTTGTTCTTGGGGACTTTTCTTTTATAATTTTCTGACAGACCTTTCCCGTCACTCGGGCTCCGTGGATAGAAAGGAAAGATGGCCCAGCTCCGGATCCCCCTTTTTTCACTTCAGGACACCTTGGAGTGTGGACAATTATTTCGATTTACCAAGGTCCAGGATACCTACATTGTTCAATCTTCGAATCGGATTTTTTCTCTCCGGCAAAAGGGCCAATCTCTTTTCTATGAAGGTGTTGAAGAATCCTTTTTAGTCCATTTTTTCAGATTGGATGAAGACTTAGATTTTATTTGTCAAGAGATCGATCAGGATCCGGTCATTCATCAGGCAATCAAAACATATCAAGGAATGAGACTGATTCGTCAGGATCCCTGGGAATGCCTGATCTCTTTCCTCTGCTCCTCTGCTAAAGCGATCTCCCATATCCGTTCCATGATTGAGGTTCTCTGCAAACACTCTGGCAGGAAGGTTTTTACGGATCACTATATCGGTTATGGATTTCCTGAACCTCACTGTATCGAAACCCCTCTTCAATTAGAACCAGTGAGGGCAGGATTCAGGACGAATTATTTGATAGAGGCGAGTCGATGTATCGATCGGGGCCAACTTCTTTCATTGAAGGCTTTATCCTACAAAGAGGCCAGAAGGAAATTGATGCGCCTTTCCGGCGTAGGAAAGAAAGTGGCTGATTGCACGCTCCTCTACTCCTTGGATTTTCTTGAGGCCTTTCCGATGGACACTTGGATTCGAAAGGGACTAAAGAAGATATACTTTAAAGGGAAAAAAGTTGGAGAGAAAGCCATGGAGGAATTTGTTTCCCATCATTTTGGTCCTTACGCAGGTTATGCCCAACTCTATCTTTTCCATTTCTGGCGACACCATTTCTCCTTATTCGGTTAGGCCTTCACAATTTTTTTCTTCCATTGTTTCAGATCCTTCGTCACATTTCGAGTATCGATGATCAGGGGAGAGTGTTTCACAATCCATGAATAATCAATAACGCTATGGTCTGTGACCACGACAACGGCATCCATCCTCTGAAGCAGTCCCTGGGTGAGAGGGGAGGATTTCAGTTTGAAATAATATTTTCGAAAGGGGGGTAGAACAGGGATATAGGGGTCGTGATAGAAAAGGACGGCCCCTTTCTTTCGAAGGAGTTCCATGATGGAGAGGGCAGGGGTCTCCCTAGCGTCATCGATGTCTTTCTTATAGGCCACTCCGAGGATCAATATTTTTGCCCCTTTGATGCTTTTCCCTCTCCCATTGAGGGCATCTTGAATCTTTGCGACCACATAGTAAGGAACGTGGACGTTGATCTCTCCGGCTAAAAAGATAAATCTCGTGGTGAAATCATACTCCCGAGCTTTCCAAGAAAGATAGTAGGGATCGATGGGGATACAGTGTCCCCCCATTCCAGGGCCTGGATAGAATGGGGAAAATCCAAAGGGTTTTGTCCTTGCCGCTTCGATCACCTCCCATATGTCAATCCCCATTCGGTCCGCTAACATTTTTAATTCATTGACGAGGGCAATATTGACACTACGATAAATGTTCTCGAGAAGCTTGGTGAGTTCTGCCACGCGAGGGGATGAAACAGCCACCACTTTCTGAACGATCTGGCTGTATAGAGCGATCACCATTTTTTTGCAGCAAGGCGTGATGCCTGAGACGACCTTTGGGATCTGAGAGGTTGTAAACCTTTTATTTCCCGGATCCTCCCTCTCGGGAGAGAAGGCAAGAAAGAAGTCTTTCCCGACTTTCATACCGCTCGATTTTAACTGGGGAAGGATCAATTCTTCGGTTGTTCCCGGATAACTCGTGCTTTCGAGGACAATGAGCTGCCCTCTTCTGAGATGTTCACGAATAAACTCTGTCGTTTTCTCTATATATTGGAGGTCTGGTTCCATTTTCTCAGTCAGAGGAGTGGGGACACAAATCAAGATACAATCGGGTTCCTCGAGACGAGAAAAGTCATTGGTCACCTCTAAATGTCCATTTGCTTTTCCCCTTCTTCAGGGTCGCCACTTTTTTAGAATCGATATCGAATCCTAAAACCCTGAAATCTTCTTCACAAAACCTTAACACCAGAGGGAGGCCAACGTAACCCAGTCCGATAATCCCAATCGTGGCTTCTTTCTGCTCAATCCTTTTTATTAGTCGATCCATCATTGTATTGCTACTACCCATACCTTACTCCTTTAGGTTTTGTCATTCCCCCATAAGTAAGCGGGAATCAAGTGGGAACAGTATCGAGATGGATTCTTGCTTTTGTAGGAATGACGAAAGTAACAGTGATCATTCTCCTTCATCACACCCATCATCCCTTATAAAAGGTCTTGATTCGATCAACGACGACTGTCTGTTGATCTTGCGTCAGCTCGGGAAAAATCGGCAAGGCCAAAACCTCTTCAGAGGCTTTTTCGGAATTTGGAAGATCTCCGCGATGGTGTTTTAGGAAGGCATAACATTCCTGTAAGTGAAGAGGGACAGGATAATAAATGTCCGTCCCAATGCCCTCCTCCGCCAGGAATTGTTTAAGGCGATCTCTTTCAGGAACACGGATCACATATTGATGGAAAATATGTCGGTTCTGATATTGAATGGTTGGGAGCTTCAGGGCATTAACGGAGGGGAGAAGGTCTTGGAATAATAAATGATAGTATTTTGCCTTCTGTTGTCTCTCTAAAGTCCATTTTTCGAGGTACTTGAATTTTACTAAAAGGATAGCGGCTTGAAGGGTATCCAGGCGGCTGTTGATCCCGATCTTTTTATGAAAATATTTAGGTTGGCTTCCGTGGGTCCTCAGAAGTCGAACCTTTTCTGATAAACTTGGATCACGGGTCACCACCATTCCTGCATCTCCAAAGGCTCCTAAATTTTTCGTTGGATAAAAAGAGAAACATCCGAGATCCCCCATCTGCCCAGCCCGGCGTCCCTCCGATCTGTCTATGGGCTTATACTCTGCCCCCAAGGCCTGGGCCGCATCTTCAATGACAAAAAGTTGTTTTGCCTTTGCGATTTCGAGAAGAAGGTCCATATCCGCACACTGCCCAAAGAGATGGACTGGAATGATCGCCTTCGTTTTTGCTGTAATCTTTTCCTCGACTTTAGATGGGTCAATGTTATAAGTCTCTGGATCGATGTCCACAAAGACAGGGATGGCCCCGAGGCGGGAGACAGAACCTGCTGTGGCAAAGAAAGTAAAGGGAGGGAGAATGACGTCGTCGCCAGCCTCAATTCCAATGGCCATTAAGGATAAGAGCAGAGCATCAGAACCTGAGGCGACCCCGATGGCATAGCGAGTCTGGCAGTATTCGGCAAGGTGATCCTCCAGAGCCTGCACTTTAGATCCCAAAATGAATTGTTGGGTCTGAAAGACCTCGTCCAGGGCAGATTTAATTTCACCCTCTATTGATTTGAACTGAATGGCTAAGTCAAAAAAAGGGACTTTCATTTCCACATAACCCGTCTTTTTTAGAAAGAAATGAATGAGGTTTAATTAAGATAAAAAAAATGGATAGTCAAGATAATTTTAAGCAGCTATAATAAGGTTTATGAAGGGAAGGATCAATTTAGAATCCGTTTCGATTATTTTAGTCAGGCCCCAATTTCATGAGAACATCGGTTCGGTGGCCAGGGCCATGAAGAATATGGGAATGAGTCGGTTGATTGTAGTCAATGGATGTTCTCCCCTCCATGCCAATGCCTATAAATTAGCTTCGGGGGCAGAAGATATTCTGGAGAGGGCAGAGGAGTTCCCAACATTG
>PDVJ01000399.1_pt1 | contig 14617 bp, 15 predicted proteins | sample 1369811 | NCBI WGS metagenome assembly PDVJ01 (sample SAMN07795376, study PRJNA414565) | Alkali sediment metagenome, whole genome shotgun sequencing project. | reverse complement strand
TTATACGTTTTTATTATTTTTAATAAATTATTAACGTATTAATATACGGGTAATCGTATAAATATCTAAAGAAGGGATTGTAAAAAAAGAGGGGAGTAAAGATTAGATCAGTGCATCGTGCCAAGCAACAAGGGATAAACGGAAACCTTTGGTAACGGGGAGTACTTCATGCGCGAAATAGGGGTTGCTCAAAAAAACGAGCATATCGCCGGCTTTTGGCTGAATCTTGAGGGGGTGACCTTGCTCATCACATAAATAGTTAAAGAGGAGTTCTCCCCCCTCAAACGCATCGTTTGCAAAAAGCACCGTTGAAAGCTTACGCTGGGGAGCAACACACACATAGCCTACGGTATTTCCCTCATGGTCACGCAGCTCACTGGAATCATCCGCATGCTTGACGTAAAATGCTCCTTCGTTATAACCCAGTACTTGCAAAGGAGTTGATTGTGTCAATGAGAGGGCAAAAAATGTTTCTATTCTCTGGCGCAAAGAATCAAATCGGGTTTCATACAAAGAGGTATATTCACCCGGTAATCTATAAATATCGGTTTTACGTACCTGCGTATCTACATCACCGCCTCGCAAAGAAGCCGTATGATACTCTTTGGCATCGCATACGAAAGATGTGATTGCACGGCACTCATCAAGTGTCAAAACACCCTTGATAAGCATGTAGGGAAAATCGTGATAAGGACTGGGAAGACGTTTGGTGGGGATATCCCACGCTAGCAGATCATCGTGTGCGTAAACGCAATTACTGATCTGATGCATTAAAAATTATTGTTTCTCCGTCACAATGTAAAGCTGTTCATGTCCTAGACGTTTGAGAACATCCATAACCCCTACAAAGTTTTGAAACGCTGCTTCTTTGTCACTGTAGAGAACCACCGTCATCGTGTGACCCCCAGAAACTACTTTTTGTTCAAACTGTTCCAAGCTCACCTGCTCATTGTCCCCAAGCCATAACGTCCCGTCTTTTTTAATGGTCAGTTTGAGTTCGCTTGGCTTATGTTCCGTGGCGGAGCCTTTTGCTTCAGGTAAGTCCACAGGAATCAATCCCGTTTTGACAAAGGTGGCCGTTGTGAGAACCATCACCAACAAAACCAGCATGATGTCAATAAACGGAATAACGTTGATGGAATCGATCCGTTTCATTTTCATGATTTAACCCCGTTTTTTGTGGGAATTGATTTCCCAATGGGTCAAAATACGTTCCATTTTACGCAATAAAATATTGTAAAAAACGATCGAAGGGATAGCAACAAGAAGGCCCAATGCCGTTGCTTTGAGAGCCAAGGCAAGACCTGTCATGATTTTTTTAGGGTCAACGGCACCCACATCTCCCAAAGAATAAAAGGTGATCATAATTCCTAAAACCGTCCCGAGCAATCCCACATACGGAGCATTTGAGCCGATCGTTGCAATCGTAGAGACATTGTCACCAAGATCAAGCTCGAGTTCATCTTTGGTTTCATAATCGCTCACGCGCACATTGCCAAAATACATCATACGCTCAATAAAAAGCCACAACGAGACAATGCTCATCAATACCAATATTCCCATCACTCCGTAATTGAGTGTCTGTTCCGCCAATGCCAACCAACTGTTATTTTCCATTTCTACCCCTATTAAATTCTAGTGTAACACACGTCCCCTCACCCAATTGTGAGTGAACATGCAAGCCGATTTTATAACGATCACAATACCGCTTGACAAGGCCGAGCCCTATCCCGTAACCCGCCATCGTTGCATCGCTTTGATAGTAACGCTCAAAAATACGGACCAGCGTCATCTCATCCATCCCGCAACCCTTATCTGTAATGGAGAGCTTATTCTCACCTACTGCGATATGAATCGAAGCAGAAGATGCCGAATATTTCACTCCATTATCGACAAGATTATCAATCACTTTGGCAAGACCTATGCGATCAAGGGACACCAAACATGATCCATCTATATGCGTCCACTCTACTTGAGGATACAGTGGCTTCAAGAATGAAAGCCGTTCATGAAGCAGATCACTAAGATCAAACGTTTCAATACTCTCCCGCTGGATTTGTTTTTTGATTAAATAATCAAGCTCATTATACCGTTCTTTTAGCATCACGGTAGCCATTTCAATACGATCAAGACGTTTAATGCTTTTTTCATCCTCATTCGTTTTACGCAACATAGAGAGATTGGCGGTGATGGTATTAATGGGTAAATTGAGCTCATGTAACGTCTCTTTTGAAAAGCGGTCTAAATGGTTAAAATATTCTCTCAATGGTTCTATTGCGACAGTGGTTACAATTTTTCCCATTCCCAATGCGCCAATAAGCGATACAAAAGCAATCATATCCCATCGATGTATCTGTAATATTTCATGCATGATGTAAATACCGCCAGTAATCATAGCAACACTCATGATGTACAATACAAAAAGTGCGATCTCTACACTACGGAACAAGTCGATACCCAAAACCACGCACATTTTGTATTTGCGCGCTTCCGATTAACTGTTTGAGCCGATTGACATAAACCCGAATCGACCCTTCACTCATCATCTCTGATGCGCTCCACATCTCTTCAATCATCATCTCTTTGGTAACCACTTCACCGCAATTTCGTATCAATAATGCCATTAGCTGATACTCTTTTGGGCTGATCGTAATCTCGTTCTCCTCAACCAAAATGCGCTTATGCACCTCATCCAGCACCAATGAACCCAAAGATTGACGCTGATTTTTGACTTTTCCTCGACGTAAAAGCACCCCCAAACGGGCAATCAGTTCTTGAATCTCAAACGGCTTTTTGAGATAATCATCTGCCCCGTTTTCATACGCGATGGAAAGCGTCTCGATATCACTGTGCGATGTCAAAAACATCGTAGGTGTTTGATCCTGAGCACTGCGCAATGAACCTAGCAAGGATAGCCCATCGAGCAAAGGGACATTAATGTCCAAAAGATACCCGTCAAATTTTACCGCGTAGGTTACTTCCAGTGCTTCTGCCCCATTGCGGCACAACGTCACCTCATACCCTTCCTCTTCAAGGACATCTTGAATCGATTCTCCAAAAAGAAGATCGTCTTCCAATAACAGCAGTTTAATCGACACGCTCAATAGACCATCTTAGAGTTTCACCGGCTCTCATAGGAACTACCTCTCCGTACATCTGGGGAACCACAAAATCCCGCTCCACCAAAACGACCTCTTTGTATTCGGCACAAATACCGTAGATACGCTGTGCATTATCACTGACAAAAGATTGAAGGTTATCCAGAGCATTGTGCGCCTCAAAAATTTCACATAACAACTGCAATGCGATAGGAGCAGTAAAAACCCCTGCCCCGCATCCGCAGGATTCTTTTGCATGCTTTGGATGGGGTGCTGAATCGGATCCGAACATCACTTTTGGATGTGCTTCAAGGGCGATTTTCAAAAGAGCATCCCGGTCATGAGGGCGTTTGGCTATAGGTTTGCAAAACAGATGAGGACGCAGCATCCCTCCCGCAACATCATCAAGAGTGATCATTAAATGATGTACCGTCACCGTCGCATAAAGATTCTCATACCGATCCAACATTTCAACCGCTTCTCGCGTCGTGATATGTTCCATAATGATTTTAAGTTTCGGAAAATTTACCGCAAGCTTCTCATACACGCTCATAAATTCCGCTTCGCGATCCATCACAAAACCCTGTGTCTCCCCATGTACAGAGAGGACGATTCCCAAATCACTCATCGCTTCTAACGTCTCGCGCATCGGTTCTATATCGAAACTGACAACGCCCCCCTCCGAATTCGTCGTAGCACCGCTGGGATAAATCTTGATGGCGGTAATATCGTCTTGAACGCTCTCTAAAAATTCGCGACTGTAGTTTTGATAAAAGAGGGTCATATAAGGCTCAAAATCATCCGATTCCATCGCCTCTTTGATACGGTGGCGATACGCCCTGACCATCTCTTTTGTTGTTACCGGTGGAACCAGATTGGGCATCACCAAAGCCCCGCTAAAGGTATACGAAGTCAACGGAGCTACGGTTTTTAGCATCTCATCATCACGAAGATGGACATGCATGTCCAAAGGCATGGTCAAAGTAATGGTATTCATCGTTTACACCTTAAGTTGATTTTGAGCTTCTGCAATCAGAGCATTGAGTGCTTCTTCATACCGCAAAGCCTCATTTTTATCTGTTGATTCAAAACGGGTGACCAAGACAGGGGTCGTATTGCTCGCGCGTACCAATCCCCACCCTTTATCAAAAATAACCCGAACACCATCCACTTGGATAATTTCACGAATAGAGGGGAAATCCGCAGGGGGATTTTTAAGCAGTTTTTTGAGCTGATCCATTAACAGAAACTTCTCATCTTCCGTAGTCGAAACTTTGATCTCTTCGGTTGAAAATACTTGTGGCAACTTGGCGATTTCAGCATCCAGATCAATCCCCTGCCAAAGGAGTTCCAACATGCGCAACGTAGCATAAATCGCATCATCGTACCCAAAATAACGATCGGCGAAGAAAACATGCCCACTCACTTCACACGCCAAATCAGCACCCAATTCTTTCATTCTGACTTTGAGATTCGAGTGTCCCGTTTTGTACATAATAGCAGTCGCTCCACGCGCTCTTAGGGTGTCATACATCACTTGCGAACATTTTACCTCGCCGATAACAGTCGGTTTATCCATTTTCAATGCATACAAAAGGGCCATGATGTCCCCTTTGATATTATTTTTATGGGTCAGTACCGCGATACGATCCGCATCTCCATCATACGCAAAGGCAATATCCCCCTCTTGCACGAGCAACTTTTTAATGTCTTCAAGATTGTGCTCTTCACTGGGATCAGGATGGTGGTTAGGAAATGTCCCATCAGGATCGACGTAAATCCCTTTTGCATTCAGACCCAGCTCACGGAAAATTTCTTCGATTGCCAAGCCTGCAACACCATTGCCACAGTCGTACACAATGCGTTCTTTCATCCCTTTTAAATGGGAAAATGCGGCTACCATGTACTCTTTATAGCGGCTCAATGCATCGATTTCGATGACATTGCGTTCGCATTTAGCCGGGAAAGACATTGCATCAATTTTGCGTCCGAGCGCATAGATAGATTCACCGAAGAAAGGGCTTTTATTGATAGTGATTTTAAAACCGTTGTATTCGCTAGGATTGTGAGAGCCCGTGATCATGACCGAGGCGCAGGGGGTAATACCGTCAAATGCTTGATAGTTGCAAAAATAGTTGACAGGGGTGAGAACCATCCCCATGCCAAGGACTGTCATCCCGCCGGCGTTCAAACCCGCCGTAAGGTACTCAAATAAAATCGGGGAGTGGCTTCGTGCATCGTATCCTACTGCGACCACATTTCCAAAAGGCTTCATCTCTTGGGCTAACGCTTCCCCTAAGCGGGTAACGGTTGCTTCATTGAGCTCTTTTTCAAAAATGCCTCGTATGTCGTATTCGCGATAAATGCTCATGTTTTTCCCATCGGTCTAAGATAGGGAAATTATAGCGTGAGGTTTCTAAATTGCCCTTTTGAACTCTGGATACGCTTCAAGTCCGCATTCACTAACGTCAAGCCCTTGTACTTGCTCTTCATCCGTTGCTCTAAAAGGAAAAACTTTATTGATAAGATAGATAATTGCAAAGGAGACCGTAAAAACAAAAATTGCAATTTCTGCAACACCTTTGAGTTGATTCAAAAAGGTAATATTCTTCGCACTATCAGCCGCAAAAATCCCTACCGCCAGTGTTCCCCAAATACCGTTAACCAAATGAACTGAAAGAGCACCAACCGGATCATCAATACGTGCTTTATCGAATAAAGGAACTGCAACAACAACCAAAATCCCACCAATAAAGCCTACTGCTAACGCATCATAAAGACCAAATAAATGTGCCCCTGCCGTTACTGCTACCAATCCGCCAAGAGCACCGTTAAGAATCATGGTTATGTCAAAAAGTTTGTAGCGGGCATAAATCAAAATACCTGCCGAGATCGCTCCGGCTAAACCTGCAATGTTCGTGTTAAAAATCGTCAAAGCAACGCTGTCTGCCAGCTCTTTGGTCGAGATACCGCCAACCGAACCGCCATTAAATCCAAACCATCCGATCCATAACAGCATTGCGCCTAAAACAACAAGCGGAATGTTCGACGCGGGAATAACCCGCATTTGATTTCCGACATAACGCCCCTTACGTGCACCAATGACCAAAATCGCTGCAAGCAGTGCCCATCCACCCGTAGAGTGGATAACGGTAGAACCGGCTAAATCAACCATATTCAAATCAAAAATTGTCTCTTTGAGGCAGTCCATTCCCCAGCTCATATTGACAACGGCAGGATAAATAAATCCACCCATAATTACCGTAAAGATTGTTAATGGAAATAATTTGGCCCGTTCACCGACACCACCGCTCATAATGTTAATCGCCTTGCCCACAAAGGCCATCTGAAACATAAAAAATGCCCATTTGCTCATCGTTTCATTGTGCAATTCACCGAAAGCCAGTGTATATCCGATCAAAATAAACGCCATAGACGCCACAGCGTAAATCATTACGTTCACGGTTAATACACTGGAAACGTTTTTTGTTCGTACGAGTCCTGCTTCAAGCATTGCAAAACCGGGAACCATCAAAATAATAAGGGTAATGGCAAAAAGGGTAAAAAGGGTATCGATAACGTAAGCAGTATCCATGCGGCACCTTTAATTTGTGATAAAGGTGCGCATTATATATCCAATTTTTTGAATTGGAGAAGAAAGAGTGATTAAATTTTAATCAGTTTTGATTAAATCGCTTCGCTGTCCATTTCACCGGTACGGATACGGACGATTTTACTGATATCCGTAACGAAAATTTTACCGTCACCGATTTTGCCGGTACGGGCTGCTTCTACGACAGTGTTAACAACTTGATCGACCATCGAGTCATCCACAACCATCTCCATTTTAATTTTAGGAATAAAATCAACCACATACTCAGCACCGCGATACAATTCACTGTGCCCTTTTTGCCGACCATAACCTTTAACTTCACTCACTGTCATACCGGTAATACCGATTTCAGCAAGGGCATCTTTCACATCTTCGAGTTTAAATGGTGCTTCAATTTTTTTCATTGTCAATTCCTTTATAAATTAAATCCGCGTTCGCCGTGAACCGATTCGTCAAGACCCATACTCTCTTGCTCTTCATCTACACGTGAACCCTGAGTGATTGCCATTGCAATGTAGTATACCACAATGGTCCCTACTAATGTAACTAAACCGACAATTAAAACCGATTCTAATTGAACCATAATTTGCCCCATACGATCACCCGAAGCTTTAAGAGGACCGTCCCAAAGAAGTGCTTTATCATTGACCGCGAAGATACCGGTTGCGATCGCACCCCATAGACCTGCAAGGAAGTGAACGCCAAATGCATCCAAACTGTCATCGTACCCTAATTTTTTCTTCATTACCATAACACCGAAGAACGCGAATAAAGCACCCACGATACCGATGATAAAGGCTCCTTGCACCAAAACAAAACCTGCTGCTGGAGTAATGGCAACCAAACCTGCGATTGCACCCGTTGCCGCACCCAATAAGGTTGCTTTTTTGTATACCATATACTCAACAACAATCCATGTAATCGTTGCCACTGCTGCTGCGATGGTTGTTGTTAAATACGCAACACCTGCGATGGCGTTTGCACCAAATGCTGATCCGCCGTTAAAGCCGTACCAACCGAACCATAGAAGACCTGCACCCAATGCTGTCAATACAACGCTAGCAGGTTTCATAGCAGTTTTTGGATAACCGACACGCTTGCCAACCAACAGAGCCAATACCAAACCGGCCAAACCACCGTTCATGTGAACAACTGTACCGCCGGCAAAGTCAAGTGCACCTTCGTTGAAAAGGTAACCGCCACCCCATACCATGTGCGTAATCGGAGCATAAACAACCAATACCCAAATCGCTACAAAAACCATCCAAGTAGAAAACTTCATACGCTCAATAACCGATCCTGAAGCAATAGCAACCGTAATCGCCGCAAAAGTTCCTTGGAAAACTACAAATACGTATTTAGGATAGAGTTGACCCAAATCAACATTGGTAAAATCTGTCCAGGCAATACCATTAAGCATCACATTACCAAACCCGCCGATGACTTGATTCATCGCTCCATCCGCAGTACCGAATGCAATTGAGTATCCGGCAATAATCCAAACAATAAATCCAACCACAAATGCACCAAAAACCATAGCATAGGTATTAAGTACATTTTTAGCTCTTGTCATACCGCCGTAAAACAGCGCCAATCCAACCGGGGTCATAAGCATTACCAATGCTGTTGACATCATCATCCACGCCGTGTCACCTGAATTTAGTACAGGCGCAACCACAGCAGCCGCATCTTCTGCTAATGCCAACATCGGCAAAAGCAATAATGATAAAATGAATTTCTTCATCTTTACTCCTTTAATGTGTTATCTAAAACTCAACCACCAACCACCATTCTACATGACGGATAAACTAATTAGTATGCACATTATGGTTAAAATTTAATCACTCTACTTTTTCATCTTCAAATCATCACTTAAGGCTCAATCAGTTATAATCGGCGACTTAATCTTCACTTTCCGGGGCCGAAATGAACGATCTGCTAGACAACAGCGAAATTCACGATATTAATATAGAAGACACTCTCAAGAGCAGCTATCTTGACTATTCCATGAGCGTTATCATCGGACGGGCACTTCCGGATGTGCGTGACGGGCTCAAGCCGGTTCACCGCCGTATTCTGTACGCAATGGACAAGCTCAATCTGTCTGCTGGTGCTAAATACAAAAAATCGGCCCGTATCATCGGGGACGTCATCGGACAGTACCACCCGCACGGTGATACTTCCGTTTACGATGCATTGGTTCGTATGGCACAACCGTTTGCTATGCGCGCACCGCTTGTCGATGGACAAGGGAACTTCGGTTCCGTCGATGGAGACAATGCGGCAGCAATGCGTTATACCGAAGCACGTATGACCCGTTATGCAGGAGAGCTGCTTAAGGATCTTGAAAAAGATACCGTTAATATGGTGGATAACTACGATGGCACGACGCAAGAACCCGTCGTTTTGCCTACGCGTGTTCCCAATCTCCTTATTAATGGTTCAAGCGGTATTGCCGTCGGTATGGCGACCAATATTCCTCCTCATAATCCAAATGAGGTTCTTAACGCACTGGTACATCTTATGGACAATCCAGATGCTTCTCTCATTGAAATCATGCAGTTTATTAAAGCTCCTGATTTTCCGACAGGGGGAACCATTTACGGTAAAAAAGGGATTTTAGATGCGTATGAAACCGGTCGAGGCCGTATTCGTGTTCGCGCTAAAACGCACATCGAGAAAAAAGCCAATAAAGACGTTATCGTCATCGATGAGCTCCCTTACCAAGTCAACAAAGCACGTTTGATTGAAACCATTGCCGATTTGGTTAAAGATAAGTTCATCGAAGGGATCAGCGAAATTCGTGATGAATCTGACCGTGAAGGTATCCGTGTTGTCATCGAGTTAAAACGTGATGCCATGAGTGAAATCGTCCTCAATAACCTCTATAAATCGACCAATATGGAAACGACTTTCGGGATCATTATGCTCTCCGTTTTCAATCAAGAGCCTCGTATCTTTACCCTCTTGGAAATGCTGGGTCATTTCATCAATCACCGTAAGACCGTTATCATCCGTCGTACGATTTTTGATCTTGAAAAAGCAAAAGCACGTGCCCATATCTTGGAAGGTTTGAAAAAAGCGCTTGACCACATCGAAGCAATTATCAAACTTATCCGTGCGAGTAAAGATGGCGAAAGTGCCAAAGAAGGACTTATAACTGAATTTGGATTTTCTCCTATCCAGGCGCAAGCCATTTTGGACATGCGCCTTCAGCGTCTTACAGGCTTAGAGCGTGACAAGATCGAAAATGAGCTCAAAGAGATTTTGGCGCATGTCGAATACCTTGAATCCATACTTCGCAGTGAAGAAGTGCTCAAAGGGATTATCAAAGATGAGTTCATCGAACTCGTAGAGCAATTCAATATCCCACGTGTTACGGATATCGAAGACAATTACGATGATATTAATATCGAAGATTTGATTCCTAATGAGCCAATGGTCGTTACCATCAGTCATCGCGGTTACATCAAACGTGTTCCACTCGCGTCGTATGAAAAACAGCGTCGCGGTGGAAAAGGAAAAGTCGCCGTTACCACCTACGATGATGACTTCATCGAAAAATTCTATACCTGTAATACCCATGATACGTTGATGTTTGTCACCGATCGTGGACAGCTCCACTGGTTGAAAGTGTATAAAATTCCGGAGGGTTCACGTACTGCCAAAGGTAAAGCAGTTGTCAATCTCATCAATCTCGAAGCTGATGAAAAAATCCGATCCATTATCCCGACAACCGATTTTGATGATAATAAATCTCTCGTATTTTTCACTCAAAATGGTATCGTTAAACGAACGGCACTGAGCGAATTCTCGAATGTACGCAGTAACGGAGTACGTGCAATCGTTCTGGATGATGATGACGCACTTATCACCGCCCATATTGCCAACGAAGAGACCAAATACCTCTTTATCGTGACTAAGTTCGCACAGTGTATTAAATTCGAAATCGAAAAAACTCGTGACCAAGGACGAAGTACTCGCGGGGTTCGCGGTATTAAATTCAAAGTTGAAGGCGACCTTGTCGTTGATGCCAATATCATTAAAAATGATGAGCAAGAAATTCTCATGGTAAGTGAAAAAGGAATTGGGAAGCGTACAACAGCAGAAGAATACCGTCTTACTAACCGTGCAGGTTCAGGTGTTATTGCGATGAAACTCAACGCAAAAACCGGAACAACCGTTGTAGGATGTCTCATGGTAGATGAAACCATGGACATGATGGCCCTCACCAAAGCCGGAAAAATGATCCGTGTTGATATGCAAACGATTGCAAAATCAGGACGCAATACCAGCGGTGTTTATATCATCAAAGGCGATGATGTTAAGAGCATTTCACGCTGTCCAAAAACAGAAGTTGAAGAAGACGAAGAGGGTGAAATAATCGAAGAGAACGGCGGAACTTTAGATTTGGAATAGTATTTGCTTTAGGTTAAATACTATTTTAGCCTATTGAAGGAAATTAACAATGAAATACTCAGCAGCTCTGGCTTTGTTATTAAGTATCTCCACTTTGCAAGCAGGGGTTTTAAGCCCTGATGAATCAGGAAAAGTCCGATGTGTATACAGCGGTACTGAAGGTAATTGTGTTGAACCTGCACTTGATTCTACGCATCAACTCGTCATCACCGTTTTTGGACAAGGTGTTGCTCCAACCGTTACGGCATCACCTGCACAAGCCTATGCGCTCGCTAAGCGTGCCGCACTCGCTGATGGTTACCGCCAAATTGCTGAGCGGATTAAAGGTGTCCATGTTGAAGGACAAGATTCTATCAAGAACATGATGCTACAGCGTTCTACGGTTCGTACTTCTGTGGATGCGATGGTACGCGGTGCTAATGTAATGGATACGACATTCAAAGATGGTTTATGCGAAGTGGAACTCGAAATCGTCCTTTCCTACTCACAGTTTACACGTTAATCAGCACATCTGCCCTTATGGGCGATGAGTATCTTATCGGGTATCGTCTCGCGACGTATAATTCAACGTTAATTTCCGATCGTTTAAGCGTTTCTAAATCCATGACACCTTGTCAGGGAAAAAAAGGGAGCGCCCTCTTTCTGTCACACAAACCCAATGCATCTCTGCAAGCCATCCTTGAAACCAATGAAAATGAATTTATTGAATTTGCCACGCAAGAATCTGTCAAACTTCAGAGTCGCCAAAATATTTCTATCCATGGACACGCATCTACAGATTATATGACTCTGCCGACACGGTGCTATGTTGTCGATTTTAATGATGATTCTGTTACAATTTCACTATTAAAATAGGTCAAGGGTGTGCATGAAAATTGCGATAGTCGAAGATGATATCAATATGCGTAAATCACTTGAAATAGCTATGAGTGATTACAGCCAATACGACGTTCACACATTTAAAAGCCCAAAAGACGCCCTCAAGAAACTCGATGATACCTTCGATCTCATTATCAGCGACATCAATATGCCGGGGATGGATGGTATTGAATTTGTTAAAAGCTTGAATGGAAAATTTGAAGTCATCTTTATCACAGGAAATGCTACCCTAACGCGCGCCATAGAATCGATACAACTAGGAGTTAAAGACTTTTTACTAAAACCTTTTGCTATTGAAACTCTTATTGCCGCAATACAGCGCAGTGCCAATGTTCAGCAAAAATTAAAAAAAAGCGGGGCTAAATGCGCACTCAAAGTAGGTGCATTTCTCGGAACATCTCCAGCCTTGGAAAAACTTCTCACTTACATTGATAAAGCGGCTAAAACCGATGCCAGCATTATGCTTTTGGGAGAAAGCGGTGTGGGAAAAGAAGTTTTTGCCTGTCATGTTCATAAGCAATCTCTTCGTAATGACAAACCGTTTATTGCTATCAATATGGCAGCCATCCCTGAAAACTTAATTGAAAGCGAACTTTTTGGGTTTGAAAAAGGTTCCTTTACCGATGCCACAGAGACCAAAATCGGTCAGTTTGAACTGGCCAATGGGGGGACGCTTTTTTTGGATGAAATTGCTGAAATGCCTTACGCTCTTCAAGCCAAGCTTTTACGGGTATTGCAAGAACGTGAAATACGCCGTCTGGGTTCCTCAAAAAGCACCAAAATAGATGTTCGCATCATTACCGCTACCAATGCAAATTTACAGCAAAACATTACGGACGGCAAATTTCGAGAAGACCTTTATTATCGCCTCAATACAATTCCCTTAAGTATCCCCCCTCTTCGCGAACGGCGCGAAGAAATTATCCCGATTGCAATGGCAATATTACAGCAAAACTGCAGTCAATACGGCTTTGCTTCCAAAGTATTTGATACCAATGCCGTAGAAGCCCTTGAACTGTATACATGGCCAGGAAACATTCGAGAACTTATCTCCGTGGTTGAACGATCAGCTATCTTAAGCGACAGCGATACGATAAGAGTAGAGGATCTTTTCTTAGAAGCCCGAGGATTTGGAAGAGTTTAAAGAGTTCACAGCCCCTATTTCGATATAATCGCATTTCCATAATAACCTGAGGAATTTGCCTATGAAACTTTATAACGTCGCGATTGTCGGAGCAACCGGAGCCGTCGGTGAAGAAATTTTACGTGTATTAGAAGAGATTGATTTTCCTCTTGCCAAAATTGTTCCACTCGCAAGTGCGCGAAGTGCTGGTAATACGGTCAGCTTTAACGATCAAGAACTTGTTATCCAAGAATTAACTCCAACCATCTTTGACGAAGAAAAGATAGAAATCGCCCTTTTTAGTGCAGGCGGAAGTATATCAGCGGAGTTTGCCCCTTATGCTGCCGCTGCAGGTGCAGTCGTCATTGATAATACCAGTCACTTCCGCATGTACGATGATGTTCCTCTCGTTGTTCCTGAAGTTAATCCCGAAGACATCGCTCAATGGCGTAATCGAGGCATTATCGCCAACCCTAACTGTTCAACCATCCAAATGGTACAAGCACTCAAGCCTCTTGATACTGCATACGATCTTATACGAATCGATGTCAGTACCTATCAAGCAACATCAGGTGCCGGGAAATCAGCAATGGAAGAACTGGTCGAGCAGATGCAGGCATTTTTTGCATTCACCCTTGATGACGCTGAACCTAAAAAATTTCCTCATCGCATCGCTCTCAATGCCATTCCTCAAATTGATTCCTTTACCGACACAGGCTACACCAAAGAAGAACTCAAGATGGTGAATGAAACTCAAAAAATCATGCACAAAGAGATCGAAGTGAGCGCTACGTGTGTTCGTATTCCAACACTTCGCGGCCACGCTGAAACCCTTACCCTAACATTCGATGGTGCGGTGGATGCGAATGAAGCACGTGAGCTTTTACGTAAATCACCTAATATTATCGTTCTTGATGAACCAAATGAAAGTATCTACCCAATGCCCTCCCTGTGCATGGATCAAAATGAAACCTTTGTAGGACGTATTCGCAGTGACCTTTATCGTGAAAATGTCCTTCATATGTGGGTTGTTGCTGATAACTTGCGTGTCGGCGCCGCTACCAATGCCGTACGAATCGCCCAAAAATGGGTAGAGATGCAAGGAGTATAACGTGAATTTTATTGAAACATTGTTCGAAAAAGGGCTATGGAGTACTCGCTTCATCATTATCTTAGCTGTCGTTTTTGGTCTTCTTGGCGCTGTTTTGCTATTTGCTATTGCAAGTTTTGACATCTTCCACACTATGCAATACGTAGTCAGTGTCTATGCTACTGGCGCACACCCTGAGCATTTTCATGAAGAAGTTGTTGGCGGTATCATCGGTGCCGTTGACCTCTACCTCATTGGTGTGGTTATGATCATCTTCTCTTTTGGTCTGTATGAACTTTTTATCTCCGATATCGACCCTGCAAAAGATGAGCATGGAAAAGAAAATCAGCTCCTCGCCGTCCATTCACTCGATCAGCTTAAAGACAAAATATCCA
>PDVJ01000398.1_pt1 | contig 14652 bp, 10 predicted proteins | sample 1369811 | NCBI WGS metagenome assembly PDVJ01 (sample SAMN07795376, study PRJNA414565) | Alkali sediment metagenome, whole genome shotgun sequencing project. | reverse complement strand
ATTACCTTGTGAGTAATTGGAGTAGGGGGCTCTACGCGTGACTGCCACATAACTTAATGGCTCTTCAGGCAATTAGTGCTGGTTTAAGCATCGGTATCTGATCAGCCTGTCTTATGATTTCTTTGGATACAGGGGGAACAGGAAACGGATGCGATGAGAGCAGCCAGGATGATGATACGATTGATCATCATGGCGATATACTGTGCTGACAATGTCTTGCTATGTCTTATGCCGTCCGGCGTGTAACGTGAATCCGGCAGCGAGCGCATACCCCGTAGCTTGCTGCGGGGTAAGCGAGCGAATGGGGAACATAATTATTCCTTATGGATCGAAGATTCTCCGCAGTTTACTGCGGAGATCTTCAATATGAGCCTATCGAATGATCCCTATACCAAATCCGAAATGAAACCGGGGTTCATTATTATAATCCTCTGGCTTGATAAGGGCATGTTCGCGCGCGGCAAGAACAGGGTAGGTATACTGAATCTCTTTTATCGGGAGGACCTTCTTTCCCGTAACCTCCCCGGCAACTGTGATCAGCCGGTAAGGAGCATAAATAGCAGGATCAAGAAAGCCTTGGAAGACAACAAGGAAACGACCATAGGAAATGTCTCTATTCTCGGGTCTGTACTGACGGTCCAGAGGCTGCTGAAGGACCTCTACTAAGGTTTCCTCTTGCTTCACCGTTGTAGAGAGAATTACTCCACCAAGAACCACCACTTTTCCCAGATATGCGGAGGGATTTTTCTGGAGTTCCTGAAAGGAAACAGAAAGGTTTGCTTCACGAAGAGATTTGTCTGAGATTACCGGTGCACAGGCGGTTACGATACACGCCATGACGATGGGGAGGAAGAATTTCATTTTATCAAATACTGCCATTTTTGATTCGTTCACGGGGTTCAACCCGGCTCCTTCAAATAATTTCTTTGTCCAGTATATGTTGAATTGTACCTGATACGCAACATAAAAATGAATGGGCAAGGCGGTTCCCCTGACGACTGTCAATGCGGTTAAGGAAAATATGAACCGGCGCAAAAAATCGCTCTCTTCATGAGAGTTAGACTGATCGAGGAGTCGAAGATTTGTGTGAAAATAAGAGACGGGAGTGCGTGAATCCTTGGATCATTTTTCAACGCAAGGTGGAGAGGTATCAGATTTCTGTGTTGACCTGAACACATACATAAGGTATATTTTCTTAGGATATTTTTCCTGGGTACCTTTATTGCGGTGACTAAAATGACTAAAAGGGGGGCACTATGAAATTAATCGACGAATTTGATCTCAAGGGAAAAACAGTTCTGTTCAGGTTTGATTATAATGTTCCTTTGGACAGTTCCCTAAACATTACCGATGATATCAGAATAAGAGCAACGCTCCCGACGATCAACTACGCCCTCGATGCGGGGGCAAAAGTGGTCATAATGTCTCATCTGGGGCGCCCGAAAGGAAAAGTTGCGCCTGAATTCAGTCTTGCTCCAGTGGCGAAAAGGTTATCACGACTTGTGAATAAACAGGTGGTAATGGCAAAGGACTGTATTGGCGATGAAGTCAAAAAATTAGTTCAAGGAATGAACGCCGGGTGTATAGTTCTTCTCGAGAACTTGAGGTTTTATGCTGAAGAAGAAAAGAATAATGATGAATTCGCCAAGGAACTGGCCAGCCTGGGGGATGTCTACATTGACGATGCCTTTGGAAACGCCCACAGAAAACATGCGTCGAACGTGGGAATCATCAAGTATATGAAGGAGTATGGTGCAGGCTTTTTGATAAAACAGGAATTTAATTATTTAAAGAATTCCGTGGAAAATCCCGCCAGACCATTTGTCGCAATCATTGGAGGTTCCAAGGTTTCCGGGAAACTTGAACCCCTTCTTAACCTCATAAAAAAAGTTGACAAAATGATTATCGGGGGCGGTATGGCCTTTACTTTTTTAAAAGCGCTGGGACATGAAATCGGCAAATCTATTTTTGAAGAGGAGCTTATGCCAAAGGCACATGAGATCATGGAAACGGCAAAAAAACTGGGCGTCAAGTTTTATTTGCCCGTTGATTGTGTCATCGCCGAAGGTATGAGCGCCGATGCGGAAACCAAAATTGTGCCGGTGCAGGAAATCAATGCCAAATGGATGGGACTTGATATAGGCCCCGCTACCATTACACTTTTCACCGAGGTGCTGAGCAATGCCAAAACTGTTATATGGAATGGACCCATGGGGGTATTTGAAATTGATGCATTCAGCAGGGGTACATCGGCGCTGGCGCACAGTGTGGCAAATTCCTATGCCCTTACCATTGTAGGAGGAGGGGATACGGATGTGGCAATTGATAAGGCCGGAGAAAGTGACAGAATTACCTATATATCGACTGGAGGAGGAGCCTCGATCGAACTTCTGGCGGGCAAATCGCTCCCCGCTATCGAGGCTCTGAATGGTTATGAGAGTACGCGTTGAGTACGGGCAAGAAAGAGAGAGAAAAGGGGGATGTAACCCCCTTTTTTTGTGGTTGATGACGTAGCAGTACAGAGAAGTTGTTATGCGCAATATAAAGATGATTCTGGAGTATGAGGGAACGAGATATCATGGATGGCAATACCAGGTCGGCAGGATCACAATTCAGCAGGTTCTTGAAGAGTGTATCGGCACCATAACGCAGGAAAAGATCAGGGTCATCGGTTCCGGCCGAACGGATGCGGGTGTCCACGCGCTTAATCAGGTTGCGAATTTTACCACGAACACAACTATCGAGGCGAGAAATCTTCTCAGGGGTATAAACAGCCTCCTGCCGGTGGATATTGCGGTGAAGGAACTTATGGAGACGAATGGGGCTTTTCATGCGCGACATGACGCAAAAAGTAAAGTATATTTGTATCAGATAGTAAATAGTCCGGTGCGTTCGGCCTTATACAGCCGCTATGCATGGTTTATTCGTGAGCCCCTTGATTTAGAGCGGATACGGGAAACGAGCGCGCTCCTTATAGGTACGTATGATTTTTCTTCTTTCTGTGCCGCGAATTGCGGCATTAAGAATCATGTGAGAACTGTGATGAATATAGATGTGGAGATGAGTCAGCGCGGTATGATAAAAGTATATGTGGAAGCCGACGGCTTCTTAAAGTATATGGTAAGGAATATCGTGGGTACACTATCTGATGTGGGAAGGGGCAAATTATCCCCGGCAGCGTTGAAGGGTATAATGGAAGCGAAGGATAGAAGATGCGCGGGCGTAACGGCGCCCGCGTGCGGATTGTTCTTAAAGGAAGTAAGATATTGATGTTCGACTTTTCGCGAGGGTAGCACACATGAAGATTTTGATACTGGGTCATAAAGGTATGCTGGGGAGTGATCTGCTCCTGAGACTTTTTGCCTTTCATGACGTAACAGGAAAGGATATAGAAGATTTCGATATTGCTTCACAAGGAGTATGTGAAGAAGTGATTGCTGAGACTGAGCCGGATATTATCATTAATGCAGCCGCGTATACCAATGTTGATGGATGTGAATCTGACAGTAATGCATGCTTTTCTGTAAACGCTGAAGGGGTTAAAAATATCGCGTTAGCCTGCCGGCAGAAGAGAATAAAAATAGTTCACTTCAGTACAGATTATGTATTTGATGGTACACGGAAGACTCCTTACCAGGAGGATGATAAATGCACTCCTCTCAATGTGTATGGCAAGTCGAAGCTCGCGGGAGAACAGTACTTGAAGCAATTTTCCGACAATTTCCTTCTCATCCGCTCCGCGTGGCTTTATGGCAAGAACGGGAATAACTTTGTCAAAACGATCATTGAGAAGGCAAGAACAGAGAAACTATTGAAAATTGTTGATGATCAAGTCGGTTCCCCGACATTTACGTGGGACCTGGCGGCAGCCGTTCAATTATTAATCGAAGGTCAGCATACGGGGACTTTTCATATTACAAACCGGGGGAATTGCAGCTGGTATGAATTTGCGGCAAAAATTTTAAAGAGTGCCTGTATCCCCGATGTGACCGTGAAACCCATCAAATCGGATGAACTTTCGAGACCCGCCAGACGCCCGCATTACAGTGTTCTCACATGCCGCAAATTTTCAGAGACTACGGGAAAGGTCATGAGGTACTGGCAAGTTGCCCTGGATGATTATATAAGCAAAATGGGATATTGATTTATAAGCTCATTGGAACGTTGAATCCGCTCGAGAGCGCATACCTCTTTACGTGTTGTGGCGAAGGTGTGAATGGAAATAATCTTGACACCATACCGCGATTTCAGTATATTTCTTCGAATTCCCCTCCATATCTGGAATATGTAATACAGTAGTAATACAATTCTGAAAATCTTTCTGTAAAATGGGCAGTAAGCCCATGTGGGTTATCTCAATACAATATATAGGGACATTATGAAGAAACTGATTTTTATTATTGCAGCGGCTGCTTTGAGCCTTTTCGTTTCTCTTTTTTATGCTCATGCACAGGATAAAATTCGGGCAGTGGGGATGGCTACCATTCATAAAGGCGCTGTTGATATTGCCAGAGATAAGGCCATTGAGAATGCCCAACGCAACGCGGTGGAAGAAAAAGTGGGCGTGATGATAACCAGTGTTTCGGAAATAGAGAACTATCAAGTTAAGCTGGACCAAATCTTATCGGAATCAAAAGGGTTCATCAATTCCTATAAAGTAATTTCCGAGAAGAGAGAAGGAAAAAACTATAAGGTAACAATCGAAGCCGATATCGGTGTTGGTAAACTGAAAGACCGCATGTCGGCCATTGAGCTTGTCATGCTGAGGAAATCTAAGCCCCGACTGATGTTTATATTCGGTGATCGTGCGCAGAAGGATGCTCTTGCTGAGGCGTCCATGACAAGATATTTTATCGCGCAGGGCTTTAAAGTTATTGATGCTGATTCGGTAAAGAAAATTAAAGGTGTTGAGGAGTTACGAAGTTTGATCAGTGATCGAACGGGTGTTAAAAAAATAGCGCAGAGTTATGGTGCGGAGATAATAATACTAGGCAACGTGGAGATTGTGACGAGGTCATTCAAGATGGGTGACGTTGAAATATCTGCCAATGAAGTCACCGTATCGGGGAAGGTTGTCAATGGGGATACAGGGGAAGTTATTGCAACAAATAGTAAGGCGCGTAAAGGGGAAGTGAAAGAGACCACCGAAGAAACGGCAAGGGATCTTGCCAAAGGCATGAAAGAGGATATACTGGAACGGTGGTCATCGGAATTGACGAATGTGGCAACAGTAACGCTGGAAATTTCGGGTTTAAAATCATATCATGATCTGTCACGATTTAAGGAGCTTTTGTCCGCAGAGGCAAAAGGGGTGAAACAGGTGCTCCAGCGTTCTTACAGGGATGGTGAGGCTGAGCTGGATGTTGAGATCAGGGGCAATACGCAGAGCCTTGCTGATGATATTGCTGCCATTACAATGAATGGCAAAACAATTAAAATAGTAAACATAACGCAAAACAAGATCGAAGCAAAATTGGCGCCTTGATTCTGTTTTCAAAGTTATTATGTGAGGGAGGCCGTGATGAAGGTTAGAGCATATCGGATGTTTATCATGGGAGTGCTTATTCTGATTTTTCTCTCCGGGTGTGCCGTAAGTGAAAATTACAGAACCGGTCAGGAGTTGAGCAAGGCAAATCGATGGGAAGAAGCCATAGGGTATTTTGAGAAGGCACTGACCGAGAATCCCGAGAGTAAGGAATATAAAGAAGCGCTGGTAAATGCCAAGCAGGAAGCGGCTAAAATTCACTATGAAAAGGCCAGAGCGGCGTTGGCGAAGGTTCCCGATCAGAATATACCCGCCCTTGAGCAGGTTGCAAAAGAAAGCAGCCTTGCATACAATCTTTATCCTCAAAACAAAGATATCAAAGTTTTTCACGAAAATCTCAAGGAAAAAATCAATGCCCTTGATAAAATGGTGAAATCGCTTTACAGCCAGGCTGAATCTGACATGCAGAAAGAGGACTGGATGTCAGCATTGGCTAAATTAAAGCAGATCAATACAATATCTCCCAATTATGAGGATACAGGGGGTAAACTCGCGAAAATTGTAAAGGAGCTTTATCAGCTGGGGATCAAATTAAGCAAACAGGAAGATTGGAAAATGGCGGCACAGGCATTTAAGGCTGCCATGGATATCAATCCCGGTTATTATGATGTGGCAAAGCTATACAGGGATGCCAAGTCAAGGGATAACGCAGACTATTTCGTTGCCGGGGCTGAGAAAGCAGAGATGGCACAGGACTGGGGGAAGGCTATTTCTTTGTTTGAAAAGGCTGCCGAATATCAAGCGGAGAACCAGGCGCTGTTAAAAAAACTGGATAGCCTTAAGGAGAAAATAGGACAGATTTACTTCGAGGAAGCAGGAAAACTTGTAGATCAAGGAAAACTATACGCAGCTTTTAAAAAGATAGAACTTGCGAAAGTGTATACGCCTTCTCTGCAGCGTAATTCTGCGTATAAGGATCTCGTGAGTAAATTCTGTGGTATGCTCATGGAAAGGGCAGACAAGCATCTAGAAAAAGAGATGTGGGGAAATGCGCTGGTATGGCTGCAAAAAGTTGAAGTGTTAAATCCCGGCTATCCCGAGCTGTTCCAGAAAATGTTGGAAACAAAGGATCAGCTTAACAAGAGAATTAAAAAATCTATCGCCGTGTTTGATTTCGGCAGTCCCAGTACCAACAAGGATGCAGGAAAGATAGCGGCCAATAAACTGATTACATATCTCCATAGGAAGGCCAGTGGTGACCTGCGCATAATAGAGCGTGAGAATCTGCAGTCCATATTAAGGGAGATGCAATTGGGGCAGACTGGTATTGTTGACGTAAAATCGGCGCAGACGGCGAAGATGAGAGGCATAGACACATTTATCCTGGGTGATGTTCTCCATTTCTCAACTAAACTTGTAGATAACCCTACTACCACGCAGATTAAGGTGCTTGTTGATGAAGAAGATGTCCGGAATCCGGAGTTTTCGGATTGGTTGATGACACATCGCAATCCGACTGACGAAGAAATGAAAACGGCTCCCCCCCGGACCATTAAGAAAAAAAATTATCAATTTATTCCTCACAAACAAGGCATAGCAAAAATCAACGCCATGATTGAGATTTCCTATAAGTTAGTGGATACCGCGACAGGAGAAAATATTTTTACAAACACCATATCGGGGAAATTGGTCAAAGAAGATAAATATCAGGATGCCGTACCTGCCGCCAACATAGCCAGTAAACAATTAGAACTTCCCACTGAGGCGGAAGTGATTGATGAATTAACAACTCAAAAGATTTCTGAAATGGGGCAGAGCGTCCTCAAACAGTATCAAAGCCTTGAAGTTGAATATTTCAATCAGGGTGAGCAGCAGAGACAAAGGCGGCGTAATTATGATCTTGCCATCGAACGGTACACCGATGCCATTTTTGATGAAAAATTAAAAAGCATTTCTACTACCATTTCCCAGAAAGCACAGGAAATGATTGATAAGCTGGTTCAAAGTAAGTGAGTTTAAATGACAATCCGGATCATGCCCGGAAGCCGCATGTGGAGTGATTAATGAGTAAGAGGGTTCACCTTTGTGCGAGCATATTTCTGTTGCTTATAACCGTTATCTGTCCGGTTTTCACTGCTTCTGCAATCCCTCAAATTAAGGTATCTGTTTTTAATTTTACGACAATGGATATAGAGGCCTCAGGCTATAATACCATGGTTGCAAATATGCTCATGAGTAATTTGGGCTGTGAGTCTTATCTTTCCATACTTGATCGGAAGGAACTCGAGGCTTTTTTGAGCATGAATGATCTTCAACAGAACGACAATCTGGAAAACGTCACTCATATCGGCTCAAGATTGGGTCTCAGTGCGGTCGTTGTCGGCAGCGTGGGGAAAAAAGAATCTGTGATTATGATTCACGCTAAAGTTTTTCATGTTGAGCAAAAACGCATGATTTTTGAAACCAAAGTGAAAGCGCTGGGTAATGCCGGCCTTGAGGGTGAGGTCAAGAAGCTCAGTAATTCGATTGCGGAAGCCATATCAGGTTCCGGAGTGAAGCAGCAAAAGGAGATGGAAAAGGCGGCAACTCAGGGGCCCCTTAATGTGCAGAAACGTTCGAGTGCTCAATGGGTCAGTCTGAGCTGGGAAGCTCCACCGGGATTGGCGGCTTCCGGGTATGAGATATTTCGCAGTAAGGCTGAATCCGGGCCTTTTACAAAGATTGCCCAGGTAAATCAACCGGAATACCGTGACCTATATCTGGAAAGGAATACTCTCTATTATTACAAAATTCGGGCATATACTGCGAAAGGGCTGCAAAGTGATTTCTCCGCAATTATAACTGCTGAAACGGCGTTGACGCCTAATCCTCCCATTATCTTGAAAGCGGAGGGACATGTAAAAAGTATCGAACTGACATGGTCTCCCAGCCCCATAGCCAGCGATGACAAGGTGCCATTGAAGGGGTATAAACTATATAGAGCAAACACACAGCAGGAGCTGTATAAAGAGGTTGCCAATATTCCGTCTCAAGAAACAGTTGCTGGTGTCGCGAGTGCAGTCCCCGATAAATTGGTGAAAGTAATCTATCTTGATAAGGGACTCAAAGATGGCGAAGACTATTATTATAAGCTCACCTCCTACAATGAGAAAAACCTGGAGAGTGATTTTTCTTCTTCCATGAAAAGTGTTACAATACCGATTGTCAGTAACCTTTCCGCGCAGGGTGATATGATCAGAGAAATAAAGTTGACGTGGAATATGATGGAATCGCCGTTTATAAAAGCATACTATATTTACAGAAGCATCTCTGAAAATGAAAATTATGCGAGAATTAAAAAAGTGAGTGTATCAGATGTGGGGGGTGTGAAAAAACTTGAGTATACGGACAGGGAAGGATTGAACGATAAGACGCGTTATTTTTATCGGGTCACCGCAATTGAAGATTCGGAGGTAGAAACATCGCCATCTGTGATGGTATCCGCCGTGACGAAGGGTAAGCCGGCAACTCTTCAAGGTTTAAAGGCAAAAAGCGGTCTTGTGAAAACGATAGAACTCACATGGCCCATATGTTCGTCTGAAGAAGTTGAAGGCTATAATCTTTACGTGTCCAAAGAAAAGGAAGGCAAATTTTCCCTGCTGAAACGCATTGACGGTCGGGCGATAAACAGTTTTGTCCATGGCGGTCCTTTGGAAAAACTGGAAGATGGCGTCACATACCATTATTCGATGAGAACCTTCAACAAGGTGAATGTAGAAAGCGAACTTTCTGAAACTATCTTTGCTGTCACGAAACCGCGGCCGGCAAAACCTTATGGATTAAATGGGGAGGCATTAAAAGTCAAAGAAGTGCCTCTTGCATGGCAGCCAAACCCTGAAAAGGACATTGCAGTGTATCATATTTACCGTGCTGCGGGTCCTGAAGACTTTGCCCTGATTACAAAGGTTTCCGGGAAGACCGGCTATCAAGACAAAGATTTAAAAGACGGTACCACATATAAATATAAAATCAGTGCCGAGGATAAAGATGAACTGATCAGTGATTTTTCGGATGTCGTCAGTTTTCAGACGAAGCCAAAACCGAAAAAGCTTGAGGGAGTGATGAGTCGTATTAGTGAAGGGAACGTGATAATGGCGTGGGAACCGGCAAGCGAGCCCGATATTACCCATTATGTTGTCTATGAGAAACGTTTTTTTGGGCTTCATAGAATTGATGCGGTGAAAATAACGAGTTTCAGCGAGGCAGCTCCGGGAAAGGGAAGGAGCAAGATATATGCGGTAACGTCGGTGGATAAAGACGGACTGGAGAGCGAACTGAGCCAAGAGATAACGGTTGGTGAGTAATAAGAGGTGTATCTCACACTGTTCTATTATGGAATACATACGTTCAGAAAAGCCTCTGCCTTTTTGAACGTGGTAAGGAGGGTGTTGCAATGGCCTTATGGCGAAGAGAAGAATTTTTTCGAAACATGAGAGTAAGGAAAATCAGGGACAGATGTGCCTTGGCGATTCTTTTTGTTATTGCGTGTGTTCTTTTCGGTACTTTATCGTTTGCGGCTGAAACGGCGAAATACCAGGTAGTACCGGGAAGTGACGACAAGGCATATCTTGTCAATACAACAACCGGAGCGGTATGGGTTCTGACATACCGTTCACTGGCGACCGGGAGGGAGCCTATTGCCATTCCCTATAAATTTATCAAAATTTCACCGAGGGATCGTCAACAGTTCCTGACTGAAGATGTTCAGGGCGTTACTACGATGCCTCAAGGTGAAAAACCGTAGCTGTTTTGAATCCGGCAGTAAGCATATTTTCCCCGGCCTTACGCCAACGGTTTTAGCCAATGGCAGTTGTATTGGTACGAGAGATGTCTTTTCGCTCAGGAAGAGAACATAGAGGGGCTTTTTATCATTTTTTTATGAGGATAAGAAGTTTTGTAGTGATGTCATGTAGAGGAGAGGAATCGTTCATCACAGAATTATAAATGGAGAGTCCTGTCATGAGAAAGAAGAAATTACCGCGGTTTGTTGTAAGCATTATTCTTCTGCCCTTACTGATTGGGGTTCAGAGTTGCGTGATTGCCACAAAAGATACTGTCCTGGCTCCCCCGATACATGAATTATTTAAAGGGACATATAAGGTCGACCCTTATATGGAAAAGCACAAGCCCCAGACAATTGCGATCCTTCCTTTTGTGAATGTAGCGAGAAGCCACCACGGATCGGAGGAAGTTCGTAAGGGATTTTTCAATCATTTCAGTTCGTTGCCCTATAAAGGTATGAAACTTTATGCCGTGGATAATATTCTGAGGAAAGCGGGGCTCACTGATGCGGAAGCCATCAGCAAAATGTCTTCCCAGGAATTAGGCAAGATCCTTGGCGTGGATGCCGTGATCTATGGTGAGATTTCGGATTTTGACAAGCTATTTGCCGTTGTATATTCATCTGTTTCGGTGGGGGCAGAAATCAAGATGTACGATACGAAGACGGGTAACTTTCTCTGGAGCGGCAAACATGTAGCCCGCATTCATGAGGGAGGCATTGCGACAAATCCCATCGGCATTGTTGCCACCGTTATCGCAACGGCTATGAATGTAAGGGACATTCAGTTGCTGCGAGCCTGTGATGACCTGTTCCGGGATATGGTGAAAACGATACCTGTGCCTACAATTGCAGAAGCGCTTCGTCCTCCCGTAATTACGCTCCTTACCCAGGATACGAAAAACCTTCCGAAAAAGGCAGGAGACGAGATCAGGGTCGTAATTCAGGGTTCACCAAAAATGCAAGCCTACTTTGATCTTGGCGAGTTCAAAAAGAATATAGATATGCAGGAAGTCGAACCGGGGGGGTATCTTGGCGTCTATAAAGTCATTCCGGGCGATAATATAAAGAATGCCATGATCACCGGTTATTTGAGGGATGATACGGGGAATACTGTGCAATGGGTGGATGCAGTCGGCACTGTGAACCTGGATACGGTCGCACCTGAAAACGTCAAAAGCGTGAAAACGATCGGAAGGAATTCGGTAGTTTTTCTGAACTGGGATAAGTCTGTGGCTTCAGACCTGGCGGAATATCGGATATACCGGAGCAATACCCCTCTGAGCGGTTTTCAGCAGATTGCGAAAGTCGAGCTGAATGAATATCGTGATGAGAAGCTAATCAATGCGCAGAAATATTACTACCAACTCACTGCCGTTGATTGGGCTGGTAACGAAAGCGATAAGTCAGATACCATAACTGGCATGCCTGTGGCACCCGGGCCAACGCCTGTGTCGGGGATTATTGAATCTGATACTGTATGGTATGCCGGAGCAAGTCCCTATGTGATCGAGAATACTCTCATCGTGAAAGATAAGGCAACTCTTACGATCGAGCCGGGGACAGAGATTCGCTCAAAGGGAGGAGCCCTGTTTATCGAGGGCCGCCTTGATGCCAAAGGGGATGAAGAACACATCATTGTCTTTGATTCAGCGGAGGAAGGAAAATCATGGGACGGTGTAACGTTCAGCAATGTGAAAGAAAAAGAGAATCATGTCAAATTCTGCCGTATCAGGAATGCTGTGGCGGGAATTGTATGCCAGGCCTCTTCACCACGCATAGAGGCATGTGAACTTATCGAAAATGGAACGGCTCTCAAGATTTCAGGCGCCTTTTCCAAACCCCATATAATGAAGAGTACGATCCATAAAAACAGAGGGACCGCGGTTTTAATTGAAGATGGAGCACAGCCGAAACTATCGGAAAACAATATCCAGGATAATGTAAAGGAAGGCATTTTCATTAAGTCATCTGCCCCGTTGATTGAACGGAACAGGATTACACAAAATCAGGGATCAGGCATTGTCGTAAAAAACAGTCAAGCCCTCATAACAACGAATAATCTCATCGATAACGTGCCGTTTAATATTATAGGTGAGATGACCGGAGAATCGGTCAATGCCGTGAATAACTGGTGGGGTTCTGCCAGTGGCATGGAAGTCCTGGCGAGGATTAAGGGGAAGATAAATATCAAGTCCGTGCTCAATGCGCCTTATCCCGATGGGAAACCACTGGAACTCCCCATCCTTTCTCACATGCTGGAGGGGCCCATAAAAACGGATGCCTTTCTTATTCTGTCCAACAGTCCCTATAAAGTAACGAAGGATGTGGTGATTGATGGCGGTGCGACGCTCTATATCGAACCGGGGGTTATAATCCAGTATGACCAGAAAACGTCGATCATTACCGAAAATGGTGGTATTGTAGCCAGGGGTACAAGTGAGGATCCGATTGTATTTACGGCGTCCGGCGCTTCACCTTCTCCCGGTTTTTACACCAGCGCAGTAAGGTTGATGAAACCTACAAAAGTGAACAGCACCTTTGCGTATTGCGTAGTTCAATATGCTACTACGGCGTTCGATATTCTGTATGGTACCCCGGAGATTTCCTATTGCCGCATTTCCCATAATTCTCAGAGTGGTATTTTCTGTCGGAACGCAGCAGCGCCGAGGGTGTTTTATAATACTTTTACTAAAAATCTCGGAGAGGGTGCGATCAAATGTGTAGGGATGTCGAATCCCGTTATTCATCATAATAATTTTATTAACAATACCGTGGCCATTCAATCTTTTTCTTCCATTTATATTGATGCGCGATATAACTGGTGGGGCACGAGCCCGCCTGATCAGAAATTGATCTGGGGAGATTTAGAGAAAAATATTAATGTCAAGCCGTGGTTGGAAGCTCCTGAAAGTAAAGCATTTATAGACAGGAAATGAATCCGGCAGCGAGCGCATTCCCCGTAGCTTGCTGCGGGGTAAGCGAGCGAATGGGGAATACCATTATTCCTTATGGATCGAAGGTTCTCCGCAGTAAACTGCGGAGAGCTTCAATTCTTCATTGAAAGCTTGATGGTATTCTGCTATTTTAGCATGGTGAAGAATAGAAATTGTGTACATTTTTTTCCACTAAGTGTGTAATACGTCGATGTCTAAAACTATAAACAAGGAGGATGGTATGAGATTGAAACTTCTGGTCATAACAGGAATCATAGCAGGTATGGCGCTCCTCTATGGGGGTGTCGGTCTTTGTCAGGAAAAAGTCAGCGCGTCACAATGGAATCAGATTGTTGAACAGATGGGTGATAAAGGGAAGATCAACTGGTCCGAAGGCTATATCGAGGCCGTGGGGATCGGTGCCCCCCCCGAAAGGTATATGGGGAAACCCAATGCCCGTCCTATGGCGTTGAGAGCGGCAAAGATAGATGCCTATCGTAATCTGCTCGAGGTAACAAAAGGTGTGCGTGTGGATTCCACAACCATTGTGAAAGACTTTACTGTCGAGAGCGATGTCATTAATGCTCAGGTGGATGGTCTTGTCAAAGGTGCGAGAGTAGCGAATCAGGAGTATATGTCTGACGGTACTGTAGAGGTGACGCTGAGAATGCCTCTGTCAGGTGGCTTTTCGCAGATAATCATACCTAAGGCCCTCGGAAAGAGACCGGAGGTAACACCTCCGTCACCTCCTCCCGCAGCTCCCCCGGAAACACCGGCAGCACCTCCCGAAACGCCGGTAACACCCCCGGAAATACCGGCTGTATCAGCACCACCGGCTCCAGCTCCCGCGGGCGAGGTATATACAGGTATGGTAGTTGATGCGAGAGGGCTTCAGGCGCGACCGGCCATGGCTCCCAAAGTTCTCGATGAGAATGGCAAGGAAGTGTATGGCTCCATGAATGTGGACAAGGAATACGCCGTTCAACAAGGCATGAGCGGTTATGCGCGGGATCTTACGGCAGCGCAGAGTAATCCGAGAGTGACAAATAATCCCCTAAGCGTGAAGGGAGTCAAAACCGAAGGACCCGGCAGGGCTGACATCGTGATCAGTAACGCTGATGCGGATAAAATCAGGGGAGCTTCGGAGAATCTGACCTTCTTGAAAAAATGCCGTGTCATGATCGTTCTGGATTGAGCTGGCTGTTGCACTCAACTTACTATGACCGCAGTTACCATATGAAGGTGACTGCGGTCTTTTCATATTGTTCATCTTCAAAAAAAATTGCTGGCATCATAAGAGGTCAAGGGTTCAAGTGAAAAGACCATATCCTAAAACCCTTGAATCCTTGAACCCTTTTTTATGATAGGTGACCGAATTTGGACGCGAAAATAGTTGTTCTGCCTGAGAGTCT
>PDVJ01000397.1_pt1 | contig 14655 bp, 11 predicted proteins | sample 1369811 | NCBI WGS metagenome assembly PDVJ01 (sample SAMN07795376, study PRJNA414565) | Alkali sediment metagenome, whole genome shotgun sequencing project. | reverse complement strand
GTAACGGCTACTTGATGCAGACTTTCCTGACCTGCTGAATGTCCGTGAGCCCCAGGAACACCTTCCGGATGCCGTCCTGCATGAGGGTGGTCATGCCTCCCTTTATCGCCTCCTCCCGGATTCTCTCCATCACGGTTTTGGTCTGAATCAGAGCTTTGACCTCATCTGATCCTTCCAGAAGCTCCACAATCGCTGTTCTTCCCTTGTACCCGTTGTTGCACTTCTCGCAACCCTTTGGCTTGTGAAGAACCAGATCCTCCGTGTAAGGAAATCCCAAAGCATCGAAATTTCCGGCATAGGCTCGAACCAGGGCATCATATTCCGCACGGCTGGGATGATAGGGCTCCCTACAGCTCTTGCAGAGGGTTCTTACAAGGCGTTGGGCAAGCACCCCCAGAAGGGCATCTGCAAAATTGAAGGGGTCCATCCCCATGTCCAGGAGTCTTACAATCGTCTCCGGGGCGCTGTTGGTGTGAAGGGTGCTGAAAACCAGGTGCCCGGTGAGTGAAGCTTCGATCGCGGTGGAGACTGTTTCATGGTCCCGCATTTCACCCACCATGATCACATCCGGGTCCGCCCTCAGGAAGGACCTCATCGCCGCAGCAAAGTCAAAACCGATCTTGGGCACGACCTGGACCTGGCGAAGCCCTCTCTGAGTGATCTCCACCGGATCTTCCGCGGTCCAGATTTTTGTCTCGGGTTTGTTGATGTGGGCCAGAACCGAGTGAAGGGTTGTGGTTTTCCCGCTGCCCGTAGGTCCGACACAAAGAACAATCCCGTAAGGCTTGCTGATGGTGTTGAGCAGGAGATTGTAGTCTCTTTCATTGAGCCCCATTTTGGCCAGAAGGATAGGCTCCCCTGCTTGCAGAATGCGCATGACCACGTCTTCTTCTCCGCCCACCGTGGGAATGGAGGCCACCCGAAGCTCAATGTCCAGGGGGCCGAATTTTTTAAACTTGATTTTGCCGTCCTGGGGTTTTCTCCGTTCAGAGATGTCGAGGTCCGCCATGATCTTCAATCGGGAGACAAGTGCCTTTCGGTAATGGTACGGCACGGTCTGGTATTTCTGGCACTGCCCATCGACCCTCAATCGGATTTCCGCCCCCTCCTTGCCGGGATAGGGCTCGATGTGGATGTCCGAGCAGTTCTTCTTCTGAGCATCGGTGATGATTTTATTCACGAGCTGCACAATGATGCTGTCGTTTTCCGTGAGCATTTCTGCTCCTACTTCCATCTCCTCCTGTTCCTGGACGTCCATCTTGTTCAGGATATCATCAATGGACCCTTCCCCCTGCATTCGCGGCGTCCCGTAGAAATAGTCCAGGAACTGGAAAATATCGTCGCGGAACCCGACAGCGAATTCGTAGCCTTCTGCGGGAAGCAAAGACTTGATGCTGTCGATCCTGTCCAGCCGCGTAGGGTTGTCGATGAGGATCTTGATTTTGCCGTCTACCCTCCCTAAGGGAACCCAAAGGTTGTTCTTGAGATACACCGGTTTGAGCTTTGCCAGCAGATCCCCTGGAATCGGGTAATTGCTGTCAAAGGGGACATAGTCGCAGTTGTAATACTGGGCGACCGAGCGGCCCACATCGTCTTTTCTCACTTTCATTTCTTTGAGGAAAATGGATTCGATCGACACATTTTTGGACCGGGCCATGGAAATGGCGTTCTCCAATTCACTTTCGGTGATGATGTTGTTGTCAATGAGATAGTCAAACTTGGTNCGTTTGACCCGTTGCTGGNCCATCTTCTTCTGATTGAAGAAAGCGATGCCGAGCACNTTNGCCATCTCTACACCCGAGTTCTGATCTTCCAGACTGAACCGGTCCCCCCCTTTCTTGTTGATGAGCTGNAGAACGCCGATCACATANTTCTTGTAAAAAATGGGAACCGTGAGGATCTGNTTGGTCATATATTTCGTTTTTTCGTCCCAGCTCTTNTCAAAAGNGAGATCNCGGTCAATCAGCTTCAGTTCAGGGGCATCGTAGGCGTTCACNATATTGGTAATCTGCGCGTTGTTCGCCGTGTATCCGGCGAGACTCTTGTTATTGATGGGAACCCGGATTTCCTGTATGGCCCCTGCTGCAAAGCGGGAATAGACCTCTTTCCTCTTGCCGTCCACGACGTAAATGGTGATGCGGTCCGCGTCAAAAAGGCTCAGAATTTTTTCTCTGAGGTTGATCAGGATTTCATTGATGTCTTTTGCAGCATGAATCTGATTGCCAATATCGTGCAGGGCTTTGTAGTAAGAAAGCTTTTGCTGATGATCCGGCTCTCGATCTATCTTTGCGTCCATCCCTTAAATCCTCCTGGGGCAGCCTGTGTGCCCCTGTTCGAGTTTCCTCTGTGCTTCAGGCATTTCCTCGACGGATATTATCTTAATTTGTTTTGCCCTTTTTTGGAAGACAAAATCACCCCCCCCTTTTGGCGCCAGACGGACTCAGCCTCTCTCGCAGATCCCATTTCTGGATTATCCCTCCCCGTCGTCTGAAGGGTCGAGCGTAAAAAAACTTGACACATCAGGCTATTTTTCATTATACACCCTTTATTATCTTCCTATTTACAGCGGCAGTTCTAAGCTCCAATTTATACGGGTACCTCCTGTTACGGCTCAATGAAGAGGCGATTTTTCGAACACACCCTTACTTCCCGGTGGCCTAGAGATATCAAGGCATCTCGCCGATTCCTGGGAAATAGAGTTTGTTGTGATGCTCTGAGGTCAGCCTGGACAGCCGGGCTGTATTAGAAACGACAACGATGAAGAAGGAGGGAGTATGGAGGTCAAAAAGATTTTTCTACCCGAGTCGGAATTGCCCCGTCAATGGTACAACATCCTTGCAGACATGCCTACACCTATGGAACCGCCGCTTCACCCGGGGACCGGAAAACCTGTTGGTCCAGAGGATCTGGCCCCCATTTTCCCCATGAATTTGATCGAGCAGGAAGTCAGCACAAAGAGGTTCATCGACATCCCGGAAGAGGTCTTGAAGATCTATACCATCTGGCGGCCTACGCCGATGTACAGGGCTTACAATCTTGAGAGGTTTCTCAAGACTCCTGCCAAGATCTATTTCAAGAACGAGGGGGTAAGCCCGGCAGGCAGCCACAAACCCAACACATCCGTTCCGCAGGCCTATTACAACAAGGTCGCCGGGACCAAGAGGATCGCCACCGAGACCGGTGCGGGCCAGTGGGGCAGTGCCCTGTCCATGGCTTGTGCGTTTTTCGGCCTGGAATGCAAGGTCTACATGGTTAAGATCAGTTTTAACCAGAAGCCCTACCGCCGGCTCATGATGGAGACCTGGGGGGCCAACTGCGTGGCAAGCCCGAGCACAGAGACAAAGGCCGGCCAGTCGATCCTGGCTCAGAACCCGGATTCTCCCGGAAGCCTCGGGATTGCCATCAGTGAGGCCGTAGAATCCGCTGTCACGGGCAAGGACAGCAAGTATTCCCTGGGCAGCGTGTTGAACCACGTGATGCTGCATCAGACCGTCAACGGCCTGGAATGCCAGAAGCAGATGGCGATTGCAGGCGACTACCCGGATGTGATCATCGGGTGTTGCGGTGGAGGGAGCAATTTCGCCGGGTGTGCCTTCCCCTTTGTCAGGGATAAGATCAACGGCAAGAAGATCGACATCATTGCCGTGGAACCCACGTCCTGCCCGACCATGACCAGAGGGCCCTTTGCTTATGACTTCGGGGATACCGTTATGATGACCCCTCTCATGCCCATGCACACCCTTGGGCATGGCTTTGTCCCGGCTCCCATTCACGCCGGCGGGCTGAGATACCATGGGATGGCTCCGACCGTGTCCCAGCTGATTTTGGACGGTCTTATCCGCCCCGAAGCCGTTCCGCAACTGGAGACCTTCCAGGCCGGTATCACTTTTGCCAGAACCGAGGGCTTCATCAGCGCTCCGGAAACAAACCACGCGATTGCCATGACCATCCGTGAGGCCATCAAAGCCAGGGAAGAAGGCAAACAAAAAGTCATCCTCCTGAACTGGAGCGGCCATGGATTGGTGGATATGGGCGCTGACGAGGCTTACCTCAGGGGCAAGCTGTCCGATCATGCCCTGCCTGAAGAGGAAATTCAAAGGGCGCTGAGAGACATCAGCAAATTGCCTAAACCCAGGCAATACAAACCTGGCAAAATTTAGGGGCCTCACAGAAGTTTTTCATTCACGCCGGAGATCGACGCCGTCGACCTCCGGCGTTCTTTCTGTTAAACATTGATGAGTTCGTAAAAAGTCGTCACCCCGGATTGATGAGTTCGTAAAAAGTCGTCACCCCGGTGAAAACCGGGGTCCAGACATTCTGTAAGTGCTCGAAGAACCTGGATTCCGGCTTTCGCCGGAATNACGGANAAANGNCGTTATTGGGACTTTTTACGAGGGCATCAACATTTAAATGAGAAAAATCTCAATCAGGTAGTCACCTATGAAAAAAGAAAGCACACCGCCGGGAGACGATTTCATGATCCGGTGCCCGAGACTCGGCAATCCTGTCGCGTTCTCCTACTGCCGAATCGAAAGCAAGGGGCTGCCCTGTTTCAAAATCATGGATTGCTGGTATGATCATTTTATGATAGAAGATTTCCTGCGTCAGGAACTCAAACCGGATGAATGGGAGAAGGTCTTTAACCAGCCTCCAAAACCAAAGGTCCTCACCCTCGTTGAATTGATTGAAGAGGCAAAAAAGAGAAAGACGGAAGAGAAATGAAAAGAGAAGAGATCATGTTGGGAAACGGGGCGATTGCCCTGGGGCTTCTGGAGGCCGGTTGCCAGGTCGTCACCTCCTATCCCGGCACGCCGAGCTCGGAAATCCTGCCGGAGGTCATTCGCCTGGTCAAATCAGAAAACCTCAACACCTACGTCGAGTGGTCGACCAATGAAAAAGTAGCCCTTGACAACGCCTTCGCTTCCTCGATCACGGGCAAAAGAGCGGCGTGCTGCATGAAGCAGGTCGGGCTAAACGTAGCGGCTGATTCTCTCATGAGCGCAGCCTACCTGGGGACGGTCGGAGGATTGGTTATTATTTCCTGTGACGACCCGGGTCCCCATTCCTCTCAGACCGAGCAGGACACCCGGTTCATGGCCCGCCTGGCCAAGGTCCCTGTCCTGGATCCTTCCAATCCTGAAGAGGCCCGAAAAATGGTCGGGCTCGCCATGGATCTTTCGGAGGAATTCAGGCTTCCTGTGATCCTGAGGCCGGCGATCCGGGTCTGCCATGCCCGTCAGAACATTGCCTTTGACCCACTCTCCGTCAACCCCAAAAAGAGCGCTTTTGAAAAAGATCCCTCGCGGTGGGCCGCCACTCCCCGGTTTCGTCTCATTCTCCACGGCGAATTGAACAAGAAACTGAAGGAGATCGGGAAGCGGTTTGACACCCTCGCTCAGTACAACTTCCATACCCTTGAGCCGGGCAAAAACTATCCTTTGGGGATCCTCGCAGGAGGGGTTTCCTATGCGGTGATCAGGGATCTTCTTGAAGAACACAAACGCACAGACCTCCCTGTCCTCAAGCTCGGAACCCCTTATCCATTCCCGGAAGGCCTGGCCTCCGAGTTCATGGCTGCCTGCGACAAAGTGCTGGTCATAGAAGAGACGGATACACTGATCGAGTATCTTCTTAGAGACAGGAACAAGGTTCTGGGTCGGCTTTCAGGCCATGTCCCGCTGGAAGGAGAACTGGTCCCGCAGGTCATTTACCGATTGTTAGACCGAACCTTAAGAGAGCTGGAGCTGAAACCTTTCGAAGGGGAGAATGAGGCGGAAGCCATGGAGCTTGTCAAAAGCCTCCAACTCCCTGTTCGGAAACCAACCCTTTGTCCCGGGTGCCCCCATCGGGCCGCCTTTTTTGCCATCCGGAAGAGCAAACCCAAGGCCATCTTCACCTCCGACATCGGATGCTACACCCTGGGAATGAACCTCGGCGCCGTGGACACGTGCCTGGACATGGGGGCATCGATCACCATGGCTTCCGGATTCTACCACGCCTTTGCCCAGGACGGGGTGGATCAACCGATTGTGGCGACGATCGGCGATTCAACATTTTTCCATTCAGGCCCGGCCGGTCTTCTGAACGCCGTTTACAACGGGGCCAGGTTCATCCTGGTGATCTTGGACAACCTGACCACGGCCATGACCGGCATGCAACCGACCCCATCCCTAGGAATCAAGGCGGACGGAAGCGAGGGAAACGCCGTCTCCATCGAGAGAATTGTTGCCGGTTGCGGCGTTGATTACATCGAAGTCCTTGATCCTTATGACATCAAGAAGACGATCGAAGAGTTGAAAAAAGCCTCGGAATACATCAAGGAGCCCGAAGGGGGCATCGCCGTCATCATCGCCCGGCATCCTTGCCTGATTGCTTACAGGAGCGAGGCGATTCCGGAAAAGAAGAAAGTCACGGTCACCGAGGAGTGTGCGGAATGCAACTTCTGCATGGATCGCTTCGAATGCCCCGCCATTTATCACGATCAGGAACTCGGTCGCACCAGCATTAATGCCCAGCTCTGCACTTCATGCGGCGTCTGTCTTCAGGTCTGCCCCAAAGGCGCAATTGTGGAGGTGGCATGAATACGATCAATATGGTGCTTTGCGGGTTGGGGGGTCAGGGAATCCTTTTCATGACCAAAGTGCTTGCCCAGGTGGCCCTGGACAAAGGCTACAGCGTGATGGGGGCCGAGACGCACGGCATGGCGCAGCGAGGAGGTTCCGTGGTCTCTCATCTCAGGCTCGGGAACGTGCAGGGCTCCCTGGTGAGAACCAATGAGGCGCCCCTTCTGCTTGCTCTCGAAGAGAACGAAGGATATCGAAACCTTCCTTACCTCGCCAGAGGAGGCCGCCTTTACGTGAACACTCCCTCCCCTCTTTTCCCAAGGGAGGAAGTGAGAGGCTTCCTGGCAAAAAAAGAGATCATCAGCCGAGCCGTTCCTGCCGGCAAGATCGCTCTTGATCTGGGTGCATCCATGTCTTCGAACCTTGCCCTGCTGGGTTTTTTCTCTGCCTTTGAAGACGAACCTTTCGACTATGAGAACCTGAGACAGACCATCGGAAAAATCAGCCCTGATCGTTTCAGGGACAAGAATCTTTCCATCTTCGATGCCGGATATCAAGAAGGGAAGAAAAACGGTTGAGCCTGTCGCAGGCCTTGTGCTCGCTGCGGGAGCCTCCACCAGGATGGGGACTCCCAAGCAGCTTCTTCCGGTAGGCACTGAGCTTCTTCTTGAGCGGGTTCTTGAACAAAGCCTCCATTCCAACCTCGATCTTGTGGTCCTTGTCCTTGGCTTCATGGCTAAAGAGATTAGGGAGAAGATCCGGTTCGGCAGGGATCCGTCGAGACTAAAGATAGTTGAAAACGCCGGCTACGAGCAGGGCATCAGCTCTTCGATCCTCACAGGCTTGTCTCATGCAGAGAAGAATTACGACCATGTCATGATTCTCCTCGGAGATATGCCTTATATCACTTCAGGGGTCATCAATCGTCTTGTGTGCGGCTATCTGGAGTCCGGCCTTCCCCTTGGCGCGCTGAGGGTGAGAGGGAAGCGATCCCATCCGGTCATCATCGGCCGGCCCTTGTTTCCTGCCCTTCATCAGTTGAAAGGGGATCAAGGTGCGAGGGATCTTTTCATCAGCCATCGGGATCAGGTTTGCCTTGTGGAGCCGGGCGAGAACTTCGATGATAGGGACATTGACACCTATCAGGTATATCTGGAGTTTAAGAAATCTCTGAAATAGACGCTGGAAGGGTTTCCTCTTCTTACAGGAAAGAACCTATGAAATCAGCGACCGCATCTTCAGGGGAGGTGAGATTGCCCCCTCCTGCCTGATGAATATCATCCGTTATCTTCTGATCTCTTCCCTTAAACAATCGATTCACCCGGCTCAAGATATCCGGCTCTACTTGTTGGGATCTCTCAGGTCCGGCCCACTCACTGCGAGGTAAGGAGGCATCGGGAGATCCTGCACCCTCATGGTTTTGTCATCCCCGATGGTCATGACCGCGCTATCCCACCCAGTAAACATATACCCATAGAGATGATCGTCAGGCCCAAGCATCTTCCACAGCCTCGGATAATACGGCCCTACAGTCACTTGAGCCTCAATCCAGCCGATCGTGTCCGAAAGGGTCTTGTAATCTTTGAGCTCCCACCATCTGTCCCCAATGATCTCCCGGCCATCATCTTTCCGATCAAAGATAATTGCCGAAGGGACGTTGGGTTCCACGCCCGTGAAAAGGATATTGTATTTTTGCCAGTTTTCTTTCAATTGCTGGATCGTCATGGTCTCGCCCGGCCCGGACTGCAACCTCAGCTTTCCATAACTCCCGCATCCGGCAACTCCAAACCACAAGGAAAACAGAAAAACGGAAACAACGATTTTCTTCATCTGAATCATCTCCCTTCTCGTCTAGCCATCCCACATCAACGCGTTCTTAATCAAGAATCTAATTCTTTTCCCTTCTTCTTGCAACAGGACCTGGGACGTTAACGAAAACTCTTGATCTGAAATCCCTCTTGCCCGGTGGTGACTTCAATGGCACCGATTTCGTCCATCCTCAAAATCCTGCACCCTGCGCCTCTGAGCCTTCTGAGTATCTCCTGGCTGGGGAAGCCGAAAGGGTTGTCTTTTCCAGAGGAGATGATGCATGCCTCGGGGCTCACAGCTTCAAGAAACGCCGCTGAGCAGGAGCTTTTGCTTCCATGGTGGGGAGCAAGAAGAATGTCGCTTTTCAATTTAGAGCCTGACCTGGAAACGAGCATTTGCTCCCCCGTGGCCTCAAGGTCCCCTGGGAAAAGGAAAGCGGTTCCTCCATAAGATATCCTCATGACCAGGGAGTTGTCGTTGGACTTTCGCGATAAAAACCCTTCTCCGGGATGAAGGATTTCTACAAGCGCCCCGGAGATCTCTCTTCCCTCCTTCAAATCCGCAGGAGTCCTTCTTCTGATTCCCTTTGCCTCGAGGAGAGCCGTGAGTTTCTGGAAGTCAGGGGATTGCAATTCCTCACCGTTGTGCCAGAATTCCTTTGGCTTAAAATGGTCCGCAATAAAAAGAAGACCTTCCATGTGATCCGCCTCCGGATGAGTCAGCACGAGGGTGTCGATCCTGAGGATTTTTGACCGGAGAAGAAAAGGAGCAATCACCATCTCCCCTATGTCGAAATCGCTCCCCGGAAATCCACCTCCATCGATCAGCATCCTCTCCGAGCCTGGAAACTGGACCAGGGCAGCATTCCCCTGTCCCACATCAAGGTACGTCACCTTCAGTGAGGGATTGAAGTGCGTCCGGTAAGTCCAGAAAGCCATGTCTCCTGCCAGAATCAGCAATACAAAAACTAAACCGACCCTCGCCCATCTCAGACGCCTCAGTGAAAAAAGGCAGAAGAGGAACGCATAGAAAAGAAAAATTTCCATGAAGTTCGGCCTGAACACCTGCACCTCCGGCCATGGAAAGCGACTCCAGTAGTCGACATAATCCATCATCCGGTCCAGGCCCCATGCTGCAACCGCGAGGATGGAATCGGCCAGAGCCTGGGATAAAGGCAGACAGGCGGCAGCCAGGAGTCCGAGGGGGAGGATGCATACTCCCATAATAGGCAGCGCCGTCATATTGGCCAGCAGGCTCACCAGAGAAACCCGGTGAAAATAGAAGGAGGTAATGGGAAGAAGAAAGAGCATTGCTGAGATCGTTACGGAGGCGAGCCCGCAGAAATACACGTAGAAGCGATACAGGACCCCCTTCCTTATGTCGTAAGTTTTGAAGGAAATCACGGAGAAGATCCACGGCGCCAGCCAGAGAATTCCCACGACCGCCAGAAAAGAGAGCTGAAAGGAGATCGCGAAAATCGCATGAGGATCCACGGCAAGAACGACAAGAGCGGCCAAAGCAAGCGTTGACCACACGTCTTTTTCCCTAGCCAGGATCATGGAAAAAAGAAAGGCGAGAACCATCATCATGGATCGCTGGCTGGGCACCTGGAAGCCCGCAAGGCAAGTGTAAGCGATCACAGGGAAGCAGGTGATAAGAGCGGCCGTCTTTCGCAGGTCTGTTCGAAGAGCCAATTCATAGGATAGACAAAGGCCCCTCTTGATCAGAGCAAAACAGAACCAGGCCACCAGCGCAACATGAAGCCCTGAAACCGAGAGAACGTGCCCCAGTCCCGTGACCGTAAACAATTCCCTGAGATCGGGCCGGACGCCCTCCTGCTCACCGAGAATCAACGCTTGAAAAAGAGCCTGGTTTCTGGGAGAGAGGCGTTCGGCAAAGAACTCTCTGATGGGCTTACGCGCCCTCTCGATCAGCTCAAAAGGAAAACCGAGGTCCCCTCTTCCCATGGGAACGATCCGCCTTCCCTCTGTCACTGAAGCGGAGCAGGAGAGGCCTCTGGTTTCCATGGCCAGCGCATAATCATACCGGCCCGGGTTGTTGAAATTGCTGAAAGCCCTGAGCCTTGCCGGAAAAAGGATTCTGTCTCCCGGGGCAAGGGCTGTCTCCGGCTTGTAAACGGTGACCCGGATTTTTTCTCCAGCGGCCTTTCCCTCCTCCGCACCATGGAGTCGATCGACCCTTACGACGGCTCTCGCAGCCTCTTCCCGGAAGATCGGCGGTTCGAGGACGGTGCCTTCTAGGGTGACTCGCGCTCGTTGTTCAGCGAGAGCGACAAGCTCTGAACTCCGGCGGTTGCTCAACTCGATAAGGGAGCCGGCAAAGAAGAACAGGAAAAGAGAGAGAGGATACTTTGCCCCGGCCGGAACCAGAAGGGAGAGGATCAGGAGGACAACGAATAAAGCCGCGGGGACGACTCTGAGGGCGGAGTCGCCAGGCAGGCTGAAAAAACTGGCAAGCAGTCCGGCAATGAATGCGAACAGCATCGGAACAAGGGGACGGAGAGGCATGTCAGGAACCTAAGTCTCTGACTTATCAATTGCGTTCTAAGGAGTTCAAAAGCGAACAGCAGAATTTCGAATGACGAATGAAGAACGCTGAAGGATTGAATTGAACTTCATCATTCAACATTCCTTGTTCGACATTCGGGTTTCGGAATTCGTCTTTGGTTGCGGCAAGAGGCCCATATCAAGTCTTTTCCCGCCATATTTTGGCCCCGATGGATTGAAACTTCTTCTCCAGGGCCTCATAACCTCTGTCCAAATGATAGATCCTGTTCACCTCGGTCGTGCCCTCTTGAGCTACGAGTCCTGCAAGGATCAGAGAGGCACTGGCCCTGAGATCCGTCGCCATCACCGGCGCAGCCAGAAGGCGTTCTTTCCCTCTCACCAGGGCCTGATTCCCATGGATCGCGATATCCGCGCCCAGGCGTTTGAGTTCGCTCACGTGGATGAACCTGTTTTCAAAGATGGTCTCCCGGATGATGCTCGACCCTTTCGCGATGCACATGAGAGACATGAACTGGGCCTGGAGATCCGTGGGAAAGCCCGGAAAGGGCCGGGTTTCTATATCCACGCTTTGGACCGAGTCCGAGCCCTTAACATAAACTCCCCTTTCGGTCGGAGTGATCTCTGCGCCGACGGATTGCAACTTCTCCATGACCGCTGCCACGTGGTCCGGCCGGCATCCTTCAATATGGACTTCGCCCCGGGTCATGGCCGCTGCAATCATGAGGGTTCCTGTTTCAATCCTGTCCGGTATGATCTCATGCTCCTGCACAGGGGCCAGATCTTCCTGTCCCCGGATCACAATCGTGTCGGTGCCGTCCCCTTCGATCTTCGCGCCCATGCCTCTCAGCATGTCCGCGAGATCTTGCACTTCCGGTTCCTTGGCTGCGTTTCGCAGGACCGTTTGACCTCGAGCTCTTGCCCCGGCCATCATGATGTTCTCTGTCCCAGTGACCGTGGGGATATCGAAAAAGACCTCCGCTCCTTTGAGTCGTTGAACCTCGGCGTTAATGTAGCCCTTCTTGAGGAACATCTGCACGCCCATGGCCCCAAGGGCCTTGAGATGAAGATCAACCGGCCTGGCTCCGATCGCACACCCTCCCGGCAAAGAGATCCGCGCCCTGCCCAGCCTNGCCAGGAGAGGCCCCANCAAAAGNATAGAGGCTCTCATCGTCTTCACAAGATCGTAGGAGGCGATGTACTTGTCCAGATTNTCGGAGTTCACCGCCAGGACACCGTTCTCCTCCTGGAAAACAACGCCCATCCTGGACATGATCAGTTTNATGGTGTGGACGTCCTTGAGGTTGGGGATGCGCTTCAAGCGGTGCCACCCCCCTGTGAGAAGGCAGGCGGCGATGACGGGGAGCGCGGCATTTTTTGCTCCGCTCACCCTTACCGTGCCCTTGAGAGGATATCCTCCTTCGATGAGAATTCGATCCATGGATTAAGCTTTCCCGGCCAAAAAAAAGAAGAGATGCGCCTTTGTGTTGAAGTAATCTATAATAACTCCTGTCCGCGGTCAACGGATTTGACCCCTCCCTTTTTAAGGCGTCAAATTAGCTTTTTGACACATCACGAGCAAGGGTCATGGAGGTCTCTCTCAAAACAGAAAACGAAGAGTGATCGGAAAAGACTATGCAGAAAAGGGGCAGCGAAGGCGGGCGGCGAAGTTTCACCGCACCTCGATGCATGGTCGTCGATGGCGATTCCCCGGTAGCTTTCCGCCCGCAAATTAGCTTTTTGAAATGGTCATGAGAAAGGCCATCCGCATTTCATTTCAGAAAGCTAAAATGTTAATCCTATGGAAGATCGGTTCGTGGCAGAAGCAATGTTAGGGAAACTCGCCAAATGGCTGAGGATGATGGGCTATGATATTCTTTATCAGCGCTCGTATCGAGAAGAAGACCTGGCCCGCCTTCTGGTCGGCGGAAGGAGGTTATTGTCTCGTCGCGTTGAGGCACAGGCGCGCCACCCTGGAGTTTTACTCCTTCGATCCGACCATGTGGGTGAGCAGCTCAAGGAACTCAAAAGCCTTGGTTGCCTCAAACTGGACCGCTCGCGGTTCTTCACCAGATGCCTGCTCTGCAACGTGCCACTTAAGGATGCAGACCCTGAGGCTGCCGGGTCGACTTTGCCGGATTATGTCTTTCACGAAAACCCATCAGAAATTCGTTTCTGCCCTGAGTGTGGTCGTTTTTTCTGGCCTGGAACGCACAGGAACAGGATGTTGAAACAGTTGGAGGAGTGGGGGTTATAAGGGGGAGGAAAAAGACAAAAGGGCACCACTTCGCCACGGGTGCCCTCATGTCACTTTCTTGCAGAATCTGAATCGGTTGGCCTTATCTTCTTTTTCTTGCCGCTTTTCTTCTGGCCGGAGCCTTTTTCTTGGCCTTTGGTTTGGCCTTTTTCGCAGCTTGAGCTTTCTTGTGCAGGACTTCTAATCCTTTGATCTTTTTCTTTATCGCTGCGAGCTCTTTAACAAATTTTGCAAATTTTTTCTTTGCTAGCCCCATTCTGTATTGAATTTGTCCAGCGGTTGCCATACTCTCTCCTTTCCTGTTGTTTTAATTAAAAACCTATTTAGTGATAGAGAATATTCCATAATCGATTAAAAGTCAACAAAATTCATAGATTCAATAACAAATCAATTGTAAACGATCGTAAGTAACCTTACGTGGAGTTTTCTAGCGATCGAGAAATCTAAAATTACTTTCTTGAGCATTCCTTTTCGAAAATGACCGTATGCCTTTCAGATCGTTTTCCCGGCAAAGAATAGGAAAGCATTTTGGACACCCGGAGGTGATGATCCGCCACCGAGCGCTCACTCTCCTTTAAGCTCTCTTTCGCCCGGGCTCCCAAATAGACAACAAGAAAACCCCCCTGATTCACCAAGGGAGCACACCAGTCAAGGGTCTTCCCGAACTCCGCCACGGCTCTCGCAGTGACCATGTCGTATTGAGTCTCCCTCGGAAGGTGCTCGACACGGCTCTTGATGGTCTGAACCCCTTTCAGCTTGATCAGCCGAATGACGTGCCTGAGGAAGCTCGCTTTCTTCGAGTTCGGTTCCAGCAGAAAAGCTTCTCGCTGCGGACAATGAATCTTGAGAGGCAATCCCGGAAGACCCGCGCCGGAGCCTACATCGAGGAGATTCCCTTCTCCGGGCAAAAAGGGGGACGGAAGCAGGGAATCAAGGAACAGCTCAATAACGATGCGCTTTCGCTCCTCCAAACCGGTCAAGTTGAATCTCCGGTTCCAGGACCACAACTCTTCCAGGTAGATGCGGAAAGAATCCAACTCGCGATCGGTCAGTTCTATTCCAAAATGCGCAGCACTCTGGAAAAGAATATGGATCTCTTCATGCCTTCCCCTCAGACAATGACCCTCCTTTTAATGATGCTCACCGCCTCCTCGGGCTTGTCCACAATATGGAAGATGTCGAGATCTGAGGAGGAAATGGATTTGGCTTTGAGCAGGGTCTCCTTCATCCAATCGATGAGACCTTTCCAGTATCGCGAATCCACAAGGATAACCGGAAAGGATCGAATTCTTTTGGTTTGGATCAGGGTGAGAGCTTCGAAGAGCTCATCAAGCGTGCCAAACCCACCGGGCATGATGACATAGGCGACCGCATATTTGACGAACATGACTTTCCTGATGAAAAAATACTTGTAGTCAAGGCGGATGTTCGCATATTTGTTCGGTTTCTGTTCCCTGGGAAGGCGGATGTTCAGTCCGACGGACTTGCCTCCCCCTTCCGC
>PDVJ01000396.1_pt1 | contig 14696 bp, 10 predicted proteins | sample 1369811 | NCBI WGS metagenome assembly PDVJ01 (sample SAMN07795376, study PRJNA414565) | Alkali sediment metagenome, whole genome shotgun sequencing project. | reverse complement strand
TTTCTCTCTTGATGAACCCCTTCGCGCTCTCCAGCCCCTTCTGGGCCTCCAGGATCTCCTGCTCATCACCGATAAGGCTGTAATACACCCTGGCGTACCGGAGATCCTTGCTGACGGAGATCCCTGTGACCGTTGCCTTCTTCACTCTCGGGTCCTTGACCTTGGTCATCAGCAGATCAGCGACCTCTCTGAGAATCAGGTCACCGACCCTGTTTGCTCTTCTGCCCGGCAACATCCGTGTCTCACCCTGCTGTCAAAGATTCAAGACCTCGGTTTCGACATGCACAATCTCAGCCAAATAGAGAGATTCGATGAATCCCAGAATATTGCTGAGCGACGAATCAATGTGACGCCGGTCATTGCCCACCGTGCTGACACCGAGCTCGATCCTCTGCCAGTCGTCGTTGGACCCTACCTCCGCCACAGAGGCGTTGAACTTGTGTTTCACCCTGTCCACCATGCTCCGGACGATCTTTCGTTTGCCCTTGAGAGAGTGGTTGTCCTGGATCTGGAATTCGATTTTCAGGGTGCCCACCACCATGGATCAGAGCTCCCGCCTCACCTCTTCAACCTGATACACTTCAAAGACATCCCCCGGCTTGATATCCTGAAAATTCTCAAGACTGATGCCGCATTCATAGCCTGTCTGCACTTCTTTGACGTCGTCCTTGAAACGGCGTAGGGAGGCGATCTTCCCGTCAGAGATCACGACTTCATCCCTCAGAAGGCGCGCCCGCGCGTTCCTCTCCACATAGCCGTCCGTCACAGAGCATCCTGCCACAGCCCCCACCTTGGGAATGTGGAACAACTCCTTGACCGTCGCACGGCCGATGACATTCTCCTTGTAAACCGGATCCAGGAGTCCGGCCATGGCCAGCTTGATGTCCTGAATCAGATTGTAGATGACGTCATAGTATCGGATGTCCACCTTTTCCTTGTCCGCCAGTTCGGTCACCCGGGGGTTGGCTCGAACATTGAAGCCGATGATGATCGCCCCGGAAGCCGAGGCCAGCATGACATCCGTTTCCGAAATGCCCCCCGTGGAGGAGTGGATGATCTTGAGTTTGACTTCTTCGGTAGCGAGCTTGGTCAGGGAATCCGAGATCGCCTCAATGGACCCCTGCACGTCCGCCTTCAAGACGAGGTTGAGCTCCTTGACCTCTCCCTCTTTGATCTTCTGGAAGAGATCATCCAGACTGACGATCCCCCGTTTCTCCCCGTCCCACTTCTTGGACTGGGTCAGGCGATATTCGATCACCTCTTTGGCCGTCTTCTCATCCGGCACGACGATGAACTTATCCCCTGCCATGGGCACTCCCGAGATGCCATAGACCTCCACCGGCATCGAGGGGGTCGCGACGATCATCCGCTTGCCCCTGTTGTTGAGCATGGCCCGGACTTTGCCGAAGTGCTCCCCGCAGACGAAGAAGTTGCCCTGCTTGAGGGTTCCGCTTCGGATGAGGACCGTGGCCACGGGTCCTCGGGTTTTGTCCAGCTTGGCTTCAATCACCGTGCCTCTGGCCGCTTTCTCAGGGTTGGCCTTGAGCTCCAGCACCTCCGCCTGCAGGAGAATCAGTTCGAGGAGTTCGTCCACGCCCTGGCCTGTCTTGGCCGAGATGCTGCCGAAAATGGTCTGGCCTCCCCATTCTTCCGGCGCCAGCCCCAGCTCGGCCAGCTCTCTGCGGACTCTCTCCACATTGGCTTCGGGCTTGTCGATTTTGTTGATCGCCACCACGATCGGAATATTGGCGGCGCGGGCGTGATTGATCGCTTCTTTGGTTTGAGGCATCACCCCGTCCTCGGCGGCCACCACCAGCACGATGATATCCGTCACTTTGGCTCCTCTGGCCCTCATCGCGGTGAACGCTTCATGTCCCGGCGTATCCAGAAAGACAATATCTCCTCCCTTCCTCTCCACGTAGTAAGCCCCGATGTGCTGAGTGATTCCTCCGGACTCGCCTGCAATGATGTTGGATTTCCGAATGTAATCGAGCAAGGACGTCTTCCCGTGATCCACGTGGCCCATAATGGTCACCACCGGAGGCCGTGCCCTCAACTCCTCCAGATTGTCCTCCACCTCCTCCAGACTCTTTTCCAGCTCAAAGCGGGCCTCCTCCAGCTCAAATCCCAAGTCATCGGCGAGAAGTGAAGCCGTCTCATAATCAATCGCCTGATTGATGTTGACCACTATGCCGAGAGCCAGCAACTTCCGGATGAGTGCCGCCGCCTTAATGCTCATCGCTTTTGCCAGGTCTGCGACCGTCACTTTTTCAGGAACCTTGATCTTTTTCTTGGCCGGTTTCGGCACAACGAGCTCGGGCTGTTTCATCCTCTTGGGGATCTCTTTGCCCGGCACTTCCTTCTTCTTGCGTTTGACCATGCGGCCTTCATAGAGATCCGCTCTCTCAAAGACCTCGAATTTGCGAAGGCGAATGGCGCTCCGAGGGGTCTCCTCTTCGCGTGCAATCCCCTTTTTCTCTTTCTTCTTCTTTCCTCTTCTCTCCTTTTCCTCCTCAGGAATCACCGCCTCGGGCTCCCGGGTGGGAGGCTTCGCAGCGGCCCTTTCCTTTACCGGAATCACCGCCTCCTTTTTCCTCTCCAAAACCGGTTTGAGAGGACTTTCCTCGGCTCTCCGAATAATCCTGGCAGGCTGATCCAGTTTTTTCTTTTTCGGTTTTCTTAGTTTCTCCTTGATCTTCTCCTTTTCCAAAACCTGGGCTTTGCGGGTCTCTATCGCTTCTTCTGCCTTCATCGGCTCCACAGTCGCAGCTTCTTCCGCCGCCGCAGCAGTCTCCATCTCCACTCCCATCTCCTCCTTTGTCTCAACGACAGGCTCTACCCTCGCTTCCCCTACAGGCTCCTCTTCAATCGCTTCCTCAAAAGCCGCTTCCTTTGCCTCTTGCTGAACCTTCCCCGCAGGTGTCCGCGCTGCTGCTGCAGGCCTCGCCTCGACAGGGGGTTTTGGGGCTTCCACGGCCGGGGCTTTGGGGGCCGCTTCCGCAACCGCCGCTTCCGCCTTTTCGGGGACCTTCTCCGCTTCGACCGTGACGGTTTTCTTTCGACGGCGAATGACCGTAGGACGGATCCTTTTCTCTTCGATGACTTCCGAAACGACTCCGAGAGCGCCTTCCCGGGCCTTTTCCACCACCTGCTCGTCGAGCGTGCTCATGTAGTTCTTGACAAGGATTCCCGCTGCCTTGAGCTTCTCGACAAGCTCTTTGTTATCCATGCTCAGCTCTTTGGCCAACTCGTAGACCCTGACTTTCGCCATTTAAACCCCCAAGATCCTGTGGATTCTTAACCCCGATCGCGCACTCACCGTCTCTGATCGATTTCTCCGCATCGACCCTCTTTTTGAAATCATCCGGTCTCTTGCCTTTGTTCGCGAGGGATCTTGAAAACCTTCTCGAAGCGCCTGCGGTTCATCAGCGTTTCAATGCACGATGAAACCTTGCAGGCATAGGCCCCTCTCCCGGCTCGATGGCCGGAGTCATCTCTGACCAACTGCTTGTCTTGACCGAGAACAAAACGAAGCATTTCCTTCTTGCTCCGCTTTGCCCCGCAGGACACACAGGTCCTCACGGGGATGTGCCCTTTACCCCTGCTCATCCGCGCTCTTTTCCTCGACGACCTCCTCCGTCGTCTCCGGGCTCACCTCAGCGGCACTTCCCTCTTCCCCTCCCACAGGGGCTGCGGTCTTCTCCACTTCTTCGCCTGCCTCCGCCTTCTTTTTCACGAGCTCGATCGCACTCTCAATGATCTTCGCTGCCTTTTCTTCGGCAATGTCCGCCAACTGCATCAGGTCGGAGATCTGAGCGCCGGCCAACTCTTCGGCCGATCGGAATCCTCCCTGGTAGAGGGCCAGCACGGTCTTTTCCCCGACTCCATCCAGTTGGAGAAGGGAATCGTAGGTTTCTTTTAGGTCTCGGTTGTAATTGGATTCGCTCGTCACATCCAGATGCCATCCCGAGATCTTGGAGGCAAGGCGCACGTTCTGTCCCCTCTTCCCGATGGCCAGCGAGAGCTGATCATCCGGGACGACCACTTCCATGGATTTCTCACCCTCGCTGACAATGACCCTCACAATTTCCGCAGGCGCCAGGGCATTGCAGATAAATTTGGCCGGATCCGTGTCCCAACGAACAATATCGATTTTTTCGCCCCGCAGTTCTTGAACGACCGCCTGGACTCTGCTGCCCTTCATTCCCACACAAGCCCCCACGGGGTCCACGTCGCCAGCCCTTGAGGTGACCGCGATTTTGGAACGGCTCCCCGGTTCTCTGGCCACCTTGGCAACCGAGACAATCCCTTCGGCAATTTCAGGAACTTCATTTCCAAAGAGGGCGGAGAGGAAAGCAGGGTGGGTCCTGGAGAGAATGACCTGAGCTCCCTTGCTGAACTGCTTGACGTCACAAATGTAAGCGCGGATACGATCTCCCTGCTTGTAAGACTCCTTGGGAATCTGCTCTTTGATAGGAAGTTCTGCTTCTGTTCTACCCAGGTTCACGATGATGGCGCCCTTGTCAAATCGCTGCACAATGCCATGGACAATCTCGCCTTTCCTGTCCTTGAAATCCGTGTACACGTTGCCCCGCTCCGCTTCCCTGAGGCGCTGCATGATCACCTGTTTGGCGGACTGGGCGGCGATCCTGCCGAATTCGTCCGTGTCCATTTTGATGCCGAGGCTGTCCCCCGGCTCGGATTCCGGATCAACCTGGTGAGCCTCCTCCATCGAAATCTCCACGTGCTCGTTGGTGACCTTTTCGACAACGGTCTTGAACTCGAACACTTCGATCTCGCCCGCCTCCTCATTGTAAGTCACTTCCATATCGTAATTCGGGCCCCATTTCTTTCTGGCTGCCGCTTTGACAGCCTCCTCCAGAGTCTGGACAAGAACATTCCGGTCAACGCCCTTTTCACGGCTCACCTGGTCGATGACTCTTTTTAGATCTGAAATCATGATCCTTTCTCTCCGACTGATGACTTGAATTCAAACATGAGATTCGCCTTCTCCACATCCGGCCAGGATAAAGCCACATCCTGGCCGTCCACCTTGAGGTGAAGGGTCCCATCACTGTAATGGACAAGAACACCGGCAAAATTCCGACGACCGTTCACAGGAGAGGCCAATCGCACCTTGACTCTCTTTCCAACAGCGCGAGACAAGTCTTTCTCCTTCTTGAGGGGTCTGTCAAGACCGGGCGAAGAAACCTCCAGGTAGTACTCGTGCCGAATGAACTCCTTCACATCAATGAGATCGCCAAGCTCTTGACTGATCCGGGCACAGTCCCCTATGGTGACGCCTCCCTCCTTGTCGACAAAGAGCCTCAGGATCCATCTCCCGAAACTTGAGACGTATTCCACGTCCACAAGCTCATAGCCCATCTCTTCGAGGATTGGCTCAACGAGGCTTCCCACTTGCCCCGCAATGCTTAGGGTCTTTCTCTCCATACGGGTCATAAAAAGAAGCGGGCCTTGGGGCCCGCTTCCTGTTTGTGAACTGGATGGTCGCTTGTCTGTTATACCACAAAAAACATGAGACAACACCAACGAAGCGTCCACAATTCGAAGTCCATCACCCTGCTGAGGGGACAACCTCAAAAAGGGAATTAGGCCATGCTTGCAGGATACCCTGGAGCGGGCAACGGGGTTCGAACCCGCGACCCCAAGCTTGGGAAGCTTGTGCTCTACCAACTGAGCTATGCCCGCTGATCCCGCCAGTCAGGCTTCCTGGAACTTGTCCAGAGAATTAAAAAAATGCCTGAAGCAAAATTGTCACTCAAACTCAGTAAACTTCATCATTCGAAATTCCTTGTTCGATATTCGACATTCATTCATCTTATCAACTTGGGTTACTTGCTTGCGACCAAAGGCACCATTATCCCCCCATCTAGGCAATAGATCTCTTCCGTTGACTTTCCTTGACAGGAAAGCTGGAGGGACATAAGATAAATTTGCCTGGAAGGACTTTGTCCCGGGCATATCTTTTGGGAGAAAAGAAGGTGAGTTCATTTGGAAGAGGGTTCGGACCAAGGCCTCCTGAGCCGGTTTAAGTCGATTTTCCGGAAAGCAAAGCCCCGTGATGAAAGCGCTGAGCTGACCGAGGAAATCTATGACCTCATGGACGAGGGTCAGGCAAAGGGTCTCATCTCCGGTGAGGTGTCTGAGATGGTCCATGCGGTCCTCGATCTCAAAGAGACCAAGGCTTACGAGATCATGGTGCCGCGAACCCAGGTGGTCTCCGCGCCTTTGACGATTTCCCTTGCAGAGGCCATCAAGCTGATCAGTGACTGCGGCCACACGAGAATCCCGATCTGTAAGGACAGTATCGATGAGATTTTGGGGATTCTCCATGCCAAAGATCTCCTCAAGATGTGTTCCAATGACCCTGCTTCGAGAATTCCTCCTGAGATTCTTAGAAAACCCCATTTCGTTTCTTTCAACCAGAAAGCGAGCGAGGTTCTGAGAGAACTGAAAGAAAGAAAAGCCCATTTGGCGATCGTAACCGATGAGTACGGCGGTACGGCGGGGATCATCACGGTCGAAGATGTCATTGAAGAGATCGTGGGTGAAATCATGGATGAGCACGACAAGGACCGACTTCTGATGAACGTCCTTGATGAAAACACGGTCTCGGTGGACGCCCGCCTTGAGGTCGAAAAGCTGACAGAGCATTTTGACATGCCTGCGCCCGAGGGGGAGTTCGAGTCCGTGGGCGGGCTGGTCATCCACCTTCTGGGAAAAATTCCTAAAGTCAATGACAAGGTCTCCTTTGAAAACCTTGAAATGACCGTTCAATCCGGCGACTCCCGGCGAATCGGAAAAATCCTCGTCAGCCGAAAGACCTCTCCTCCCTCCCTGGCCGAGGCCGGCCGGTCTTGAATGCTTCAACCTTTACTTAAGCAGGATCACTCCGTCATGAACCACAGAAAGGTTGAAAAACTCCTGCTGGCGCTTCTCTCAGGGTTCATGCTGACGGCATCCTTCCCGCCGGGCCCGTTCACCTTCCTGGCGTGGTTCGCCCTGGTGCCCCTCCTGAAGAGTCTCGAAAACGCAACTCCCTCGTTCGCCCTCCGGCTGGGATTTGTCGCAGGACTCGCTCATTATCTGACCCTGATCTACTGGGTCATCATTGTCATGGGACATTACGGCCACCTGCCGCTCCCGGTAAGCGTCGGCATCCTGATCCTTTTCTCTCTCTATCTCTCCATTTACCCGGCTCTCTTCGCCTGGGGCACCTCTTTCATTGGAAGATCCTTTTTGGGCTCCTTTAAGACTGCCGGCCTGTGGGTCGCCCTCGAGTACGTGAGAGCAAACATTCTCACCGGCTTTCCCTGGTGCCTCCTCGGGCATACCCAATATCTGAATCTCGAAGCCATCCAGGTGGCCGATCTGGTCGGAGCTTACGGCACCTCCTTTATGATCGTGCTTTCCAGCACCCTGATCTGCGGGCTGGTCCTTGAGCCAAGCCGCAAGCGCTGGAAACTGGAGGCTCCTCTCGTTCTTCTCACTCTGGTCCTTGCCCTGGGGTACGGGTATTACCGCACATCGGATTCCCGGGTTTCTCAGAAATCCGTCAGGATCACCGTTGTTCAGGGCAACATCGACCAGTCCATCAAATGGAACCCGGCTTATCAGGAAAAGACGCTTCAGATTTACAGAAACCTGACCCTTCAGGCCCGGCCCTTTGGCCCGGACCTGGTCGTGTGGCCTGAAACAGCGGTTCCTCTCTTTTTTCAAGATGGAGAGCCTCTCGCACGCAGCGTTCTTCTCTTGGCCCGGGAAGCGGGCGCGTACATGATCTTCGGGAGTCCCGCGTACAGAAAGGACAGAGGCTCCGTGTCCTTTTTCAACCGGGCCTTTCTCACCTCCCCAAGCGCAGAAGTCCTCGGGTCTTATGACAAGGTCCATCTGGTTCCCTTTGGCGAGTATGTGCCTATGAAAAGATTCTTGCCCTTTGTTCAGCAACTCGTTGTCTCGGCAGGAGATTTTCTCCCCGGAGAGAAAACGGCGCCGCTGAAGTTCCCCAAGGCTTCTGCAGGAGTCCTGATCTGCTTTGAGAGCATCTTCCCTGAGCTGGGGCGAGCCATGACGAAAAACGGAGCAACCCTCCTCGTCAACCTCACGAATGATGCCTGGTACGGCATAAGCAGCGCGCCCTTTCAGCACTTTTCCATGGCGGTGTTCAGAGCGGTTGAGAACCGAAGGCCGGTGGTCAGGGCCGCCAACACCGGCATCAGCGCTTTTATTCTGCCGAACGGGAAGATCATGGAGCAGAGTGATCTTTTCACCCAAGCGCTTCTCACGAAGGAAATCCCTCTGGCTGATTCCGGATTGACTCTCTACACGCGCCACGGCGATTTTTTCGCCATTGCCTTGACAATCATCAGCGCAGTTAACATTTTTCTCGCTTACTGGTATAGTCGAAGACGATCTCGCAGACGCTGATCGATACAGAATCTTAGGTGCCAGCTGTTTCGCGGGATTCTGGGATTCTAAAGGCGAACTGCAGAATAACGAATGACGAATGAAGAAGTCCGAAGGAGAGGATCAGAGTCATTAAACTTCATCATTCGAAATTCCTTGTTCGACATTCGATATTCGTTCTTTTCATTGGATTCGATTATTTCGTTTTCGCCGAAGATATTTATCAGGTATATTTATATATTTGGATCCCAAGTTTTCACGCAAGGATAATGCACTAAAGGAGGAGCATCATGCCTCAGGAAGTCATTGCGAAAATTGAAAGCATCAAGGACCAGCTGCACCTTTTACGAGGTCATCTTTGACTTGGATGAACTGCAAAAGGAACTCGACAAAATTGAGAAAACCATGGCTCAAACGGATTTCTGGCAAAAGAGCCAGGAAGAGATCACCCGGTTGAGCCAGCAAAGGGTTTTCCTCAGAGGGAGCATCGATCAGTGGAACAAGTATTACCACGAGATCGAGGATGCCAAGCTCCTGGCAGAGATGGCCTTTGAAGAGGGTGACCAACCCACCCTCAAGGAAGTTGAAAAAGATGTCTCACGGATCGAGGTTCAGGTTAAAGACCTGGAGCTTCAGCTCCTCCTCTCCGAGCCGGATGACAAAAGAAATGCCATTGTGGCCATCAACTCAGGGGCAGGAGGAACCGAAGCCCAGGACTGGGCCGAGATGCTTCTGAGAATGTATCTCCGCTGGTGTGAGTCAAAACGCTTTGAAGTTTCCGTGATCGACTATCTGGCTGGAGAGGAAGCAGGGGTCAAGAACGTGACCTTCACGGTCACGGGTCTTCATGCTTACGGGTATCTGAAGCCGGAAAACGGGATCCACAGGATGGTCAGGGTCTCGCCCTTTGATGCCACCGGAAGGCGTCACACCTCCTTTGCCTCGGTCTCCGTGTATCCTGAGGTCGACACGGACATCCAGATCGAGATTCAGGACAAGGATGTCCGCATCGACACGTTCAGGGCAAGCGGTCCCGGAGGGCAGCACGTCAACAAGACGAGTTCAGCCGTACGCATCACCCATATTCCCACGGGGATTGTGGCCCAGTGCCAGAATGAAAAATCGCAGCACCGCAACAAGGACATGGCTTTCAAAGTCCTCAGGGCAAGGCTCTATGAACTCGAAAAGGGTAAGCAGGATGAGAAAAAACAGAAGCTCCACGAAAATCAAAAAGACATCTCCTGGGGAAGCCAGATCCGTTCTTATGTCTTCAATCCCTACAGGCTGGTCAAAGACCACCGCACCAACGTAGAGGTGGGGAACCTGGACAAGGTGATGGACGGAGGACTTGATATTTTCATTGATGCGTATCTTCGGATGAAGAAATAGATCTATCACCCTCTTGTGGATTTGGCCAGGCTTTTAATGTAGCGCTCGACACCGGCCACAATCCCGTCTGCCAGCGTCTCCAGATACTTCTGGTTCTGCAGGCGTTTTCTTTCCACGGGGTTGGTCATGAAGCCGGTTTCCACCAGGACCGCGGGCATCTCCGCACCGATGAGCACGTAGAATGGAGCCTGTTTCACCCCCAGGTCCTTGACGTCTTCGTACTTCCTCTTCACTTGCCCCAGGACTCCTCTCTGAACTTCGTGTGCCAGCTTGCTCGATTCGCTGATCTTGGTGTTGAGCATGAGATCATTCAGAATGGACTGGAGGTCGCTGATGCTTTTCTCTGAAGTGGCATTCTCCCGTGCAGCCACCAGAACCGCCCGCTCATCGGTCGCCATGTTGAGAAAGTAGGTTTCAAAGCCGTGGACATCCGGCTGCTTGTGCGCGTTGATGTGGAGAGAGATAAAGAGATCCGCCTTGTTCACGTTTGCAAAAGCCGTCCTCTTCTCGAGGGGGACGAAGACATCCTTGTCTCTCGTTAGGATGACGTCAATATCGAACTTCTCTTCCACTTTTTTCTCCACGATCTGAGCGAGCGCAAGAGTGATATCCTTCTCGATGATCTGGCCCTCCATGTAACAACCGGGGTCTTTGCCTCCGTGACCCGGGTCAATCACGATTCTTTTGACATTGAGGCCCAGTTGTCTTGCAAGGGAAACGGTCTTGTCCGGTTCTTTGGCCTTGGCCACCCCTTTCTTCGGCCGCCTCGGTTCGACCTTGGCGACCGGTTCTTTCTCCTTGCCTATATCTTTGCCTATCTCCTTGGCTATCTCTTTGACTGCCTCTTTGTCTATCTCCTTATCTGTATCTTTTTCTTTCTCCGGTTCCGACTCCTTCTCCCTTGTCCAGAACCACGCGAACCGTGTCCTTGGTATACTGCCCTGCCCTGGCTCCCTGAAGCAAACCGTCCTGAATGGAGATCGCACTGTCGATGTCGGTCGGCACATGGGTGCTCTTCAGATCCAGGTACAGTCGCCTTGGCTTCTTCAGTTCCCTGTTCTCAGGGAGAAGGTGGTGCTCGAACTGAACAGGCCTCTCCAGATCAATGACCACGCGGGTGTAGTTGGGGGTTGACCAGTGCCGGATGCCCTGGACCCGGGTGAGTCCCGGTGTCTTTGCATTCGCCTCCTTGATCTCCTTCTGGCTCTCCTTCTTGCTGATCATCCCTGAGAGCTTCTCAAGCATCTGCTGTGCTTTGGGGCGCATGTCTCCTTTTGGGAATTTTTTCTCCACTTTCAGGAATTCCAGATAGGCCTGCGTGATATCGTTCTTTTCCTGATAGTAAATCTCTCCGATCCGGTACTGGGCGTCATCCGCAACCCGATGATTGGGATGCTCGTTGGCCAACCGCCTGTAGAGTTCGACCGCTCCGTCCAGGTCCTGCGCCTTGCCGGAGTACCCAAAGAGGTTCTCCTGCAGCTTGGCTCCCCGGTAAAGAGCCCACCCCGCCTCTTCGCTCTGAGGATGACGGGAAGCCACGTCCCGGTAGGCATCAATGCACTCGATCCATTTGTGGCGAAGCTTTTTCTTGTCTTTAGCCTGAGACACAGTATCCGCGCACCGATCCGCCTTTTCCAGGAGCGCTTTCGCACCGGAAGAGGTCTGGGCAAGCGCTTCATGTCTTGCGAAGAACAGGAGGGTAAGAATAAGCAGGAATCGAATCCAATGGGTGATCATGATGACTGGCGACTCAGGTACTCCTTCATTTTGTTGATCTCGATCAAAGCCTCCAGGGGGCTCATGGAGGAAATATCCAGATTCTGGATCCATTTTTTGAGGCGCTGGTCCTGCGCTCCGAAAAGACTCAACTGCATCGTCTCTTCCTTGTCTCTCTCCCTCCGGTCCATCGCCATTCGCGGGCTTCCCACTTCGTTGCCCTCTCCCCTTTCCAGGTTGTCCAGGATTTCCCTCGCTCTCCGGATCACCTTCTGGGGCAGTCCCGCGATCCTCGCCACCTGGATGCCGTAGCTCCGGCTCGTTCCCCCGGGGACCACTTTTCTTAGAAAGAGAATTTGATCATTCCATTCCTTCACGGCAATGTTGAAATTCTTCACCCTCGGCTTCGTGGCCACGAGTTCCGTGAGCTCGTGGTAGTGAGTGGCAAAGAGCGTCCTCACTCCCCTATCGTCTCGGTCGTGAAGCGTCTCCGCAACAGCCCAGGCAATGCTGAGCCCGTCATAGGTGCTCGTTCCTCTCCCGATCTCGTCCAGGATCACGAGACTTCGGGGGGTGGCATGACGCAGGATATTCGCCGTCTCGTTCATCTCGACCATAAACGTGCTCTGGCCCTTCGTCAGATCATCCGATGCACCGATACGGGTGAAAATGCGATCCACCAGTCCAATCGTCGCTCGGGATGCAGGCACAAAACTCCCCATCTGCGCCATGAGGACGGTGAGGGCAACCTGTCTCAGGACCGTCGACTTCCCTGCCATGTTGGGTCCTGTGATGATGAGAATCTGCTGTTCCTGATCATCGAGGTGAATGTCGTTGGGCACGAAATCCTCGTCCCGCACCGTCTCTTCGATCACCGGGTGTCTCCCGTCCACAATATCAATGACGGTTTCCTCGTTCACTTCGGGAGAGGTGTATCCTTTCAATTCCGCTGCCTCTGCAAGGCTGGCCAGAGCATCCACCTCCCCGATCCGCTTTCCCGTCTCCCGGATGCGCTGATTCTCGAGAGCCACCCGCCTTCTCACCTCTTCAAAAATATCGAACTCCAGGGCGACCTTTTTTTCTTCGGCGCCCAGGACAAGGTCTTCATACTCTTTCAGCTTCTCCGTAACATAGCGCTCGCCGTTCGCCAGGGTCTGCTTGCGGACGTAGTCTGAGGGGACCAGGCGGAGGTTGGCCTTGGAGATTTCGATGTAATACCCGAACACCCGGTTGTAGCCCACTTTGAGACTGGCGATGCCGGTTCGCTTCTGCTCCGTGGCGGCAAGATCAGCGATCCAGGTTTTGCCGTCACGGGTCGCGCGGATGAGGCGGTCCAGTTCTTCGTGATATCCCTCCCGGATGAGTCCTCCCTCCTTCAGTGAAACAGGAGGTTCCTCGCAGATGGCCCGCTCAATGAGCTCTGCCACATCCTGAAGGGGGTCCAGCTTTCCCGCGATCTCATTGAGCAGTTCACTGGGGGAGCCGGCAAGCCTCTCCTTCACGGCGGGCAGTCGACGACTGGACTCTTTGAGGGCAACCAGATCCCTGGCATTGGCCCGTCCCATGGAGATCCGGGCGTTGAGCCGCTCCATGTCCAGAATCCCTTCGAGATGCTCCCTCATCTCTTCTCTGAAAATCCGGTCGCTCCTGAAACTGGCCACAGCCGCCAACCTTCGGCGGATTTCCCGGAGGTCCAGCAGCGGATACCCGATCCACTTCCGGAGCCGGCGGCTCCCCATGGGAGTCACGGTCCGGTCCAGGATCTGAAACAGGGACCCTCTCACGGACTGTCTTCTCACGGTTCTGAAAAGCTCGAGATTCGCCGTGGTCGCCTCATCGAGAAACATGAAATCGCCGAGACGATAAGTGACCAGATCCTTGATGTGGTCGGGATTTGCTTTCTGCGTGGTCTGCACGTAATGGATGAGCGCGCCGGCCGCCAGGATGCCCTGCTCCATGCCCTCGCATCCGAAAGGAGTAAGGGATCGGACCTCGAGCTGCTTCTTCAGAAGGCCCTCTGCGAGGCCTTCGTGGAAAGCCTCTTTCGACACAACCTCCAGACGGTAAGACGAAAGGCCCCTGGCTAGAGCCAGGTCATCCTTTTCAAGGATCAGGAGTTCGGCCGGTTTTATCCTTCCCAGTTCATCCAGAATCTCGTCCCACTCTTCGATCTCCGTCACCCGGAACTCACCGGTCGACAAATCCAGATGGGCCAGACCAAAAGGCTTTTCCCTCCCCGCGAGCGCCGCCATGTAGAGATTCGACTTGCTGTCCACCTCCCCGTCTTCCAGGACAGAGGCCGGGGTCACGACCCGGATCACCTCTCTCTTCAGAATGCCTTTGGCCGTTTGCGGGTCTTCCACCTGCTCGCAGACGGCCACCTTGCATCCGTTTTCAATCAGCTTCGCGATGTAGGACTTCGAGGAATGGTGAGGGACACCGCACATGGGGACCTTCTCGCCGTTCAGTGTGCCTCGGGACGTCAGAGTGATCCCGAGGAGGCGGGAAGCCTTTTTCGCATCATCAAAAAACATCTCATAGAAGTCGCCCATGCGGAAGAAGAGAATCGCGTCAGGGACCTCGCTCTTCATCCCCATATATTGTCTGAACATGGGCGTGAGGTCGCTCACGGCCTGTCCTCCGGATCGGTTTCTGCAGACAGGGCGCTCTGGCTTGAAAAGGGATTGTTAGAAACGCCCGCGTCCACCGCCGTGGAATCCATGAGACCGATGGTGTCCCATTTCCTGCACTGAGGGCACTGCCATTGAAGGTCGCCGGGCCTGAATCCGCAGTTGCTGCACTGAAACTTCAGGTAGGGCACATCCAGCCGGGGAATAAGATCCTGGTAAGCACTCAGGGCCTCTTCCTTCATTCCCTGTTTTAGAAGGATTTCTCCCTTGAACTTTCTTGCTTCCCAGAAGGACGGATCCAGCGTCAGGGCGCTGTCGAGTTCTCGAACCGCTCCCTGAGAGTCCTGCTCATTGTAAAGGTACCGAGCCAGGGCCATGTGAGTGAAGGCATCGGAGCTAAATTCCGCGCACTCCTTCAGAAACTCCTCGACCGGTTTGAGGTTCTTCATCTCTCCATAGGCGCCTTCCAGTCTGCGGTAGGCAAGAAAACTGAACTGAGGGGCAATGCGGACCACTTTCCTCCACGCGGACACC
>PDVJ01000249.1_pt1 | contig 14699 bp, 17 predicted proteins | sample 1369811 | NCBI WGS metagenome assembly PDVJ01 (sample SAMN07795376, study PRJNA414565) | Alkali sediment metagenome, whole genome shotgun sequencing project. | reverse complement strand
CATGAAGTCTACCTCTGCCCGGTCAGCAGCAAGCTCCCGGCAGATGCACCCTGTGTGCCGATTTCACTGGACGATTTTTCAGAAGGCGGGCTCGATCTTTTTGGCGAAAGCTATGTTTTGACTTCGCGGGTTATAGTGATAAGGAGAGGAGAAGTCATTGGAAAACGGGGACGGCTCAGTGAGGAGTCTATCACTTCTATTATGATCAAGGTGCCACAATCTTTGAAACCCGGCAATGATGGGGCAAAAGGAACGAACGGTTCGCGATCCGTGCGATAATCGTATCAACTTATATTCGTATTCTTAGTATCCAGCGTGATGAGGTTGTTGGTATGGACATTGCACATAGCCTGAACGAGATCGAAAAACAGGTTGGAAGACTCTCCCCTATGCAGAAATTCCTTCTGGGCACCGATGGATCGGTCACACAGATTCTGGAAGCAATAACGGGAAAACAAGTCGTTATCGAAACACAGGTGCAAGAGATCATCGCAGCCGATCCTACAACCGCAGATCATCTCGGAATCACTCAGGGTGATCCGGTCAATTACCGGATTGTCGAGATCAAGACAGCAGCAAGTAGGGAGGTGTTGATCTATGCAATATCATATACACCAATCGCCCGGCTCTCCAAGGAATTCAAGGACGATCTGATGAAAGCGGACATTCCTATTGGCAGGATTATCCAGAATCACCGGATTGAGGCACGGCGTGAGATCCTGAATGCCCGGGTTTTTCCCGCATCAGAGGAAGCTGGCAGGATATTTTCCATCTGCAGCCATGAACCGCTGCTCAGCCGGCAGTACCGGATTATCCATGGGGGTGAACCGCTGATCTTTATCGAAGAGCAGTTTCCCTACAACAGGTTCCTCGAGGAACGCCGGATAATCGTCCAGACACCGTCACGCCTCCATCTCACGCTCATCGATATGCACGGTGGATCCGGGCGGGTCGACGGAAGTGTCGGGATTGCTCTGAACGAACCAAGCATCCTTCTTGAAGTGCGCCAGAGTCAGGTACTTGACGTCAAAGGTTGTGACAGTGTAACGCGGGAACGTATCATGGATTCTGCCCATCAGATCCTGAAAGGTTTGCATGCCGGAGGAAATGTATCCATTACCGTGCGGGAATATTACCCCTCCCATATTGGTCTCGGCAGTGGATCGCAGCTCATGCTTGCGATCGCCCGTGGGATCGCTGAGGTTTATGGCAGATCGCTCACCATAACAGAGCTTGCCCTTCTGGTCGGTCGCGGGGGGACGTCAGGAATTGGTACTGCTGCGTTCGAACACGGGGGGTTTATTATCGACGGGGGACACACGTTCGGACAAGGACGCGAGAAAAACGACTTCCGACCGTCCGCAGCTTCACGGGGGGTAAGGCCTCCTCCCATCATTGTGCGTCATGAGTTTCCTGCTGACTGGCGCATCCTGCTTGCGATGCCGAACCTGCCTGCCGGTGCCAGCGGCATGAAAGAAACCGATATATTTAAAATTCACTGCCCGGTCCCGCTTGATGAGGTGCAGGTAATCTGCCACGAGATTCTGATGCGGATGCTTCCCGGGATTATCGAACATGACCTTGAACAGTTCGGTTCTTCTGTCAATGTGATCCAGGGTCTTGGGTTCAAGAAGGTTGAACTGGGTTTGCAGCCAAAGCAGATCCCTGACCTTATTGAACTAATGCGGTCATCAGGAGCGGCTTGTGCAGGTATGAGTTCATTTGGTCCCACGGTTTTTGCGATAGATGATACGGATATGCAGGAGATTGAACAGGCAGCCCAATCATTCATGAACGATAACGGGGGAGGATCAACCCTGATAACATCCGCCCGGAACAAAGGGGCAACAGTCAGGATCGTTTAATTTTTCTACGTAACGAATTTAAAAAACAAGAGAAGAACATTCAGAAAATTTACAGCATCTTCTGCATCCATATCATATCGAAGGGTTCACCGAATTTACTTCCTGCATTATGCAACCTGCCCACTTCGGTAAAACCACAATGCAGGTGAAATTGAATACTCGCTTTATTTTTTGAGGCCATGTTAGCAACAAGTGAAGTCATTCCCAATTTTTTCGCATCGTCCGTGAGCCGGTCGAGAAGTTTTTTCCCGAGACTCATGCGAGTGTACTCCGGCTGGATGAAGTAGGTCAGCATACCTGTTGTGATAAAAGCAGGAAACGGCATGAGCGATTTCATGAATCCAAAACCCACGATGTGTGCAACATGTTCAAGGACGTAAAAACCGAGTGCCCCTTCACATAAAAATGCAAAGAACCGGTCGTTCACAGGTATTTCCGGATAGGCAGCATAGCTGGTTGCAGCGTAGTAATTAAAAATTGCGATGATCTGGTCGCAATCACTGTCACGGACTTCGCGGATGACCACATCGTCATCGCTGCATTGCTTCTCGTTTTTCATTGAAAAAACCGGGATTGACTGATACCTGATTGTTTTTTTTATTCGGTATTTTTATTTTTTAGGATTTGTTCTTTGCAACCGCATGGAATGAAAATTACCGGGATATCAAAAAAAGACCTGCTTAAAAATAAGGCCGTCGTTCCCGGCATTATCGGATAGTACCATATCTTCACCGTGCACCCCATACAAGCTGGCGTTTTTAAGGAGTGCGAAGTATTCCGATTCCTGTTCCATTACACCTGGGGGTTCATCACAATAGGCCATCGGGCTTACTATCCGGCTAATTGTAATCTGTTTTTCATCGGCCTGCCATATTCCTGCGTAAGGGTTACAGCTGTCAAATCCGCTGAAACTCCCGTTAGTATGGAAGGTCAGCTGGATACCTGTTAAACGGACAGGGACTTTAGGAGTTCGATTGATGATCAATGCTTTTACATACCATGGCCTGACCAGAGATGAAGGGTCATTCCCAACTGGGGAAAGGTTATGAGAACTCAATTGAGTAATATTTTTTGAATCGGTTGTCTTTTCAGGGGGAAAGTCCATACAACCGGTTGCCAGGATGAGTCCCCCCATCACCAGGATGACAACAATATCTGAACTTCTCATACCATTCATCCAATGATTATCCTTCTCTGGTACCATTCTATCCTCATGATAAAAATGCTTATTTCCCGATTTTCACAAGTATCTCTTCTAAGGAAGGGTACCGTGACTCGATCTTTTCCACTTTCCCCCCAGCTTCCGCAATAAGCGCGGTACATTCGTTGAGCTCGTTTATGTGTTCTGCATCACAGATGTAGAACCCTTCTTCCTTCCGGTAGGTTTTTGAATGTCCGATCAGTTTGCCCGGGTCGTCTATCGAGAAGAAGATCGTATATGTCAATGAACCAAACTGGTCGCGAAGCTGATTCATGTTCCCAAAAGCGACCATTTTACCGCGTTTGAGGATCATTACCTTATCACAGATTGCCTCGACCTGGTAGAGGTTATGTGCTGAGAGCACGATCGTTTTGCCATCCTTTTTAAGCGTGCGCAGGTAATCGGCAATGAACCGCGAAGTCATCGGATCAAGCCCGCTCGTCGCTTCATCATAGACGAGAAACTTCGGGTCATGGATGAGCGAGCGGGCGATTGCCACTTTCCGCTTCATACCCTTGCTGAACTCGCCGATCTTTTTCCCGTCAGGCTCAAGCGACAGCGCGGCGAACAGCTGGTTTGACCGGACCCGGATCTCCTGCGCTGAAAGCCCGTAGATCTCGCCGAAGAACGCAAGGTAGTTCTCGGCAGTCATCGTTTCATACAGCCGTGACTCTTCTGGCAGGTAGCCAAGAGTTTCCTTCAGGGCTACCGGGTTTTTTACCACATCCATATCGTTGATATACAGTTCGCCGGATGTTGGCGCGATCAGGCCGGAAATGATCTTGAGGAGCGTGGTCTTGCCCGCCCCGTTATGCCCGATTATTCCGAAGATCTCGCCATCTTCAAATGCAAAACTCACATCATCCAGAGCAGTAAAGGTGTCGAATTTTTTCGTCAGGTTGCGGGCAGTGATCATGAACAGTTTCCTTATCGATCAGACTTACCCGGGGTGTAACATATACCTTGGGATTCGGGCATTCCCTTCATCTTGATCCACGATTGAATCCTGCAAGTCGGGTAACTGCGATGCGGGGTTGACCAGATAGTTGAACGCTGGATCAGGAGAGATGCATGAATCGTTCTACAAGCAATACCGTGAGAGGATGAGAAGTGCGATGTCAACACCGATGATTATTTGACCAATCCCCGATACAACTCTGTACTCAACCAATACCCTGCAGGGGTTCATACAATAACTTTAAACGGCAGCGGTTACCGTCACCAGAGAAAGGACTGCTCATGAGCACACTTAACGACATCGCCACCATCGCACGATGGGAAGTGAAAAAATCCTTTTCCGTGATGAGCCGGGATGTCCTGCCGGTTTCTATCATCCTTTTTGTCCTGCTCATTCTGGTGACAGGTTTTTCCGCCCAGACCGGATTGCACCTGCAGGATGGAATGTACGAAGTGGGCGTGGATGACCCCCAGGTTGCCCAGCTCCTTGCCAGCGATGCAAGGTTCTCTGTTTACCTCCTTGATGCACCCCTCCTGAATGCAAACAGGAACACATTTGATCTCATCATTGTCCAGGGATTAGTGTACAGCAGCGCAACCGAAAAGGCCAAAGCCGCACAAAAAACCCTCGAACGCGATTATTCGAAATATGTCAATAGCATCTATAACACAGAGAATGATCTTTTTGCTGCATACCCGCTCTGGATCGATACCCAGAGTGTAAAAAGCGAACTCACCTTTCTGGCAACCCAGAGCGGGCAGTATGTCAGTGCTGCCCCGCGTCGAATCGCTCCTGTGCCGGAAGGTGAAGTAAAAAATGTTCCTACTCCGTCACCAACACTCGCTATCTCACAAGAGGAACTCCGCCAGAAACTGGTCCAGTCAAATGCAAAGAACTCTCAGATCTCACGCTACACTGAAGTGCTCTCAACACCTGACAGCTCGATGGGCGACTTCAAGACACCGTCCCAGCTCTCCCCCCCGCTGCCATTTGATTCTATCATTCTCGTCTTCATCTTCATCTTCCCGCTCTACTTTACCTCTCAGTTCTTTATGATGAGCATCATGAACGAGCGCATTGAGCGCAAGGGCGAAATCCTCCTCTCCACACCTCTCAGGACATCGTCAATTATCATCGGTAAGGTACTGCCATATTTTATCGGTATGGTCGCCATTTGCGCCGGACTTACTGTTTACATCAAGGCATCACCGGTTATCATTCTTCCTCTCATCCCTGTCATCTTCTTCTTCCTTGCCAACGCCCTGCTCATCGGAATGCTCTCACGCAGTTTCAAAGAACTCTCGTTTATTTCGATCTTCTTCTCAACGGTAGCGACTTGTTACCTCTTCTTCCCAAGTATCTTTGCCAATGTCCACGTTATCAGCCTCATCTCACCCCTCACTCTTATTGTTCTTACCATTCAGGGTTCTACCTGGACGATGACCGACTATCTCTACTCCACATCACTTTTCTGGCTGACGGGTGCTGTACTCTTCTATATCGCTGCCAGAAATTTCAAGGATGAACGGCTCTTTTCCGAGAAGAGACTCGTTTCCCGTGTAAGGGAATTCCTGTCAGAGATCCTGTCGCAGAAATATCCGTTCATTTCGCTCTTTTTGTTAAGCGGTTTCTCTATTCCGTTTATCTTCATGGTGCAGATGATGTGCCTCGTACTCTTTTTTAACCTCCCCATGCCGTACTCACTGGTATTCCTGCTTTTATTCTCGGCATTAATCGAGGAGGTCGCAAAGAGTGTGGGGATTTACACTATCTTTTCCCGTGAACCTCAATTCCTCACGTGGAAAAATCTGCTCCTGGCCTGCGCAGCAACCGCAATCGGATTTCTGGTCGGGGAAAAACTGCTCCTCTTTGCTACACTCGCACAGATTTCAGACTCGGTCTTTGGCAGCATCCTCTTTTTATCATTAGGATCTCTCTGGCTGCCGTTGCTCCTTCACTTTGTCTGTGTGCTTATTGTTGCCTTTTGCCTGAAATTCTGGGGGAAAAAGGGTTATATTCCCGGGATTGGTCTTGCCACGGTTGTGCACTGTCTGTATAACCTCTATTTCGTTCTGGGGTGGATCGGATGAAACCAAAACACCTGTCTATCATTGCAAAAAAGGAGTTCCAGGGGCTTATTAACGAGAGGACTATCCTCCTAGCAGTCCTGCTCCAGCTCTTCATCGCCATGTTCTCATCGTTCCTGATAGTGGGGCTTACCTCGATGTATGACCCGTCCTCGCTCTCGAAATATTCCAGTTCCCGGTACAGCATTGCCTATGCAGGGAATGATTCGCAGTTACTCACCAATCTCCAGACAAGCCCGGATTTCCGCGTTTACCAGATGGATCTTTCTACGGCTGTAGCAGCTCTTAAGGAGCGTAAACTGGCCGCTGTTATCTATGTGCCCGATACGCAACCAGACGCACAGGAACCCGTCAAGATAACGCTCTATACACTGCAAAATGATCTCCAGACGGCTATCGTCGAAGTAAAGCTCAGGGACATTTTCCTGAAATATGAACAGGGCCTGCGGGAGATCCGTGAAGACCGTTTAAAGCAGGAATTTGTCCAGCTTCAAATCCCTAAAACGGGCGGCGGGGACTTCTACGAATTTGTGTACGGTCTGCTGATTCCCCTCCTTGTCTTCATGCCAGCGATCATTGCATCGGCACTTGTCATTGACCTGATCACAGAAGAATACCAGCACGAAACGCTGGAAACCCTCATTTCAACGCCGGTTACCTTTGTGGAGATAGTCTGGGGGAAAGTTGTTGCCTGCGAGGTGCTTGTACCCATCCAGGCAGGTGCGTGGCTGGTTCTCCTGATGATCAACGGTATCGCGATCCTGAATTCAGGATTGATCCTGCTCCAGGTTACCGTGACATCGCTTATCCTGATCCTGCTTGGAGCCCTCACCGCACTGCATTACCGCGAACGTACTGCTGCACAGTTCATCTTTTCCACAGCGCTGGTAATTGTGATCCTGTTTGCCCTTGCTTTGCCATCAAACCCTCTTAACCTGCTGACACGGCTCGCTGTAGGAACAGCTGCCGGGGAGCAATGGCTTGTACTCGGTATCACACTAGCCATTGTCATTGTTCTCAGTTTTATAACGCAATGGTATGCAGAAAAGATCGGGAAAACTCACCAAACAGGGTAACATTTTTTAAAAAAAAGGAATTGATCTTTTAGTAATAGGGCAATTCAAGTGGTTTATCAAAGATCCTGTAGGTTTTTCCTGAGCTGGTGAGGAAAACCACAACCTGGTCACTACCCCTGGAACCGGCCATAACCAGCTCGTCCCCACGGCGTGGCTTTCTTGTTTTGTCGTTTAAATACTGCTCTTCAACCTGTCCATCAGAACGGGTAACACGCATCATGACATTCTGGACAAACATCTCTCCTTCACCGCCATTATAGAGGAGGTGGATAGTGGCGTCAGGACGCTGTTTTTCGATCTGGATATCAACATTTTGTCCGGCGGGAAGGGTTTCCACCGCAAGCGGTGTTGATATCACTGTAGCTGTAGAAGAGAATGGGGGTGTGGCCGGGGGAGGTGTGGGAACGGTTGTTTCAAGGGGTTTTATCTCTGCCTGCGTCGGGCTCGTACAACCAGCAGAGAGCGCACAAAGCACAAGGCCGAGCGCGGCTACGAGGATTATGGTGCATTTCATAAAGAATGCTTTATTTTTTTATATATTACTGATTTGCGCTCTGCAATCGTGCGGACTGGTGTTTGCCCAAATCTGCAGGATTTTTCCGGCAGTTCGCAGTTCCGGGCAGTAAAAATGCATGAAATGGCAGAAAAGAACAGTTAAATTAAAAAGGACACCCGGATTAACTTTACATATCAGGAGTAAAAGGGAATGTTCTGTCCAAAATGTGGAAAAGAGACTGATGCTTTAGGAAAATTCTGTCAATGGTGCGGGGCGGATATTATAGCGAACCCGGTAACACCCATCGCCACTCCTGAAGAGGAGGAGGGACCTGATGTCGGTGTATATGCCGGCCTCGGCAGGAGATTTATTGCCTGGATTGTTGATACAATCCTTATTCTTCTTATCGGGATAATCGTAATTACATTTTTTTCCCTGACAAACGGGTTAAGATATGCATACTACCTCCTTGTTCAGCGGGCACCGATCGATGCTCTTACGGAAGCGGGAACTGTTGATGCAGCAGTGTTGCCGATTATTACCGCGCTGGGTATGCTCATCATTATCATTCCGTGGCTCTACTATGCTGGCTTTGAGTCTTCACGCAGCCAGGCAACACCCGGTAAGCTGCTGATGAGTATCATGGTGACTGACCTTGAAGGGAACAAACCCACGTTTGCACGCGCTACGCTTCGTCAATTTGCAAAAATCATCTCCGTGCTGATCTTCTTTATCGGATTCCTCATGATCGGGCTTACCAAGAAACGTCAGGGGCTCCATGACAAGATTGCCGGTTGTCTCGTGCTCCTGCAGGAATAAAATCTCTTTTTTTTTACGAATTTTTCTGATGCACCAGATTACAACGGCAGTGCACGGAAAAAAGTATATTACCGGTATTTGATCTTCATCCAGAGTAAGAAAAGGACGAGACCAAAGGTAATGATATTTGCTGCGATGATAGGAAAGGAGTGAATCCAGATCCCATAGGCTGTCCACAGGAGCATCCCCGCTGCAAAGAGCAGGAGCATCGCAAGCGAGAAATCCTTGGTCTCTTTGAGTTTCCAGGTACGGATCACCTGCGGGACGAACGAGATGGTAGTGAGGGTTCCGGCAAGGTAGCCAACAAGAACAACAATATCCATAGAATTTCTCCAGTAGTATTAATCCTGTACTAATTTAAAACGGCAGGGGCATCCATTTAGTCCGGAAACGGTTCATGTATTGTGTATTCGTTTTCACTTCGTGAATGCGTGTAGTATTGTCCATGGTAATTCTCCAGTTCAAACGAGGAGATATGAAGGGAAAAGCAGAGCGGGTGAGCAGCGCGAAAAGGCCAGGGCCGAGATTCGAACCCGGGTCGGAGGATCCACAGTCCTCTAGGATAACCAACTACCCCACCCTGGCAAATGTCCTTTTTACATTTGCACCGGACTCTGATTAATGTATCCTTGCAAATCCATCGCCTGACAGGAATGCCGGGGTTCTGTCGTGCAGGAACAGGCACCGGGGGCTATAAGGTGATTATTAATAGGGTCAGGTGTCCATTACATATCAGGTGGCTCTGAACACAATTCCTAAAAATTGAGGCGTGGCACATCACGTGATTGTGCACCGGGAATTGGGATTTTTTCCCCGCATCAGAGCGAGAACGAGGGGGCATGGGATATGGCGGAGAACCCGAAGATCAGGACGCCTATTGTCTGCGTCATGGGGCATGTTGATCACGGGAAGACCTCTCTTTTGGATCGTATACGCGGGTCCTCAGTTGTCAGTTCCGAAGTAGGTGCGATTACCCAGCATATCGGAGCAACAATAGTCCCCATAGAAGCGATCCGATCCATGAGCGGGACAATGGGGAAATCCATCAACATCCCAGGGTTGTTATTCATCGACACTCCGGGGCATCACGCGTTCACCACCCTGCGGGCACGCGGGGGGGCATTAGCTGACATGGCAATCCTTGTGGTCGATATCAACCAGGGATTCCAGCCCCAGACGATAGAGGCACTTCAGATCCTGCGAAACTGCCGGACACCCTTTGTCGTTGCCGCGACCAAGATTGACCGGATCCATGGCTGGCGGGTGTTCGAGAACGAATCGTTCCTCACATCGTTTGCCAAACAAAACGACCGGGTGAAAGGGGATGTGGAGAACAAGACCTACGAAATCGTTGGTAAGCTTGCCGAACATGAATTCTCTGCTGACCGGTTCGATCGGGTGTCTGATTTCAAGCGCAACCTGGCCATTGTGCCGGTCAGTGCTGTAATGATCGGGCTTGCCCAGCGGTATATGGGAGAGGAACTTGCACTTCTTGTCGAAGGTCCGGGTGCTGGTACCGTACTTGAAGTGAAGGAAGAACGGGGACTTGGGACGACTCTTGACGTGATCCTGTATGACGGGACGCTGGCGATTGGTGATGAAATTGCAGTTGCCACGCAGGATAATGTGGTGGTGACGAAAGTGCGGTCGCTCTTAAAACCCCGCCCCATGAAAGAGATCCTCATTGAAGACCGGTTCGATAGGGTGAAGTCAGTGGCTGCTGCAGCCGGGATCAAGGTCACTGCTCCGAACCTCGAGAGCGTTATTGCAGGGTCGCCATTTTTTGTAATACGTGGCAACCGGGAAGAAGTCGAAGCAAAGATAAAAAAAGAGATGACAGAGATCCACGTCAAACTTGCTGAAGAAGGCATTGTGATTAAGGCAGATACTATCGGGGCTCTGGAGGCGCTCTGTAAGGAACTTGAAGGAAAAGGCATTGGCGTGATGCGGGCAGAGGTCGGGCCGGTGAGCCGGCACGATCTGATTGACACTGAAACTATCAAAAACCCGGTATTTCGCGTGCTTCTCTCGTTTAATACCCAGATCCTTCCTGACGCTGCTGATATGATCAAAAACCCCCTTTACACGCAGGTTAAGGTGTTTGAGGGGAGAGTAATCTACCAGCTGATCGACCAGTATCTTATGTGGCGGGACGAGCAGAAACGGCTCCTGGAAAAGCAGCGTTTTGAGCATATTGTGATGCCGGCAAAGATCCGTCTCCTTCCCGATTGTGTATTCCGGCAAAGCAACCCGGCGGTTGTCGGAGTGCGGGTGCTTGGCGGGAAGCTGCGCAGCGATGTGAACCTGATAAAAACTGACGGGAAGAAAGTGGGGCATCTCAAATCCATGCAGCTCCGTCAGGAATCCATTCGCGAAGCGGATGCCGGACTCGAAGTCGCGATCTCAATTGAGGGAGTAACCGTAGGGCGGCAGCTGAACGTGGGAGATGATCTGTTCGTTGATATTCCGGAGCGTCACGTGAAGGTTCTCGAACGTGAGATGCTCAAAACACTGAACGTGAGCACGCAGGAAATTCTTGGTGAGTTCACGACGATGAGACGGAAAAGTGAGCCATTCTGGGGAAAATAACCGCAGAGGTACTTTCCCTAGACGCGAGGATTTAATAGCGTACCAGTATAATAAAATGGGTACTTCTCATGTGTAGGCATAAGTGCCGGCAGCCAGAGACGTGAAAAAATCCAATACCTGGGTTTTTAATGAAAATCAATACGGAGCATAAAAAATGGTGGAGTTAAAAATCGTCGTATCAGACCCAAAAACCGGTCGCGCTTATAATGTGGACGCAAGTGGCGGCGCAGCAGGCGCAATCGTGGGCAAACGTATCGGAGAGGAAATCGATGCAGGTGCAATGGGACTTGCAGGCTATAAAATCCTGATCACCGGTGCATCCGATCGGACCGGAATACCCGCAAAAAAAAGCCTGCCGGGCGCAGGGAGAAAAAAGCTGCTCATGACAGCCGGTGTCGGGTTCCATCCGACTATGGAGGGAGAGCGACGGAGAAAGACAATCCGGTCAAACGAGATCACCGCTGACTTCGTACAGATTAATGCCCGCGTAACTACCTATGGAGACAAAACCCTGGAAGAACTCTTCCCTAAAGTCGAGGGAGAGAAAGCAGAGAAAAAGGTAAAAGCCGGCAGAAGATAATATATCTTTTTTTTTGATTTTTTGTTTTATTTTGCCGTTTTGAGCAAATAAAAAAAGAGAGGAACAGATCCTTAGATCTTATAGTTAATACTGGCAATGCCATACGGCGTTGAATTCTTCGCAGATACTAATGATTTCCCGTTTTTAAAGAGCTCTACGGTGATTTCGTGCTTTGTTGATCCATCATCTTTTTTGAAGGTCGCCGAAACGTTTCCCGTTGCATTGGCGATTTCATAGAGTTTGACACCGGAATTTGGAACGGGTTTTATCATCACGTTGTTGACGCCATAGGTACCAGAAAATCCACCAAGATAACTGACTTTGACATACACTCCGGTAACAGGAATAGTAACCTGTGTTGTTGGCTTAACCGTCAGAGTACCGGATACCTGCGTCTGTTGGGTACTGGAACCTGTCGGCTTCGTGGTAACCTGTGGTGTAGATTGCTGACTTGTACAACCAGTTATTAGTACAATTCCTACAAGGGACAGAATAACTAAGACCACTACCCATTTTCTAATCATAAAGATCCCTCTTTGAAAATAGGTTCAGCAATATGCAAGAGTTGTCCCACAAATCCCTTCTGTTTCTCGTCATAAATATACCTCATCATACTTGTCTGTTGATATATAAGGAATAAATGGGCGAAATACTTTGTTGTTACAAGAGCGGTTTTTTGCATCCTGTTATAAGTAAAAAAAACAGACCCCGTAAAAAATTACCCTTTTTTCATGCTCGCTATGAGCGCTTCTCTTAAATCCTTGAAAGGGACATTGTATTTTTTTGCGAGCAGAACGAGTGCTGCCGCCGGAAGAAGATTGCCATCAAACCGCTCTTTGATGATCTGGTTCATTTCGGAAACTACTTCGGTTTCCTTCATCCCCTGTGCATTTGCAATCCTTCTAATCAGTTCCTGCGATGGGTCATTACGTTCAAAAATTGAAGAAGTGGGTTTGAATCCAACGGGAATGATAATATCCCTGATATCGAAGCGGGGAGAGAAAACGCCATTCGCCTGACCGATAAGTCCGTCTTCCTCGGCCCGCTGCAATAGCTGATTCGCCTGCTCAGTGCTCATCCACTTACGATCAAGCGCGTAATAATATACCAGCTCGTTCTTTCTCATCCCGGTTTTCCGGGTATGTTTGAAAGGTGCTGCAACCGTGATCCGAATCGTCACTTTGAGGCACCCAGAAGGATATTTTTCAGGTCCAGCGCGTCCAGTCCCTCGCCACGCCCTTCCTTTGCAATATCAATGTCGGTCCTTGATACCTGGTCGGTCAGTCTGATATAGAAGACGTCATTTGCAATCGGAACCTTTCCACCACCGCGAAGTGCAAGCGCGAGCAGTGATACCTGCATATCAACAGCTTCGGTGATCACTCCCGGGCGCAAGACATCCGGTGTAATGTCACCAAATGTTGCCCGGTCGACTGCAATCTTCACCTTTGTCTTTACCTTCACCAGTTCCTTTCCAGTCGTCTTGGTGGACTCTGCATTATCAAGACCTGCAATATGTTTCAGCGTATCGTTAAACGGCATTCCCATTGCAAATGAGAGGTCCACCCGCTGAGGAAATCGATAATAGATCCTTCGCATGATTAGACTATGTGCAGGTCTTAAAGAAAAAAGATTGCTGAATACCAGTTTTAACCGTTCTTCAAATGACCGTGAAATGTTTTTTTAATACTGGTGCATTCTCAAACGGGAAAATGCAGATAAAACCTAAAGAATAATTAAAAAAAGTCTGTTCCTTGAAATTTTTTTGATTATTCGAGTAACACCGCATTGATCACGCCGTCCTGACCCGGACGGCTCATGATACGGGCATTTCCGATCTCTGTCTTGATGATGGCACCTTTCGTCAGAAGATTTCGCCGTACATAGTTCGGGTTCGCTCCATTCTCAACGACACTCGCGATCGCAACTTTTTTGCACTCACCGTTTTTGAGATTGGTCACGTTTGCAAAGCTTGCACGAAGCGCACGGACTTTCTGGTTTGCGCCGGTAGTACGGATATTCTTTCTCCGGTCTTCACCGATATGGGTATCTGCGGGTGCGAGCCCGATCTCCGTTCTCCGCTTCATTTGTGCCGGGCGGCGTCTGCCCCCAGTCACTTTTCGTACTGATTCTCCTTGCCACTGCATGGTATCACTCTCAATAATATTTCTGCGGAAACCTGTCCCGAAGATGGTGCTCTATATATTCCCTTCAGAATTATTTATAGTATTTCCCGATTGATTCATGTTCCCTTCCATACCCATACGGATGAGCGAGAGGGATTTGTTTAAACATCCTGTAATCCTTGGCAAAAAACAAGGGATCTTTTCTCTGTACTTGCATCCGGTTTTTTTGTTTTTTTTACGAGAGAATTGAATCAAGAAGTGCCATAATACCATCACCGGTCTTCAGGTTGGTGAAAAAGACGGGCATCCGTGGATTGTACCGATGGATGTCTGATTCCATCCGGTCGAGATTTGCCCCAACAAGGGGAGCGAGATCAACCTTGTTGATCACTCCAATCGTGCAGTCACGGAACATCATCGGATGCTTGTTTACCACGTCATCACCTTCTGTTGTGCTCACAATTACAATTCTCTTTTCTGCCCCAAGACGGAAATCTGTTGGGCAGACCATATTGCCCACGTTCTCAATAAAAAGAATATCAATAGCATTGAGTGGCAGGTGTTCGATTGCGTGTTCTACAAGATGGGCATCAAGATGACATTCCTTACCGGTATTTGCATTGAATGCAGGGATACCCAATGCCACGATCCGTTTGAAATCATCGTCCCCAAACACATCTCCTGCAATCGCGCCCGCACGCAATCCCTTTTTTTTAAGCAGGGGAACAAGACGCTCAATGAGTGCAGTTTTTCCCGAACCGATGGCTCCAAGCAGGTCAAATGCCCGGACACCATGGTCTTTCAGAAATTTTGCATTATTGTCTGCAAGGGTGTTGTTGACGTCGTAAATATCTTTCTCAATCCTGACGTCGATGTGATGCATAGTACAAGGTACGAGCGTA
>PDVJ01000395.1_pt1 | contig 14707 bp, 13 predicted proteins | sample 1369811 | NCBI WGS metagenome assembly PDVJ01 (sample SAMN07795376, study PRJNA414565) | Alkali sediment metagenome, whole genome shotgun sequencing project. | reverse complement strand
CTACATCCAGACGGTGGGAGTCGAGGTCGCGGAGCACGGCATCCAGGTGAACGCGATCGCTCAGAATTTCGTCGACAACCCGACCTACTTCCCGCCGGACCTGCAGGCTAAGCCGGCCTTCCAGGAACGCCTCAAGCGCGACGTGCCGCTCGGGCGACTGGTGTCGGCGCGGGAAGACACACTGTTCGCCGCGTACCTGTGCAGCGACGCGGCCAACTGCTTCGTCGGGCAGGTGTTCCCGGTCTGTGGTGGCTGGGTGATGCGCTGACCATCCCGTGCGACCGGTCGGTCGCCTGTCGCACGAATCGCCCGCGCCTCGATCCCCTCCAGATCGACCATATCGATCGATGAGCCCGCTTTTTCCGTCTTTTGTATCGATTCCATAGGCCTTATCTTGCGGTGGTAGAGACGCAAGGAGGTTCCACATGATCGAGATCCGACGCTCCGGCGACCGCGGCCATGCCGACCACGGCTGGCTGCGCTCCTATCACTCGTTTTCCTTCGCCGACTACTTCGACCCCAAGCACGTCGAGTTCGGACCGCTGCGTGTCATCAACGAGGATCGTGTCGTCCCGGGTGCGGGGTTCAGCACCCACGGGCACCGCGACATGGAGATCCTGAGCTACGTGCTCGAGGGCGCGCTGGCTCACAAGGATTCCATGGGCACGAGTTCGGTGATTCGTCCGGGCGACGTGCAGCGCATGAGTGCGGGTCACGGCGTGCTGCACAGCGAGTTCAATCACTCGAGCGAAGCGCCAGTGCACTTCCTGCAGATCTGGATCCAGCCCGACGTTCGCGGGATCGCGCCTGGGTACGAGCAGAAGTACTTCCCGGCGGAAGAGAAGCGCGGCCGGCCGCGGCTGGTTGCCTCCCCCGACGGTGCCAACGGCTCGGTACGCATTCACCAGGACGCGCGCGTGTACTCGGGTCTGTTCGATGGCGACGAGCACGCGATGCTGGAGGTCGCGCCGGGCCGGCGCGTGTACGTGCACGTCGCGCGGGGCCGCATCAGGGCCAACGGCGAGATGCTCGACGCCGGTGACGCGCTCAAGCTCACGGGCGTCACTGAGATCTCGCTCACCGACGGTGCTGCTGCCGAGGTCCTGGTGTTCGACCTTCCCGGGTCGGAGGCCGCGTAGAGCGGCGGGCTTCACCGCGCGTGGGCTATGCTCGCCCACCGCAGCCGCCGGAGGATTCGCCCGTGTACACGCTCTATTACTCGCCCGGGTCGGCCAGCATGGTCGTGCACCTGGCGCTGCTCGAGATCGGCGTGCCGTTCCGGCTCGTGAAGCTCGACTTCGAGCGCGACGAGCAGCGCGGTGCGGAGTACCTGAAGCTCAATCCTCGCGGCCAGGTGCCGACGCTGGTCATCGACGGCAAGCCGTATTTCGAATGTGCGGCGTTGCTTCTGATCCTCGCCGAGCGTCACCCGGAGGCGCGACTCGCGCCGCCGCCCGGCAGTGCGCTGCGCGCCGACTGGTACCAATGGGTGGTGTTCTTCGCGAACGCGCTCGGCCCGGTGTACCGCCAGTGGTTCTACCCGTCGGACCTCGGATCGCCCGAGCATCCGCCTTTCGTACGCGACGCGCTGCGCGCGAAGATCGAAGGCGCATGGTCGCTGGTCGATGCGCACCTCGCTGCGCACGGGCCGTACATGCTGGGTGCGGAATTCAGCGGCGTCGATCTGCTGGCACTGATGTACATGCGCTGGTCGCGCAACATGCCGAAGCCGGTGACTGCCTGGCCCGCGCTCCGGCAGTACGCGGATCGCCTGCGTGCGCGACCGAGCTGGGCTCGCCTCTATGAGGCCGAGGGACTCACGGAGTGGCGCGCCTGAGCGCTCAGGAGAGCGGGCGATGGACCTGGGACTGACCGGCAAGCGTTGCGTCGTGCTGGGAGCCAGCCGCGGCATCGGCCGCGCGATCGCGCAGGGCCTGGCCGCGGAAGGCGCGAGCATCGGGATCTGCGGGCGCGATACCGAGTCGCTGGGGCAGGCCGCGGAAGAGTTGCGCAAGCTCGGTGTGAAGGTGCACGCGGAGCCCTGCGACGTTGCCGACGCCGGGTCGCTCGCGGCTTTCCTCGACGGCGCGCGCGCAGCGCTCGGCGGCGTGGACGTGCTGGTGCACAACGCATCCGCGCTCGCGGTCGGTCCGGACCTCTCATCATGGGAAGCCAGCCTGCGCGTCGACCTGATGGCCGCGGTGCACGCCTGCGAGCGGGTGATCCCGTGGATGGTCGAGACGGGCGGCGGCAGCATCCTGCTGGTGTCTTCGGTTTCCGGCCTCGAGGCGAGCCCCTCGTCGGACTTCGCGTACACGACGGTCAAGGCGGCACTCATCGCCTACGCAAAGAAGCTCGCCATCGCTCAGGCGGAGCGCGGCATCCGGATCAACGCGATCGCGCCCGGTTCGGTGGAATTCCCGGGTGGATTCTGGGCGAACGTCAAGTCGCAAGACGCGGCGCTGTACGGTCGCGTCGTCGGCGCGATTCCGACCGGGCGCATGGGTACGCCCGAGGAGATTGCGGACGTCGCCGTGTTCCTCTGCTCGCCCCGCGCAGGCTGGGTGACGGGCGAATGCGTTGCCGTGGACGGCGGCCAGCACAAGGCGATGCGCTGACGGCCCGGCGCATGCACGTGCCAAGCAGCACGTGTCGCAGGCGAGATGCCCTATTTCACAGACGGATCCGCTGCCAGCTGCCGGACCGCCAGCGCAAGTGCATCGCGACCGCGAGCAGCACGACATACACGAGCATCGCGGTCCAGCCGCCGACCGCGCCAAGACCCAGCTGCGGCAGCACGTCGAACCAGCCCTGCCCGGGCGCGAAAGTGAGCGAGTGCGCAAGCGGCACGAACACACCCCAGGCGAGCCCCAGGAAAATCAGTGCCGGAACGCGCACGTCGCCCGCGCCGCGCAGTGCAAAGCCCGAGCCGAGCTGCAGGCCGTCGAACAGCTGGTAGCCGGCGGCGATCCACAGCAGCACGAGGCCGAGTTGCACCACGTCGCGTGCCTGCGGATCGGCTGCACTGACGAACAGCGGCATCACCCATGGTCCCAGCATTGCCAGGATCACGCCCACGGCGCCCATGTATCCCGTGGTCACGGCAATTACGGCGTTGCCCAGACGGCGGGCCCAGTCGCGATCACCGGCGCCGATGGCCTGTCCGACCAGCGTGGTGCCCGCGAGTGCGAGCCCGACACCCGGCAGGTAGGCGATCGAGGTGAGCATCACGACGATCTGCATCGTGGCGCCATCCACCTGCCCGAGCCGCACCTGCATCAGCGAGAACAGCGACATGCCGAAGAGATCGGCGGCGTACATCACGCCCATCGGCAGGCCGAGCCTGAACTCGCGCCACAGGTTGGCCGCATCGGGCCGCCAGGTGAGGTGCGTCCGGTAGCGTGCACGCAGGTCCGCGCGCAGGAAGACGACCAGCGCGAAGGCCAGGCCGATCAGCATGCTTGCGTTGGTGGCCCAGGCGGCGCCGGCGATGCCCCAGCCGAGCTCGAAGATGAGCACCTGGTTCAGCACGGCGTTGACGATGCCGACGATGGCCGTGGTCATCACCGTGACTCGCGGTCGCGAGGTGCCGTTGAAGAAGCCGAGCAGCGCCCACAGCGCGACCCCCAGCGGTGCACCGAGCATGCGTGGCCACCAGTACTCGAGCGCGAGCCGCTTTGGCAGGGTGACCGCCGCGCCCCAGAGCCCGACCCAGGTCGCATGGCCCGCGCGCCAGCGCCGGCCGCTGCCCTCGTACTGCGCGACGAAGGTCTGCACGCCGAGACCGATGCCGCCCACCAGCATCACGAAGAAGAACACCAGCCAGAAGATCGCCGCCATGCCGGCCATCGCGGTAGTGGAGATGTGCCCCACGAACCACGTATCGGTGAGGTTGATCACCGCCTGCAGGCTGCTGTTCACCATGAGCGGCAGTGCGAGCGCTGCGATCGCCCGGTAATCGATGCGCGGGCGGCCGTCCGGACCGGTGCGACGCGCGGGCAGCACTCGCCCGCCGCCCGCAGCGGCGCCGCCGGGCGTGGCATGCGCGTCGGTCACGAACGCGGCCTCAGCGCCGCATGTGACGGTGCACGAAGAAGTAGTAGAGGACGCCGAGGAACGCCGTCAGTCCGCCCACCCACAGCGAGATGCGGTGGACGCTGCCAGCCATGAGCTCAGGGTCCTGTCCCGCGGTGACCCCGATCCAGGCGAGCACCGTGCACCAGATCGCCGAGCCGATGAGCGTCGCGATCGAGTACCAGAGGAAGTTGAGGCGCACGACACCGGCGGGAATGCCGATCAGGTGGCGGATCACCGGCAGCAGCCGCGACACGAACACCCCCATCGTGCCGTAGTGCGACGACCACGCTTCGGCCTTCTCGATCTTCTCGGGCGTGATCATGACGTAGCGGCCGTAGCGCATCAGCAGCGGCCGTCCGAGCAGCCGTGACGCCCAGTACATCACGGTGGCACCGACCCAGGAGCCGAGGGTTCCGGCGACGACCACGCCAGTGAGCGTCATGGTGCCGCGCGTGTGGGCCACATGGGCCGCCGGCGGGATCACGAACTCGCTCGGCAACGGGATGATCGAGCTCTCCATCGCCATGAGCGCTGCGACCAGCAGGTAGCCGCCCTGGTCCAGGGCGCCGAGGTACCAGTCGAGCATCGAGGAGAGTAGTTCGCGCATGGCCAGATTCAGTTCAGAAGCGTCGGGCGAACAGCCGGGACGGGGGCGCGATTGTGCCAGATCCGGCCCTGGGCCCGGCGACGGTGGGAGACCGCGTCGCGCGATGCGACAATTCACGGTCCTCGCCCTGCACCGGGGCCGATGGGAGCCTCAATGCGTCGTCGAGTCGAATCGTTTGCCGCGGCACTGCCGGTGCTGGCCCTGTGGTGGTCCTGCGCGACATTCGCGCAGGACGCGGCTGCGCCAGCCGCGGCCGCCAAGCCCGGCCCGGAACCGGTCGCCCAGACCGACATCGCGCTGCGAGCCGATGCCGACGAGCGCTTCGCCCGCGAGGTGATCCAGCGAAGCCGGGGCCCTGACCCGACTGAAAAGCTCGGGCCGCGCCTCGACGATCTCGCCGCGGCCGTGCAGCAGGAGGCGGAACGGTTCAAGCGCGACGAGCTCAAGCTGCTGGCGATCGGGCGCCTCGAGAGTCTGAACCGGCACTGGGCGTTTTTTGGCAAGCAGCTCGCGGCCTGGCGACGGGATCTCGCCGAGGCTGGCAGCCAGTACACTGAGGATGCAGCCGAGCTCTCCAGACGCCGCGCCGCGTGGGAGGCCACCAAAGCAACGCGACCGGCAGATCCGTCTCGGGCGGCGCGCGAACGCGGTCGAGACCTCGATCCTTGCCGGCCAGAAGGCCGTGGTTGCCTCAATCGCCTACAACGACAGCCGCCTCGCGCGGATCGACTCGCCGCCCCTTTGGCGTGCCCGGGGCGAACCCCAGGCCTCCGTCGATCCGGTCAGGTCGATCACGGCCGGGCTCGAAGTCGAGAAGCGCTTCCTCGATGCATACGACGCCGCGAACGCCGACTACCTCCGCGCCCTGAGAATCGTCGCGCTGCTGCTGCTGCCGCTGCTGCTGTGGCTGAGTCGTCGCAGTCGCAAGGTCGTCTCAGACGATCCGGAGATCCAGGCGGCGACGCGGGTCCTGCAGCGGCCGATCTCGTCGTGGATCGTGCTCGCGATGATCGGCATCGTGGTGCTGGAGCCCGAAGCGCCGATACTCCGCCACCAGGCCGCGCTGCTGCTGGCGCTGATTCCGGTGCTTCGGCTGCTGCCTCCGGCTGTGTACAAAGCGCTCGGTCCGTGGCCTTACATCGCTACCGGCCTGTACCTGCTGCACAGGCTCGGCTTCCTGCTGCTGCCGAATCCCTTCTACCACCGCGTCTACCTGCTCGCGATCACGCTGCTCGCCGCAGTCATGCTGGCCTGGCTGCTGTGGCTCCGGCGACCGCGCGCCGCGGACCCGACGCCGTCCGTCGCACGGAGGAGCGCGCGTTTCGCCGGCTGGGCTGCAGTCGCGATGCTGCTGGTCTCGGCGGTCGCGAATGCAGTCGGCAACGTGTCGCTGGCCGAGATGCTGACGGTCGGAATCCTCGACACCGGCTACGTCGGGCTCGTGCTCTACGCGGGCGTCACGGTGCTGGCCTCCGTGCTGCGCCTGCTGCTCGCGCGCCGCGCGATCACGCGATTCCGCGTCGTCACGCAGCACGCCGGTCCGCTGCTGCACAGCTTCACGCGGCTGCTGCGATTCGGCGCGCTCGTGGCGTGGGTCGTCGTGGTGCTGAATGAATTCCGCGTCTACCGGCCGATCCGCGATGCCGTCTCGAGCGTGCTGACCTACGATCTCAGGTTCGGCAAGATCTCCCTGACGCTGGGCGGCGTGCTGCTGTTCTTCTTCTCGGTCTGGCTCGCGTTCTGGGCCGCCAGGACCGTTCGCGTGATCCTGCAGGACGACGTGCTGCCCAAGATGTCGCTGCCGCGCGGGGTCGGCAACAGCATCTCCTCGCTCACCTACTACGCGATGGTGATCTTCGGGCTGTTCGTGGCGCTCGCCGCGGCTGGCTTCGAGGTGAGCCAGCTCGCCCTGGTGATCGGCGCGCTCGGCGTCGGTATCGGCCTCGGCCTGCAGAACGTGGTGAACAACTTCGTCTCCGGCCTGATCCTGATGTTCGAGCGTCCGATCCAGCCGGGCGACGTGGTGGAGGTCGGCGGCACCTCGGGCACGGTGCGCGAGATCGGGATGCGCGCCACGAAGCTCAGCACCTTTGAAGGCGCGGACGTGGTCGTCCCCAACGGCATGCTGCTCAGCGAGAAGCTGATCAACTGGACGCTGAGCGACACGGACCGGCGCATCGACGTCAACGTCGGCGTCGCTTACGGCTCCGACCCGCGCAAGGTGCTCGACCTGCTGATGGAGGTGGTCGTGTCCACCACCGGCATCGCGACCACCCCGGCCCCCAATGTCCTGTTCGTCGGCTTCGGCGCGAGCTCGCTCGACTTCGGCATCCGCGCCTGGACCAACAACTTCGGCGACTGGGTCAAGATCCGCAGCGAGCTGACCGTGCGGGTGTACGAGGCCCTCGCTGCGGCGGGCATCGAGATTCCGTTCCCGCAGCAGAGCCTGCACCTGCGCAGCGTTTCGCCCGAGGCCAGTGCCGCGCTCGCGATGCACCGTCCGATGGGCGGGACCGCCGGCCGCCGGTTGATGCTGATCGAGGCGGAGCTGCTCGGGCCAGTCGCCCGGCTCGCCACGGGGGCGGCCGCGGCCGCCGCGCTCGCGCTCGCAGCGCTGAGCGCTCCGTGGCGCATCTGGCTCAGCGACCGGCGGCGGCAGTGGGTGTGGCTCGGCAGCCTCGCGATGCTGGTGGGCCTTTGGTCCATGAAGGCCGGCATCACGCCGGGGCTGTCGCTCAGGTTCCTGATGGTGAGCACACTCACGTTGATGCACGGATGGCAGCTCGCGGTGATCGGCAGCGCGATGGCGCTGGCGGTGCTCGGCTACGCAGGGCAGGCGGACTGGGCGAGCTTCGGCGCCGACCTGCTCTGCATGGCCGTGGTACCGGCCGCCGCGACAGCATGGCTGCACGAGTTCGTGCACTCGCGCCTGCCGCACAACTACTTCGTCTATTTCTTCGTCACGGTGTTCGTCGGCTCGGCGCTCGCCTACAACTTAGCCGGCCTCGCGCGCGTCGGCATCCTCGCGGCGGCGGGCTCGCTCGACGCGGCGCAGGTGGGGCCCGAGTACTTCGCCGTGCTGCCGCTGATGAGCTTCGGCGAAGCCTTCGTGAACGGCATGATCATGGCGATGATGGTCGTGTACCGCCCACAGTGGGTAATGAGCTTCGACGACCGGCTGTACCTGCGGCGACGCGACGGCTGAACGGCCGGCGGCGGGTGAGGGCAGACCCGCACCCGGTCTCCGCCCCGGCGCTCAGGTGCCGGTCGCCTCGAGTGGCGGGCGCTGCGTCGGCGTGCCGAACGCCCGCGCGGTCGCATCCTCGACTCGCTCGAGCCACACGAACTCCAGCTCGCCGCGCACGCTCTCGGGGATGTCCTCGAGATCCTTGCGGTTGCGCGCCGGCAGCAGCACGGTACGGATGCCGGCCCGATGCGCCGCCACCGTCTTCTCCTTGATGCCGCCGACCGGCAGCACCAGTCCGCGCAGGCTGATCTCGCCGGTCATGGCGACGTCGCGGCTCACGGTGCGACCGGTAAGCAGCGAGACGAGCGCGGTGTACATCGCCACGCCCGCACTCGGGCCATCCTTGGGGATCGCGCCGGCCGGCACGTGCACGTGGATGTCGCTCTTCTCGAACAGCGCCGGATCGAGCCCGAGCGCCTCGGACTGCGACTTGACGAGGCTCATCGCCGCCTGGGCGCTCTCCTTCATCACGTCGCCCAGCTGCCCGGTCAGGATCAGTGCACCCTTGCCGGGGATGCGGGTGGCCTCGATGAACAGGATGTCGCCGCCCACCGGCGTCCAGGCGAGGCCAGTCGCCACGCCGGGCACGCTCACGCGCATCGCCACCTCGTCCTCGAAGCGCGGCGCGCCGAGGATCTCGCGCACCTCCGCCTCGTCGATCCGTGCGCTCTCCACCTTGCCCTCGGCGATGCGCACCGCGACGTTTCTGAGCACGGCGCCGATCTCGCGCTCGAGGTTTCGGCATCCCGCCTCGCGCGTGTAGTCGCGGGCGATGCGCTTGAGTGCCCCGTCGGTGATCGAGGCCTGCTCGGGCTTGAGGCCGTTCGCCTCGAGCTGCCGCCGCACGAGGTAGCGGCGGGCGATCTCGACCTTCTCCTCCTCGGTGTAGCCCGTCAGCTCGATGATCTCCATCCGGTCGCGCAGCGGTCCTGGGATCGTGTCGAGCTGGTTCGCGGTAGCGATGAACAGCACCTTCGAGAGGTCGAAGGGCACGCCGAGGTAGTTGTCGCGGAACGTCGCGTTCTGCTCCGGGTCGAGCACCTCGAGGAGCGCGGATGACGGATCTCCCTGGATGCCGCGGCCGAGCTTGTCGATCTCGTCGAGCATCAGCACCGGGTTGCGGGTGCCGGCCTTGCGCAGCGCCTGGACGATGTTGCCCGGCAGTGCGCCGATGTAGGTGCGCCGGTGGCCGCGGATCTCGGCCTCGTCGTGCGTGCCGCCGAGGCTCGCGCGCTGGAACTTGAGCCCGAGCGAGCGGGCGATGCTCTGCCCCAGCGAGGTCTTGCCGACGCCCGGGGGACCCACGAAGCACAGGATCGGGCTGCGGCCTTCGGGGTTGAGCTTGCGCACCGCGAGGTACTCGACGATGCGCTTCTTGATCTTCTCGAGGCCGTAGTGGTCGGCGTCGAGGATGCCGCGGGCGCGCGCGATGTCGATCGACTCGTCGTCGAGCTTTGACCACGGCAGCGCCAGAAGCGTGTCGAGGTACGTACGCGCCATCGAGTACTCGCCGCTCGCCTCGTTCATGCGCTCGAGACGCTTCAGCTCCTTGCGGGCGTGCTCCTCGATGTCCGGCGGCATGCCGGCCTTTGCGATCGCCTCGGCGAGATCCGCGATCTCCTCGCCACCGCTCTCGTCGCCGAGCTCCTTCTGGATCTGGCGCAACTGCTCGCGCAGCACGATCTCGCGCTGGCGGTCGTCGATCGCCTCCTTGGTCTGCTGCTCGATCTGCCGCGAGAGTCGCAGCACCTCGACTCGCTTGCCCAGCAGCGTGGCGACGCGCTCGAGGCGCTCGCGCAGGTCGGTGATCTCGAGCAACGACTGCTTCTCGGCGGGCTTCACGTCCAGGAAGCTCGCGATGGTGTCGGCGAGCGACGAGGGCGACTCGATTGCCTGCAGCGAGTTGCCGAGCTCGGCGGGCGCCTGCGGCAGCAGGGAGATCGCCTCCATCGCTTTCTGCTTGAGCAGCAGCGATCGCGCCTCGACCTCAGGATGCGAGGCGCCGGTATCGTTCAGGTACTCGACCCGCGCGACGAGATACGGGAAGCCGCCCACCGCATCGAGGACGCGGAAGCGTCGCTCCCCCTGGCAGACGAGGTGATGCGTGCCGTCGGGTGCCGTGATGTAGCGTGCGATGTTCGCCACGGTGCCGACGCGATGCAGATCGTCGAAACCCGGGTCCTCGGTCTCGGGGTCCTTCTGCAGCAGGAAACCGACCTTGGCCTCGGTTCGCACGGCTTCCTGCGCGCCAGCCACGGTCTTCGGGCGTTTCATCGCGACGGGCAGGACCACGCCCGGGAACATGACGAGGTTGCGGACCGGCAGGATGATCAGCATGTCCTCGGGCAGGCTCGGCGCCGGGTGCGGCTCGTCCGTGGTGGCGGGGCTCGGAATGTCGTTGGTGTTCATCCAGTTTCCTCGGCCCGGTTAACGCCGGGCCAGCAGCAGGTGCAGGCAGCCGTGGGTCAATTCCTGTCGGATCAACGCCCAGCGACCGGGCGGCAGTGCGAGGCGCCGTTCGAACCGCCCGTGCGGGATTTCCAGGCGCTGGATCGCGGCGCTGGCGAGTCGCCTCGGCAGGCGCCGCTCGCCCCGCACCACGAGCTCGCCGGGCGTGCATACCAGCTCGATACGGTCCGACGGCACGCCCGGCAGGGCCACCTCGACCAGGATTTCGTCGCCGTCGGCGAAGACGTCCACCGGCGGTTCCCAGCCGGCCCGCTCCGCGCCGCCCGCCAGCCGGAAGAACTGGCGCTGCAGCCGGTCGGCCTGCTCCAGCAGGTCCACGGTCTCGCCCCAAATCCAGGGTTCAGTGTTGCGTCGCGTCATCGGGGGTATGCCCTCGGGATCCGTCCCACCGGAGTTGGGGGCGGGGGCGGGTCGATGCAATCCCCCGGCCGACCGCCTATCCTTCCGGGGTGCCGAGCTACCGTCCCGAGCGCTTCGACGAGCGCTATTACCGTCGCTTCTACCTCAACCCGCGCACCCGGGCGGTCAGCCCGGAGGACCTGCGCCGCAGCGCCGACCTGATCGCGGCATTCATGCGCGAAGTCCGCCACCCGGTCCGCAGAATCCTCGACCTGGGCTGCGGGCTCGGGCTGATGCGGGCTCCGCTGATCGAGCATTTCCCGCGGGCGAGCTACACGGGCGTCGAGGTCAGCGAATATCTCTGCGAGCGCCACGGCTGGGTGCCGGCTTCGGTCCACACCTTCCGGAGCCCGCGACCGTTCGATCTCGTGATCTGCCACGACGTACTCCAATACCTCGGGGCCCGCGAGGCGGCCGAGGCAATCCGCAACTTCGGAACCCTTTGCCGGGGTGTCCTGCATTTCGGGGTCCTGACCTCCGAGGACTGGGAGCACAACTGCGACCGCAAGGCGACGGACAGCGCTGCCCATCTGCGCCCCGGCGACTGGTACCGGCGCCGGCTTGCCCAGGATTTCAGGAATTCTGGTTCCGGAATGTTCGTCCGCCGTGGCGCACCGATTCATCTCTGGGACATCGACGTCCTGGAGTCCCGCCGCCAGCGCCGTGGCAGTTAGCCCGATCCCGCCCCGACCCCGCCGGGTCTGTACAATGCCGCCCTTCCCCAGGTCTCCCCGGTTCCGGTTGATGCGCGCCACCCCGCCGCGGCTGCTTTTCGCCACTCTGTCCGTCGCGATCGTCGCAGGCTGCAGTGGCGGCGCGCCGATGCGTGCGTGCGACGGCAACACTGAGTACCTCACGGCGGTCGAGCGTCCACCGCTGGTGTTGCCGCCGGAGATCACCCCGACCGAGCGCATGCAGCCGCTGGCCATCCCGCCGGTGGACCCGAACCCGGCCGTGCTGGATCCGTTGCCACGCTGCCTCGATCAGCCGCCGCGCTTTTTCGCGCGCAAGGGCGCGGTGGCCGACCCGGCCGAGGAAGTCGTGCGGACTCGCCGCGCGCTGGCTCGCCACGCAGCGGCGTGTGTCCCAGGCCGGCGTGAAGCGAGTCGTGTATCTGTCGGTCGAGTTCCTGCTCGGCCGCGTTCCTGGATCAGCGGGAACAGCAGGTCGCCACCGGGCGGGTGCCCGACGGGAAACTCGAGGACATGACTGTGACGACCGTCGGTCCCGACCGTCGCGTGGTCACCTTCGTGCAGCGCTTCGGCGACGGTGCCCTGCGCAAGGAACTCACGCTGGTGAAAGAGCCGACCGGCTGGCGCATCGCTTCGGAGCGCACGATCGAGGTCCTGTGAGAAACACGTCCCTGCTGAGCGGAGTCGGACTCGCGCCCGGAACGGTGCGCGCGGTGCTGCTCGACCGCCTGACGCGCTCGCTCGGCAAGCATCCCGACACCGCCACTCAGGGCGACGTCTACGACGCGTTGTCGCTCGCCGTACGCGAGGAACACTCGCCGCGCGCTGGCTCGCCACGCAGCGGCGTGTGTCCCAGGCCGGCGTGAAGCGAGTCGTGTATCTGTCGGTCGAGTTCCTGCTCGGCCGCTCGCTGGTGAACGGGCTCTCGAGCCTCGATGGCGAACTGGTGCGCGAGGCGCGCGAGGCGCTCGCGGATCTCGGCTTCGACCTCGACAAGCTCGTCGAGGAGGAGATGGACCCGGGCCTCGGAAATGGCGGTCTCGGGCGGCTCGCCGCGTGTTTTCTCGATTCGCTCGCCACGCTGCAGTACCCCGCAGTCGGCTACGGAATCCGCTACGACTACGGCATTTTCACGCAGGCCATCGACGAGGACGGCCGCCAGCGCGAGATCGCCAGCAGCTGGCTGCGGCGCCGCAATCCCTGGGAGATTTCGCGCAGCGACGCGCGCTACGTGATCCGCTTCGGCGGTCGCTGCGTCGCCACGCAGGACGCGCAGGGACGCACCCGCTACCGCTGGGTGGACACGCGCAACATCTCGGCCGTCGCGTTCGACCAGTTCATCCCGGGCAACCGCAGCCCGACGGTAAACCACCTGCGGCTGTGGGCCGGCCGCGCCATCGCGCCCTTCGACGTCGAGGCGTTCAACGCGGGCCGCCACGCGGAGGCCTCGGACGAGGAAGTCGAGGCGAAGAACGTCTCGCGCATCCTCTACCCTGACGACACGACGCCGCAGGGAAAGGAACTGCGCCTCAAGCAGCAGTATTTCTTCGTGAGCGCGAGCCTGCAGGACATGCTGGCGACCCACCTCGCGGAGGACCGGCCGCTCGAGTCGCTGCCCGACGCCTGGGCGATCCAGCTGAACGACACGCATCCCGCACTCGCCATCCCCGAGCTGCTCCGCCTGCTGGTGGACGAGCACGAGATGGAGTGGGAGCGCGCGTGGGACATCACCAAGCGCGTGTTCTCCTACACGAACCACACGCTGCTGCCCGAGGCGCTCGAGGTATGGCCGGTGGCGTTCTTCGAGCGGCTGCTGCCGCGCCACCTGCAGATCATCTACCTCATCAACCGCGCGCTGCTCGACGAGGTGACTGCCCGCCACCCCCACGATCACGAGCGACGCAAACGCATGTCGCTGATCGACGAGGGTCACGGCCGACAGGTGCGCATGGCGGCACTGGCCACCGTCGCGAGCCACACGGTCAACGGCGTCGCACGCCTGCACTCCGACCTGATGCAGCGGACGATATTCGCCGACTTCGCCGAGCTCTTTCCCGGCCGGTTCACCAACGTGACGAACGGCATTGCCGTGCGGCGCTGGCTGAAGCAGTCCAACGAAGGGCTGTCGGCACTGCTCACGGAGCGGCTCGGCCACGCCTGGGAAAACGATCTCGAGGAACTCGAGCGACTGCGCTGGGCCGCCGAGGATCCTGAATTCCGCGCGCGATTTGCCGCGATCAAGGCCGCGAACAAGCTGCGCCTCGCCGAGGTGATCCAGCGTCGCGTCGGCGTCGAGGTGGACCCAACCTCGCTTTTCGACGTGCAGGTGAAGCGCATCCACGAGTACAAGCGACAGCTGCTGAACCTGCTGTACGTCGTGACGCGCTATCACCGACTGCGCGCGAATCCTTCCCTCGATGTCGTGCCGCGCACGGTCATGTTTGCGGGCAAGGCGGCGCCCGGCTACGTCATGGCCAAGGGCATCATCAAGCTGATCAACAATGTCGCCCGTGTCGTCAATGCCGACCGCAGCATCGGCGGCAAGCTCAAGGTCGTGTTCCTGCCGGACTACGACGTATCGCTGGCGCAGCGCATCATGCCGGCCGCGGATCTCTCGCAGCAGATCTCGACCGCCGGCATGGAAGCCTCGGGCACCGGCAACATGAAGCTCTCCCTGAACGGCGCGCTCACGATCGGCACGCTCGATGGCGCCAACATCGAAATCCGCGAGCAGGTCGGGCCGGAGAACATCTTCATCTTCGGCCTCACGGCGGACGAGGTCGCCGAGCAGCGCAGCCGCGGCTACTCGCCTACGGAGGCCGCCCAGTCGAGCCCGGAGCTCCTGAAGACGCTCGAGATGATCGACTCGGGATACTTCTCGCCGGGCAACCTCGCCGACGGCAAGCCGATCGTGGACCGCCTCCTCAGCGAGGGCGATCCGTACTTCGTGCTGGCCGATTTCGCGGCCTACTCCGCTGCACAGGACGAAGTCGATGCGCTCTACAGGCAGCCGGAGGCCTGGATGCGCAAGGCGGTTCTCAACACGCTCAGCATGGGCATCTTTTCGAGCGATCGCAGCATTCGCGAGTACGCCCAGCGCATCTGGCGCATCAGGCCGGTACTGTAATAGGGCATAGTGGACTTTCCCCGATTTTCCGATTCAGGAAATAGGACAATGCTTCCGAATCACCGGCGAGGGCCGTAGCGTGGCCGCCA
>PDVJ01000394.1_pt1 | contig 14712 bp, 14 predicted proteins | sample 1369811 | NCBI WGS metagenome assembly PDVJ01 (sample SAMN07795376, study PRJNA414565) | Alkali sediment metagenome, whole genome shotgun sequencing project. | reverse complement strand
CTCGGTCATCTCCGTGGCGTAGGCGGCAAACGTCGGGCCTTCGCCGGAGGAGAGGTTGTACATCCGCACGCGGTCGGGTTCCAGGCCGATTTCCTGCAGCAGGGAGCGCACGTGATTGACACGCTCCCGGCAACGCAGGTTGCCCTGGTTGTAATGGCAGGCCCCCTCCAGGCAGACGACGCAGTAAACCCCGTCGGCGCCCTTCTGGATCGCCGTGAGCATATGGATCACGTCCACCTTGCCGGTGCACGGCACCAGGATGATCTTGACGTTGCTCGGGTAACTCAGTCGCATGGAACCTGCCAGGTCCGCAGCCGAGTACCCTCAGTATTCGCAGCAGAACGCAATGATGTTGGGTTCGAACTCCGGCATCAGCCCACCTCCTCCGCCAGCAGCGCTTCGATCTTGCACACGAGCTGGTCATCCTCGTAAAAACTCAGGTTGATGGTCTGCCGCGGGCACACCGCCGTGCACACGCCGCAGCCGTGGCAGAGGGCCTCGTTGATCTCAATGACCTTCTCCTTGTCGTTGAACTGCGGCACCCCGAAGGGGCAGGAGCGCACGCAGGTCAGGCATTTCACGCAGCGCTCCGTGTCGACCTTGGCCGTGATGGCGGAAAGCTTCACGGAATCCCTGGCCAGCAGCGTGCTGGCCCGCGCCGCCGCGGCCTGCGCCTGCGCGATGGTCTCCGAGATCAGCTTGGGCCCGTGGGCCGTGCCGCAGAGGTAGACCCCCTCGCTCGGCATGTCGACCGGCCGCAGTTTCACGTGGGCCTCGATGAAGAAACCCTCCGGGTTGCGGTTGAACTTCATGATGCCGCTCAGCTCCGCGGTGTCCGCCGCCGTGACCCCGGCGCTCAGCACCACCCGGTCCGCCGCGATCTCGAGCTCCCGCTGCAGCACGTGGTCCATCACCCGCACCGCGATCCCCTCCGCCGTCTGGATCACCTGAGGGGGGGCCTCCGGTTCGAACCGGATGAAGATCACACCCTGCTTGCGGGCCTCGGTGTAATAGTCCTCGAGCAGGCCGTAGGTGCGGATGTCCCGGTACAGGACGTAGACCTGCGCCTCGGGGTTGAGCTTCTTGATGCCCAGGGCGTTTTTCACGGCGTTCTGGCAGCAGATGCGCGAGCAGTTCACGTTCTGCTCGTTGCGCGAGCCCACGCACTGGATCATGACCACACTCTGCAGCTCCGCAGCACCCTTTTCGGCCAGCGCGTCACTCAGTTCGACCTGGGTCATGACACGCCCGTCCTCACCGTAAAGGAATTCCGTGGGACGGTACTCGGTAGCGCCGGTCGCCACCAGGATCACGCCATGCTCGATGCGCTCCGGCTGGCCGCCCGACCCGCACTGCACGGTCGTGACAAAGTTGCCCTTGAAACCCTCGCAGGCGGTGATCCGGGCCTCCTTCAGCACGCGGATCTTCGGATGCCCGGTCACCTGGGCGGTCAACTGCTTGAGGTACGCCTGGATGTCCGCACCCTCGATGGTGTGGTGCAGCCGGCGGGCAAAACCGCCCAGCTCGGCCTCTTTTTCGACGAGCACCACGGCAAAGCCCTGGCGCGCAAGCGCGAGGCCTGCGTTCATGCCGGCGATCCCGCCGCCGATCACGAGGGCCTGCTTGTTGATCGGGACCACCTTGCTGTGCAGGGTCTTGAGAGTGGCGGCCCGGGCGATCGACATCCGGACGAGGTCCCTGGCTTTGCGCGTGGCGGCGTCGTGATCGCCGGAGTGCACCCAGGAGTCCTGGTTGCGGATGTTGGCCATCTCGAACAGATAGGGGTTCAGGCCGCAGGCTTCCAGGGTCTCCATGAACATGGGGGCGTGGGTCTTGGGGCTGCAGGAGGCCACCACCACGCGGTTGAGCTTGTGCTCCTTGATCTTCTCCTTGATTTTCTCCTGGGTGTCCTGACTGCAGGTGAAGAGGTTCTCGTCGGCGTAGACCACATGCGGCAGCTTCTCGGCGTAGGCCCGCACCCCGGGCACGTCCACCACGCCGCCGATGTTGATGCCGCAGTTGCACACGAAGACCCCGATGCGCGGGTCCTCCTCGGAGACGTCCAACTCCTCGGGCAGCTGAATCTTCTGGATGTCCCGGCCGCGGGCCTCGGCCAGGTCGGCCGCGGCCATCACGGCCGCAGCACTGGCTTCGGTCACGGAGCTCGGGATGTCCTTGGGCCCCTGGAACACGCCGCAGGCATAGACCCCGGGCCGGGAGGTTTCCACGGGCGCGAAGGGGTCGTTGGCGGCGAAGCCGGACCGGTGGAGGTCCACCCCCAGCTGCTTGGCGAGCGCCAGGGTCGCGGGCGTGATCTGCAGCCCCACGGACAGCACCACCATGTCGAACTCTTCGAGCGTGAGGGCACGTCCACGGAGTGAACCCGCGAGCGCACGAAGCGGATGCCGTCCTTGACGGCCCGCAGGTAGTACTTCTCGTAGTCCTTCCCGAAGCTGCGGATGTCCATGTTGAAGATGGTGCACTCCAGGTCGCCGTGGGCGTGCTCCTTGGCGATCATGGCGTCCTTCAGCGCGTACATGCAGCACACCGAGGAGCAGTAGCTGTTGCCGCACTGGTTGTTGTCGCGCGAGCCCACGCACTGCAGCCAGGCGATGCGCTTGGGCTCCGTGTCGTCTGCCAGCCGCTTGAGGTGACCCATGGTGGGGCCGGTGGCGCTCAGGATGCGTTCAAACTCGAGGCTGGTCACCACGTTGGGGCTGCTGTTGTAATGGTAGATGTTCTCCAGGCGCGACGGGTCGAACGGCTCGGAGCCCGGGCACAGGATCAGGGAGCCCACCTCAATCTCGAGGGTTTCGGGTTCCTGGGTGTGGTCGACCGCCTTGGCAAGGCAGGCCTTCACGCACTGGTAGCACTCCGAACAGATGCCGCAGCGCAGGCAGCGCTGGGACTCCCGTCGCGCCTCTTCCTCGTCGTAGCCGAACGACACCTCGAGGAAGTTGCACTCCCGGGCCGCCGGGTCCAGACAGCGCACCATCACACGGGAGTGCAGCGGCTCGCCGGCCACTTCCGGCTTCACGTGCTCCCACTCCTTCGGCCGGCCTGCGCGCAGGTCCAACCCGTTGATGAAGCGGTGGATGCTCTCGGCGGCCTCTTTGCCGCTCGCCACCGCCTCCACCACCGACTTGGGCCCGTGGTAGGCGTCCCCGCCCGCAAACACCCATTCCAGGTCGGTCTGCAGGGTGAGCGGATCGGCCTGCAGGCCGCCGACCCGGCTGAAGGCGATGCCCTGGCCGTCCAGGTGGGCGCGGTCGGTGCTCTGACCGATGGAGATGATGACCGTGTCGGCGAACAGCGGGGTGCAGACGCTCTCGTCGTACTGCGGGTTGAAGCGCTTGTTCTCGTCGAAGACCGCCGTGCAGGTCTTGAACTCGAGCCCCGACACGCGCTTGCTCTTGTCGATGAAGAAGGCCTTCGGCCCGAAGCTGTTGACGATCTTGATGTCGCTTTCCAGGGCCTCCTGGACCTCGTGCGCCCAGGCGGGCATCTCCTCGCGCCGCTCCAGGCAGACCAAGGTGACGTTCTTGGCGCCCAGGCGCTTGGCGGTGAGCGCCACGTCCACGGCCACGTTGCCGCCGCCGACGACGAGCACCTCCTCGCCGATTTCGATTTTATGGCCCAAAGCGGCGTCGCGCAGGAAGTCAACCCCCTGCAGCACGCCCGCGACATCCTCGTTTTCGACGCCCAGGCGACGGCCGCCGTGCAGGCCGATCCCCAAACACCGCCTTGAAACCGTCCGCCTTCAGACTCTCCAGGGTGACGTCCCGTCCGAAGGTGACGCCGGTCCGGATGGCGACCCCCATCTTCCGGATCACCTCGATCTCGTCGTTCAGGATGTCCCGGGGCAGGCGGTAGGCGGGAATCCCGACCGCCATCATGCCGCCAGCGACCGGCAGTTTTTCAAAGACCGTGACCGGGTAGCCCTGCTTGGCCAGGTAATACGCGGCCGTGAGCCCGGCCGGACCCGAGCCGAGAAGTCGGCGAGGAACCGGTGCAGCTCCCGGATGGCGAGCGGCTGGTCCACGTCGCTGCGGGTGCACATCTTTTCGCAGGGGTGGTGGCAGACGCGGCCGCACACCGCGGGAAAGGGGTGGTCCTCCCGGAACAACTCCAGCGCCTCTTGGTATTTGCCCGCGTTGATCAGGGCGATGTAGCCCTGGATGCTCACGTGCGCCGGGCAGGTCGCCTTGCAGGGCGCGGTGCCGCGCTTGTTGATGGCGTAGGCGCCCGGCATGGCCTGGGCGTAGTGCTTGTAGATCGCCTTGCGCTGGGAGAGCCCCTCGTCGTAGTCGTTGGTCGTCTCGATGGGGCAGACCTTGGTGCATTCGCCGCAGCTCGTGCACTTGGCCAGGTCCACGTAGCGGGGGCTGCGACGGACCGTCGCCGTGAAGTTACCGGGTTCCCCCTTGAGCTCGATGAGTTCGGAATTGGTGAGCAGATCGATGTTTGTGTGCCGGCCGACCTCGACCAGTTTAGGCGAGATCACTCACATGGCACAGTCGTTGGTGGGAAAGGTCTTGTCCAGCTGCGACATCATACCGCCCACGGTGGGCAGCTTGTCGACCAAGTAGACCTTGAAATCCGAGTTGGCCAGGTCGAGGGAGGCCTGCATGCCGGCGATGCCGGCGCCGATGACCATCACTGATCCGCTCTTCGTGCCTTTTACTGATGCCATAATTTCTCCTCATAATAAGGCTTGGTAACTGCTCAGGTGTTTAGGCCCGATACCACAAAGTAGGAAACACCGTCAAAGGTGCGATTATGCCTCAAGGAATATTGCCTCCCGGGACTGTAAAATTTACACGCTTCTCAAGGCTCTTCGGCCAGTTATTGGACCTGATAGGATTTGAGCTTCCGTCTTAACGTATTCAGCCCGAGCCCGAGGGCCCGGGCGGTATGGACCTTGTTGCCTCCCAGTTGACGATAGACGCTCAGAATGTGGTTTTTCTCCACATCGGCGAACGGCAGAATAAAGCCGTTCTGCTCCGGGCTTTTGCCGGCAGCACCGGTCCGACGTTTGCGGACCTGCTCCGGGAGGCACTTCAATGAAATCGCCAACCCCTGCGCCAGGTTGACCGCGGCCTGCAGGATGGATTTGAGCTCACGCACGTTGCCCGGGTAGGCGTACCCCAGCAGGGCGCGCAAGGCCGCCTCGTCCACCCGGTATTCCCGACCGGCCGGAGCGAAGTACCTCAGGAAATGCTCGACGAGCAAAGGGATGTCTTCGGGGCGCTCCCGCAGGGCGGGCAGATGCAGCCAGCTGCCCCGGATGCGGTAGAAGAGATCCCGCCGGAACCGCCCGGCGGCGATCATCTGATCCAGATCCTCGTTGGTTGCGGCCACGAACCGCACGTCGGCCTTCTGCTGGGTACTGCTCCCGACCGGGGTGAACTCCCCGTCCTGCAGCACCCGCAGGAGTTTGCCCTGCATGGCGAGCGGCAGGTTCCCGATCTCGTCCAAAAACAGGGTTCCGTGATTGCAGTGTTTCAGGTGGCCCGCACGCTCTTTTTCCGCGCCGGTGAACGCCCCCTTGGTGTGACCGAAGAATTCGGCATCGAACAACTCGCTCGCCAGCGCCGCCATGTTGACGGGCATAAACAGTTGCTCGGCGCGGGGGCTCGCGGCATGGATGGCCCGGGCCAGGAGTTCCTTGCCGGTGCCGCTCTCGCCGGTGACCAGTATGGGAACGTCGCTGCCGGCGTGCAACTCGGCCTCCTTGAGCACCCGCAGAAGCCCCTTCGAACAGGTGACGATCGGCTGGAAGGCCGCCGGATGGGAGAATGCGGGGGGCTGCCGGCTCTTTTCCACGTGCAGGATGTCCAGCAGGCGCTTGCGCTCCAGCGCCCGGTTGACGGCAAAGATCACCTCGTCTTCGGAAACCGGTTTGACGAGATAATCGTAGGCGCCTTTACGCAGACAACTGACCGCGGTGCGCGCATCGTTCATGGCGGTGACCATGATGCATTCGGTGGTCGGGCTGGTTCTCTTGATGACCTCCAGCAAGGCCTGCCCGTCCATCTCCGGCATGCCGATATCGATCACCGCCACGTCGTAGCTGACATTCGATTCGAACAACTCGGCGGCCTGCCGCGGATCCTCCAACGCGTCTACGGCCTTGAATCCGCATGCGATCAGCCGGTTTCTGGAAAGCTCCAGGTAGTCACGGTCGTCATCGACAATCAGGATGCGTGGGCCCATGGCGCCATACCTTGATAATTTAGGAGTGAAGGGGCACTATTCCATTATGGGATAGGCCAATATCGCATAGGCCTGCAACTATTCAAATTTAAATACAATCCCATAATGCTGAGCCATAGTGGCACAGTCCACCCTTCAATTCAAGCCTTTTTATTCGTGGGTGGGCCGCCATCATCAATTTTTCAACGTTCTGAATTTATGACTAAAAAAACAAAATTCGGTGCAAGCGCTGAATACGGCACACGGATTGCTCTTCCATAATCGAAAAGCCCTTGTCGCTCGCACCGGATTCCCTTCTTTCGCACGAAACTGACATCATTCCAGGCCGTTTTAGTTGCCGGCCTTTATCGGGAGGGAGCGTTTATGGCGCTTCAACGAAAATTCGAGACCGGTGAGTTCGCCATCATAGCCGAGATGGAGCCCCCCAAAGGAGTGAACGTCGCCGCCACGGTCACCCATGCCAAGCGGGTCAAGGACCGCGTGAGCGCCTTTCTCGTCCCGGAAATGAGCCACGCCGTGATGCGCATGAGCGCCTTGGGTGCGGCCATGCTGCTGGAGCGGGACGGCATGGAAACCGTCATGCAGATGTGCTGCCGTGACCGCAACCGACTGGCGCTGCAAGGCGACCTGTTGGCGGCTGCGGCCTGCCGGGCTCGGAACATCGCCGTCGTCGGTGGGGAGGACCCGAGCTACGGAGATCACCACCAGGCCCGGGCCGTGCACGCCGTCAGCCTGCTCGAGCTGCTGCGCGTCATACAGACCCTTCAAGGCGGCCGGGACATGTCGGGCGTCGAGCTTGACGGCACCCCGAATTTTCTCGTCGGATCGACGACCCATGCCGGTGCCAAGGGGCGGTCGGCCGAGATCGAAGTGGAGGAGATGGCCCAGCGTGCGGAAGCGGGAGCCCGCTTTTTCATCACTCCGCCGCTTTTTGACCTGGAGTTGATCCGGCCGTTTTTGCATCGGGTCGACCGTGAGCGAACGATCATCCTGCCGACCGTGCTGCTGCTGAAATCCCTGGGCATGGCCCGCTACATCGAACGCAACATGCCCCACATTGCTATCCCGCCGGAGATCATCGACCGTATTCAGAAGGCCGGCGACAAGGTGCGGGAGTGCGTGCGGATTGCCGTCGAACTGATCGCCGCGATCAAGGCGGAAGGCTTCAAAGGAGTCGTGCTGTCCACTCTGGGGTGGGAGCACAAACTTCCGGACATCGTTGAGGGGATATAAAGGGGGAACAAGATGAAACCTCAGGTCGTTGCAGACAGCGCTATGGAAGGGATCGGCACGGGGGCTCCTCCGGTCGGCGCGGTCATGGTGGTCGGCGGCGGCATCGCCGGCATCCAGGCCGCTCTGGACCTGGCCAATTCCGGCTACTTTGTCTATCTCGTGGAAAAGTCATCCGCCATCGGTGGGCTGATGTCCCAGCTGGACAAGACCTTCCCCACCAACGACTGCGCCATGTGAATTATCTCGCCCAAACTGGTCGAGGTCGGCCGGCATCTGAATGTCGAGATCATCACCCAAGGTGAGGTTCTGTCGCTGGAGGGCACTCCCGGGCACTTCACGGCCAAAGTCCTTCAGAAACCCCGTTACATCGACACCGCCAAGTGCACCAGCTGCGGGGAATGCGCCAAGGTCTGCCCCGTGGGGCTGCCGAACGATTACGACGAAGGCCTCTCCATGCAGAGGGCTGCATTCAAGCAATATGCCCAGGCCATCCCCGGCGCCTACGCCATCCGCAAGGCCGACAAGGCCCCGTGCCGCCTGGCCTGTCCGGCGGGGCTGAACGTCCAAGGCTACGTCCAGATGGTCAAGGAGGGCAAGTTCCATGAGGCCCTGGAGATCATCATGGAAGACCTGCCGCTTCCCGGCGTTCTGGGCCGGATTTGCCCCCACGGCTGCGAGGATGCCTGCCGGCGCGCCGAGGTGGACGAGCCGGTCGCCATCCGCAACCTCAAACGCCTGGCCGCCGACCGGGTCGACCCGCGCGGGATTCAGATCCCTTGCGCGCCGGCGCGGCCGGAGCGGGTCGCCATCATCGGCTCCGGGCCGGCAGGGTTGTCCTGCGCCTATCATCTGGCGCGCAAGGGATTCCGATCGACCATTTTCGAAGCGCTTTCACAGCCGGGCGGCATGCTGCGTGTCGGCATCCCGGCCCACCGGCTGCCGCGGGAGGTCCTGTCGCAGGAGATCGAGGTCGTCACCCAGCTGGGCGTCGAAATAAAGCTCAACACCGCTCTCGGCCGGGATGTGACCATCGATGACCTCTTCGGCAAGGGCTACACGGCGGTCTACCTGGCACTGGGGGCCCATAAGGGGATCGAGCTCGGGGTGCCGGGCGAGAAGGCCGACGGCGTCCGCCAGGGCGTGGACTTCCTGCGTGAAGTCAACCTCACCGGTATGACCCGGGTCGGCCGCAAGGTGGCGATCATCGGCGGCGGCAACGTCGCCATCGATGTCTCCCGCTCGGCCGTACGCCTCGGCGCAGACGAGACGACCATCATCTACCGCCGCACCCGCAGCGAGATGCCGGCCTGGGAGGAGGAGATCCAGGCGGCGGAGGCCGAGGGGGTGGGCATCACCTATCTCGCCGCGCCCCAGGAAGTGTTGACCCGGGACGGCCGGGTGGTCGGGCTGCGCTGCATCCGCATGCAGCTGACCGAACCGGATTCCTCCGGCCGCAAGCGGCCCGTGCCCGTCCCCGGCAGCGAGTTTGAGATCGAGTGCGATCAGTTGATCCCGGCCATCGGCCAACGGCCGGACCTCACGGCCCTTGAAACCATCACCGGCCTCACCTTCTCGCGCTATGGCACGGTCGAGGTCAACGCGGTCACTTACGCCACCGAGCGCGCAGGCGTCTTCGCCGGCGGCGATCTGCAGACCGGCCCGTGGGTCGCCATCGGCGCGGTCGCCGCCGGCAAGGAAGCGGCCGAGTCGATTCTGCGCTACATCGAGGGCCGCGACGTGGCCGAAGGACGGGAGCCCGTCGCCCAGGAGAACCCTCGCTATCGGCCCATCCCGAAAAACGAGATCCGCCGTCCCCGGGCCCGGATGCCCGAGCTGCCGCTGGAGCAGCGCCGGGGCAGCTTCAACGAGGTCGAACTGGGCTTCGACGAGCCCGCCGGGCGCGCGGAGGCCGGACGCTGCGTGAACTGCGGCTACTGCTGCGAATGCCTGCAGTGCGTCGATGCCTGCCTGGCCAAGGCCGTCGACCACCACCAGATGCCGGTTGCCCGGGACCTTCAGGTCGGCTCGGTCATTCTCTGCCCCGGCAGCGAACCGTTCGACCCCGCCGTGCTCGCCAACGTCTACCCCTACCAGAAAAACCCGGACGTCGTCACCAGCCTGGAGTTCGAACGCCTCCTGAGCGCCTCGGGCCCCACCATGGGGCATCTGGTGCGGCCCTCGGACGGAAAGGAACCCAAGAAGATCGCCTGGCTGCAGTGCGTGGGCTCCCGCGACATCAACCGCTCCGGCAACGGCTATTGCTCGTCGGTGTGCTGCATGTACGCCATCAAGGACGCGATGATCGCCAAGGACCACGCCCACGGGGACCTGGACTGCGCCATTTTCTACATGGACATCCGCACCTTCGGCAAAGACTATGAGAAGTATTACAACCGGGCGAAAGACACGGCCGGGGTGCGCTTCATCAACGCGCGCGTGCACAGCGTCGACGAGGCCGGGCCCGGGCGTTCGCTGCGGCTGCGCTATGTGGACGAGAAGGGCGAGCTCCGGGAGGAGGAGTTCGACATGGTGGTCCTCTCGGTGGGCCTGCAGGTGGCGCCGGAAACCCGTGAACTGGCAAAACGCCTCGCCGTCGATGTGGACCGCTACAGCTTCGCCGTTTCCCCGCCGTTCCTGCCGGTGGCCACCTCGCGGCCCGGGGTGTTCGCCTGCGGTGTGTTTCAGCAACCCAAGGACATCCCCGGATCCGTGGCCGAAGCCAGTGCGGCCGCCTGCCTGGCCGGTCGGATGCTGGGGACGGCGCGCAACACCCTGACCCGGCAGGTGGAGCTGCCGGCGGAGATCGACATCAGCGGTGTGGAACCACGCATCGGCGTGTTCGTCTGCAACTGCGGGGTGAACATCTCGAGCGTGGTGGACGTCAAAGGGGTTCAGGAATATGCCCGGACGCTGCCGAACGTGGTCTTCGCGGGGCAGAACCTGTTCACGTGCAGCCAGGACTCCCAGGAGTTGATGAAACAGGCGATCGCCGAGCACCGTCTGAACCGCGTGGTGGTGGCCGCCTGCTCGCCGAAGACCCACGAAGGCATTTTCATGGACACCCTCGAGGGGACCGGGCTGAACAAATACCTCTTCGAAATGGCCAACATCCGCAACCAGGACTCCTGGGTGCACAGCCAGACGCCGATGCAGGCCACCGCCAAGGCCAAGCAACTGGTGGCGATGGCAACGGCCCGAGCCGCGACGCTCAACCCGCTGGCGGAGAAGGTCATCCCGGTCAACCCGCGGGCCCTGGTCATCGGCGGGGGGATTGCCGGAATGAACGCCGCCCTGTCCATCGCCGACCAGGGCTATGAAGTGGTCCTGGTGGAAAAAGAGGAACGACTGGGCGGCATGGCCCATCGCCTCCACGCCACCATCGAAGGCTGGGATATCCAGCGCTACCTGCAGGAGTTGATCGGCCGGGTCGGTTTCGGCGGGTTCAAGTGCAATTTCACCACCGAGGTTCTGGTCGGTCCCGGCATGTACGAACGCAAGATCGACCACGGCGTCGTCATTCTCGCCACCGGTGCAACGGAGTACAAGCCCACCGAATACGGCTACGGCCAGAGCGAGCACGTCGTGACCCAGGTGGAGCTGGGTGCAATACTCCAGGAGCGCGGCGCGCAGGGCCTGTCCCAGGTGGTCATGATCCAGTGCGTGGGCTCGCGCAACGAGCAAAACCCAAACTGCTCGCGCATCTGCTGCCAGGCCGCGGTGAAGAATGCCATCCACATCAAGGACCTCACCCCCGCAACCGAGGTCTTCATCCTCTATCGCGACATGCGCACCTACGGCCTGCTCGAAGATTACTACGAGCAGGCTCGGCGCAAGGGCGTGCTCTTCTTCCGTTACGATGCCGACGCCCCGCCCCGGGTCGAAACCCGCGACGGCGGGGTGACCGTAACGTTCCGCGACCGGATCATCGGCCGGGAACTTCAGGTGGATGCCGACCTCCTGGCCCTGAGCGCCGGGCTGGTGCCTTCCGACACCGAGGAGCTTTCGTCGATCGTCAAACTGGCGCGCACGCCCGAGGGGCATTTCATGGAAGCGCACGTCAAGCTGCGGCCGGTGGACATGGCGACCGAAGGGCTTTTCATCTGCGGCACCGCCCACAGCCCGCAGCTCATCAACGAATCGATCGGCCAGGCCCATGCGGCGGCCTCCCGGGCGATCACGTTCCTGTCCAAGACCCGCCTGACGCTGTCGGCCGTGACGGCCAGGGTCAACCCGGATGTGTGCGCCGCCTGCCTGATCTGCGTGCGCTCCTGCCCGTACCACGTGCCGCGGATCAACGAAGAGGGTGTCAGCCACATCGACGAGGCGCTGTGCCACGGATGCGGCATCTGCGCGGCGGAGTGCCCGGCCAAGGCCATCGAGCTCAATTGGTACGAGGACGAGCAGCTGCTCTGCAAGGTGGATGCCCTCCTGGAGGGAGTGATGTAGAAAAAGGGTTCAAGGATTCAAGGGGACAAGGGGCCGAGCAAAAAAAAAGACATAGTGCCTTCCCTTGAACCCTGGACCCCTCGACCCCTCGGACTCTTCCAAGCAGACGATTTGAAGGTATTGAAAGCGGAGGATAGCACATGACACCCCAATTCGATCCCGTGATCGTGGCGTTCTGCTGCAACTTCTGAGGGTACACGGCCGCGGACCTGGCAGGTTCGATGCGACTGAATTACCCCAGTTCGGTGCGGATCATCCGCGTACCCTGCACCGGCAAGGTGGATGTACTGCACCTGCTGCGGTGTTTCGAGCGTGGGGCGGACGGTGTCTACGTGGTGGGCTGCCGCGAAGGCGACTGCCACTACCAGAACGGGAACTTCCGCGCCAAGAAGCGCGTGGAGCAGGCGCAGCAGTTGCTCGACCGAATCGGGATCGGCGGCAGCCGCATCCGCATGTGCAATCTGTCATCGAGCGACGCGCCGCTTTTCGTGCGCTTCGCCGAGGAGATGCACGCGGCGGTGATGAACGCCGGCCCCAACCCCATCCGCGGGGCTCGGGCGGCGATGAAGGCGGCCCCGGATGCGTCATCCCCCGCGGCCCATCCCTGACGCATGGCGTCACCGGGGCCGTGGGACAGATCCCGCGTCTGCGGGGCCGAGTCGAAAAGGAGGAGCAGCCAATGATTGTGGCCGACAAGAAACCGATCGAAGAGATCATCGAGCAGGTCAAGGATGTGCGCAGCCTTCTCGTCCTGGGCTGCAACGAGTGCGTGACGGTGTGCGAAGCCGGCGGCAAAAAAGAGGTGGGAGTGCTCGCATCGGCCCTGCGGATGGTTTTCCTCCAGCAGGGTCGCGACGTCAATGTCGGCGAGCGCACCCTGGAGCGGCAGTGTGACTCGGAATACCTCGAGGAACTCCGTGACGCCATCGACCAGTATGACGCCGTCGTGTCGATCGCCTGCGGGGTCGGCATCCAGTTCACGGCCGAAAAATACCCGTCCAAGCCGGTCTACCCGGGGGTCAACACCACTTTCATGGGCGCCACCCAGGAGCGCGGCGTCTGGGTCGAACGCTGCCAGGGGTGCGGCAGCTGCATTCTGGCCCGAACCGGGGCGGTGTGCCCGGTCGCCCGCTGCGCCAAACGGCTCTTCAACGGCCCTTGCGGAGGCTCCACCGACGGCAAGTGCGAGATCAGCAAGGATGTGGACTGCGCCTGGCAGCTGATCATCGACCGGCTCAAGGCGCTCAACCGCTTGCAGGACTACGAGACGCTGGCACCCATCAAGGACTGGTCCACCGACCGGGCCGGAGGCCCCCGCAAGGTCGTCAGGGAGGATCTGCGATCATGAATCCAAACACACCCAGCAAGTTAGAGAAAATACTGCGTGCCGGCCACCTGGCCGTGACGTCCGAGTGCGGACCGCCGCGGGGCAGCGACGCGGCGCACATCGTCCACAAGGCCGAGCTGATCAAGAACCACGTGGACGCCATCAACATCACCGACAACCAGACCTCGGTCTGCCGCCTATGCAGCCTGGCGGCGTGCATTCGCTTGAAATTGATGGGGCTGGAGCCGGTGCTGCAGATGGTCGTCCGCGACCGCAATCGCATCGCCTTGCAGAGCGATATCCTCGGCGCTGCCTCCTTCGACATCCACAACCTCCTGTGCCTGTCCGGCGACCACCAGCGCTTCGGGGACAGCGCCCAGGGGCAGAACGGGCGCGCCGCATGCGCGATGAAGGCAAGTTTCTGGGCGGGGACGCCATCGGGCGCCCGCCGCGCATGTTCGTCGGCGCGGCCGCCAACCCCTTTGCGGACCCGTTCGAGATCCGCGTGCCGCGCCTGGCCAAGAAGGCGGCCGCCGGGGCGGAATTCATCCAGACCCAGTGCATCTACAACATCGAGAAGTTCGAGCGCTGGATGGAGGGTGTCCGGGAGCGCGGTTTGCATGAACAAGTCTTCATCCTGGCCGGGGTGACCCCCCTGAAGTCCGCGGGCATGGCGCGCTATATGAAGACCAAGGTGCCGGGCATGGACGTCCCCGACGAGGTGGTCAAACGCATGGCGGGCACCCCGAAGGACAAGCAGGCCGAGGAGGGCATCACGATCTGTGTGGAAACCATCCAGCGCCTGAAGGAGGTCAAGGGTGTCGCCGGGTTCCACATCATGGCCATCGAGTGGGAGGAAAAGGTACCGGGAATCGTGGAGCGCGCCGGACTCTATCCCCGACCGGCGCTCAACTGAAATCGCGGCACGTTCGCGTGTGAGAAACGGTCCTCTATCCGCAAAGACCGCTCAGGGATAAAACAGGAGGAAACCCATGACTGCTCAAAAGAGAATTCTGGTCGTCGACGATGAGGCTGATTTTGCCGCCCTGGTGCAGGGCAACCTCGAACGGGAGGGCTTTCTGGTCGAACTGGCCTACAACGGCGAAGAGGGCCTGATCAAGGTGCGGGCCAACCCGCCGGATGCCATCGTGCTGGATGTCATGATGCCCGAGAAGGACGGGTATACCGTCTGCAAGGAGTTGAAACACAGCGAGGCATACTGCAACATCCCGATCGTGCTGCTGACGGCCGTGGCCTCCCACGTGACCTCCACCCGCTACAGCCACGCGGATGGGATGTCCACCGAGGCCGACGACTACATCGCCAAACCGGCCTCCGCTGCGGATATCACGCGCAGCCTGAAGCGGCTTCTCGCGATGGAGTGAGCCTTCGGCTCAGCTCGACGCTCAAAGCTGAAGGCGGGAAGCACATCGGACACGTGTTCAGTTCAGGCGTTGAGCGTTGGACGTTGAGCTTTGAGCTTTTTCAAT
>PDVJ01000393.1_pt1 | contig 14720 bp, 14 predicted proteins | sample 1369811 | NCBI WGS metagenome assembly PDVJ01 (sample SAMN07795376, study PRJNA414565) | Alkali sediment metagenome, whole genome shotgun sequencing project. | reverse complement strand
GAGACGGGACATGCCCTGCTGCAGCGTGTTGCCAAAAATGCGGCGGCGGTGATCGCGGTTGGATCGTGTGCGTATGATGGAGGCGTCGTTGCCGCAGCGCCCAATCCGACGGGCGCTGTGGGGGTTGCTGAGGCACTTGGGCGTACCGATATCATCAATCTCCCCGGATGCCCAGTCAATCCGATCAACATCGTGGGAACACTGCTGCATTTTATGATGTTTGAGGAGTTTCCAAAACTCGATGATAAAAACCGTCCGATGTGGGCATACAGCGCTAGAGTACACGACAATTGCGAACGGCGCGGTCATTTTGATATGGGTGAATTTGTTTTGGAGTGGGGCGATGAGGGAGCTAAAAAAGGGTGGTGTTTGTTTATGATGGGATGCAAAGGGCCTTATGCGCAGATGAACTGCTCGCAGGTGAAGTTTAACGAGGGGACGAGCTGGCCTGTGCAGGCAGGGCATGGATGTTTTGCCTGCGGTGCGGGAAAAATCGCGTTTGATCAATACGCCAACCATCGACCACTGCCAAAGGAACCCCATGAGTAACCGTAAAATCGTCATTGATCCCGTTACCCGTATCGAGGGGCATCTGCGTATCGAAGTAGAGGTAGATGAGAACAACATCGTCACCGAGGCATGGGCGTCGGGACAGCTGTTTCGTGGGATTGAAGTCATACTCAAAGGGCGTGATCCCAGAGATGTGGGTTTGATAGCACAGCGTATATGCGGAGTATGTACCAATGTTCACTATCGTGCCTCCATCAGTGCCGTTGAGGACGCCTACGCGATCACCATTCCCAAAAATGCCGAAATCATCCGTAACCTCGTTACGCTTGCTCTTTTTGTTCAAGACCATATTATCCACTACTATCATCTGCATTCTCTCGATTTTGTGGACATTACGAGTGCATTGGAGGCGGATTGTGCAAAAGCTATCACAATGGCGCAACAGTATCACGAGAACCCGTATCGTAACTCACAGGGGCATTTAGAGAGTGTCAAAGAAAAATTGGGCAGTTTTGTCAAAGCAGGGCGGTTGGGACTTTTTGCCAACGGCTACTGGGGGCATAAAAGCTATCGGCTGAGTCCTGAGGAGAATTTGGTTCATATGAACCATTATCTCGAAGCTCTGCGCATACAGCACGATATTTCCAAAGCGATCGCTATATTTGCAGGTAAAACCCCTCATCCTCAAAATCTTGTCGTGGGAGGGGTGACGAGTGTTGCGGATATGCTCAACCCTCAACGGCTAAACGATTTTATGTTCATTATCAAAGAGGTGAGAGAGTTTTTAGAACGTGCCTACATCCCCGATATCAAAATGGTGGTCAAAGCGTATGGGGAATCGATACAGCGTGGTGAGGGGCGCGGAAGCGGTAACTTTTTGTGCTGCGGTGGGTATCGTTTGGGAAGCAATGCACAGCTTTTTGAGGGCGGTGTCATTACGGGGCATGATTTTGACGCAATCCAACCGTTTAATCCCGATAAGATTACCGAAGAGGCCTCCCGATCATGGTATGAAGAAGATGCCAAATGTTCTCCGTATGATCAAACGACGGTACCGTTTTATACTGATTTAAACGAGGATGGGACGCTGAAAACTGAGGGGAAATACAGCTGGGTAAAAGCGCCGCGCTACGAGGGCAAAGTGATGGAAGTAGGTCCTGTTGCCCGTATGATTGTGGGAACAGTCAAAAACTCTGCCGTGATCAAGCCCTATATGGACCGTTTTATGAGTCAAACGGGGATGAAACTGATCGATTTTTCTACCAGTATCGGGCGCAATGCGGCTCGTGCGGTTGAGGCACAGATTTGCTGCGACTATCTCTTTGACTTTATGAGCGATTTGATCGAAAACATCAAATATTACGATGAGACGACGTGGACGAAGTATGCTTTTGAAGAATTGCCGACAACGTCCAAGGGGGTAGGAATTTTTGAAGTCCCCAGAGGGATTTTGAGCCATTTTATCCGTATCGACGAGGCAAAAGTGGCCAATTATCAAGTCGTAGCCCCCACAACATGGAATGCATCCCCTAAAGATGCAACAGGTCAGCGAGGCCCGTACGAAGAAGCACTCATCGGAATCAAACTCGCTGATCCCACGCAGCCACTGGAAGTATTACGCGTGATACATTCGTTTGATCCGTGTTTGGCGTGTGCGGTTCATGTCATGGATTTCAAAGGGACACAGCTAGCACACTACAAAATATCAGCAGCTTGTTCCTTATAAGTTTGGTGTAAATCCTCACGAAGTTTTGGCAGCTCTACACGGTAGCGTGCGCCATCTCCGTAGGGGGTGAATTTCGAATAATGGGCATGATGAGAACGAAGCTTTCGAGCATGGCGTATCGGACACCAAAACTGCTCTGTTCGTCCCACTATTTCTATCGTATACTGTAAAAGACCGCTAAAATAGGAACAGTAGAAGCAGTTTATTTTTTCAATAATATTCAAAAAATCCAAACTCGCACGGTCAAAGACAAAATAATCCTTGCGAAGAACCGGAGTGATTTTATAGACCCGAAAATTGACCGCTTGATAGATGAATAAAAAGAATTCCAAAATAAAAGCGGGGATGATACCGGCATAGATAATGGGAGCTGTCAGATAATGCAGCAGCGGGGTACGCCACAAATAATGCAGCAGGGTCTCTTTGAATTGTTTCTGAGCGGTTTGCAGGTTGGCAGAAAGTTTCTCTTGTTCGGAATCTATCTCATATTTAAGGTTCTCTTCGAGAATACGGATCGCCTCAAAGATTTCATCTATTTTTGAGTTCATGAAGTATCTTTATGTGTAGGATACATAATCTTATCAGGCGAACCTTCAAAATTATTTTATAGTATGGGAATGCATTTTATTCAGAAATGATAAGGGGGACAAAACGGAATCCAGGCAGTTCATATGCGCTTAGTTTTTCGTCTTCTTCTTTTCGGAGGCGCCAAATACTGTATCCTACGGGAATGACGAGAATTCCGCCTGGTTTTAACTGCTGTGCAAGGTTCATAGGCATGTTTTGTGCGCTTGCAGAGACCAAAATACGGTCATAGAGGCGTCCCGGCTTTCCTAGTACGTGGGGGTCTGCTAATTCAATCGATGCGTTGTGAATGTGAGCTTTGGTTAAACTCTTTCTCCCATACTCTACGAGATAAGGGATCCGTTCAATCCCCTCAACAAATCCGTCTTCCCCAACGGCCGAGGCCAAAAGAGCGGTAGTCCATCCTGAACCCGAACCGATATCCAAGACTTTGTTCCCCTTTTGCGGATTTAACAGTTCTAGCATGATCGCCACCGTGGTAGGTTGGGAAATGGTTTGTCCCATGCCAATCGTGAGTGGATAATCCCCATAGGTTTCATCTTCCATCTCTTCGGAGACGAACAACTTGCGGTTGCAGACGTTGAAGGCATCGATCAGGGATTGGGAATGCAGAACCCCGGAGGTGATGAGATGATTCATCAGTGCTTGATGTGTTTTCATAGCAAATGCGTAATGGTGCAAGCGCTTACGCGCCTACGATGGTTCTCGCCCAAGGATTTGCCAGTAAACGTTCGTGCGGTATCTTTTTACCTGTTTTTTCGCAGATACCGTAAACACCGGATTTGATACGGTTTAATGCGGCATCGATCTCTGAAAGCTCGGCTTCAAGCCGGTTGAGGAGTGTTTGATCGGTGCTGTTATCGATGTGCAGTTCTGCCATATCCTCTACATCGTCGATTTCATCTTCGATTCCTAGTGCATTGACTTCTGCTTTGATCGATTCTATGTTTTTATTAATTATCTCTTTTTGTGTTAGGAGCATGGTTTCAAAATCTTTGAGATTTATATCATGTCGTGTGTGCATTTTTGATCCTTTTTTTGGGTAAATGTTATTGCCAAATCCCATGCAGTTTGTAACCGCATGAAGGACAATGGCATTTTTGGGTTAAATGGTTGGTTACGTACTGCCCAATATGACCATGCCGATCAATCACTAATGCATTGCATTGCGGACAGTAGGTTGATTCTCTGGCCTCATCATCGATGTTACCGACATAGACATAGTGCAATCCTACATCTTTACCTATATCGTATGCACGACGCAGTGTCTCGGGAGGAGTCCTGTGAACATCCAACATTTTGTACATAGGGTGAAAGGCACTGATGTGCCACGGCATCGTAGGGTCAAGATCGGCTTGAAATTGGGCAATCGCACGAATCTCTTCATCCGAATCGTTGTATCCGGGGATAAGCAGGGTCGTGGTCTCGATCCATATTCCTTTTTTATGAGCATATTCAATCGTATCGAGCACCGGCTTAAGTGATCCGCCGCAAATATCTTTGTAAAAAGATTGGCTATATCCTTTAATATCAATATTCATACCGTCCAGATAGGGGGCAATCGTATCGATCGCCTTGTGCGTTTCATAACCGCTGGTGACGTAGATATTTTTGAGACCTGCTTCATGGGCGAGCTTCGCCGTATCGTAGGTGTATTCAAAAAAGACAACGGGCTCATTGTAGGTATACGCAATGCTTTTACAATCATATTCTATTGCCAAATCAACGGCTTGCTGCGGAGAAAGAGGGCGTCCTATTATCTCATGATGATGTTCTTTTGGATATTGGGAAATATCCGCATTCTGGCAAAATTTGCATGAAAAGTTGCACCCTACGGTTCCAAATGAAAAGACGCTGGAACCGGGCAAGAAATGAAACATCGGTTTTTTCTCTACGGGATCGACATTGACCGCAGCGGCGAGTCCGTAGGTCAGAAGATGAAGCTCGCCGTTCTCTACTTTGCGGATACCGCAAATGCCATATTCCCCCTCGGCGAGCTTGCAATGCTGATTGCACGCTTCGCATGCGATTCTGCCATCTTCTAATTTTCTGGAAAGCCATGCGATACTTGACATATCAACTCCTTTAAAAAACGTTCACCAGAACTATTTTGTAAAATGCTCTAACAGTTGATCATCCGGTGTTTTGGTTAAATCTGCATGGAGATTCATTGTCATTTGCTTTTTTACAGAAGCATCAAGCAGCTCGACAATTTGGTTGTTGATTGCTTTTGGTGCTGCAAAATAGAAAGGCTTGCCCGTATACTGTGAAGCTGTTTGATTGATCTGATGGGCGATCTCTTTGATACGGCGACGCTCTTCTTCTATCCCGATATTATGGTCTTCACCTGAACCGCTTGCGCCGACGCCTTTGAAATTTCCTTGCTGATCCGATACTTTTTCACTGAGTTTTTGATGAATGTCCAGACTCTCACTGCCTTCTACCATTGTAACCGCTTCTCTGCCCAACGGATCTATTTTGGTTGTAAAAAGTTTAAAACGCTGTAAATCCGTAACAATAATAAGTTTTGATGACATAGTGACCCCTTTTTTGTTTAATTAATTTATCGTAACAAAAAAAAATGAGTTAAAAATGTATTCGTCATCAAGAGCACCGATTATTCATGTTCCTCTTTTGGGAGACTTTTCGCGTACTCCTGCAATGTTTTGGTAAACGTTTGGAGTCGTGCCATGATTCTCCCATTGACCGAATTTTTTGGGTATTTTCCTTTTTTATCCGGTTCGCCTGAATCGATGCCGGTGAGAATGGTGATCCCTTCTTGGATCGTACGGACGGCATAGATTTTGAATTTTGAATTTTTTGCGGCCTCTACGACTTCATGTTTGAGCATCAGATGTTTGACATTGGCTTGAGGAATGATGACGCCGTATTCGCCATGAGGGTCACGCTGCATGCAAATATCGTAAAATCCTTCTATCTTTTCGTTGACTCCGCCGATAGGCTGTATCTCTCCAAACTGGTTGACTGAACCCGTAACGGCTATGTTTTGGAAAATGGGAAGTTCGGCCAGTGACGAGAGGATGGCATACAGCTCCGTCGATGAAGCACTGTCTCCCTCGATCATCGCATAGGATTGTTCAAATACGAGCGAGGCTGTGAGGTTGAACGGGGATTCTTTGGCATAGGTGGAACCCAAATAGGCGCTGAGGATCATCACACCCTTGGCATGAATGGGACCGCTGAGTTCAACTTTGCGCTGTATATCGATAATCTCCCCTTTACCCAGTCTGGTACGGGCTGTAATGCGTGAGGGGAGTCCGAAACTGTGTCCGCCCATGGTTATATAGGTGAGTGCATTGATCTGTCCTACAGCGCTGCCGCTGATGTTGATCATAATGGTCTCATCGGAAATTTGCTCATACAATTTCTTCTGGATGCGGCTGATCCGTTCTTTTTTGGCTTGGAGAGCCGTTTCGATGTCGGATTTGTCAATTACCGATCGTTTAACATGACGTGCCCAGTAATCGGCTTCTTTGAGAAGATCGGACAAATTGCCCATGTGGGTTGAGATTTTAGAAGCATTTTGGGCTTCCCGTGACCCGTGCTCAATGACCAGCGCTACTGCGTGCGAATTTAAGGGCAAGAGGGCATATTTGTGAGCAATGGTTCCTATCATCTGCGCATAGAGTCGGCTGTTTTCATCGTTGCGAGGCATATCCTCTTCAAAATCGGCACTGACCTTGAACAGTTCCTTGAACTCCGGATCATAGTGGTGCAGGAGATAGTAGAAGATTCTTTCACCGATGAGGACGACTTTGACATCGACGGGGATGGGTTGGGGCTCCAGAGTGATTGTGCTGATAAGCGCGTATTGTTGGGCGATGGATTCGATACGCACCTCTTTGGAGCGTAAAACCCGTTTGAGTGCTTCCCACGAAAATGGCTGCATCAGGAGTTTTCGGACGTCGAGGATGAGATAACCACCATTGGCTTTATGCAGTGCACCGGGTTTGATCATCGTGAAATCGGTAACAAGTGTCCCCATCTGAGAGATATGTTCTATGCTGCCGATGAGATTATTGTGATTGGGATTATCTTCGTACACAATAGGGGCTGTATGATTCTTGTCATTGGAGATAAACACATTGACAAGATAGCGGCGAAACGAGGGGGTATAGTATTCGCGCATCATGGGAGGGATGTTCATCTCGTCGGGTTTAACCAGAAAGTCTTGGACGTTTTTAATGACATCATTTTGAAGATCGTCTAGGTAACTGAGAACTTTTGGAATCTCTTTGTACGTTGTTTTACGATCAAGATTTATAAACTCTCTTTGCAGTGTTTTCGCCAAATCGCTTACTTGCCTGAGGGCTTCTTTGACAATCCCCTCAAACTCGTTGAGTTTTGCCGTCAGTGCCTCTTTTTCTTTCCCTTTAATCGCTTTGAACTCTTCGCTTGTGACTATTTTTCCATCTATCATCGGAACAAAGGTGACCCGATTGGAAGCAGTACTGTTCATGGCAACGCCCAGACGTTCGGCCTCTTTTTGCAGATGTTGAAATATTTCGCTTTGCATACCTACGTATTTTTGGTTGAGGCTCTCACGTATATTTCGATATTCATTGCTCTCAAATACCGATGGGAGAATGGATTTAAACAATTCAATCAAATCTGCCATATCGTCTCTAAAGCGTATTGCATGGCCATAGGGTACGTTGATGGCGATAGGTTTTCGGTAATCTTTGAAATTATTGACGTAGCACCAATCCTCAGGGGGTGATTCCAAAGAAGCTTTTTTTTCCAAAAAGGCAGTTATAACAGAATGCTTTCCATTTCCTGAGGAGCCCATTGCGTAGAGATTGTATCCGTCTTGTCGGATGTTGGTACCAAAATCGACCGCAGCCAATGCACTGTCCTGTCCGATTATCTCTGCAAGCGGTTCAAGCTGATCCGTTGTTTTAAAATTCAATGCATCAACATCGCACGCAGTATAAAGAACTGAAAAATGTAACGGTTCCATCATGAAAATTTGTCCCTTTTTTTGAGTCTAAGAGAGTCATTGTAACACATTCGTACTTCTCAAAAGAAGGATTTTTTTAAATTTAAAAAATTAAATTTTATTCATTTTTTTATCATTTTTATGTACTAAAATTATTGCAATCAGCAATGTTGATAGGTTAATAAAATGACAAAGCTTTGCTGTAAAACTGAATCAAAAAGGATTTACCATGTTATTAACTAAATTCGATCCATTCAAAGAGTTGCGTGTGCTTGAAGAGCGTATGAATGAAGCCTTTTCATCCAATCTAAGCAAAGATGTTCTTTCCAATTTCACTCCGACAGTTAATACAAGAGAAGGTGAGTTCGCCTACCACATCGATGTCGATTTGCCCGGTGTTAAAAAAGAAGATATCAGTGTCAAAGTTGACAATAATATACTGACACTAAAGGGCGAGCGCAAATCAAAAAAAGAGGTCAAAAAAGAGGACTATTACAAAAAGGAGAGTAATTTCGGAAGCTTTACGCGCAGTTTTACCCTTCCCAATAATATCGATGCTGAAAATATTCATGCAGAGAGCAAAGAAGGAGTCCTTGAGATCACTTTGCCAAAAAAAGAGGTTAAGAAGGACACTGCGAAGCAGATCAAAGTTAAATAAAACTTTGTGTGTCAGGTTTGAAAGTTTGTCCTAAAAGTTTTCGAACTCTTTTTAATAAATCTTGCACTATGATAGATAATAAAAAGTGCCAGGTGTTATAAATGCTGCAAATTTCACACACAGTGTCTATCCCTGACTCTGAAATCGAGATGACTGCCATCCGCTCTCAGGGAGCAGGAGGGCAAAACGTCAACAAAGTAGCGACAGCGATCCATCTGCGCTACGACATCAATACCTCATCACTCCCCGACATTTACAAAGAGCGTCTGTTGGCCCTCACCGATCATCGAATCACCAAAGAGGGGATTATCAACATAAAATCCCAAGAGTCCCGAAGTCAGGAAGAGAACAAAGAGGCGGCACTGCAACGGCTCAAAGAACTGATCAAAAGCGTGATGGTGACACAGAAAAAACGAACAGAAACCAAGCCGACGAGAAACTCGCAGAAACGGCGTATGGACAGCAAAAAGAAGCACGGGAATATAAAGAAGATGCGAGGGAAAGTGGATAAAGGGGAGGGGTAATCCACCCCCCGTTATTTAATGAAACAGCGCACTCATATAGCCCACAACCCGGGAAGTGTCACCACTGGCATCGGCACTGGTTCGGTAATCGAGAATGGTACTTGACAACCCTTTTTTCTTGGCTGCATTTAACATCGCTTTTACCCCGATAATACCGCATGCTTCGCACCCTTGGTTTAACACCTGGGTATCTTCCTCCCGTATTGCATCCAAACAAATCGAATCGAGCTGTTGTGCTTGTTTGAGCGTATAGTAATGGCTCAAATCGGTACTGATAACGACGGCGGTATCTTTGAGTGTTAACGCATACGCAATAATGGGTTCAATTAACGATGGTTCGGCATAGGCATAGACCAGCTCCACCACTGCAGAATCAGGCAAATAGTGTTTGATAAAGGGCATCTGTACTTCGGTGCTGTGCTCATGATGCGCTTGAGGGTAATAGGGTATGGAGAAACGCTGACGCAACTCTCTTACTAAATCATGATCTATCTTGAGATCTCCCAGCGGTGTTTGGTAGGATTCATTATCCGAAATACTGATCCCCTCAAAGCCGATACGGTGAGAGGGACCGATGACGATAAGTGTTTTTGGATTTGAATTGGCAAGTATCAAAAATGCAATGTTTGCTGTAAATCCTGAATAAACCCAACCCGCATGAGGTACGATAACGGCGTCTCCGGTAAGTGAGCGAAAACGGTTTAGCACATCGGGATGCGATTCTAAAATGACATTAAAATGATCAATCATCTCGTTGATTTCATTGGCACTTGCAGGATAAAAGCTTCCTGCGACGCTCATAGCTCTGCGACTCATTTATGGCTCCTTTGGTATTAATTGTTGGGCAAAATAGTGTGTCATATGCTCCAGTGTATCTACTTTTGCATAATCGGCTTCTGGAACATCAACCCCAAGCACCTCGTTCAAGGCTGTTAGAATTTTCAAAAAATCGAATGAGTCAATCTCCAAAGAGCGCTGAATGTTTTTATCGGGGAGAATATCTACGTCTTGAATGTCCGGGGCAACCTCTAGTATTTGGCTAATGATTGCTCGTTGTATCTCCTCTATGGTCATAGTAGCTCCTGTGGATGTTGCAGATAGTCATTTAGCTTTTCAAGAAATTTTGCTCCTATTCGTCCGTCGGTGGCCCGATGGTCTCCTGCGAGTGTCGCCTGCATCACTTTTCGTACCGCTATCGCATCGCCTTGTGCCCAAGGAGCATTCACGATGCGTCCTAATCCTACGAGGGCAACTTGTGGCGGATAGATGACACCAAAGACACTCTCAACCCCCAAATCCCCTAGATTGGTGATGGTAATGGTTTGCAGGGTTATCTCGTTGTTGCGCAGTTTTCCGGCACGGGTACGGGTGATGAGATCATCAAGAGACCTCATGGTCTGATCCAAATTCATAGCATCGGCATCTAGAAGCGCCGGAGTGATAAGCCCCTCTTTACGCAGTGCGATAGCAATGCCGGGATGGATTGCGTCACTGATATGCGGCGCATCGTCTTTCCAAAAACCGTTGAGTTGGGGGACGTCTTTAAGCGAAAGGACAACGGCACGAATCAACAGCGCGGCGGGAAGAATACGCTCTTTGATACTGCGTTTTTTGTTTTCTTCCTCGAGCCAATCCAAGGCAGGTGTCATGTTGATGGAGGTGGAGAGATAATAGTGGGGAATCTCGGCATTGGAACGGCTCATGGCACGGGCAATGGCCTGACGCATACCGCTGATGGGTGTTGGAGCGGGTGTGTTAGCGGCGGCGGTTTCTACCTGAGCCAGACGCACTTCTCCTCCTGATGCGAGACTGGAGAGTTCAACACCCAATTCTTTGGCTTTTTTCCTTGCAGCGGGAGATGCTTTGATCCGTTCATTTTTAGTTTCAACAGCGGTATTGCTTTCCCCCTCACTGCGAATGAGTGCCAGCGGTGTACCTACGGCACACTCGGTCTCCTCTGCTACGAGTATCTTTTCGACAACCCCGTCTTCGAATACCTCGATTTCGATGACCCCTTTGCTTGATCTCCTTCTTTGACGTGCCACTCCATCAATACGGCCGATTCCATGTCAGCTCCCAGACTGGGCATTACAAATGTGCTCATAATTCCTCCATCAGTTTTTTAGCCATCACGACTATTTTATCGGCTTGCGGCAGTGCGGCATCTTCGAGATGTTTGGGATAGGGAAGGGGTATTTCGGCGGTGCATACCCGTGCCATCGGTGCATCCAGCTCATAAAACGCCTGTTCGTTGATACGTGCCATGATTTCTGCGGAGATACTGCCCGATTTCCACCCCTCATCGACGATAAGAACACGGTGGGTTTTACGGACACTTTGCATAATCGCCGCATCATCAAGAGGGCGCAATGAACGCAAATCGATCACTTCGGCATCAATCCCCTCAGATGCAAGGGTTTGGGCAGCTTCCAGCGATTTAAAGAGATTGATCCCATAGGTGAGGATGCTCACATCTTTTCCAGTACGGTGTACTTTTGCTTTTCCGATGCTTAAAGGTTCTTGCTGGGGATCCAGTGTCCCTTTTGCATTATAGAGCAGTGGGTTTTCAAAGATCAAAACGGGATCGGGATCTTCAAGCGCCAAACCAATCATGTCATAGGCATCTTGTACGGTCGCAGGGGTGAGGACTTTGAGTCCCGGTATGTGCGCATACCACCCCTCCAGTGAGTGGGAGTGCTGGGCGGCAAGCTGTTTGCCTCCCCCTGTACCCATACGAATCACCAGCGGCACGTTAAACTGTCCCCCAGACATGTGCAGCAGGGTTGCGGCGTTGTTCATGATCTGATCAAGCGCCAAGAGGCTGAAGTTGACGGTCATGATCTCGACGATAGGGCGCATGCCGCCCAGTGCCGCACCGATACCCGCACCGGTAAAGGCTGATTCGCTCAAAGGAGTATCAATGATCCGTTGGGATCCAAACAGTTCTAAAAGCCCCATGCTGACGGCGAAACTTCCACCGTAGTGCCCAACATCCTCCCCCATCAAAAAAACACGTTCGTCTTTTTCCATTGCTACACGGATCGCTTTTCGTACCGCCTCGCGGTAGGTTAAGGTTTCGCTCATTGTACGGCCTCCGTAGAGGTGACGTATTTTTCCAAATCTTCCAGCGGTTCCCATGTTCCGTTTTCGGCAAAAGTGACGGCTTCGTCGATAATGGCCGCTGTTTCTTTATCATATCTCTTAATATCAATATCGGGATACCGCTGTGTGAGAAGCAATAAGGGGTCTTTTTTCTTCCACTCTTCTACTTCTGCTTTGGAACGGTAAAGCTCGGCATCAAACATCGAGTGGGCCCGAAAACGGTAAGTGAGGCACTCCAGGAATACGGGGCCATTCCCTTTTTTGATCTGCTCAACCGCTTCTTTGGCTGCTTGTGCCACGGCAACAACATCCATTGCATCGATTTGTCGGGAGGTAATGCGGTAGGATGCCGCTTTTTTTGATAGGTTCGTTTCGGATTGGGTGAATTGCAAAGCTGTCCCCATCGCGTAGAGGTTGTTTTCGCAGACAAACAGTACAGGCAGTTTCCACAAAGCGGCAAGGTTTAATGATTCATGAAATTCCCCCTCTGCAACGGCACCGTCCCCGAAAATACAGACAGTAACACCATTATGCTTTCTCATTTTGTTCGCGAGTGCCATTCCTACGGCCAAGGGCAATCCCCCCGCAACAATCGCACTGCCACCATAAAAGCGTGTCTCTTTATCAAACAGATGCATGGAACCGCCGCGACCGCGTGAGCACCCTTGTGATTTCCCGTACATCTCGGCCATGATACGGTTGGGATGGATACCGCGTGCGAGGGCATGTCCGTGTTCACGATAGGTTGAAAATACGGCATCATTAGGGTTTAGTGCATTCATAAGACCTACGGCGATGGCTTCTTCACCGATGTACAGATGCAAAAACCCCCGAATTTTTTCTTTGCTGTACAATTCCACACATTTTTCTTCAAAACGTCGGATCAACAGCATCTCACGATAAAATCGGTTTGCTTGTTCTAGTTCTGTTTGCATGAGCATCCTTTTAGGCTTCAAGTGTCGAGGTATCGCCCTCTGGCAATCCCATTTCTCGTGCTTTGAGTAATCGGCGCATTATTTTTCCGCTGCGTGTTTTAGGGAGGTTGTCGATGAACTCAATCTCTTTGGGAGCAACAGCAACGCCTAGTTTTTTACGCCCGAAACCGATGAGTTCACGCCGAAGCTCTTCGCTGGGTTCAAAACCGATTTTAAGGGCAACAAATGCTTTGACCAATTGCCCGATCATCTCATCTGGTTTTCCGATCACTCCCGCTTCTGCGACTGCGGGATGTTCCATCAGAGTGCTTTCGACTTCAAAAGGTCCTACCATATGGCCCGATGTTTTGATAATATCATCGGATCGTCCGACAAACCAAAAATAGCCATCTTCATCCGCATAGGCCAAATCTCCTGAGAGATACCATCCGCCTTTGAAACATTTGCGGTACTTTTCATCATCATGCAAATAACCGCGAAACATGGAAGGCCAGCCAGGTTTTAGGGCGAGTTCTCCCTCTTTGCCAGAGTCTGTTATGTCGGATACGGTATCATCGTCATTGATACGGACAATAGAGGCTTTAATCCCCGGTAATGGTCTGCCCATAGAACCTGGACGTATGGTTTGTGAGGGATAATTTGCAATCATGATTCCCCCCGTTTCAGTCTGCCACCAGTTATCATGGATGGGAAGATGCAGTTTTTCAACTCCCCATACAACTGCTTCGGGATTGAGCGGTTCACCGACACTGTGTATGAGACGCAAGGATGAAAGATTGTATTCTTCTGTGGGGTGTGATTCGATGCGCATCAGACGACGTATGGCCGTAGGAGCGGTATACCAGATCGTAACTTTCTCATCTTGTAAAATCTGATACCACCTTTGTGCATCGAATTCGGCTTCATCAACGATGTTGGTTATGCCATGAATCCACGGCGTAATGATTCCGTACATCGTGCCGGTTACCCAGCCGGGATCAGCGGTACACCAATAGATGTCATCGGGGTGCATATCCAACACATAGTGACCGCTCATCCAAAGCGTGTAGAGTGCTTTATGGACGTGCACAACACCTTTTGGCATTCCCGTAGTACCGCTGGTAAAATGAAGCAGTGACATATCTTCGGGATCCGTGGGAAGGATTTTATAGGTATCCGATGCATCTTTCATAAGACGAGGGAGCGAAAGAATCTGAGGGCTTTCATCTTCTTGGGCATCGATGATTAAAATCGTATCTACGCAGGTAAGTTCACTCAAAATAGGACGTACTTTTTTATCAAACAAACTTTGTGTGGTTAGGAGCACTTTTGCATCGCCGCGCACTAAGCGCTGCGAGATGGGTTGTGGTCCGAATTGTGAAAAGAGAGGACACATGACACTGCGATTTTTCAAAATTCCGATGGCGGCAATATAGAGTTCAGGCAGACGGGTGGAGAGGGTAAAAACACGATCCCCTTTGCCAATGCCAAGATGCATAAGAATGTTGGCAAATTTGGCACTTTGGTGTTTCATCTCCAAAAATGTATAGGTTTTTCGCTCGCTGTTTTCACCCCGCCATATCAGAGCCGTTTTGTTTGCTAACGAACTGTTGGCATGACGATCGATTGCCTCATGCGCAATATTAAGCCCATCACAGCAACGCAGTTTTTGAAACTGCCGCCCGATCGTTTCCCAGCTAAACGTTTCGTAGGTCTTTTGATAGTCAATAAGATTAGGAGG
>PDVJ01000390.1_pt1 | contig 14739 bp, 19 predicted proteins | sample 1369811 | NCBI WGS metagenome assembly PDVJ01 (sample SAMN07795376, study PRJNA414565) | Alkali sediment metagenome, whole genome shotgun sequencing project. | reverse complement strand
ACAGGAAACTGAATTTGAGTGTAGTATTTGCAACGATTGCATTCTCGTGGAACGACCCTGACCTCCAGTACCCTCCGGACATCCGAAAACAGGCCGTCCGACTTCCGATCGCACACCACCTCTCCTGCAGGGTTCAGAACGGGTGCCGCTGGATACTGGTGGATGCAACGTGGGACCGCCCTCTCGGAAAGGCCGGCTTCCCGGTGAATGATCACTGGGACGGGTATTCTGAAACGCGATGTGCTGTAAAACCGCTGACGTCTCCGGCACGGACAACGTTCTGCCACACACTGAAAAATGAGCCGTCCCGGGAAAAAAGAGAAGCTGATCTTTGTCCAACCGAGGGCGAGAAGGATCACTGGGATGTGGTGGACCAGGCACGGTATTATCACGAAAAGGTGTCTGTGCGTACACCGGATGAGGCAGAGCGGATTACGCGGTTTAACCATGATTTTGATGCCTGGCTGGATGACGTTCGGAAACGGAAATACCATTTCTGTCCTGATGATTCAAAGTAGAGTTCCCCTTTAAGAATCTGATAGCAGATTCTTCCGCTCTCGAACCCGGAGGTTCGCGGCAAAGGTGCGGGAGAGTAGTGGATTGACTGCCTGTGCATCATCTGCGGAAGCAAGCACGGTTTGGTGGATCTGCTGGAGATAATCAAGCGCAAGGTCCATCCGCCGGTAAGCATCATCCCCGTTCCGGGGCTCGTCCCACGATGAAAGCAGAACCCGGATGCCCCGTATCGCTTTGAGTTTTTTTACCGATCGCACGGACAAAAGGGCATCATCATAGACCGGCAGGTCTCCTGCAACAGGGACTGCATCACCGGAGAAGAGAGCCCCTTCCCGGTGCAGGAAGAGCGAGATCGAACCCGCAGAATGGCCGGGGGTGTAAAAGACCTGCATCTCCCCGGCCCTGGTGTCATCGGGTTCAATCGAATCCCCCTCCACGAGTTCGTTATCGATATGCACTGATCCCCCTGCGAGCGTAGCGAATCCCGGCACCGGACGCTCGCGGTTCTGGAGCTCCACGTCCTCAATCCATGCACGCTCTGCGTGGTGTGCCGCGATGCTGCACCCGGTTGCCTGCTGGATCGCCCGTGCCGCCCCGATATGGTCAGGGTGAGAGTGGGTCAGGACGATTAGTGCAATCTCTGATGGGTCACGGTCGGTCGCCCGGATATAGTCAAAGATGGGGGCATCGCAACCAGCTACACCCGTGTCGATCAGGGTAATCATCTTGCCATAGATTATAAACGAGTACACAAAGCGGTCAATAGCCACACCGGGAGTGATTGGTATTTTGAATGAGTGCCTGAGTGCGTGGATAGAGGGGGTGATTTGCATGGTTTTATCCTGCTCGGGTATTTGTAAAAATTTTTTACGCTCTTGAATTTTATGAGAAAAGTCGATCTCAGATACCAGTCTTATACTGATATGGGCCCGTCGTGATTCGAACACGAGATCTTCGCCGTGTGAAGGCGACGTCATAGCCACGACCGGGAATTGAACCCGGGCTATAGGCTTGGAAGGCCTAAGTCATACCACTAGACCATCGATGCAATGATGCTTTACAATTTTAGCGAGCAGGGGTATTAATCATTCCCATTTTCCGGTTAAAAAAGAAGAATTGTAATTATTGAAGTTTATTGGTTAGGGGAGTTGTTTTGAGTATCGCACCGGCACCAGAGCTGCAATAATCGCAATTACCGGCCCGATAATAAGCCCTGCCCAGAATAGCAGTCCGAGGATCCCGATGATTCCCAGCAAGAACCGATCCTTTTTGGATAGCGGGAAAGGTGAACGGGCAATGCGCAGAATCCAGATACCGAGCATGATTGGTATGAAAGCAAGGATGAGGGTGACAATCACACCAGCAGAAAAGCCTGTTACCATAAGCACCCGAACCATCTGGACAAGCACAATAGATGCGCCACCCAAATAGCATAATCCGGCAATTATTGCAAGCCAGAATGACAGTGGTTTTTTTATCTGGTTGGTTTGTTCTCGTCGGGCTATAAGGATGAGACCAAGGATCATGATAGCAAGGAACGGTGCAAGGATTACGATAATGGACTGCCCTTCCCAAATGTGCGTATTTATGACATTAACGGGTACGAGTATCCATTCTGAAACACTGAACTCCTCAAGGTAACCAACAGCAATACTGTACTGTGTTTCATCAGACGGACTGATAACTGCAACATAATAGGTTCCCGGCTGGGTGATGTTTTTTGAATAGGATGCTACGTTAAAAATTGCAGCAGGAGTGAATGGTTCATACTCTGCAGTGACCGGTTTTTGACCTTTGATCACCTCCGCTCCATAACCTTTCGGGATGTCAACGCTTTGGGGAAGACCGTCAGTAGATACAGAATTTCCCGGGCTCATAATGACCATATCCGGGATCGGCGCATCGAATCCGGGAGTCATAAGAGAAAGTTTGAGCTGGTCACCGGAATTCAGGTTGAACTGGTAATACCCCGCATCCCCGGCATTATGAAGATGCCCGTATATTACATACGATTTTAGGGGCTTTTCAATGGAAAGTGCAGTATTTAAATTGTTGTTATTTTCAGCACTGATCGGTACATGGGCATCCACCGGCATGAACATGAAAAAGAAGAGGATGAAAAATACCAGAAGCAACCCTCTGGAAATCATAAAGAGTGTATCGCAACCTTAAAATATAAACCTGCAGCTGCTATCAGAGAAAAAACTGCTAAAGGTGCATGTATTTCGGATCACCCTGGGAAGGAACAATACAATAATGACTCAAATATACTGGACTTGAACAGGGGATCCTCTTTTAGAGAAATTTATCATGATTGGGAATAATCGGGGTATCCTTTTTCCAGATATGAATATCCCGGGCACGATCAAAGTAGAATTTGGCCTCCTCAGGCTTTCCCATCTCTTTATAACAAATGCCGATATGAGTCCATGCATTCGCGTTATTGGGCATCTGGTTAGCCACCATCTTGAATGTCTGGATTGCGGAATCGAGATATTTGTTACTCATATAGAGCACCCCTATCATTTCGAGGGTTTCACCAAGATTGAAGAGAAGTTCCGGGTTCTCCGGTGCAAGTTCAACCGCCCGCAACAATGATTTGAGGGCACTTTTATTGTCCCCCATTTCCCGGAAACAGAGGCCACGGTCATTCCAGACATACGGAAGTTTGTCGTCAATCTCCAGTGCCTTATTGAATGCAACAATCGCTTCAGGGTATTTCTTTTCCTGCGTATACAGGATAACTCCTTCCTTGTAAAAGGAAGAGGCTTTACCCGATGACGTGCCGAGAATCTTATCAACCAATCCTGCCGGTTTTGACGTTTGCCGGGATGCAGCCTCCGTTATATGGGCAACAGCATCCTGTGTCTCATCGTGAATCACGATATCCTTGAAGGTCGCAGTGACGTCGCGCACCGTTTCGACAGCCGCGATAAAATTTCCCTGGCCATCATACACAGGCATAGCTTTCATCCAGAGAGTCCACTCACTTCCATCCCGCTTTAATCCTTTGGTAACCGCGATAACCGGGCCTTTTGCAACCCTGCTGACTATCATATACTTGTGTCGCTTTATCTCATCATCCGGTTCGAATATGAGATTTGCCAGCATTTTTCTTCGGGTTCCAAAAAAAGGTTCAGCATAGAAGTAATCGTTTTTTTCAATCACGGCACTTGCCGGGGTATCTGTGAGCTGTTCTAGGGAAGTGTTCCATGCAACAACTTTGCCTTCACGATCTATTGCGAAGCTGGGATCGGATGAAAAATTGATCATATCTGAGATGACCCGTTTCGTTGTGCCCAGGTTTTTTCCGATATACGTCCTTTCTACAGCGGTTTTGACCAAAGTAATCAGTTCACGGAACTGCGTCTGCGGGTCTTCGCCTTTTTTTATGTAAAAGTTTGCGCCATTATTCATGGCTTCGATTGCTGTACGTTCATTCCCGGCTCCTGTAAAGATGATCACCGGTGTTGTATTGCCTTCTGAGCGGAGAATTTTTAAAAATTCAATTCCATCGATCTCCGGCATGGAATAATCGACAATGATGGCATCAAAGGTTTTTTCAGGAAGGATCCTCAGTGCCTCTGTTGCGGATTCTGCTGTATGGACGCTCATTTCACGGGACCGTTCAGAGAACAGTTTGAGCACTTCGAGCAGCGCAGGTTCATCATCGATCAGCAGGACAGAGAGCAAGCTCAGAACACCCTTTATTATTAGTTCAATGAGTCCCGGCAGATATAAATATAGGGCTTTTATGACGGCTCATCATATCCTTGCATGATAAGAGAAGGGCAACCGGTATGATAACCTGATGGGAAAACATCTGCAAATCGATGCATGGATATATTATCGAATGAGGTGCGTGGCAATCGTTTAAAGAATTCTGGTAATTATGAGATTCAGGATGACTATACTGAAGGAAAAAAAGGGCAAAAGCCAGATAATTAGTACCCACGCATTTCAGCTTCGATTTTCTCAAGGTTCGCGATCCGCTTTTCGAGCGGTGGATGAGTGGAAAGGAGTTCCATGAAAGACCTTCCTGAAATCGCCGGGATGATGAAGAATGCATTCGCTGCTTCTACCTTAGCTTTGGCTTCTGGCGGCACTGTATCCATTCGTCCGCTGATCTTGCTCAATGCGGACATGAGCGCTTTGGGGTTCTTTGTGATCAGGGCACTCCCGCGATCTGCTGCAAATTCACGATACCTCGAGAGTGCGAGGATGAGTAATGTACTGACTGCATATACGACAATTGAGACAATCCAGATGATGATCGTGCCCCCACCTTCCCGGTTGCGCCCCCCTAAAACCGCGGAAAAGAAAAAACTCTGCATGATCATCGAAGCTATCATCGCAATAAAACTGGCCATCGTCATGGTCAGGATGTCCCGGTTTTTCACGTGGGAAAGCTCATGGGCGAGTACTGCTTCGAGCTCATCCTTACTTAAAAGACGCATAATCGAGTCTGTACATGCGACAACGGCATGCTTGGGACTCCTCCCGGTTGCAAATGCATTAGGTACCGGGCTCTGCATGATTGCAATCCTGGGGAGGGGGAGGTCTGCTTCCCTGCAGAGCTTTTCAACGGTCTGATGCAGTTCAGGATATTCATCTTTTTCCAGGATCCGTGCCCCTGTTGACCAGAGTACCAGCTTGTCTGAGAAAAAGTACTGGACTAATCCCATTCCTACAGCTAATAACACTATCAACCAGAGACCTGCTCCGAACGCCAAGAGTATGGTCATGAACACAAGGTAGAGGATGAATAACAAGAACATTGTCAGCCAGACTCTACCGGTAAGGCCCCAGTCACGTTTCCATTCCATAAGTGGTACATGTTCGTTATGGGCGCTCTTAAAACATTCGACAATTGCAATAAACGGCGCGAATTTTGAGTCTATTCATGGATTCATGAGATACTTACTTGCAGAAGGGGTCGGGTATAGGTATTTACCGCAGGATCAATACAGAAACTATTTTCTTGCTGACATCTGACTGGTACGCATGGCTGAAGTCGATCCCGAAGCGCTGGCTGATGTGGCATACGGCATCTTCGAGCACTCCCTGAACCGGGGGCTCCGGACGCAGGACAAATACCTGTATGCACTGGTCGAAGGCGGTATTGACTTCAAAATGGATTTTTCCGTTATTTTTGAGATGTTTGCTCGTGAATATCCGCAGCTTGCAGAGGCAATACTGAAACGATTTTCTGATATTGACATAATCTATGGGATGCTCTGCAACGGGGAAGGTGTGATTCCGACAAAGACCACGCAGACGTACTGGATTGTACAGGACGCTCCGGGCAGCGCTCCTGAGGCGATCGAGGATGAAAATGCGGGTAAATGGCTGATTTTCCAGGAGCCGGACCTGGCGGATGAAGCATGGAAAAAGGTCAGGAACGCAACCGTGGCACTCGAGCTCGGCATATCCGCAAAAGTGAGCACGTCAAAGCCGAATCCGGAATCACGCGACAACCGAAAAGTCATCTATGTATATACAAAAAACTGGGCGGATGAGACTGATGTGATGCGGGTGCGTGAAGCACTCCGTACATTGGGCTTTATTGAACGGATAGGGTACAAACGGAACATCGAAACGTTCGCCGGTGAATATGCAAAGAAAGGCAAGAGGGTGACTTACTACTCGGCATGATTTCTTACAGGTAATATTTAAAAAAACAAAAAAAAATATTGAAGAATAACAATTACGCCTTTCTTTCCTTGTTCTTGGGGCGCAGGTTCTGGTAACCGCACTTGCGGCAGCTGGTTGCGCGGATCGCATTGCGGGCGTTGCAATGCATACATATTTTCACGTTGAGTAACCGGGCTTCGGCTTCGGGGAATTTTGCCATAGAAATACACTCCTGTCTGCCCTTATAACAAAGCTGTAACAGTTATTAACTATTTGTGTCACTTTTGTGGTCTGTATTCCTGCATGAACCAGTCCCTGAATGCAGTAAGCGCCAGCGCACGATGAGAAATTCTGCTTTTCTCGGCAAGCGGAAGTTCTGCAAGTGTTCTCCCCCCCACCTCAAATATCGGGTCATACCCAAACCCCCCGCTTCCACGCGGGACGGTAATGATCCTGCCGTGGATGGTTCCAGAAAAGTGATGGACGCCATGTTCATCTGCGAAGGCAATCACTGTCGTGAAGTGTGCGTTGCGATTTTTCACGTCCTGCATAATTTTGAGAATACCCTCGTTACCAATCGAGTGCAGCACGTACGCGGCATATGGGCCGGGAAATCCATTCAGGGCATCGATGGAAAAACTGGTGTCATCCACGATGAGTGGTGTGAGGAGGTGATCGAATGCATATTGCGCCTTCTGCCGGGAGATCTCAGCTACATCATCAGAGCGGAGTTCGGGAATTTCGAGCGGCACATGGCATACATCAAGTAAACCGCCGAAAAATTCCGCAACCTCCCTTATCTTATCGGGGTTGCTCGTAACCATAGTTAGTATTATAAATATCTCCCCCTCAGTTCGATCTCATGCTCACGGGTTATTACTTCTGCAGCCTCTGCAAACGTTTCTGCATATCCTGCTGTAAACGCGTTTTTTAGTAAATCAGCACAATCTGGTGCTGTACTCTCCAGCGTCTGGAAAAGGACATGAACATCTACACCCCGCTGCTCGATCTCGGAATTTACCTGTGCAAGCCCGAAATCGATCAGTACGCAGGTACCGTCGTTCTCACGCAGGATCATGTTGCTTGTCGTGAGATCACCGTGTATAATACCTGATGTGTGCAGCTTACCGATCATTCGACCTGCTTTGTGTACTGCTGCTTCAGTGAGATTCTGTGTCAGTAATGTCCCTTTCACCTGCTCCATCACAATTGTATCAGCAGTGATGTCGCTCATGATTGGTGTTGGAACACCCCCTTTGCGTGCGGCAGCGATTAACCGGGCTTCCGCCCGGGTTCGTTCTGTAATGAGTCGTTTGTCGAGTGCTGGCACACGGTACAGTTTCGATACCCTGCGCTTCTCAGCATTACCGTTCAGGAACGTGACAATAGCTTCCGCACCCCTTTTTCGGGTCAGATGATCAGGGAAAACAGGGGGTCCCCCACGAACAATATCGTGTTTCCAGGTCACTTCGACATCATCTGAGCGAAATGAGGGATTGATCTGTGAAGATTCGATGGGAAGAGACGACCCGCTCTCAAGCATCAGTTTTCCCGTGTAGGCAATCATCGCGCCATTATCTCCGAGGTATTTCTGTTCCGGGACGTAGAATTGCGCTCCACGATCCTCACACATCATACGGAGCATTTCCTGCAATCGCCGGTTTGCGCCAACACCCCCTACCAGAAGCACCTCATTTTTTCCGGCAAGCGACATCGCCCGCTCGGTCACTTCAACGCACATGGCAAATGCAGTCTCCTGCAGACTGTAGCAAACATCGGGTAACGTTGCCTTAGAGTCTTTCGCGGCTGAAACAAGGCCTGAAAAAGCGAGATCCATTCCCTTGACCGTATACGGCAGATCGATGTACTGGCCGAGTTTTGCCTGAGCCTCGATGATTGGACCTCCTGGATGAGGAAGATCCTTGGACCGGGCAAACTTGTCGAGGGCATTGCCGATACCGATATCGAGGGTCTCACCAAAGATCCGGTACCGACCGTTCAGGTACCCGATCACCTGGGTGTTCGCTCCACTTGCATAGAGAATGATCGGGTCAAGGCAACCGGTGGCAAAACGCCCTATCTCTATATGAGCGATGCAATGGTTAACACCAACAAGGGGGACGTCGAGAGCCAGCGCAAGCGAGCGGGCAGCTGTTGCAACTGTCCGCAGGCAGGGTCCAAGCCCCGGACCCTGTGAGAATGCTATGCCCGTTATCTTATCAGGTTCCTTGAGAACCAAAGATATGAGGTCCTTCATTACTGATGCATGGTGCTGCGCCGCTTCACGCGGGTGGATCCCGCCCAGAGTTCCCTCAATTCCAAGTATCTGCCCAAAAACAGGCATTGGATCTTATTTTCTGAATTCAGTATATCCGCACTTGCCGCATGTGGTCCGGTCCTTGTGGTCCGCCATCATGATGCCAGGTCCGCAGCGTGGGCAGTATTTCTTGGTTGTGGTGACCTTAGTGCCATCAACCTTGTAGTACGCACCCCTTTTTTGCCCCTTAGCTGCAGCTGCCTTCTTTGCTGCGGCCATTGTTACGCAGCCCCTTCTTCCTTGGGCTTGGGCATTCCGCGCGCTGCAAGGTGTGGGCGCTCGGTCTTGTTCCTGCCCTCTTCACTGTCATAAATACGTGCTGAACCGGTTATTTCTGTTTTACCGAAGCTGCCGTTTAACGTGTCAAGGGTTATCTGGGGCTCTTTTACATTGAGCAGGGCGCAAAGTTTGCCGATAATCTGCATACGGGAGGGGGNAACTGAACCTCTCTTCTGGATAAAAGCTCATTTCTTTTATCGCCGGTGATCTCAAAGTCCATCGATATCCTGTAATTATTGGAAACCGGGTTATTTATAATNTGAGCCTCACATGGAACCCTAACAGTAATCACAAAAATCAAAAACAGAGTGCAGGTTATTTCATGGAGACAAAGGGAAATTCATGCATCCGAGTGGATAAAATGTGTCAGAAAATGGCGGGCAGTTTCTTTTGCCTCAATATTTACTCTGCGGAGTACTACTCCCCGATGTGGCTGTCCATACAACACGATTGCGCCGTATGGAGCAGCGATCACGAGCGGGATCACCGCAAGATCCTCTTCACCATCAACGATGACCGTCGCCGGTGGATGCATAATTGCGTGATCGAGTGCGCGGATCAGGTCATCGGTTAATGTGCCAGCGGGATTTTTCACTCTTATACACTCCCCCTGAAATACAGGCAACCGTTTGCATGGTAAGCGCATGGTATACCCGTCAACGACGGCAATTGCAGGGGTAATCCCTCTCTTCTGGAGGTTATGAGTAACTACATCACCGACTGCATATAGGGTACTGTCTGCAATTATCGGGATAATCTCATCAATGTTCCGGTGCAGCTCCCCGAAAGGTTCCTGGAAAAGCTTCCGGTACTCTTCAGGAAGTGTGAGCATCAGCGAACCTTCAGCGCGTAGCGACCCGGAAGTTTGATGTTCATCCGTTTCGCAACATCGGAATTTTCCGGATCAATGATGACAAGGTAGCCGGACCAGTCTTCACTCAAATTTGTCGTACCGCAGATTACGCAGTTCTCGCCATCTGCGACACGATGACAGTCTCGGCAGACTTTTCCCTGCTTTTTCTTATTCGCCGGAGGCATGCTCCTTCCTCTTACCCTTGCCTTTCTCCTTTACAGCCTCTTTTGGTGCTGGAGAGGATTTCTGGTCTTTCTCCTTATTCATCTCTTCTTCAAGCCAGAGTGCCGTGCCAAGTCCTGCCTGTCGCATCGTGAGTCCGATCTTGCTGTCACGCGGCTCTCGCTCATTGAGGGAGAGAGTCACTACGCGGACACGGACTACATCACCTACTCCGATGAACCTTTTTGACTCCTGGCAGATGAGCCGGGCGTTTTTCTCATCGTAATTGATGTACTCATCCGAGATCTGGCTTACGTGCAGCATCGCATCGATAGGACCGAGGCTTACAAAAGCCCCGAAACTTGTCGTCTCGACAACAAGTCCCTCAATGACTTCCTGCAGTGCGAGGCGGAGCACGAGTGCTTCAAACTTCACATCATAATAGACCCCCCCGTCACCAGGCACCAGTTCGCCCTCACCGACATCCTGGACTTTCGTCACACAGATGAAGATCCCAATCTCTTTATCAATACTGCCTTCGAGCTGCTCCTGCAGGACCTCAAGAATCACTTTTTCAAGTTTCTCGCCCAGTCGCTGGGGGGGTACCCGCACCTTGTCCTCAAGCATCAACTTATGATACATATTTTACCTCCGCAATATCTCCAGTTTTTTCTGATTTCTCATTGATATCACGCTGATTCCGCGTGTTAACAGTGCATTCCTGATACGCCGGTCGTTGGTAACCACCATGCATGCATTCCGAGCTGCATATTCAATCATCTGCGCATCGACAGATCCAGATTGTAATTCCCTGCTTTCCACGATAGTACATTTCTCACCAAGAACAAGACCGTGCCGGGCAGCGGCACCGTCACGCCCTTTTGCCCGGGAGAGCCCGGTAAGCTCCCCGATTACACCTGATAACACGACCGGTTCAAATGCTCCGAGAAGCATACGAAGCTCATCGAAGAGATCGATCTGGAACTGCACTGGCATCATGAGTGCATTGGCATCCAGAAGGATCTTCACTCGCTCAGGACTATCTTCACTCGCTCAGGACTCCCATCCCGATTAACCGCCAGCGTGCTCCCACCTGCCGGCTGATAGCTATCCTTGAACCCAGTTCTGCACATACTGGTCGCTTCAGCTGAATTTCAATGGTATCTTTTTTCGTATTACTGACTACACCCACCGTAACCGCAGTTCCGACTGAAAGCATCAGTGGTTCGCTGTGTTTTAGCGGTTCAATAATCAGTTCGCTTGTAGCCCCCACAACCCGCTCCATGAGCGTGACCCGGCACCGGATTTTGTCCCATACCGGCGGGAGTTTGCCTTCGTGGCCTAGTACCTGACCCGCAAGTGCGTCACTTTTCGTCAGAGCCGGGTCGAGTTTGGTTCCAACTCCAAGCAGTCCTCCTGGGGTAGCCTCAGCGACCTTATTGGAACCAGCATTGATTGATATGACTTTTGTGGTGATAGGAATCCATTTTATCCTGTTTTCGATCTGGGTCTGCCTGCCTGGCCGGATTTCGATATCGTCACCTTCGCGGAGGATGCCCCGGATAAGAGACCCTCCGACGACGCCACCCTTCACATCTTTCCAGTTGCAGCCAGGTTTGTTTACATCAAACGAGCGGGCTATAAGCATAACAGGTTCGGCATTTGGATCCCGCACTGGTTCAGGAATTGCCTGATCAAGCGCCTGCACAAGAGCGCCGATATTGATACCTTTCTGGGAAGAAACCGGAATGATTGGTGATTTTTCTGCGATTGTTCCTTTAATGAATTTTTTTATCTCGTGGTAATTGTCGATCGCTTCTTTCTGGCTGACCACATCGATTTTACTCTGGACAATCACGATATTTTTTATCCCTACAAGCTCCAGCGCCATCAGGTGCTCTTTTGTCTGCGGCTGTGGGCACTTCTCGCTTGCAGCAATTACCAGCATTGCCCCGTCCATGAGTGCCGAACCAGACAGCATCGTTGCCATGAGCGTTTCGTGTCCTGGTGCATCGACAAAGGAAATTGAACGGAACGGGGTTCCCTTTCCGCCGCAGACCGGACAATCGGGACTGGTCGAAAAGGCGTCTTTACCTTCGCACTTTTCGCACCGGTAAAATGTTGCGTCAGCATATCCAAGACGGATCGAGATGCCACGCTTCACCTCTTCACTGTGCCTGTCTGTCCATGTTCCGGTGAGTGCGTTAACGAGTGTGGTCTTGCCATGGTCGACATGACCTACAACCCCTATATTCACACTGGGAACTTTTACATCATGCAAATGAAATCGAACCTCCTTACTCTATATGAAATTTAGAACACCAACACTCTTATCTTTGAATTAATCCAATTCTTGATTTATGCACCCGGATATTCAACGAGACATCGATCAGAAAGTCCATGCTGGTTTGATAACACTTATGGACGCGAAAATATTAAATAAGTATCTCGCTGAACGGCAGACATCAAAGTTTAGCGACTTTCTGTAGAAATCGCAGTATGACATAAAAAATAATAATTATTTTATTTTTTAGATCCGCAACTGGATTAATCGGGACTCATGCAAAAGAGTAAAAATTTTCATTAAAAAGGATTATGGAGTAAAGGTTGTTAATTGCCATTTTGCAGAATATGTTTTACCATCCGGCATATGAACGGTAACGTACGTCCATCCATATTTTTTTCACTAGATAAGAACCTCGATATGTTTTTTCTATAATACCTATTTGCATTTTATTTTTGTTTGAGAGAATTACTGAATGGTTTGATGTAAAAAAAATATAGGATTGAACCAGTAAAACCGACCGCGATTGGGCTGAAGGATTAACCTCCCCCCTCACAGCTCTGGTCGGTAGCTTTCCAAGCGTCCTGCAGGTCGCGTCCCGAAGCAAACTCCTTTTCTCTCTCGATTACACTCTTTGCATCATCAATGATTGCCTTTTTTGTTTTCTCCGGGCCGGTTGCCGGAATAAGGTTATCACTACGGTACAGGAGATTCGTGCTGTCCAGTTCGGCAAACACTTCTCCCCGCACCTGCTCGATACGCAGAATGATGCCGGTTGTTCCGGTCCGCGGGTACCGCACCCGCATGCCAAGGGTAAGATCTTCTGCTAACATAATGGAAAATGATGGATATTCTTATATAAATGTGTTTTTAAGGTGAACCAGAAATTACATCCTCATCTTCTTGAGTACCGTTACCATATCGCGGGTAGTGCGGCGTGGCTCACCATCACATGATGGAACAGGTGATCCATGGAGGGAAGAAAAAATCCGGTTGATAGCTTCCCCATGTGAAGGCCCATACCCCCCCTCAAGGACAAGTGCCAATGGGTGATCGGTCGCATCCCGCAACAAACCGGTAAGGGTACCAAAATCTACAGGAAACAACAGCATGCCGCTTTTGGGGTCATCAAAAAGGGGATCCTGCCCTGCGGATACAATTATAGCCTCTGGTTTGAACTGCTGGAGAGCCGGAATAAACACCTCTTCAAAGACGAGCCGGTAATCGTCTATGGTTGATCCAGCTCTCAGGGGTGCGTTTATGGTGAATCCTTTGCCCATTCCTGTACCAATTTCATCCACCCAGCCGGTGTGGGGAAAGATGTTTCCCTGATGGATTGAACAGAAGAGCACACGGTCATCTGCTGAGAAAATTTTCTGCGTACCATTCCCGTGGTGGAGATCCCAGTCTATGATCGCGACTTTGTCCAGTCGATCCAGTGCAACAGTTGCAGCAATTGCCACATTGTTAAAAATGCAAAAACCCATTGCCCGGTCAGATTCAGCGTGGTGCCCGGGGGGGCGGACAAGAGCGAAACAGGATTCACCATCGATAGCACGATTCACGGCCTCAATAGCAGCTCCAGCTGCATGGGAAGCCACATCGAACGTCTCACCATTAATATATGTGATATGATCAAGGAAGTGCTGGCCCCCATGCGAAGAAAATTCACGGATCATCCGGATGTGGGATGATGTATGGACACTGAGCAGATCCCTCTCTGTGGCACAACTCGGCGCGACAACCGGTACTCCTTTGGGTACTCCGTCAAGAGCTGCAAGCAGTCGGGCGCTGCTCTCATCATGGTTCTCCAGATTATGATGAGAGAAAACATCCCCGTAAATTGCAGAACATCGGACCATAATTGCGTCAATCGTATATTATTTTCCTTCCTTCAAAAGGTTTAGTTTCAAGACCTGTTATAAAAAAGGAAGGGTAAAATAATTATTGGATCACTGCTCCCTGCATTACGGCGGATTCGGGTACATCATATTCCCTACCTGAAGTGATTACCCGGTATTTGCCGGTTGTCTTTACCTCATAGGGGTTACCGGTTGTTGAATAGGGTACGATAAATTCACCGTTGACACTCATCTGACGGTATTGACGTATTTGAGATCGTTGGTCTTTGAATTGAACACATTGCTGGGAGATTCGTGCACAAGCCGGTAATGCCTGAGCGCCGGTACGGTTTCAATTGGCAGTATAATTGCGGGGCTCAATGCAGCGGCATGGTAACCCTCAGGCGCTTTGAGGTTATATTCAGCTGCACGACTGACAGCATCGGTAGCATTCATTGCTTCAGCGCCGGTGATTACCGGAAGCGAGACCTGCGAAATGGTTGGGTCGGCGTACTCGATATAATAGGCACTCGTAGGTGTAGTCAGGGATCCGTCAAAGTTATGGAGCCGCGAGATCATGGTAAGGTAATACTGCTGGGTATTGAGAAGCACTGACTCGTAACTGTTGGGATTGTTCTGTGCAGGAGTGAGCAGGGTCATCTGATAGGGACTGGCGGCAACCGATGCATTGTACCAGGTTGCCATCGCCCAGAATTTGCCGGTATCCATTTCGATGTCTGTGATAATATACCGGGTTTTAGCGCGATCGAGGACTTGATTTCCCTCATCTTCTGATATGGACATGAAGTAATTTGCTGATCCAGTTGGGCCAACAACTCCAGACTGGAAGGGG
>PDVJ01000389.1_pt1 | contig 14742 bp, 13 predicted proteins | sample 1369811 | NCBI WGS metagenome assembly PDVJ01 (sample SAMN07795376, study PRJNA414565) | Alkali sediment metagenome, whole genome shotgun sequencing project. | reverse complement strand
TCAGTTGGTCATCTATGTTGGGCATAGCAACTATAAAATAGATGAAATCCAAGGCACAGGGATAACCTTCCAGTATTTAGAAAGATTAAACATGTATGAAGGTGAGGTTAAAGATATCAGTGCATATGTTTCCGGTAACGGGGCAGTAACCGTAGACGTGTCGGCAGATGAAAAAAACATTAGTGCGCTAAAATTGTATGATGGTGATACTGAAACACATTCTCCGATTTCTTTTACTTCCACAAATACTTCAGAACGGACTATAGTCGTAACCGTCGAAGCTCTTGGTGAGGGAAAAACAGGTATCCTTACCTATACAGTAAGCAGTGATGGAGTAATTAAAACCTATACAACTCAAATAACCATTGGACCGCCAGCATCTCCTGACAAAGGAATATCTACGAACCCTGGTTCAATCATGCAGATCATTGTTATCATCGTCGTTCTGCTTGTTGTTATCTATATGGTTTTATCATACGTTAAAAATAGAATGAGGTAGCAGAGAAAAAATGAGAAAAATCATTTTACCCTTTCTACTAATGTTCACAACATTCGTCCTCTGTTCAATAATTGTTCCGCTGAACGCAAGCGCAGGACAAGCAGGTGTAGGAGTAATAAACGTCCCACCAAAATACGGGTATATCCGTGTTGAGGAGCAGGATAATTTTATCCGGGTGTATCTCAATATTTCAGATTATAACTCCTGGGCCGATATCAATAATGTGAGTGTGACTCTCGACAGTTACGGTACGAAGCTGTCTACGTTTCTTTTCCAACAATATAAGAGTTTGGAATCCTATGTTGAAATAAATGAATTCAGCGAAACACCTGAGAATAATCATTTATTGGTTATAGAAAAGTGTTTTTTCGAAAAATCAAACAAGAAAGAAACCATCGATGAACGCTGCGACATTGCGATACGATTCGTCTTTCAAAAAACATTTTTTACCGGCTTGAGCATTGTGATAAATGACAGAGCGGGATCCGCCCCCGCAGAAGCATACATCTATTATAACAGTGAAGAATCAATGAGAAGCGGCAACACTATTGTGATTCCTTGGATAGGATTACGAATTACAATCGATATCCCCCCGTATCTTATCGATTTCATCGCAATAGTACTCGGGTCGATTGGTGTCGTGTATCACCTTAAAAAAACCGGGATACTAGAAAAAAGACGAGGGAGATATGAAAAAGTATAGTCGCAGTTCTTGGCTTTTTCCCAATTGCCTCTTCATATTTTTTTCAATTTATCTCTTGGTGAAGTTCGTGTTTATTTTCTTTTTCAGAGCCGCCTTTGAACCAAAGTTCATCTTTGAACTCACACCTTTTTATCTTTTATCAGGATTAAGTAACATGCAGCTGGGATTACTTTCCTTGATGGTTATCCTCGCCGATATGTATCTGCATTTACGGTCCGGTAAACGAAATTTACTTTTCTCTTTCCTCCCGACCTCTGTGATGTTATCGAGCTTGGGGTTCACTATTATGTTTAGCCCAATGGATATAGCGTATGTCTATCATTATAGTCTTTTTGGGTGTCTGCTCATTGTTGTTCTCATCGATTATCAGTATGTGTTAAAAGGTGTGGAAATCCCGACGATGCTCCGTAAAAAAGAACCGGTAGCGATGAAAAGTATGGAGAAGGAACCTGCTGCTGTCCGAGTCAAATCTCTCTTTGCAAAAAATGCGAAATACAATCAACATTCTCAAGTACCTCTCGCACCTGCAATTACCTTTGAATTAAAAGAAGTGACAGATACCATTCTTCAGAAAATGCAGACCCTGTTAGAGGACCTTGAAAGAAAATCAATACGAATTGAAAAATTGGAAAACGATATCGAGGAGCGAAGAAGAAATCTTGAAAATAAAGAGAAAATGTTTACTAATCGCGTTATCCCTTCTTTTGAATCAAAAGAAAAAATTCAAGTTGATGAAAAAAACCTCGTAAGAAATATTCCAGCGGATGACAAAATTTTTATGAAAGAAAAAATGGAGGATTTTCTCATTATCGATGATTCGAATGAATACGTTGCGGTCGTACAGCGAGGAATTTTCAAACAAATCAGCAATTCCTTTGCTGATTTTCTCGGTTATGAAAGTACTGAGCTCTTACAGAAGAGTTTTTTTGTTTTTATCGCTCCTCACGGTTTTGAGGATGCCAGAAAATACTATCTCAATAGATTAAAAGGTGTTACTTCTAACTCGTTCAGAACCGTATTACTTACCAAAGCACATACTGAGTTGTTAGTGGAAATTACTGTAGCACCAACCATTTACAACGGAGATTCAGCTGAATTTCTTAGCGTTAAGGAAGTTAAAAACAAGTAATACGATCACTATAAACGAAAAATCACTCGATATATACCCTAATCTATACAATATATTTCGATTATATAAAAAAAATGAGTCGAATACAACATATGATATACATCGTTATTTTATAGTAACTAATAAATAAAGAAATTCGAAGTGATAGTACATATTCTGTCATAAAAAGGGAGAATAATTTCTATTCTACTCTTCAATATGATGACCCAAATATTTAATTACTACTGAACTATAATATAAAACAATATAATAGGGGGTCTTAACCAATATGAAAAAAATAGCAATTCTGTTTATTGTAGGAATTCTTGTTGGCTCCACACTAGGAGTCGCAGGAATAAAAACCAACCAACAGGCAACCATATCTCTATCTCAACAACTCTCCACACCACAGATGCAAATCCAATCAGCAAACAACGATTATATCATGCTTGAACTCGCAGGGTCTTCAACGTATCTCTCCACCGCAGGTCATCCACGACTTCCAGAAATCGTTCAGGTCATCGAACTACCATTTGGATCAACCGATATCCGTGTTTCTCTTACCCCACAAGACATCACCACTCAACATATCGACCAGGAAATCAAACCAGCAGCTGCACTCCTTCCCCTCACCCCAGAATATCAAAGTATCACTACCGGTACCACAATGAAAGATAAATCCATTTATGCAATGACAACACCCTATCCAACAACCTGGTACACTACAACAACAGGTGTTGGATTAAATAAAAACAACCAACATGTTACCTTCCTTTCTATTCATTATTATCCGATTCGATATACACCAGCAACAGCAACCTTACAAATAGCACACAACGCAGACATCAGTATTACCTATTTACCTTTAGCACATTCCCCATTTCCAGCAACCAGCACATATGATTTGCTCATCATCGCACCAAAAAAATTTGAAGGCGCACTTCAACCACTTATCGATCATAAAAATAATCATGGTGTTCGTACATTTTTGAAAACCACCGAGGATATTTATACCGAGTATACTGGTGTTGATAAACCAGAACAAATCAAATACTTCATCAAAGCTGCCATAGAAACCCAGGGGATAACCTATGTCATGCTTGTCGGTGGTCTGAAAAACGTGGTTATGGCAAAACCAAGAGACGATGCGAACCAAGGCAGCAAAGGCTGGTATGTTCCTGTTCGATACACCAATCTGTTCGATGACCCTAAGTTCCCATTAGCAGCTGAAGTAACAACTTTTGACCCTGGCGTCATCAGTGACTTATATTATTCGGACATCTATGCAAATGGCGGAGCATTCTCTAGCTGGGACCCTAATGGCGACGGAGTATTTGCTGCATGGAGAAAACCAGGTGTTCAAAATGACACCGCACTCGATTTATGCCCTGATGTAGCCGTCGGACGACTTGCATGTACAAGCGTTTCTGAGGTAAAAACTTTGGTCAACAAGATCATCACCTATGAAACCACCACTTATGGGGCTGAATGGTTCAAGAAAATGACGGTGATCAGCGGTGACGGATTCCTAGACCAAGAGGATTTAAACATACAATGGGACACCACTGGCCTCCCAACAGGAACATACACGATTTATGCGCAGAGCAACAACCCTTCTGCAGAATACGGACCCATTGAAACCACCAATGTCACTGTTGACAAAACCAAAGAGACCAACTTAACCTTCAACCATAATGATCATTTACGTATCAATCACTACCCCGGGTTACCTATCGCCGAAATTGTGACTGTCTCAGAAGGAAATATTCTTGGTAACACCGATTTTACCTATGTCCCCGCTGAGGGAGAAGCCTATTGTAACGAATTCTACTTCTGGGCAAACATGAGTTATATCAATGAGGTTCTTACCATCCGGGGAAAATCCTATGACCCTAAACCCTACGGGAATCTCAGCAGCATTCATGTCTGGATAACCAATAGTGCTGATGATATCATATTTGAGGACTGGCGCAATAACACTGAGATGTACTACGAAGGAGAATACACCACCGGTGAACAAGCCTTGCTTGGTCGGGGTGGTGCTTTATATTACATGCCACCAGAATTCGAACGCGACATCATCTGGGCATCCAATGGAAAATACACTGGACAACAGGATATTATTGATGCATGGAGTGAAGGCGCTGGTTTTATGTTCCTTTCTGGTCATGGGAGTCCTAACGTCTGGGGTGATCAATTCCCTGGGATTCCCGGGAATCGACAATATGGCAGCGTTGGAAGCCTTTCCGTCACCAGCTTAAAACCCTATCCACCATTTTTCAGTATACCCTTGTTCCCCATGGACACAATAAAGAACGGTGAGAAACTACCGATTGCGGTCATCGGTGGGTGTCACAACAGCCAGTTCAACATCTCGATGCTATATGGTGTTCTCGATGCAATGTACTTTCTCTTACCTAACTTCCCCAAACTGCACATGTGGTGCTATGGAGCACCTGTACCTGAATGTTTTAGCTGGAGGTTGGTACGAAACCCAAATGGCGGTGCGATCGCATCCATAGGTAACACTGGTCTAGGGTATGGTATGCCTGGTGTTGATCTCACCACCGGTGGTGGAGACGGCTGGGTCACGATTGAGATATTCAGACAATATGGATATGAAGGTATAGACATCCTTGGACAGGCACACCAGCAGACACTGACGACCTATGTCAATACCTTTGATATGACCGACATGGAAGCAGGACATCCGAAGAGTGTTGAGCAATGGGCTCTGCTCGGTGATCCGACATTAAAAATCGGTGGCTACCAGTAAGCCATCGCATTTTCTCTTTTTTTAAACAATTTTACTTTGCGTAATAAGTACGCTTTCACCTATAATATTCTTTGTCGGAACATCTTTTAATCTTTCTAGTAACCTCTGCTAAAATCTTAACACTCTTAAAAAACAATCAGATCGCCCTCACATAATCTTAACGACTATCAATAGTATATTAGTTTCAATATCTAGTTCTCATCATTATACACTATCTCTAATCATATAATAATCGTCTCAATGCATAAAAAATAAAGAACTGGTCAACAGATATAAAATCAACAAATGTATTACTAAATGCGAGTTGCGTAGGAGACTAACATGAAAGTGTTAATCACTGGAATAACTGGTTTTATTGGGGCTCATCTTGCACAGGAGCTACTGAAAAAAAAGAGCTATGAGCTTGTAGGGACGTTCAGAGATAGGGAAAAAGCATTGATGTATGAAAAACAGGGGATCGAGATGAGAAAAGCAGATCTGCTCAAACCAGATTCCCTTAAAGACATTACCAAAGACATTGATGTTGTCGTTCATCTCGCGGGGTTGATGCGATTTCACGACCCATGGGACTTATTGTATAACCATAATGTGAAGGCGACACAGATCATTGCAGGAGATGTTCTTCAACACAGTGTACAGCATTTCATTTACAGTAGTTCAACGGAAGCGATCGGCTCAGTAACAAGCATTCCAGGTGATGAAACAAGCCCGTATAACCCCTCCTATGATTACGGAAAAACCAAGCAAATAGCAGAACAGTGGCTCAAGGAAAAACAACAAACAGCTGGTCTTCCGCTGACCATTCTCCGACCAACAGGGGTCTACGGACCAGGTGACACCTATGTAACGCTTTCCACCGTTCGTGCGATCGCACATAGAAAATTACGTGTCCTACCTGGAAAAGGAGATACCTATATACACTTCACCTATGTGGATGATATCATCCAGGGGTTTCAAAGAACAATCGATAAACCAAAACAATCCCTTGGCGAAACCTTTATCCTTGCTAGCGATGAGTATACCACCTACAAAGAAATGTTCACTATCGTTGCAAATCTGCTAGAGGTACCACCTCCTTCTCGTTCCATCCCCATGAACCTTGCAAAGGCATATCTCTCCTACATTCAATGGAGCAATAAACGAAAAGAAATCGATGACTTCGTAATGCACACATCGCTTATCGATACGATGAAAACAAATAGAGCGTATACCAATGCAAAAGCAAAAAAGATTCTTGGGTTTACACCTCGGTTTAGCTACAGGGATGGTATGAAAAATACTATTGAATGGTATAAAGAAAAAAACCTGCTCTGAATCAAATACAAGATGGGAACATGTTATTTTTAGGCTTCGTAATCTTATTGAACAGTGGTTTTTCCTTTTGAAACATAGGATAAACCAGTTCTTTAGAAATTGGTTGAATATTACCGCTGTTCATAGCACTCAACTATTGATTAATTGTTTTGTATCAATGTATCACTTTACGAGATTCTAAAGTTGACAACTACTTTTTTTCAACAGAAACCTATTTAAAAGAATAGTAGAATTTCAATTTGTGCAAAGGACGAGAAACGAAGGTTTCATAGCGTAACCTTTGAAACATTTTGTTTTAGCTCTTTTGTATAAAGCTCCGAAATAACTAAGGAGGAACAAACACCATGAAAGGAACAATAAAATGGTATAATACACGTAAGGGCTATGGATTCATCGTTGGCGAAGATGGAAAAGATATATTTCTCCACCGATCATCAGTACCAGCGGAATTAAGCCTGAACGAAGGCGATAAAGTTGAGTACGAAACTGAAGACAGCGACAGAGGACCAAAAGCAGTCAACGTCAAAAAAGGCTAGAAATACTTACCCCTTCTAATAATAAAGGTGCTTCAGAATTCTTATACTTTATCCATAAATAGCATTTAACGAAACAACAGAGAGAAACAAAAAACCTCTCACTTCCTTTTTTTATTTCGTACTGACATCCTTATCCTTGGAAAAACACGCGTCACACAAAGAATCCCCCTCAGAGATGTTCTTCCCACATTTACGACAAGTTCCATATCGTACCTGTTTAAACCCGACCACGATCTCATGATGCTTCGTGATCCAATGGAACATGAGTTTATTTCGATGAATCCGTTGTTTCATATATCGATTCCTGCCTGTAGCAAAGAAAGTCATGGTTCTTTATAAAATGTTTCGTTTCATACAAGCGTGCCTCTCATCGAAGGGAAAATAAACAACGAAAAGGATTCCTCCCCCCATGAAAGCGTTTGTAACCGGCGGCGCCGGATTCATAGGCAGCCATCTCGTCGACACCCTTATCAAACAAGGCCATACCGTGACAGTGTACGACAACCTCAGTTCAGGAAATAAAGAATTCATTTCCCAACATCTTGAACATGACGCGTGTCGTTTCATCAAAGCAGACCTTCTTGCGTTGAAAAAAGTCGAAAAGGAAATTGCTGGTCATGATACCGTGTTTCATTTCGCAGCAAACCCGCATGTCCGACTCGGGGAAACACACACTGATCTTGATATGAATCAAGGTGTTGTTGCAACCTACAATGTATTGGAGGCGATGAGACGCCATGCGATCAAAAAAATAGTGTTTTCATCCAGCTCCGTCGTCTACGGGGAAACAAGAGAGCAGAGCCTACCTGAAACCTACGGTCCTACTCTGCCTATCTCCATGTATGGTGCAGGTAAACTCGGGGCTGAAGGACTCATCAGCGCGTTCTGCGGTACCTTTGATTTTCAAACATGGATCTATCGATTCGCGAACGTCGTCGGTGCACGGGGCACTCACGGTGTGATCGTCGATTTCATCGAAAAACTCAAGAAAAACCCAAACGAATTAGAAATCCTTGGAGATGGAAAGCAATGCAAACCCTATCTTTATGTCAGTGACTGCGTGGAAGGCATCTTGTTTGGGTTTTCCTCTGCGCATGATCATATGAACCTGTTTAACCTCAGCTGCGACACGACAACAACGGTGACGAGAATAGCAGAGATGGTTGTCCAGGAAATGGGACTTAAGAACGTCACCTTCAAATACACCGGAGGCCTCAGAGGCTGGAAAGGAGACGTTCCACGATTCCAACTTGATGCAAAGAAGATAAACACACTTGGCTGGAAAGCAACCCTCACCTCAGATGAAGCGGTTAGAAAAGCCATCAGAGACGTGCTTCACACCAACCTTTAAAAGAACAAGAAAGTTTTCTATTCTCAACTATGAATCTCGCTATCATTGGAACTGGATACGTAGGACTCGTTACCGGTGTATGTTTTGCTAAACTCGGTCATCATGTCACCTGTGTTGATATCGACCAAGAAAAAATACGCAAGATAAACAACGGTGTTTCCCCTATTTTCGAAGAAGGATTGGACAACCTGCTACTCACGAATAAAGATAAGATTGCGGCAACTGCCGATTATTCAAGTGCCCTGCAAAAAAGCGATATCACGTTCCTCTGCGTGGGCACACCGTCCTTGAAAAACGGCACCATCGATTTATCATATCTGAAAGAAGCAATAAAACAGATAGCAACTATCCTGAAGAACAAAAATTCTTGGCATCTCGTCGTCGTGAAAAGCACCGTGCTCCCCGGAACCACACACAACATCGTCTTACCTCTTCTCGAACAATACTCAGGTAAAAAAGTCGGAATAGATATTGGACTAGCCATGAACCCAGAGTTCCTCAAAGAAGGAGTCGCGATAAAAGACTTCCTTGAACCAGACCGTATTGTTATCGGCTCCAACGACGAAAGAAGCAGAATTACTCTACGAGAACTCTACAAGAACTTCTCCTGCCCCATCATAGCGACATCCTTGTCCGCAGCAGAGATGATTAAATACGCAAGCAACGCATTCCTTGCCACAAAAATATCCTTCATTAACGAAATCGGAAACCTCTGTAAAAAACTCGGTATTGACACCTATGACGTTGCCACAGGAATGGGACTTGATAAACGAATCGGCAGACCATTCCTAGACTCAGGAATAGGCTGGGGCGGCTCCTGTTTCCCCAAAGACGTTGACGCACTCATTGCCTGGGCAAAAGAAATCAAAGAACCAACTAGAATCATTGAAAGCACCAAAGCGGTCAACACAGACCAACCACTCCGGCTTGTTGAAATCCTTAAGAAACACATCCCTAAGCTGAAAGGAAAAACCATTGGCGTCCTCGGACTTGCCTTCAAACCAAACACCGATGACATCAGAGAAAGCAGGGCGATACCCATCATAAAAGAACTGCTGAGAAACGGGGCGCATATCAAAGCCTACGACCCCCAAGCAATAGATAATTTTAAAACACTCTACCCCCAGATACAATACTGTTCATCCGCTTCAGAGGTCCTTACCGCAGACGCGATCCTCATTACCACAAAATGGAAGGAATTCACCACATTAAATTACCAGGGAAAAATCGTTATCGATGGAAGAAGACTTGAACAAACAAAAAACGCAAAAATCTATGAAGGAGTCTGTTGGTAGCATGAACATAAAAAAAGCAGTTATCCCCGCAGCAGGACTAGGAACCAGGTTTCTCCCTGTTACAAAATCAATGCCAAAAGAAATGCTTCCGATTATTGACACACCAGCCATCCACTACGTCGTCAAAGAAGCAGTAGAAGCAGGTCTGGACGACATCATCATCATCACCGGGCGAGGAAAACGCGCAGTCGAGGATTATTTTGATGAATCACCAGAAATGGAAATGCATCTTAAGAAAAATAAAAAAGACGATCTCTTGAAAACAATAAAAGAGATTTCCTCCATGGCCAACGTACATTACATCCGACAGAAAGACCCCAAAGGATTACCCGATGCTATCCTTGCTGCAGAAAAACACATCGGTAATGAACCCTTCGCCGTCCTCTTAGGAGATGACATCATCATTTCTGAGACACCCTGCACCAAGCAACTCATCGATGTCTACACCACCTTCCACTCCTCTGTGATCGCGGTCCAAGACGTCCCACGAGAAAAAATCAACAGGTACGGAGCCGTGAAAGCAACCAAAATAATCCCAAGTACCAAGGAACTGTATCAGGTTGAACACATCGTCGAAAAACCAAAAATCGAAGAAGCACCATCAACACTGGCTGCAGTCGGACGATACGTGTTCACCCCCGAGATCTTTGACGCTATGAAACGCACACAGCCTGGTGTCAATAACGAACTTCAAATTGCTGACTCCATTAATCTCCTCTGTGCATCTCAAAAGGTATACGCCTGTGCATTCAAAGGAAAACGATATGACATCGGTGATAAACTCGGCTACATCCAGGCAATACTTGATTTCGCATTGAAAAACGATGAACTAAAATCCGGGATTTCCGCGTATATGAAAACACTGAACCAAGAGTAAACTATCCAAAGAAAAGGACGTTAGTGGTGAACGAATTTTTTAATATGATCGACGATGTACTGATGCTGCTTACTTGTCATCTCTGGATATATCGGGATGGAAATGATCTCTTGAGCAAGCTGTTCTGAAACTGGAAACTGACCTTTTCTAAATCCCAACGAAGCATATGCTGGCTGTAGATGCAACGGAATCGGATAATGAATCCCACACTCGATTCCCTCATTTTTCAGATACGCCATAAGCTCATCACGCGGTTTTACACGAATCTCATACATGTAATACACATGTTTTGCTCCCTTTGCCTCGATAATTCTCCCAACATTCGAAGGCAGATTCCTATCGTAGAAGCATGCATGCTCCCTGCGTAAATCAGTCCATTGCAATAAATGAGTAAGCTTCACATCAAGTATTGCCGCTTGTAGCGCATCAAGTCGATAGTTATACCCTTCGATCGTATGTTCGTACTTAGTCGTCCGTCCATGGTTCATTAGCAACCGTAGTTTCTCTGCAAGCTCATTGTAGTTTGTTGTCACCGCGCCGCCATCGCCATAACACCCAAGGTTCTTCGCAGGGAAGAAACTATAGCATGCGATATCCCCATAGAAACCTGGTTGATGGTCGTTCCACTCGGCGGCATGTGCCTGTGCCGCATCCTCAATCAAGAACAAGTCGTGTTTCACTGCTATTTCTCGGATCCTTTGCATATCGGGCATCTGTCCGTACAAGTCCACGACGATGAGTGCTTTTGTCTTTTTTGTAATCCCTTTCTCAAGAGCTTCAATATCAATAAGTGCGGTCTGTGGTGCAACATCAACAAACTTGATTTTACCGCCAACATAGGAGATACACTCCGTCGTTGCAATAAACGTATTGGGGACCGTCAGAACCTCATCACCTTTCTTTACTCCAGCGACAAGTAACGCAAGATGAATCGCAGCAGTCCCATTCGCACATCCAACAGCATGCTTCACTTGACAGAACCGCGCGAAATTCTCCTCAAATCGTTTTACAAACGGCCCCATGATAAACGAACTACTGTTCAACACATCCTGGATTGCACTATCAATCTCGTTTTTAATGGAAAGGTAATTTGCCTTCAAATCAACAAGAGGAATATTCATTGTCTATAACTCCTACAGTGATCGTAACTTTCGAGCAGGGTTCCCTGCATACACCCCAGGTTCACGGATATCTTTCGTTACGACTGAACCAGCACCAATCACCACGTTATCCGTAATCGTCACTGGAAGAATCGTCGCGTTCGTCCCAATCGACACATAACTACCGACCTTCGTCGGCCTCCACAACGACCGATCCCCGCCAGCTGGCTTACCTAAGGAAAACAAATCATTCACAAACTTTACACCATGAGAAATAAAACAGAAATCCCCGATAGAAACAAGTTCACAGATAAACGCATGCGACTGGATGCGACAATTATTCCCAATCTTCACGTTCTGCTGAATTTCTACGAATGGGCCAATGAAACAATCATCGCCAATCTCACATTCATAGAGATTCACCGGCTCAACAACCGTGACATTCTCCCCGAACGTCACATCCTTTATCTGCGCTTTTTTAATCGTCGGTTTATTCCTCATAACCTATCCCTCAATGACCATGACCTTTTACTGCAGCCTTGTAGATCTTCTCAATAATCTGCACGGTCTTTAATCCATCTAACAGATCAGTTGCAATGCTCCCCCCATGGACCAACACCTCAATCACGTTCTGATAGACCTTATCATGATTTGACATTGATCCCTTATTTGCGCCATACGTATTTGGGGGGTTCCCTGGTTCCAAATCGGTGATCTCATATCCATCGATGGACTGGTACTCTAAGAGGTTCAGATACTGACCACCAACTTTTACGGTCCCTTTCTCCCCAAACAAGGTAATGGAACCTTCCATGTTCTTCCCAAAACTATCAATCGTAAAATTAATCGTCCCCAGCGCGCCATTCGCAAACTTCAACACCACCACACCGGTATCCTCAAACTCTACGACACCCTTATGTAAATAATTCTCAGTAAACGCGCGGACTTCCTCAACGTCACCAACAAACCAATACAACAAATCAATGAAATGACTGTACTGTGTAAATAGAGTCCCACCATCCATTGTCAACTTCCCACGCCAATCAGACCCTGTATAATATTCCCGATTCCTATTCCAGAAACAATTCACCTGCACATTGAGAATCCTGCCTAGTTTTCCTTCGTCAATTACTTTTTTTAATGCTTTCACCGGAGGGTTAAAGCGATTCTGCTTCACGATAAACAACCGTTTGTTTGTCTCCTCAGCAGTATGAATCATCCGCTCGCAATCACGCACAGTTGTCGCCATCGGCTTCTCACACAACACGTTACAGCCTGCTTTCAACGCTTTTATGCTATGTTCCGCATGTAATCCATTCGGAGTACACACTGCAACCAGATCCAGGTTCTTCTCACCTGCTAACAGCTCATCAAGGGAAAAAAACGACTTACACTGGTACTGCGCTGCGACTGTTTTCGCCAGTTCTTGTTTAATATCACAGACAGCCACTAAACTACCCAGGCTGCTTGCATGTTTCGCATGCTGGGAACCAATATGACCAACACCGACAACAGCGATGTTCAACTTTTTCATATCTGCCTCTCTTTTCCCACGAGAAAAAACGTGGTGACACTACCGATAATTCGTCTCCCCTATTTAAGAATAACAGCCCTACTTTCTAGAGTTTACTATACACAACTCCTCTGAGAAAACCAGTACCATACCCGATATGGATCAACAAATAAAACAAGATACTACTCACGACCACACTCGGCTTTTGTGTAATCTGAAGCGTACTGACCAATGACATCAATATATAGGCTACGACAAGGCAAGGAATCACCCACAACGGTAGCAAACCTAATATGGTCAATAACACCACGAGAACACCACCAAGGATGAACCCTGGCCCGAGCAAATGGAAAAACTTCAAGGTATCAGGATGCTTTTTTACCATCTTCGCACGAGCAATCCCATATCGATACATCTGACGCCATAACGACCGAATTGAATCCCGTTTAAAATGATACACTTTCGTTTTTGGTGTATACAAAATTTTATACCCTGCCTTCCGAAGCCTGATATCAAGCTCATAATCCTGACCACACCAAAAAACAGGGTCAAAACCACCGACTTTTTCTACCGCTTCTTTCCGATAACACGAAAACGACAAATGATCCGTGTATCTTTCTTCTGGAAACACCGAGTTCTGAGAAAAGAAACTCCGGCCACCCATAAAACTTAAAAACGCAGCACCAGACACCTCCCCAACAAAATTCTGTTTCCCTGGTGAAAGATTCGAACAACCAACCGCGACAACGTCAGCAGGCAAGCTCTGCAATCTCAACGCAAGCTCTTTAAGCAGATTTTTCTCGGTGACCACGTGACCAGAGTAATTCATCAGCATCTCACCGGTTGCATGTTTGATACATATATTCCGACCGATCGAGGTGTTCCCCGTCGGGTTTTCAAGGATATGTATATTCGAATATTTTTTCGCATACTCTTCAGCGATCATTCGTGTGTTGTCGGTACAACTCCCGATTGCAAGTAAGATCTCCATCTTCTCTGCGGGGTACTCCACCGCAAGCAAGGAGTCTAACGACTGCGCCAGGGTTTTTTCTTCGTTTAAGACTGGTATCAAAAATGAAACCTTTGGGTAATCCTCTACCATCCCTTCCGGAAAACGGCAGAACGTATTTAATATTAATCACACTACCCTGTAAACAAGAAAAGTGACGTTGTCTATGGAAAAAAATACACCAGAACAACTCGCCTCTCAAATCATGGCATTCTACAACGAATATGACCTCCGTGTCTCCGGAAAAATCAACAACCTGACTGCGTACCAACTCATCGAAACCATAGAACAAAAATTCAAAACCGACTCACTACGTCTCTCTGACGGGACCCGAATTTGGAATCTCCTGCGAGTGTTCCTGTATTCAAATTTCCAGAAACTCGGCGAACAAACCATAAAGAAAAAACTCAGCAAAACCACCATCAAATCCGTTATTTCTCTTTTCAAAGAAAGTTTTGTTCCTCTCCGTCTTCCAAAAAACATAACGGTCTGTGGTTTTTCCAGCGGCGAAAGCAGAAAACTCTACAACGACACCTATTACGATATCTACCTGGACCCGCTCTACGAGATCCTCGGAGACAACCTCGCCGTCTTCGAATGGCCAGAAACCAGCGGGTACCGAAGAAAATACGACCATCCAATATTTTCACGACACCATGTT
>PDVJ01000388.1_pt1 | contig 14760 bp, 14 predicted proteins | sample 1369811 | NCBI WGS metagenome assembly PDVJ01 (sample SAMN07795376, study PRJNA414565) | Alkali sediment metagenome, whole genome shotgun sequencing project. | reverse complement strand
ATTTTCGGACGACGGATGTGACGGGGGTGGCGGTGTTGCCGGAGGGGGTGGAGATGGTGATGCCTGGGGACAATGTGGCGTTGACGGTGGAGTTAATTACGCCGATTGCGATGGAGAAGGAGTTGCGGTTTGCGATTCGGGAGGGAGGTCGCACGGTGGGCGCAGGCGTCATCAGTGACGTCCTCGAATAGAGAAGAGGGTACATCCTGATAGGAGTATTCGATGAGGAATATTTTGACGTTATCCTGTACGGAATGTAAACGGAGAAACTACTCTACGACAAAGAATAAACGGACGACTCCTGATAAGCTGGAGTTTAAAAAATATTGCCGGTTCTGTCGTAAACATACTGTCCATAAAGAAACAAAATGAGAATAGAGAGTGGTAGGTGGAAAGTGGAAGGTAGAAAAGTAAATGATATTCTAATCTATAATCCACATTCTGCATTCTACTATCCACTCACCCAATACAGGCCAGTAGCTCTAACGGATAGAGCACCGGACTCCAAATCCGGGTGATGGGGGTTCAAATCCCTCCTGGCCTGCCATGTATCTAGCACGGTACACGGCCTGCCAGGTACCTCATGAGGGTCATGGCTAACATTCTTAAAGGTTTTTCGATGACATTTTCAATCCAAGAGAAATTCGAACTTGCAAAACAATTTTTAAGGGAGGTTAAAACTGAGTTAAAAAAGGTGACTTGGCCTTCGAGGAAGGATACCCTTTCAGGTACCCTTGTGGTTTTGGTGGCTGTTTTTATCATTGCGGTGTTTTTAGGAATTGTGGATTCAGGCCTGTCAAATCTCATCAAAGAATTATTGAAGAAGGCAATAAGTTAGAAGGAGTAACGTTTAGCGCTATGACCAAACAGTGGTATGTCGTTCATACTTATTCGGGTTTTGAAAATAGGGCGAAACAGAACTTGGAAGAGCGCATTAAAAACCTCAGCAAGGGAGAATTTTTTTCTGCCATTTTAGTCCCCACGGAGACTGTGGTAGAGCTGGTAAAGGGAAAGAGAAAAACTTCTCAAAGAAAGATTTTTCCTGGATATATATTGGTGAATATGGAATTAAACGAAGAGACGTGGCATATCGTGAAGGATACACCGAAGATCACTAGCTTTGCCGGAGATGGGACCAAACCCATCCCCATCTCAGAGGGAGAGGTCGAAGAGATCCTGTCTCAGATGAAGGAGGGTGTTTCAAAAGCCAAACCCAAGGTTTCTTTCGGCATCGGTGATAACGTTCGAGTGATCGATGGTCCTTTTGTCAATTTTATTGGAACGATTGAAGAGGTGAAACCGGAGAAGAGAAAATTGAAAGTGTTAGTCTCCATTTTTGGAAGAGCGACTCCAGTAGAACTGGATTTCATCCAAGTAGAAAAGAATTGATGATCCTCACTTGAGGAGTGGACTATGGCCAAAAAAATTGCAGCGATGGTTAAGCTTCAAATTCAGGCAGGGCAAGCCAATCCTTCCCCCCCGGTCGGGCCGGCTCTGGGACAGCATGGGGTCAATATCATGGAGTTTTGCAAAGCCTTCAATGCTCGGACTCAAGGTCCAAAGCCTTTAATGCTCGGACTCAAAGTCAGGAAGGGATGGTTATCCCGGTGGTGATCACCATCTATTCAGATCGGTCTTTCAGCTTTATAACCAAAACTCCACCCGCTTCAATCCTCTTAAAGAAGGCGGCCAAGATTGTGAAGGGTTCTGGGGAGCCCAATCGCAACAAAGTGGGCAAGGTGACGAGAGACCAAATTAGAGAAATCGCACAGATCAAGTTCAAAGATCTCAATGCGGTGAATATGGAAGGGGCGATCCATACAATCGAAGGGACAGCACGAAGCATGGGTTTGGAGATTGTATAAGAGAAAATTATGGCAAATAAAGGGAAAAAATACTTAGAGGTAAGAGGGAAGATAGATCGAAGCAAACGGTACGAACTGGAGGCGGGGATTAAACTCCTCTTGGAGACGCTCTGTGCTAAATTTGATGAAGGGGTGGACCTCGCCATCCGTCTCGGGGTGGATCCTAAAAAGGCAGATCAGATGGTGCGAGGCACGGTTGTCCTTCCTCATGGAACTGGCAAGAAAGTCACTATTTTGTGGGAGGAGAAGACCTCATCGAGAAAATTTCAAAAGGGTGGCTGGAATTTGACAAAGCGATTGCGACACCGGACATGATGGGGTTGGTCAGTAAACTGGGAAAGATTTTGGGACCTCGTGGATTGATGCCAAATCCCAAGGTAGGGACTGTCACCTTTGATTTGGAAAAGGCCGTCAAGGAGATCAAAGCAGGAAAAGTGGAGTTTAAAGTAGAGAAGGCGGGGATTGTCCATATCCCTGTGGGGAAGGTCTCCTTTGGGTTTAGTCGACTGTTAGAAAATATTAAGACGCTCCTGGAGGTGATCCTAAGGGCAAAGCCACCCACCAGCAAAGGGATCTATTTACGGAGCATTGCCTTATCCACCACCATGGGACCTGGGATCAAAATCGATCCACTCGATGTCCGGAGTGTGCTGAAGTCCTAAGAGAAGCAATGGGGTTCATCAGAGGAGGTACACATCATTGAATCGGAAAGAGAAAGCGCAGGTCGTTTCAGATTTCGGTGAAAAGATCAAGGAGTTTCGATCCGCTGTCCTGACCAATTACCGAGGCCTCAAAGTTGAACAGATCAATCTTCTGAGACAACGATTGAGAGAAGAGAAGATTTCCTATCATGTCGTTAAAAATACTTTAATGAAACGGGCTTCCAAGGGTACGGATTTGGAGAAATTGGATCATTATTTTGAAGGACCCACAGCCATTGCCATCTCCTATGGAGATCCTGTTCTTTTGGCAAAGATTTTATCGGAATTCATTAAAATGCAACCCTCCCTCGAAATCAAAGTCGGTTTAATTCAAGGGAAGGTAGCGTCCCCCGATGAAGTCAAAGTCCTGGCGACGATGCCCTCTCGTGAGGTACTTTTGGGTCAAATCCTGGGAATAATTCAAGGGCCCGCAAGTCAACTCGGAGCCGTTGTCTACCATGCGATCCAACAAGTACTCGGCACCATTCAAGCTCGGGTCGATCAGCTAAGTAATCTAAACCCTGAAGAAATGGAAAACATGCCTTGACCATTTCTCCTTACTCTTCCGAAAAGGTAAGGACAGGAAGAAGCTTGGGATAAAGAGACTTAAAAGAGGAGGATTTTTCAAATGGCAGATATTCAAAAAATTGCTGAAGAAATCGGTAGTCTGACTTTGTTGGAAGCACGAGACCTGGTGAAGGCCCTGGAAGAAACATTGGGAATCAAGGCCACCGCACCGATGGCGATGGCGGCTATGCCTGGAGCAGCGGTGGGGGGGGGCGCGGAAGCTCCTCCGGTTGAGGAGAAGACAGAATTTGATCTTATCCTAACGGGTTTTGGCGATAAGAAAATTCAAGTGATTAAGGTGGTTAGGGAACTGACTGGATTGGGTTTGAAAGAAGCCAAAGACCTTGTTGAAGGTGTCCCCAAGCCTGTTAAAGAAGGGGTTTCAAAAGAAGAAGCCGCAACCATGAAGAAAAAACTTGAAGAGGCTGGGGGATCGGTCGAGATCAAGTAGGGAAATATTCAGAGGTGTTGAGGGACAGTGTTGTCTCTTCCCAGAAGGACAAAGGAATCGTGAACGGAAGTCCGAAAGGGAGGGGACTTTCTTTTTAATGGAGAGGAGTGATTATGGCGAGCGTTGTCCCTGTCTATCGGAGATATCGCAAGAACTTTTCTAAAATTAAAGATGTGTTAGAGATCTCCAATTTAATTGAGGTTCAAAAGAGATCCTATGACCATTTTTTACAAGCCGGTGTGGATACGGAGAAACGGGAGCCCGTTGGACTTCAAGCGGTTTTTAAAACGGTCTTTCCGATCAAAGATTTTTATGAAACGGCTTCTCTTGATTTCGTCAATTACCGCCTCACTGAACCGAAGTATGATGTGGAGGAATGTCTGCTAAGAGGGATGACCTATGCGGCACCGATCAAGGTAACGGTTCGCTTAGTCGTCTGGGATGTCAATGAGGAGACCAAGGCCAAGAACATCAAGGCCGTAAAAGAGCAGGAAGTCTATTTTGGTGAAATCCCTCTCATGACTGAACATGGGACGTTTATCATCAACGGGACAGAGAGGGTGATCGTCAGCCAACTCCATCGCTCCCCAGGAGTCTTTTTTGATCAGGACCAAATCAAACCCCACAGTGGTGGAAAGGTTTTTTATTATGCCCGTATCATTCCCTACAGGGGATCTTGGATTGACTTTGAATTTGATCAAAAAGATCTCCTCTATGTCCGGATCGATCGACGTCGAAAGATTCCTGTTACGGTGCTCCTCCGGGCTCTCAAATATACAGGGGAAGAACTTTTGGATTATTTTTATCGGAAGGAAAAGATTCTCATCCGGAGAGGGAAATTTCAAAAAGAGATTTCAAGAGAGGTGTTGGTAGGGCAGAAGGCGACCTCTGATATTTTAGACCCCGAAACCCATAAAGTCATCCTAAAGAAGCATCGTCGAATTACAGAGGACTCTTTCAAAAAATTGGAAGTGGCAAAGATCAACACCATTTCGGTGGAGATCCAGGATCTCCTCGGACGGTATCTGGCGAAGGATGTGGTGGACCCTGAAACGGGGGAGATGATCGCTGAATGTAATGAAGAGGTCACGGAGAAGCTTCTGAACGAGATGAAAGAGAGGAAGGTTGAGGCTTTCGAAATCCTGTTTATCGATAACATCAATGTTAGTTCTTCACTGCGGGATACCTTGATGGTGGACAAGATTGGGTTGAACCATGAGGAGAGGGCGAAGCTTGCAGAGTCCGACTCTGAAAAATCGGTCCGGGAGAAGGAATCCGAAAGGGCCCTGATTGATATTTACAAAAGACCTCGTCCTGGAGATCCTCCAACGATTGAGACAGCCATTGGTCTCTTCCACAATCTTTTTTTCAATCCCGAGCGTTATGACCTCTCCAAAGTAGGAAGGATGAAGTTGAACCATAAACTTGGTTTAAAGGGAAATCCTTCCAGAATATTGGTCATCACCGAGAGATGGAAGAAAGAGGCCCTTGCGGCTGGAGCAACCTATGCAGGGGGGAGGGAACTCGTCGATCGCATCTTACAAGGATGGCTCGATTTTGACGAAGCCATTGCTACTCCAGAAATGATCGAAGAGATTCAGCGCGCCGCTAAGATCCTTCATCCCATTGGACTCATGCCTTCCCTGAAGGATGGAACCATCACGGATGATGTTCAAGGGGAGATTTTAAAGATCCTGGAAGATGAAAAGACTACTTTGAGGAGGAAGGATATCCTCGAGGTCGTGAAATACTTAATCAAATTAAAAGATGGTCAGGGGGCTGTCGATGACATCGACCATTTGGGAAACCGCCGGGTGAGGACTGTCGGGGAACTTTTGGAGAATCAGTATCACATTGGGTTGGTGAGGATTGAAAGGGCCATCAAAGAGCGAATGAGCCTTCAGGATGTAGAGACCCTCATGCCTCATGATCTCATCAACTCCAAACCCCTTTCCGCCGTGATCAAAGAGTTTTTCGGTTCCAGTCAGCTTTCTCAATTTATGGATCAGACAAACCCTCTCTCAGAAATCACCCATAAGCGGCGACTCTCTGCTCTGGGGCCAGGGGGGCTTACCCGGGAGAGGGCAGGATTTGAAGTGAGGGACGTCCATCCCACTCATTATGGCCGAATTTGTCCCATTGAAACTCCAGAGGGGCCAAACATTGGCTTAATTACTTCCCTGAGCACCTATGCCCGTGTCAATGACTATGGATTTATTGAAACCCCCTATCGGGAAGTCATCAATGGAAAGGTTACCAACACGATCCGGTATCTTTTCGCTCTGGATGAGGAAGAGGAAATTGAAGGACAAAAACCCGCTATCGCTCAAGCTAATGCCCCTTTGGATAGAGAAGGGAGATTTATTGCCCCCCTTGTCTCCGCCCGGAGAGGGGGAGAATTTGTGATGGTGAAACCTGAGGAAATTCGTTACATGGATGTTTCTCCAAAACAGTTGGTGAGCGTGGGCACCTCCCTCGTCCCCTTTTTAGAAAATGACGATGCCAACCGAGCCCTCATGGGATCGAACATGCAACGCCAGGCTGTCCCCCTTCTTAGAACGGATGCACCGTTGGTTGGGACAGGAATGGAAGCCATTGTGGCGAGAGATTCTGGAGTGACAGTGGTTGCAAGAAGGGATGGTGTTGTTGAAGATGTGGATGCCTCCCGAATTGTCATCCGTGCCGATGAGGATGGCCAGAAGGAAGATGATCCTGGAGTCGATATTTATACCCTGATCAAATATAAACGTTCTAATCAGAATACCTGCATTAATCAAAGGCCAATCATCCAGATTGGGGAAAAGATTAAAAAGGGTGAGGTCATCGCCGATGGCCCAGCGACCCATATGGGGGAGCTGGCATTGGGAAGAAATGTGCTGGTCGCCTTTATGCCTTGGGGAGGCTATAACTTTGAGGATTCCATCCTCATCAGTGAAAAGTTATTGAAAGAAGATACTTACACTTCAATCCACATCGAAGAATTGGAGTGTGTGGCACGGGACACCAAGTTGGGCAAAGAAGAGATCACCTGTGATATCCCCAATGCGGGAGAGGAGGCATTAAAGGATCTGGACGAAAGCGGCATTATCCGTATCGGGGCCGAAGTGAAACCCGGCGATATCCTCGTAGGGAAAGTGACCCCTAAGGGGGAAACCCAACTCTCTCCAGAGGAAAAACTACTTCGGGCCATCTTCGGGGAAAAGGCCGGGGACGTTCGGGACACCTCATTGAGAGTTCCTCACGGGATTGAGGGAATCGTGATCAGTGCAAAAGTTTTTTCCCGGAAAGGACAGGAAAAGGACGAAAGGACGAAGGCGATCGAGGACCAAGAGAAAGCCAGGTTGTTAAAAAACCAGGCGGATGAAATCCGAATCATCCAGAACAGTGCACGAAGGAAAATCGGGAAATACTTGATCGGTAAACGAGCCGCCCACAAAATGGCGGATGAGAGAAAAAACCGTGTCTATCTGGAGGCCAAAGAGCGGATCAAGGAAGACCATCTCTTTCTCATCCCTTTTGATCGGCTGAAGGAGATCGATGTCGTGGAGGGGAAGAGAGTCCTTCCTGACGTTCATCGGTTTTTTGATCATGCCGAGCTCCAGATCAATGTGGTCAAAGGAGTCTTCGGAGATAAATTAGCGAAACTGAAGAGAGGGGACGAACTCGCTCCGGGCGTCATTAAGACGGTCAAAGCCTACATCGCCATGAAACGGAAACTTTCCGTCGGAGATAAAATGTCCGGACGCCATGGGAACAAAGGGATCATCTCCCGGATTCTTCCTGAAGAGGACATGCCTTACTTAGAGGATGGAACTCCAGTCGAAATCGTCCTCAACCCGCTGGGAGTGCCTTCACGAATGAATGTCGGCCAAATCCTTGAGACCCATTTGGGATGGGCTGCCAAGGGATTGGGGTGGAAGATCGAAGAGTATTTACAAAAACATTTCAACCCCAAATTGCTTCGGAGAAGGATCAAAGAAATTTATTCTTCCAAAGAGGTGAATGAATATGTGGAGCAGGCGAACGATGATGAGATTGTCGAGTTGGCCCGTAAACTGGGACAAGGAATTTTCGTCTCGGTCCCTGTGTTTGATGGAGCTTCAGAAGAAGAGATCAAGGATCTTTTAAAGAAAGCCGGGCTTCCAACCACTGGGCAGACGATCCTTTACGACGGCAGGACTGGAGACCCCTTCCACCAGAAAGTGACCGTGGGTTATATGTACCTCCTCAAATTACACCACCTGGTGGATGACAAAATTCATGCCCGGTCCATTGGTCCCTATTCGCTGGTGACTCAACAGCCCCTGGGGGGAAAAGCCCAGTTTGGAGGGCAACGGTTAGGGGAGATGGAGGTTTGGGCTTTGGAGGCCTATGGAGCGGCCCACTCGTTACAGGAATTTTTGACTGTGAAATCGGACGATGTGGCAGGGAGAACCCGAGTCTATGAGGCCATTGTTAAGGGGGAACATACATTGGAGCCCGGATTGCCAGAGTCCTTTAACGTTTTGGTCAAAGAATTGCAGAGCCTTTGCCTCGATACAGAGCTGATTGAAGAAAAACGGGAAGAAATCTGATAGAACAATGAACGATAAACGATGAACGATGAACTTCGAATGGTTCATCATTGAACGTTCCTCGTTCAACGTCTTGAAGAAGGAGGAAGATATTGGAAGATTATCTATCATTCTTTGAGAAGGCGAAAAGTCCGATTAGTTATAACGCCATCAGGATTTCGGTCGCCTCTCCAGAAAAGATTGAGTCGTGGTCCCATGGAGAGGTAAAGAAACCGGAAACGATCAACTACCGGACTTTTAAACCGGAGAAGGATGGGCTTTTCTGTGCCAAGATCTTTGGCCCCACCAAAGATTATGAGTGTAACTGTGGTAAATACAAAAGGATGAAGCATCGAGGGATTGTCTGCGAGAAGTGTGGGGTGGAGGTTATCCAATCCAAGGTGCGCAGGGAGAGGATGGGACATATCCGATTGGCCACCCCGGTGGCTCATATCTGGTTTCTCAAAAGCATCCCAAGCAAGATCGGAATCCTATCGGATATGACCCTCAGAGAATTGGAGCGGATTCTCTACTTCGAAGCTTACCTCGTCCTTGATGGAAAGAAGACCCCTCTGAAGAAGAGTGAAATCCTTTCTGAGGATCGATACCAGGAGGCGAGGGAAAAATACGGGGATGAATTTGTGGCGGCTCAGGGAGCCGATGCGATCCGAGAGCTGTTGAGAAACACGAATGTGAAAGAACTTTCTCAGAAGCTCCGGGCAGAAACGAAGGAAACGGCTTCGGAGGCCAAAAAGAAAAGGCTAGCCAAGCGGTTAAAAATTATTGAGTCCTTCTTGGAGTCGGGGAACAAACCGGAATGGATGATTTTAGAAGTGATTCCCGTCATCCCCCCTGATCTTCGTCCTCTTGTCCCCTTGGATGGAGGCCGGTTTGCGACCTCCGATCTCAACGACCTTTACCGAAGAGTGATCAATCGAAACAACCGGCTCAAACGGCTTCTCGAATTGAATGCCCCAGAGATTATCATCCAGAACGAGAAACGGATGCTTCAGGAAGCTGTGGATGCCCTGTTCGATAATGGGAAGAGAGGCAGGACCATCTTAGGGGCGAATAAGAAACCTCTCAAATCCTTGAGCGATATGCTTAGGGGGAAGCAGGGCCGTTTTCGGCAGAACCTTCTGGGGAAGCGGGTGGACTATTCCGGCCGTTCGGTCATCGTCGTCGGCCCTGAATTGAAATTACATCAGTGTGGACTTCCCAAGAAGATGGCCCTTGAACTGTTCAAGCCCTTCATCTACCACCGTTTGGAAGAGAAAGGTTTGGTGACCACGATCAAGAGCGCCAAAAAGATGTTGGAGAATGAGAAACCCGAGGTCTGGGATGTCTTGGATGAAGTGATCCGTGAACATCCTGTGATGCTCAATCGTGCTCCAACCCTTCACCGGTTAGGGATTCAAGCCTTTGAACCCGTTTTGATTGAGGGCAAGGCCATCCAACTTCACCCCTTGGTCTGTGCTGCCTTCAACGCTGATTTTGATGGGGATCAGATGGCTGTCCATGTTCCTCTCTCTGTGGAGGCCCAATCGGAGGCGAGGATTCTGATGATGTCCACCAATAACATCCTCTCTCCTGCCAATGGGAAACCCATCATTATTCCTACGCAAGACATTGTTCTTGGAATTTATTACATGACCAGGGAGCGCCCCTATGTCAAAGGGGAGGGAAAAGTATTTTCAAATCCAGAAGAGGTCCGAATCGCTTACGATGCCAATGAGGTTGACCTCCATGCCCGGATCAAGGTCCGATTGGATGGGGAACTTGTCGAGACGACCGTAGGTCGAGTCCTCCTTAAAGAAATTCTTCCCGAGGAGATCCCGTTTCGGTTGATCAACAAGGTGATGAAGAAAAGCGAGCTCGCCAACCTCATCGATTATTGCTACCGGTATGGTGGAGATAAGAAAACGGTCCTTCTCTCGGATCGGTTGAAGAATTTGGGTTATCATTATGCGACCTTGGCTGGGATTTCTATATCCCTTGATGACATGCTGATTCCTTCCAACAAGGGGAAACTCCTTCAAGAAGCATCTAAGGAGATTGAAAAGGTTCAAGAACAGTATACAGATGGATTGATCACAGATGGAGAGCGATACAATAAGGTCATCGACATCTGGGCTCAGGTCACTGAAAACATTGCGGGGGTGATGCTGAAGGAACTGGGGAGTGAGGAGGTGATCGCCCCTTCCGGAGAAAAAAGGACCATAGAGAGTTTAAACCCCATTTACATCATGGCCGACTCCGGAGCTCGAGGAAGTGCCCAACAGGTGCGACAATTAGCTGGGATGCGGGGCTTGATGGCCAAACCCTCTGGGGAGATCATCGAAACTCCCATCACCGCGAACTTTCGTGAAGGGCTGACCGTTCTGCAATATTTCATCTCTACCCACGGGGCCCGAAAGGGGCTCGCGGATACAGCACTGAAAACAGCCAATGCAGGATATCTCACCCGACGATTAGTGGATGTCGCTCAGGATGTTGTGATCAGGGAGAATGACTGCGGCACCCTGGATGGGATCGAAGTCGAATCGCTTGTCGAGGGAGGGGAGATCATCGAATCGATGAGAGAAAGAATTCTGGGCCGTGTGGCTCTGGAGGAAATTCGAGATCCTTTTTCCAGCGAGGTGATCGTCAAAGGGAATGCAGAAATTGATGAGACCTTGGCCGACCGGATTGAGGATATTGGAATTGATAAGGTCAAAATTCGATCGGTCCTCACCTGCAAATCGAAACAAGGGGTCTGTGCCCTTTGTTATGGAAGAGATCTGGCCCGCGGGAGACTGGTCAATGTAGGGGAGGCGATCGGCATCATCGCTGCTCAGTCCATCGGTGAGCCGGGAACCCAATTGACGATGAGGACATTCCATATCGGTGGAACAGCCAGCCGGCGAGCAGAACAGACCACGTTAGAATGTCGTATTGATGGGAGGGTAAAATTCATCAATCTCAAGAGTGTCAAGAACCGCGAGGGGAACTTGATCGTTATGAACCGAAATGGGGAGATTGCGATCTTAGATGAAGGCGGAAGAGAACGAAGACGATATTCCGTGATCTATGGGGCCAAACTGAAGATGAAGGATGGACAAAAGGTTAAGGAAGGAGAGATCCTGGCAGAGTGGGATCCTTACTCCATTCCTGTTTTAACAGAGGTTTCGGGCCGGGTGAAATTTGGGGACATCATTGAAGGGATGACGATGCAGGAACAGGTGGATGAGTTTACGGGCCTCTCAAGGAAGGTGATTGTGGAGTCCAAAGATGCAGAACTTCGTCCAAGGATCTCAATCAAGGATGAAAAGGGCAGGACCCTGAATCTCGTTGGCTCCATCTCTCAAGCGAGGTATCTCCTCCCAGTGGGGGCCAACATTTTCATCTCCGAAGGGGATATGGTGGAGGCCGGGGATGTCATTGTGAAGATTCCGCGGGAGACGACCAAGACGAAAGATATCACGGGAGGCCTTCCCCGTGTGGCTGAGCTTTTTGAGGCCAGAAAACCGAAAGAGTATGCTTTGATCAGCGATATTGACGGGATGGTCGAATTTGGAAAAGACCTCAAAGGGAAAAGGAAGTTGGTCATTCGGCCCGACGTGGGAGAACCGAAAGAATATATGATTCCAAGAGGGAAACATGTCAGTGTCCATGAAGGTGATTTCGTTAAAGCAGGCGAGGCTTTGATGGATGGTCCCTCTAATCCCCATGATATTTTAAGAGTGAAGGGGGACAAGGCCTTGGCCCGATATTTAGTGGATGAAATCCAAGAGGTTTATAAACTCCAGGGAGTAAAGATCAACGATAAGCATATTGAAGTCATCGTTCGCCAGATGCTCAGGAGAGTGAAAATCAGAGAGGTTGGAGACACCCATTTCTTGGTGGACGACCAGGTTGAGAAATTTGTTTTCGAAGAGGAGAATGCTCGGGTAATCAGGGAGGGCGGAAAACCGGCTGTAGCAGAACCCCTTTTCCTTGGAATAACGAAGGCGTCCCTCGTTACGGATAGTTTTATCTCCGCTGCCTCATTCCAAGAGACCACGAAAGTCCTGACTCAAGCCGCGGTGGCGGGAAAGGTGGATAATTTAAAAGGACTGAAAGAAAATGTCATTATGGGACGCCTGATTCCTGCGGGAACGGGTCTTTCCAAATATAAACCATTAGAGCTTTGGGTGGAGGGATATACAGAAGAGGAGATTCCAGCAGGAGGGGAAAGAGAAGGCGCAGCCGAAGCTGCAGCGTAATCTTGATCCAAAAAATAGATATGAGAGAGAAAGGCCCGTTCTTGCAGTTCACAGAATGGGCCTTTTCTTTTATGTGCCCGGCATATTTGAGTATCATTTAATGGACCCCTTTTTGCCGATCTATGATTGAACGGTTGACGTTAAACGTTAACCGTGGTATTTTAACACTATGATACGGTCCTTTAAGGATAAAGAGGCCGAAAAGATATTCAAAAGAGAGAAGTCCTCCAGGCTACCAGAAATGCTGCAACGTGTTGGTTTACTTAAGCTGAGAATGCTAAATCGCGCTGCAAACTTGAATGATCTCAGGGCTCCACCGGCAAATAGATTAGAAAAGCTTAAGGGGGACAGGAGCGGGCAGTATAGCATAAGAATCAATGATCGATGGAGAATTTGCTTCCAATGGCATGACAGCGATGCTTTTCAAGTGGAAATTGTCGATTATCATAGGGGGTAAGATATGTCCACAAAGAAACTTGATCCGGTTCATCCCGGAGAGATCCTGCTGAAGGAGTTTATAGAGCCTCTGAGGCTCAGCCAGAATAGACTTGCGCTGGCATTAGGAGTTCCCGCAAGGCGAATTAATGAAATTGTCTTGAGGAAGCGAGGCATTACTGCTGATACGGCCTTAAGACTTGCGCGGTATTTTAAAATGTCACCCCAATTCTGGCTCGGTTTACAAATGGACTACGAATTGGATGTGGCAGAGGATATGCTCGAAGGAAGGCTGGAAAAAGAAGTTACTCCTAGGTCGGCCACAGGATAAACCTGAGAACTATTTAGGAGGTTGTAATTGAGCGAACTATTCATCTGGTTGAAAAACGAATCACTATTCCTTACAATAATGTAAGGAATTTAATTCTTACAAGTCAGGAGCTCCTATGGTAACTGCGAAAGTCACTTCCAAAGGTCAAATCACAATCCCTAAAGAGATCAGGGAGAAGCTTGGGATATCGCCAGGCGAAGAGATCGGTTTCGTTGAGAGGCGAGGAGTGTTCTTTCTCAAAAAGCCGATGAAAAGGTCTCCCTTCGCAAAATGGATAGGAAGACTGGCGAATCTCAAAGGCTCTGAGTCGGATAGGATTATCGATGATTTGAGAGGAAAATGATCACCGCAATCGACACGAATATCCTCTTGGATATATTGATTCCAGACGAAGCCCATTCCTTGAACTCAAAACGACTGCTCGATCGTTGTTTGGGAAAAGGGCCATTGCTGATATGCGAGGTCGTTTATGCGGAACTTTCCTCACAATTTCCTTCGGAGGGAGAATTAAGAAATTTTCTTTCAGAGACGGGGATCAGGCTTATCCCCTCCAGCCGAGAAGTTCTATATTTAGCCGGAGAACGGTGGAGAATGTATTCAAGAAGAAGAGAACGGGTGATCCAGTGCCCTCACTGCGGTGGGAAGATATCGATCACTTGTCCTAAGTGCAATCAGACAATTGCATTGAGAGATCGGATACTCGCAGATTTTATTATTGGGGCCCACGCCCTCTTGCACGCCGAAGAGCTATAAAAAATCAACTTGATAGAGTGTTTTTCCTGACCTTCGGGAATTCAAAAGACATATCGATAACATCGCGTGGGAATCGGAAGTCTTGGTAAAAGCGAACCCCACTCATATGATCCAATTCAATAGATTTAAGTTCTTTACGGTCTATCGCTCCCAGCCCACTCATAATTTTCTTCATCGATAAACAATCTGACCGATGATCGAAAATAATTCCTTCATAATGACCCGTGTATTTTTATTATAGTCACGTTCTTGAAGGTCTTCTTTTGATTTGTTCCTTTTTTCCGGTATATCTGATACTCCCCTGAGAATAAGGCATTTGATTTTGTTTAACTCGCGCATCTATCGAATTGGATGTTATGAGCATTACAGAATTCCTCAAACTTAATTTCTGACTCAGTCATTTTTTAGGAAACTTTATTTCTTGTGTTACTGCCATATTTTCTTAAAAAATAAGCCTATTACAAAAAAGCGGATCAAGGCTATTTTCTAGCTTTCTCTTTTCCACCAAATTTTCTAAGGGTAGAATTAACTTAAGAAAACGTATTTTCTTCTATTATCTACTTCTGTAAATTAAATAACTTTTTCCCTTTTAAATAAGACCCCAACGCCTCATCCATCACTTCCTTAATGGTTTTTCTTTCCCAATATGCTAATGCTTTTAGCTCTTCCAAATGATGTTTTCTTAGAATGAAGGTTGCCCTCGTCCATCCATCTTGAAGCCCTCGCTGTGTAGTCTTAATTGAAGTCATATTTAAAGTTCCTTTTTTTTGGTATCTAATTTTATTTAATTGATGACCTCATAGAATTTGTAAGCTTTGTAAACCTTTTGAAATTACTGCAGTATTCTTGCCACCCAAATT
>PDVJ01000387.1_pt1 | contig 14766 bp, 8 predicted proteins | sample 1369811 | NCBI WGS metagenome assembly PDVJ01 (sample SAMN07795376, study PRJNA414565) | Alkali sediment metagenome, whole genome shotgun sequencing project. | reverse complement strand
TTAAACACATAATTCTATATTTGTCAATATAATGTATAGAAATTATTACAAAAGATATCTACTTATAACAAAGAACCGCCCAAAAGGCACTTAAGACCTTGGAGTAATGGAGTACTGAAAAAGATGGTTCACGGTACAGGGTACACGGTTCACGGCACAAGGCGTAAGCTCTGTCCAAACTCCTCGACCGTGCGCCGTGCACCCTTCTCCTTGCACCTTGCGCCTTGCACCTTGGACCGTTACTCCAACACTCCATTCTTTTGATTCTGTATTCTGTCTTCTAGTCACTTGTTACTTGTCCCTTGTCACTGTTTTTCTTTTTGAATTTTAGACACTTTAGCCTCCGGCCTGTAGGGCCTACGGCCCGGAGGGGCATTTTAGACGAAGTCCCTGAGCCTGTCGAAGGGTTCACTTTAGGCACTTCTTCTGAACATGCCAAGAAGCTGCAGGGTCCTCATGCCGTAAAGCTGCCAGGGCTTGAGGGTGGAAGGTGATGGGAACACCTGTCTCAGAACCTCTGTTCTGGGATAAAGATTTTCAAAAAGAAAAAGACCACGCGTCACCGGTCCAAGTTCTGAAGAGAAGAGGAGCACTGGCCCCCAAAGGGGAAGCGACCCTTTCTTCACTCTTTCCCGCAGAATCTTTTTCTCCAGGGGACTGAGCTTTTTCCCCTGAAGGAGTTTGAGAGCTCCCGGAGGAATCCTGAAATCAAAGACCAATTCAAGCAGAAAAAAGATGTACATAAGAGTTTTTCGCTGACCTAGGTCTTCAGCTCGGCGCACAAGCCTTTCCCAGTTGCCGGCATTCCAGCGCTCCAGTATCCTTTTGATGTCAACCAGCCAGATGAGCCTGTTCAGATGATGCTTGAAAGCATGAAGGCTCAGATACAAAACCTGGTCATAAGGGCTCAGGCATAGCGCCTTCTCACCTTCGATCTCGATGGCCCTGACTTCCCCGATAACGTGCTCCTCACTTTTGCCGAGGATCAGCTTCCTGGCTCGGATCCGATCCGCCCACAGGATATGAGTATGAATGTCGAAGATGGTTGACCCTTGTTTCAAGGTGCTGGGATAAACGGAATCTCTCTCATAACCCAGGGCTCCAAGGATACGGACAATTTCCTCATAGTCCTTCTTCGAAACCCAGAGATCGATGTCCGTCATAGGCCTCAGGCCAATATCCTTATAGGGATCGTTCAACAGGTCCATGCCCTGAAGAATCACCACGGCAACTCCTCTTTGATTCACTTGAGACAGAACTTGCTTAAGCGCGTGCATAAGCCGCATATTCATTCGAATGGTCTGATAGTAAATGGCTTGCAAGGTTTCCCTGTGCACCTGGTCCAGGGATTCGAAAATTCCGGAGGCGAGAAGACTCTTGTAGAGGATCCCTGCCACTCCTTCGCTCATGGCTCGTTCGATCAGACGGGTGTCGAAAGGAATCAGGCCCTTTCCTGGTTTTGAAGGGTCCAGCGCTGCAGCAAGGGCGAGGGTTTTGTCTTCTCTTTTCCTCATGGTTTCTATTAATCATCCGTGCCGGGAGTTTGTCAATCTGCATCACCGACATCTGCACAAAGCAAAAGAACTTGATATCCCGCCCTATCCATTATATTTTTCCTCCATCTCCCAAGCCGAACTGCCAGTGAATCCGACAGAGCGAGAATATGGCATAATGAAAAGAGGGCTCCAGACACCCGCCGTGCTCTTGCTCGGCCTCCTTGTCGCCCAGTGCGTTGCCACGCTCCAGGTTTACTTCTCCAACGCCGACCTTCATCGCACGCTCCTCGTGCTGAAAGAGGCCGGTTATCTCATCGTCCCGAACCAGCAGATCCTCCCCCGCCTTCTAACCCTTAAACCTGCCTTTTGGGGAGGGCTTTTTTTCACTCTCAGCGTCGGAGTTGTTTTGACCTTTCTCTCATGGTCAGCGGCATGGGCATGGAATCGTCTTTTCCGCGGAAATCGATTGTTTCTTTTATTCTGTCTTCTGGCGTGGCTGACATCCCTCATCCTGATTAACGGTCAAGGGTTTTGTCTCCTCATTACGCTGTATTTCATTTTCATCCCGGCAACCGTCTTTGCAACCGCAGCAAAACTCCCCGCTCATGGCAAAGACGCTCCTGCCCCCGGGAGATTATTTCTCCTTGCCCCGCTTCTGCTCCTGGCCCTTTTGTGGGCAACTCAGGCGAACAGCAACTTCTTTCTTAATCTGAGGGACAAGCTTCTCCTGTCGAACTCCGTTGGAATAAAGGTCAATGACTTCTACTACGACTATGCCTATTATCCTGCTGAGGCATTCAAATCGCTGGACCAGAAACTGCTCAAATCCTACTCTATCGGAAGCATTCAGAGAAAACCTGTTGAACAGGCCCTCGAAAGAACCTTGATTGCTTACGACTACCTCCCTGTGGACGAAGCTAGACATCCTGCGGACCTGGTCGTGCGTGAAGACAACGGTCTTCTTTTCTTTCAGCACAGAGGGAAAACAATCCTGCAGACCAACCTTCAGGAATTCCTGGCAAGCCCGGGCAAATTGCTCGGAGAATTTTCTAAAGGGACGGACACGTGTTCTCCTTTCCGCAGTTTCACCTTGCTTTCTCTCCTGGTGAGTTTGCCCCTTATGCTCTATGCGGTGTGCTTCAGCGTTTTCTACCTTGTCATTTCCTTTGTGTTATTGACCGTCTCATATCTGTCTAGACATCCCTCTGCCCCCTCACCCTGCCCTCTCCCCCAATCTGGGGGAGAGGTTTACCCACCTTCGGCGGCGCCGGAGGCGACCAGGGGTGGGGGTGAGAGGGGTCCGAGAATTTCGGCCTGGATTGCATCCGTTCTTTGCCTCTTTCTCGGAACAGCGCTTTTTTTCTATGTCCAGGGCGGCGTGAAAGAGGAATCGATTGACCCGGCGCGAGCTCTGGCCTCAGACCAATGGGAGACTAGAGTGGCAGCACTCAAGCTCATAGAGCAAAAGAAACTCGAGGTAGGGGATTTTGAAGCCTACCCAAGGTTGATGAAGAGCCATCACGTCGCTGAACGCTACTGGTTTGTGCGTACCTTGGGATCAAGCAGGCGGACCGGCACATACAGAGATCTCCTCAGCTTTATTGATGATCCTAATCCCGGCGTTGTTTCCATGGCCTTTTACAGCCTGGGTCAGCGAAAAGACTCCCGGGCTGTCCCGGAAATCTTGAAACGCATTGAAACATCAAATGACTGGTACAACCAGTGGTACGCCTACAGGGCACTGAGGAATCTGGGGTGGAAGCAAAGCAGATCCAGGTAAAGACACTGGCCCTCTCTATTGCCGCTGTTGCCTTGGTGGAGGCAGGGCTTGTTTTTTCAAAAGCAACCTTCAACCCCCTGTTCAGGTTAGGCGTAGCCAGACTTATCGAGTTTGGCTTGATGGTCTCGATCGTTCACACTGTCGAAGGGAGTTTTGCTTCGATAGGCCTTGATCGGGCGCGATGGATTGAGGGCCTGAAAAGGGGTCTCATCTGGTCAGCGGGCTTCGGAGCACTTTCAGGAATTGCTTTCGCTGTTCTATTCATGGCCGGCATCAATCCGCTGTCTATGATTAGAACCAGCCTTCCAAAAAACTCATCAAGTCTTCTCCTCTTTTTCCTCGTGGGCGGGATCGTCGCGCCTGTCGCAGAGGAGGTTTTCTTTAGGGGAATTCTTTATGGCTTTCTGAGACGATGGGGGATTGTTGTTGCCCTTGTTCTCAGCACCTCCGCTTTTTCACTCACCCATGGTCTCGGACATGGGTTCCCCCTGATCCAAGCCATTGGGGGTATTCTATTTGCCGCTGCCTATGAAACAGAGAAAAACCTTGTCGTCCCCATCACCATCCACTGCCTGGGCAATCTGGCGATTTTCGGTCTTTCGATAATAGGCTGATTTTACTCTCAGCCTGCAATTTCTTCGCAACTTGCCGGGAAGTCTTTAGTGGGGCGTTGGTGTCTTTTCTGGAGTGACTGGCGGGAGGCCTTCCTCATTTCATGGCATGGAGTTACGGAATGGGGGACCCGATGGCCCCGAGCGAACGCGAGGGGAACAGCGAGGGGGGAGGTTGTGCCCGCCGTATCGCGAGCCGTCAGGCGAAGCAGGCGGGCATCACCCGTCCGTAACTCCTTGAAATGCGCAGGCCGGGAGCCCTTGGAACGAAAGAAAAGATGCCAATGACCCGCTGATCTATTTTGTTTGCGGCCAAGGGCCTCGGATTTGGTTTTTGGAATTAAGGAATTGAGGAATCCAGGAATTCGCAATTCCTTAATTCCTTAATCCCTCAATTTGGTTCTTTTAGGATCCTGGCGCAAAGCATCTGGGCACAGGCACGCCGCAGTTGGCTCTGCCGGGCCCGATCTTGCCCGTGACCTTGCAGAAGCCCAGCACAGCGCACTTGGCGTCCAGCTTCACCTTCTTCAGCGTTGGTTTCTCATAACGCTTCTTTCCGCTTTGACCCATCACGGCCTCCAAGGGGAGAAAACTGGAATAAAGGAATAGTGGAACGATGGAATATTGTTAAAGCAAAAACATCCTATCATCTTTAAACGAGCCTTGGGAAGAAATGATAATTCTGGAATTCCGGGATTAAGGAATTCTGGGATTGAAGTTCCTCAATCAATTCCTGAATTCCCTAATTCCCTAATCCCAAAATTCCTCAATACGCAATTGCTGAAATAAAGCACCCTCCACCTCCGCCTCCTCCTGAGCCTCCTGCTGAGTCTCCTATGCTGCGCGCTCCCACTGTTACAGTCATCTCCAGAGTAGCGGGGCTCTCATCCCCATCACTGTCCACGGACCTGATCACATAGTAGTAAGTCCCGCTCTGGACAGAGTTATCCGTATATTCGTTATTCGTTATTAGAGAGCTATTCACCTTCGTGTATGGCCCATTCGGTATCGTAGACCGGTACACATTGTACCCACCCACAGGCGCTCCATTCGCATCCGTAGAAGCGCCCCAGCTAACGGTTACACTGTTCCCCGACACCTGACCCGTCGGATTCGTAGGAGTCGTAGGAAGCGGCATCTTCAGCTCCATCGCCGGATCACCAAAGAGCAGGAATGTCTTCCCCAACTCCCCTAGCGCCACGCTGTTCGCCACCAGCTCCTGCTTCGCATAGGAGATCGCACGGCCCAGCGTCCTGTAGTCCCTCTTGAAAATCCCCTCAAACAATGCCTGGTCCAGCACTCTCTGACCCTCTGGCTCCGTCATCCCCGTGGACATGAACGCAGCCACTGCTCCATTGTTGCTGTTTCTGAGCAGAACCTCTGCCAGCGACGGCCAGCTCCACCCCTCCGGATACCCAAAGAACCCATTAAGGCACGTCATGGCCACTACAAAAGGCAGCTTTCCGGAGTTGGTCAGTCCCGCCACATCCCCTGTGCTGAAGATGCTCTCACCTGCCCACACCTGCACCGAGGCATGACCACTGTAGTTCAGGATCAATGCCCCTTCATCGTTCAGCCTGTTTATCATGGACTGGGTCATATCCGCTGGGGTCCAATAGTCGTTCAGATACTCCCTGAACGGGGAGTTCATCCCTGCAGGCACGAGACCAGCCACATCCTCATTCATCAGCTCAAAGAGCACTTCATACCCATCTACCTGGTTATCCGCCACCAGGAGCGTGTTCCTCTCCCAGGTCTTGAGCACAGGGGTATTCTCATAAGAGATGATCTTGTTGACCATGGTCTCCGCCTGAGCTGTGGTGGATGCAGGCAGCCTCCCTATGTCCATGTCCGCTATGGCATCATTGCCGCTGATCCTCACGAACCACTCATCCGTCAGGCTCTCCCCCATAAACGGGGTTTGAGCCAGGTAAGTGGGTACATAGTTGATCGTCCCTAACCCATAGTTATCCTTTGGATCATAGGCACTGTCCCCCACCAGCAGCACATACTGGGGAGCCGGAGACATCCAGTTCTGGTACGTGTAGCTCAGGAAGTCCTTGATCCCCTGAGGAGAGGCCCTGGGCCTCCCGGTGAGCTTTGAGGTTCGTGAGCCATGGATGAGCTGTGCCTCCACCGTCCCACCCCAGGTCCCTGTGAGTAATCAGGATATAGTCCGCCCCATTACTGGTACCGGATAGATTCCCTGCCGTGTCCTTCGTGATCGAGACAGGGGTCCTTGTTGCAGCAGAGGAAAGCGTTAAATACGTTCTCTCCCCAGTGCCACTCACCGGCTCCAGGGTCACGGTGTAGGGGTTGGTGCCTGTGACCTGGAGGTTGCTTACCCTCTTGACATCCGTGGGTGTGGTGATGTCAAACGCCTCAAGGCTGTTGCTGGCAAAATTCCCGATCTGATACTTGTATCCAGCGTTGTGGGTGAGCTTCAGGAAATCCCCGGTCGCCTCGTACTTCCTGGGATACGCTACCTCCACCCAGTCCAGCGCCACCCCGTCCGGGTTCACCGGGTCCGTGCCGCTCAAACACGTCAGGGTGAGCGTGTTGACCCCTTCCACGAGGGCTACATCCGCAATGCTCACCTCGTAAAACTCAAACCCGCTCCACTGGTAGGTCCCCAAAGACACCCCGTTAAAGGCAATCTCCACCTCATGGTCCAGGGTGGTGAGCCCACACATCAGCACCGTCACCTGGCCCAACTGGGTCCCTCCCACCCCAGGCAGGGTCACCCCATAATCCACTGGGCCTCCCCCTGCCCCACTCCCCAATGCAAAGGTCCCGTGCACCCACCGGTCTAGGCTCTCTGCTCCAGGAGCCTCCCCTAAGTACTCCTTGTCCTCTTCCGTGTGCACTGTAAAGACATGAGTAGTGGGAATAGTGGCTGCTCCAGGAGTCCCATCAACAGTAGATATCCTCAATGGACTCCCTGACCCTCCGGAGGTCGTCAGCCAGTACACATTGCTCTTCGTGTACTTGCTGTAACTCTCGGCAGGAGGAACACCATAAAACTCGATGTAATCCGCTCCCTGGTAAAGCGGAATCTCCTGCCCCAGGTGGTACACTCTCACCTGGCTCCTGTCGTTCACACTCACCCCCTGCGAGGTCAGCCACGCACTTGTCAGCCGGTAAATCCCTTCCTCTGAAACCACCATCTTATAGGCCGATGCAGGCTCAGGAGGCATCCAGGCCACAGCCCTGGCCAATCCGCTGGGAACCGGAGCCAAGGGAACTCCTGCTTTAACAGCAGGTACTGTCTCTGCAAGGGCTATATACGCTACCCTCACCCGGATCCTCGTGTACTGCACCAATTCCCCGGTCACAGGGTTGAAAGAGAAGGGGTTGAAAAAGATTTGCAGCTTCTTCTGGCCACGATAGTCATACGTATCTCCGGCCCTGGCCACCACGTCCGGGTAGAAGCTGTTCACCCGGTAGGCAGCATCATCAATCACAAACACCTCTGAGACAGTCGCCAGCTCCCCTTCCCCGCTCACCACCTTATCAGGCACAGGGTAAATCCAGTAGTTGCTCAGCTCCCTGCTCTCCACTGACTCAATGCTGACGGTTCCGCCCTTACCACTGGGCAGGTCTATGAGAACACCCTTCACCGGCAGCTCAGGTTTCCCTATTACATCCGTGTACCCATGCACGTACTCCGGGACTCTCAACCGACGGTAACTCACTCCTCCCTCGTCCAGCACCACATTCTCAAAACTCTCCGTCCGAAGCTCAAGAGTCATCCCCGTCGCATCCGAGGCAATCACTTCCACTCCCCTCATCAGCCCCGGGCTCACAGTCCCGACATACTCCTGGCTGTCCCTTACCCGGTCTCCATCGGTATCATCATGCAACGGGTCAGTCCCGCGGGAATACTCCTGCAGGTTGGTCAGGCCGTCCCCGTCCGGGTCCAATCCCGAATCATCCGCAGAGGTGTTCAGCCCGTACTTGATCTCCCAGTCATCCGCTATCCCATCCCTGTCCCAGTCCACACACACCGGGCCGTGCATCGTCCGGGTCCCATCCATATCGATATCTTCAAGCTTGTAGTAATAGAGCCTCCCCTGCGTCACGTTCCGGTCCACATAGCTGTACTCCCTCCCCCTCACTGAGAAGCTCAGCCCGGGAATCAGCCTATCCGTAATCCTCGCATACGCCCCTCCGGCGCTCTCGGACCGGTACACATGAAACCCAAAATTGTCCACCTCCTGGGCCGTCGTCCAGGAAACCAGCACATCGCTATCCCGCCCTACCGCTCTCAGCGAAAGAAGATCCACCGCCGTAGGAGGACTCGCCTGCTCAGCGCCAATCGTCACAAATCCGCTGGCCCCGCTCTCCGTCTTGTTCGGCCAGTTCATGTTGTTGTATTCCGTCTCAATCCAGCACTGGGAGCGGGCGACAGTGGAAATACGGACCTCATCCAACAGGCCGTCAATCAGGTCTGTTCCCCCGGTTCTTCCTCCCAGATACAATGCCCTCGTGTCGGTGCCCGGCGAAGCGTCGGCTCCCGAGGCGTCGATCGCACCGTTGAGGTAGATGGTCGCTGTGGTTCCGTCCCAGGTTCCGACTAGGTGGTACCAGAAGTTCGCCGTCAGCGCCGTTGCGCCACTGAGGCTCGTCGTATCCCCATCGTAAGCGTCGAGCCCGAAATTGCCGGTTTGATTTTGGACCGCCAGTTCATAGTTATTCGTCGTGGTTTCGCCTTTACGGACGATCGGGTCGACATCAGTGCCGCTGCCGAAGCTCGCCAGCTTGACCCATCCTTCAAGGGTAAGAGTCGAATTCAATTGCAGGCTTGGAGTGCCGCCGGCAGCACCGCCTTGCCCGTGGTTGGCGTTAGCCGTGCTGTCTGTGAACTCCCCTACAGTCCCGTTCCCGCTTTCTTTTAAATGCCAAACTCCCTTGTAGTTGGCATCCCATACCTGAGTTGGAGTTGCTGGGGGGGACGTAATGAAGCTGTTGCCGTAATCCATGTAGATAACCGTATCAGTGCTGACGGAAAGGCTGGGAATCCTTACCCATGCGACAAGAGTTCCGCTTGCCCCATCATATTTCTCGATCTCATGATCGAGTTGATTCAAGTCAGTGCCCCTGAAGATGATGTCATATCCGCTGCTACTGGTGACACGCCCGCCGTTTGCAGTGGTCCTGAGGTTGTTGTCGTTCTGGATGCTGATTAGAACAGGAAAGTCCGTTAGATTCGCGGAACAGCTCGCGCCCACCCTGGTCCGATCAATCGTGATTGTCTTGCGGTAAAAGAATTTCGCGGGGACTTCCTCCGCTCCCAGCCCGGAGGTCGGTTCGGAGGTGACGTACTGACGAATAATTATGTCGTCCGCATCGATCCACCTATTATTGCCTGGGCTGGTCCACGGACGTTCGACATAAACACCCAATTTGCCGGTGCCGGAAGGCATGGTATAGCCGGTGAAGAGAGTTACTTTCTCCGGGCTGTAGCCTGAAGGATTGTACCAATAGGCGTCAAGATTAGTTCCATTAGCAACTAATTCAATTCTCCCTTTGGTTCCCAGTGGGAAATGAATATCCGTGTTCGCTATCCAAGCTCCGCCAACCCACGCTTCACTAGTGTGGTAATAGGCGCCATCCCGGACTACGACAATGCGCCCGACACCTCCATTCGCAATATGAACCCCAATTCCACCCCAGGAATTGGTGCCAGCCTGATGATAATAGATTTTTGCACTCCACACTGCATTGTCAATGTTACTCATGCTTGAGGCGGTCGACCCATTCATCCAATTATTGGACGTTTGCGCTTGAAACCACTTCTCAGAACCATGGAGCATAACCTTGAAGTCTTCTGTTCCCTGGTCAGTCCACCCATCAGGGTCTGTGCTATCGGCATGCTCCTCGAAATCGTCAGCATACCAAAAGACTTTTGAGGCAGCATCGGCCCCCATGGAGTCTGACATGTAAGCTGGCGCAGCCAGCGTTTCGCCTGCATACCCATAGTAGACATAGTAGTTGTCGTCGAATGATGACGCAGGGATGCCTGTCTGGGTCTTGAACCACGTTATGGTGTTCGCGCTGTTCCAGCCATCCCCAATTATGTCGTCCACCCACCGGTCAAGTTGGACCCAGGAGGCTCCGTTCCAGTAAACGACCAGCCAGTCCTTGCCATCTGTGCGAAGCTTGCTATTGGTGATCAGCGTTGCGGTGTTCTCGCTGAAAGAAACCGAATAGCCACTGGGGACATCAGTCGAGCCGGCTGTAATTGTAATTTTTTTGCAGAAACTATAATTGCCGTTCCACCATTCCCCGATCGGAGCGGACGGCTGAGCAGTTTGAGCCAGGCTGAGCAGAGTGATGAGCAGAACCAGGATGCCGAAGGTGAAAAGCATGACGTGGCTTTGTCCGGCAACCGTGACGGCAAGAAAGCCTCCTTGTCCGCGATTCTCTCTCATCGTAAGGTTACTGAGTGACCTTGTGGTTTTGGGTATGCTCTTCCTGGTCTTCACGTTTTATCTCTATGAAAGTTTCGAAAAAACTGCGATTTCTTTATTGCATGGCTCCAGACGAAAATCGTCCCTGTACAGTTCTGAGCAAGAGGTGTGCCATGAAGTTGACACCAAACATTCCTTTTGATTTCAAAATGTTGCCAAGGAAGTGCAAATCTGATTATCAGAAAGATCTTGACAATTTTTGTCCAATTTGGATATTTTTGGGGAGGGATTGCTCAACTTACGATGGATCATTTAATTAGTTCATTTCTCAGGCCTACTCCCAACAAATGGTGATATTCACCTATGGGAGATACCAGGTCTTTGCGTTCTGCGAATTGGGAATCAAGGGTTTACAAGGGGAGGTCCATCCATTATTATATTCTACCTGAGAGCAAGAAGGGGTTTGTTAACCGGTGAGCTCTGCTGGAACATCTAGCCGGTATTTTTCCGTAGTCTGCTCTCCATTAGTTCAAGGTCGTCCTTGAGGTTTAAGCTAATGAATGGCAAAGATGATAAGAACGGGGAAAAAGCAACCCCTCTATCCAGTAGCCAGGAATTGTTTGAAAAGATCTTCAAGCGAGCAACGATGGAGATCAAAAGGGAAAAATCAGGGGAAGTTCAAACTCACCAACCCACCCCAAAATCCGATCCAGGACGAAGGCAGCATCAAACAAAGACACCGGAGATTTGGAAGAGCGCCGTTAAGGGTGCAGGGCCTCCTACCCCTCGAAAGCTTGAAACAGCCAAAACACCTCTTCCGGTGAAGAGTGAAAGAGCAGATTCAAACCCTCCGCCAAAAGGCATGTCCAAAACCGACAAGAAAAACGCGAAGAGATCCGGTGCTCCGAAGGCAGCAGTCCTCCTAGTCCTTCTAGCTATACTTGCCGGGATAGTTTCGAACTACATGGGGATCATAGATATTTCTCTTTTGCTCAATTATTTTGGATTTGGTCCTCAGCAGGTCGTTCAAGCACCTATTCCCAGGAAACAACCGGCGAAGCCTCCTGAAAAGCCTGCTATCTCCCCGAAGCAACCGCAAGCGCAGGAAAAGGTTCCCACACCCCCACCTGCGCCAAGCGAACCAACTCCTCCAGCTGTGTCGAAGGAGGAGAAACTCGTGGAATTGGAAACGCCCACAGCAATCGCACAAGCAGCGCCGGGCGAGGAGCGAATCGAGAAAAAAGCGCCATCCGTGTCCATAACCGACCAACCTAAGCCTCCTGAGGTTTCTGCCAAGCAGGAACCTCAGCCACTGCCAGTCCAGACTCAGCCTTCGGCCAAACCCAGCGCAACGGAAGTTTCTCCCTCTCCGCCAAGGACCCCTGAATACCCTTATTCCGTATATCTCGGCTCTTTGAAAGCCCATGAAGCAGTTAAGAAAGCCATCTCCGACTATCAGGAAAAGGGGCTTTCTCCTTATTGGACAAAAGTGGATCTAGGGGATAAAGGTGTTTGGTTCAGGGTTTTTGCAGGGTATTTTCGGACCAAAGATGAGACCGAGAAGTACATCAGAGACCGGAACATTCAAGGAGCAACGCCTGGGATTACAAAATACACAAATTGGATTGGGAGCTATGGATCTGACAAGGAAGTTGAGGATCAGAAGCGGGCGCTTCTGTCTGCAGGCTTTTATCCTTACGTCATTAAAGCGCCTGACGGGAAGAGCTTGCTCTATTCAGGAGCTTTTGATCGAAAGGAGTATGCGGAAAAAGAGCGAAGCGCCCTGGCCTCTAAAGGCATCAAGAGCGAAGTCGTTGAACGGTAGAAGAAGTAATGAGTAACGAGGACTGAGTAGAATAAACCCAGTACGGAAGACTGAGGCCTCAGCAATGAGTTTAAAACCGACAGAAACAAGGACCTCAGGCCTGGTTACCCAGTCTTTAATGGGCTTTTGCCTGTTTCGCCCCGGAAGACCTTAGACCGCCCACGATCCTCCCAACTTCTTCAGCGAGTAGCAATATTTTTTCAAACTCCGATTCGGCGATGTATCCGACGTCGAGGGCAACATAGAGTATCGACCGAAGCTCAGCACAGGAGCCCTTTCCGATTGAGAGAAATTGATGGAATTCTTTTCGGCCACCTCTTTCAAATCCTTCTGCAATGTTGGACATAATTGAAACGGCAGCCCTTTGGATCTGACCTAAGAGACCAAAATCCCTCGCAAATCGATCTTGTCGAGTGATCTCATAGATTTTCTTTGCCAGTTGCCTCGCCTTTTGCCAAGCTATCAAATGTTCAAACCGCGTGATCTTGCCTTTCTCACCCATACCTACTCTCCCTCTTTTGCCACTGATTTTCCTCGCTCATTGCTCAGTCCTCAGTCCTTATCGCTCAGTCCTCAGCACTAATTTCTTTGCCATCTCAATCATTTGCCGGTGCTTTGTGCCTCCCGGACAATACTCGCACTCTCCGTGAGGGGATATGGGAATTTTAAAAGCATGGGCTCTTAGGTGGGCGACCTGACAGAGGAAGTCCACCGGTTCTTCTGCATCTCCGCACTCAAGCACCCCGTTTGCAGGGCACATGCCGCACATGCTCCTTAGCTCGCAGGCCAAGCATTTCGTCTGCTTCATGGCCTTTTTTCTGCTCACCTTCAGCAAGAACTCCTCCCACCCCTCCTTGAAGGTGCCTTTCCTTAGGTCGTAGGTTTCGCCGTGCCAGAGCACGCAGGTGCTCAGCTTTCCGGAAGCGTCTATCGCAAGAGTGTTGTGAGCACCGCCGCAGGTGTAGAGTTTAACCCCCTCCTCAGGGTTGTGAGCAGGCCTCTTGAAATGCTCGCAGAACTTGACCCATTCGTTTTTCCTGTTCGGCTCCTTCAAATCCAGCTCCACCACTTCCGTGGGAGAGAGCCTCACACTAAGAGGGGCAAGCGATGAGTCAACCCGAGGATTGATCATGGCGTCAAACCGGAACTCCAGGCCCAGTTCCTCTTCGACGAAACGCTTCATGTCCCATATCTCAGGGGTGTTGGGCTTGAGGACCATGGTCTTTAGAATCGGCGGCAAGCCCACTTCCATGAGAAGCCGCACTCCCCGCATGGTCCTGTCAAAGGACCCGGCAACACCCGTGACCCTGTCATGCGTCTCCGCTGTGCAGCCGTAAAGGGAGATTTCTACGGAGAAAGGTCTCCACGTGGCCAGGCATTCCGCCACCAAAGGCGTTATGAGCGTGCCGTTTGTGAAAAGAGTGATCAGGAAACCTGTCTTTTTGGCATAAGCGTAAATGTCCAGGAAATCCTTTCTGACAAAGATCTCTCCTCCGGTGTAAAGCAGCCACAGGCATCCTTCTGCGGCCAGCTCGTCAAGGATTCGGCAATGTTCGCCAAGAGTGAGTTCGGTGCGGCGGGCTTGTTGATCGCTGAGTGGAAGATTATTGTAGCAGTGAACACAGGTGAGGTTGCAGCGCTTGGTGACCTCCATGGAGCCATCGATGGGAACCCGCTGTGCGACAACGCGATCGTGAACGCTAAGGCTCCAGTCTTGATAGCTTTGGGTTTCCATGGATCAACATGGTACCATACCGTTTGAGCTTCTGCAAAACCCCTTAACATCCGAATACAAGACCAATCACGAAAGCACGAAATTAGGAAAGCACGAAGGAAAACCAGGAGAGCTTTCTTTATATTTGTCAATCCTGATGGGTTTGTAAGAAGTCAGGAAATGACCTCTTGGGTCATTCCGGCGGAAGCCGGAATCCAGTAAAAACAATCCACCCTGGACCCCGGCTTCCGCCGGGGTGACGGCTTTGAGGACATTCCGGGAGAGCATCGGTTTTCGTGCTTTCGTGATCGCGACTTATGTTCTGGTTCTGATGCCGTATCGACGGGTTTTGGAATGCGACGAGCACCCAACTCAGCGCTTGTAGCAGAATTCCAGGTGAGGTAAAATAATTCTGCAAGCTGATTGACACATGCGGAGGGCAAGGGATCTGGATAACTGGTGGACCTATCTGAAACAGGGACTTTCGCGTCCATCGCCTGAAGACAGGATTGCAGGCCAGGAGGGGTACGGAAACACTATCGAGAGTCTCCGAAACCTGCGACCGTACCTCATCCGTCACTGGCGAAACGCGGCCGCCGGTTTTCTTCTCATTCTCCTTGCCTCCCTTCTCGCTTTCCCCCAGCCGCTCATCACACGGTACATCGTGGATGATGTCATTCTAAAACGCCAGCTCGGGCTCCTGGCAGGCGCTATTGCTTTGCTCATCGTTCTTATCCTGACTGAAAAGCTCGTCCAGGTGCTTGAAGACTTCACCTTCGCCCGCTTTGAGCAGGGAATCACGCTCGACATCCAGCAAAGCCTCTTTGACAGGGTCCTTCACTTTCCCAAGTCCTTTTTCGATGAAATCCAGACCGGATATTTGATGTCTCGACTTTCCGACGATGCAGAGGGACTTCGCTGGTTCTT
>PDVJ01000386.1_pt1 | contig 14782 bp, 15 predicted proteins | sample 1369811 | NCBI WGS metagenome assembly PDVJ01 (sample SAMN07795376, study PRJNA414565) | Alkali sediment metagenome, whole genome shotgun sequencing project. | reverse complement strand
CGATCATCCCGTAGCGGGAGACCCTGCCGTATGTCGGCTTGATCCCGGTCAGGTTCGTGAGCGCCGCCGGCTGACGGATCGAGCCGCCCGTATCGGTGCCGCTGGCCGCAGGGGCGAGGCAAGCTGCGACGGCCGCGGCCGAGCCGCCGGAGGAGCCGCCCGGCACCCGGCCCGGGTCCCAGGGGTTGTGTACCGGACCGTAGAAACTCGTTTCGTTCGACGAACCCATCGCGAACTCGTCCATGTTCGTCTTTCCGAGCAGCACGGTGCCGGCCGCCTTCCAGCGCTCGACCACAGTGGCATCGTATGGAGCGACGAAGTTCGAGAGCATCTTCGACGAGCAGGTCGTGAGTATCCCGTCGGTGCAGAAGATGTCCTTGTGGGCGATCGGCACTCCGGTCAGTGGGCCGCCCCGTCGGCGGCGCGCGCGTCGGCCAGGGCCCGGTCGGCCGTGATCGTGACGAACGCGTTCAGCGCCGGAGCCAGCTTTTCGATGCGGCCGAGGAAATGCAGCGTGAGATCGAGGCTCGAGAACCGGCGGGCCTTAAGGCCGGCCGCCAGTTCCGCGACGGTCAGGGTGTGCAGGGACATGGCCGCGCCTCAATCCAGGACCTTGGGCACCAGGTACAGGCCGGCCGCGACCGCGGAGGCGTTGCGCTGGTACTTGTCGTGCCGGTCCGACTCGGTGACCTCGTCCGCGCGCAACCGCTGCACCTGGTCGGCGAGCGGATGGGCCATCGGTTCGACGCCAGCGGTGTCGGCCGCGGCCAGTTGCTCGACAAGATCGATGATGCGGGAAAGGCTGTCGACGTAAACGGGCATCTGTGCCTCGGTGATCTCGAGGCGGGCGAGGTGGGCAATGCCCTCGACCTGGGCGCGCGTCAGGCTCATGCGGGAAATGCTCGCTCGGACACAAAAAACAGCCGTAAATCATACGCCTCGCCTTGCCGAAAGTCCTGACAATGGTTAAATTGGGCGGATAGCGCGCGCACCTGCGCGTCCCTCCTCCCTGCTTCCCTCTGGTCCAGATGTTCAAGAAACTCCGGGGCTACTTTTCGAACGATCTTTCGATCGACCTTGGCACGGCCAATACGCTGATCTACGTCCGCGGCAAGGGCATCGTCCTGAACGAGCCGTCAGTGGTTGCGATCCGCGAGGAGCCTTCGCGGGGCGGCAAGAAAATCGAGGCGGTCGGCACCGAGGCCAAGAACATGCTTGGCCGCACGCCGGGCAACATCACGGCCATCCGCCCGCTGAAGGACGGCGTGATCGCCGACTTCACCGTCACCGAGAAGATGCTGCAGTACTTCATCGAGAAGGTGCACGGTAACCGCCTCATCCGACCAAGCCCACGCGTGCTCGTCTGCGTGCCTTATGGCTCGACTCAGGTCGAGCGACGCGCGATCCAGGAATCGGCTGAAGGCGCCGGCGCCCGCTGGGTGCGCCTGATCGAGGAACCGATGGCGGCCGCCGTCGGCGCGGGCATGCCGGTGCACGAGGCACGGGGCTCGATGGTGCTCGACATCGGCGGCGGCACCTCCGAAGTTGCCGTGATCTCGCTGAACGGCATCGTGTACGCGGCCTCAGTGCGTATCGGTGGCGACCGCTTCGACGAGGCGATCATCAATTACGTGCGGCGCAACTACGGCATCCTGATCGGCGAGGCGACGTCCGAGCGCATCAAGATCGAGATCGGCTCGGCCTATCCTGGACAGCAGGTGCGCGAGATATCGGTCAAGGGCCGCAACCTGTCGGAAGGCGTGCCGCGCAGCTTCACGCTCAATTCGAACGAGATCCTGGAGGCGCTTCAGGAGCCGCTGCAGGGCATCGTCGGCGCGGTCAAGGCCGCACTGGAACAGACCCCGCCCGAACTCGGCTCCGATGTAGCCGAGCGCGGCATCGTGCTCACCGGCGGCGGTGCGCTGCTCCGCGACATCGACAAGCTGCTGATGGAGGAGACGGGACTCCCGGTCGTCGTGGCCGAAGACCCGCTCACGTGCGTGGCTCGCGGCGGCGGCAAGATGCTGGAACTGATCGACGAGCACGGCCCGGGCCTCTTCGGGCTCGATTGAGCACGGGCGCGACCGCCCACCAGCTACTACTACCGTGGTCGAGCTAAGCCACGATTCGCGCCCTATCATCGGCCGCGGTCCGCCGCTCGTCGCGACGTTCGTCACGCTCGCGATCGCCTCGATCGCGCTGATGGTGGCCGACCAGCGCTACGAGCAGCTCGAGCGAGTGCGCGGCTGGCTAAATGCGGCCGCCTATCCGGTCCAGGTCGCGGTGGACCTGCCGTTCCGCGCGTGGAACTGGCTGACCGGCTCGTTCGCCGATCGCGACCGCCTGCGACAGGAGAATCTCGAGATCACCGCCCGGCTTCGGCTCGCAAACCTGCAACTGCAGCGCTTTGCGGCCATCGAGGAGGAGAATCGCCGCCTGCGCGACATGCGCGAAAACTCGGCAGGCGTGGCCGAGCGGGCGCTGGTGTCATCCATCCTCAACGTGGACCTCGACCCGTTGCGCCATCGCGTGCTGCTCGACAAGGGCAAGGTGGACGGCGTCTTCAAGGGACAGGCCGTGCTCGATGGCGAGGGCATTTTCGGCCAGGTCTGGCGCGTCAATGAGCGCAGCGCCGAGGTCATCCTCATCAGTGATGCGGAGCATGCGATCCCGGTGCAGTCGAACCGCAGCGGCGTGCGCACGATCGCGGTCGGCACCGGCGACCTGAACAGGCTGGTGCTGCCGTTCGTGACCGTGGAGTCGGACCTGAAGCAGGATGACCTGCTGCTCTCCACCGGCATGGGCGGCGTCTTCCCGCCCGGCTATCCCGTGGCCCGGGTCACCAGGGTTGAGCGAGACTCGAAGGCGACCTTTGCGATCGTCGAGGCGCGCCCTACCGCTGCGCTGGACCGGGCTCGCGAAGTGCTGCTGGTGTGGTTCAAGACGTCGGCGCCGGAGCCTCCGGCAGCACCCTCGCCCGAGCCTCCGGCGGCACCCACGCCCGGTGCGGCGGCAGCACAGGTGCCGACTGCGGCAATCGCCGTTGCGGCGCCCGTGCCTGGTACTGCGCAATGAGCCGCGGCACATTCGGCCGCCGGATCCTCTACTGGGTGACGGTCGCCGCCGGCCTCGCTCTCGCTATCGTGCCGCTGCCCGGCTGGCTCGATGCGGTACGGCCCGACCTCGCCCTGCTTGCGGTCATCTACTGGATCCTCACCAGCCCGCGCATCGCGGGACTCGGTTACGCCTGGCTGGCCGGACTCTTCCTGGACGTGTTGCACGGCATGGTGCTCGGCCAGCATGCGCTCGGTTTCCTCGTCATTGCGTTCCTGACGCACCGGCTGCAGCTACGCATGCGCATGTTCCCGATCCCGCACCAGGCCGGCGCGGTGATGCTGCTGCTCGCGCTCTACCACTTCATCATCTTCTGGACCGACGGCCTCACCGGGCACGGCTATACCGGCTGGAACCGCTGGCTGCCGGTACTCTCGGGCGCGCTGCTGTGGCCATTGATCGCCGCGGCCGGCGACACGCTGACACGCCGCGCGCGCTGACGCGGCGGGCCTCACGATGTCACGGTCGGCACGCCTCAAGGATCACTGGGCCGAACAGCGCCTGTTCGGACGGCGCGTCCTCGCCGCCACGACCGTGATCCTTATCTGCCTCGGCGCGCTCTTTTCGCGCCTCGTCTACCTGCAGGTCGTCAAGCACGACTACTTCAGCGACCTCTCGCAGGGCAACCGGATCCGCATCGACCCAGTGCCGCCCAGCCGCGGCCTGATCTTCGACCGCAACGGTGTGCCGCTCGCGCTCAATCGCCCCGCATACCAGCTCGAGGTGACCCGCGAGCTGACACCGGATCTTCCGGACACGCTGCGGCGGCTGGTGGGGCTTGGTCTGCTGCCCGCGGAGGATTACGAGCGGACTCTGCGCACGATCAAGGCGCGACGCAGCTTCGAGGCAGTACCGGTGAGGCTGCAGCTCTCCGAGGAAGAACTGGCGCGCTTCGCGGTCAACCGGCCCGACTTTCCGGGCGTCGAAGTCCGCCCGCGCCTGACGCGTCACTATCCGCTCGGGGGTACCGGCGTGCATGCGTTGGGATACGTTGCCGCCATCAGCGAGCAGGACCAGGAGCGCATCGATACCGCGAACTATGCCGGCACGACGCTGATCGGCAAGCTCGGCGTCGAACGCGCGTTCGAAGAAGACCTGCACGGCGAAACCGGCTATCAGCAGCTGCTGGTCAACGCTCAGGGCCGACGAGTGGAACGAGTCGGGCTGACCGCGCCCGTGCTCGAGCGCCGCGAGCCCATGGCGGGCAAGGACCTCTATCTCGGGGTGGACGCGCGCGTGCAGGGAGTGGCCGAGGAAGCGCTCGCCGGGCGACGTGCGGCCGTCGTGGCGATCGACCCTCGAAACGGCGACGTGCTGGCGTTCGTCAGCACGCCGACTTTCGACCCCAACGGGTTCGCGCGCGGGCTCACGTATGCCGAGTACGCGGCACTGTCGGAAAACATCGATGTCCCGCTCTTCGACCGGGCGTTGCGCGGTGAATACCCACCCGGCTCGACGATCAAGCCGATGGTCGCACTGGCCGCGCTCGAATACGGTGTCGTCGATGCGGATACCACCAAGCTCTGTCGCGGCGCATTTCAGTTGCCGGGCTCGAGCCACCGCTTCCGCGACTGGAAAAAGGGCGGGCACGGCACGGTCAACCTGCACTCGGCGATTGCGCAGTCCTGCGACGTGTACTTCTACAGCGTCGCCGACCGCATGGGCATCGATCGCATGCACGAGTTTCTCACCAGGTTCGGTCTCGGGGCTGCAACTGGCATCGACATCCGCGGCGAGCGCAAGGGAGTCGTGCCTTCGCGGGAGTGGAAGAAGAAGTCCTTCAAGAACAAGGACCTTCAGACCTGGTTCCCGGGCGAGACGGTAATCGCCGGCATCGGCCAGGGTTTCATGCTCGCCACGCCGCTGCAGCTTGCTCAAGCCACGGCAACCGTGTCGATGCGCGGCCAGCGCTTCGCGCCGCGCCTGGTGACGGCGATGCGCGACTCGGTGACCGGCGAGATCATCAAGATCCCGCCGCGCGAACAGCCGCCCGTGACGGTGAGCAAGCCGGAGCACTGGGATGCGATCATCGCCGGCATGGTCGGCGTTACGAACGACCCGGCCGGCACGGCGAGACGCAGCCAGGCCGGAGCGCCGTACGTCATGGCGGGCAAGACGGGCACGGCCCAGGTGTTCACCGTGGGGCAAAACGAGAGATACAGCGACAAGGACATCTCGGAGCGGCTCAAGGACCACGCGCTGTTCATCGCGTTCGCGCCGGCCGATGACCCGAAGATCGCCGTGGCGGTCATGGTCGAGAATGGCAAGAGCGGCAGCGGTACCGCTGCGCCCATTGCGCGCAAGGTGATCGATGCGTATCTGCTGCCACCGGTGGACGCGGCTTCGACGCCGGTCCCTGCCACTCAGGATGCGCCGCCCGCCCCACCGTCCGGAGGCAATGAAGAATGAAGACGGAAATCGCCGGCCCCGGCTACTCGAGCCGCGCGCAGCGCACGATCACCGTCTCCGGGCGACTGCTCGAGGCGCTGCATCTCGACGGGCCGCTGCTCGCCTCCGTGCTGGCAGTCTGCATCACCGGGCTCGTGGTGCTCTACAGTGCCGCCGGCGAGGAACTCAGCGTCTTCGTCGCCCAGGCCGCGCGGCTCGGGCTTGCGCTTGGCGTGCTGGTGGCCGTGGCGCAGGTTCCGCCGCGCATCATGCGTATCGGGGCGCCGTGGCTCTACCTGGTCGGGGTGCTGCTGCTCGTCGCCGTTGCCGTCAAGGGCGACATCGCAATGGGCGCGCAACGCTGGCTCGACCTGGGCTTCGTGCGGTTCCAGCCCTCCGAGATCATGAAAATCGCCATGCCACTCGCCTGCGCGTGGTACCTGCACGACCGGCCGCTGCCTCCGGACCTTCGGTCGCTGGTCGTGCTGGGCGTCGCGATCCTGGTGCCCGCGCTGCTCATCGCCGAGCAGCCCGACCTCGGCACCGCGCTACTCGTGACCGCGGGCGGCGCACTGGTCGTGCTGCTGGCCGGCCTGCAGGCGCGCTACCTAGTGGGCCTCGGAGCCCTGGTTGCGGCCGCCGTCCCGGTCGCATGGCATTTCATGCACGACTACCAGCGCAGGCGAGTCTTCACGTTCCTGAATCCGCAGGAAGACCCGCTCGGCGCCGGCTACCACACGATCCAGTCACAGATCGCGATCGGCTCGGGCGGGCTGTTCGGCAAGGGCTACATGAACGGCAGCCAGGCGCAGCTCGAGTTCCTGCCGGAGCGCTCGACGGACTTCATATTCGCCGTAATCGGCGAGGAATGGGGCCTGGTCGGACTCGGGGTGCTGATGGCGCTCTATATGCTCGTAATCGCGCGCGGGCTGTACATCGCCGTGCAGGCCCAGGACACGTTCGCGCGCCTGATGGCCGGCACGCTCGCCCTCACCTTCGCGGTCTATGTGTTCGTCAACAGCGGCATGGTCGCCGGGCTGCTGCCCGTCGTCGGCGTGCCGCTGCCGCTCGTGAGCTACGGCGGCACATCGATGGTGACCCTCATGGCGGGCTTCGGTATCCTGATGTCCATCCACTCCCGTCGAAAGCTGGTCGCCACTTGATCCACCACCGCCTGCGGCGAAGGAAGCCGCGACGCCTGCTGTCCGTGATCCTGCTGGGCGTGCTTCCGGTCTTTGCCCCGCCCGCGACTGCGCTCGACTCGGAACGGGAAGACGTCGCGGGGTTCGTCGCCGAAATGTCGAGCCGGCACGGATTCGATGCCTCGTCGCTCAACGCGCTGTTTGCGCAGGTCGAATCGCGCCCGTCCATCGTCGCGGCAATGAAAAAGCCGGCCGAGAAGACGATGCCCTGGAACGAATACCGCGCGCGCTTCATCACTGAGCGGCGCATAGCGCGTGGGCTCGAAGTCTCGCGCACGCAGGCCGGGGCGCTCGACAGCGCCGCGGCGAAAGGCGTGCCGGCGCACGTGCTGCTGGCGATCGTCGGCGTCGAGACTGTCTACGGCGAGAACGTCGGCAGGCACCGGGTGCTCGATGCCCTCTCGACGCTCGCCTTCGATTACCCGCCGCGCAGCGCGTTCTTTCGCGGCGAACTCGAGCAGTACCTGCTCATGACTCGCGAGGAATCGCTCGACCCGCTCGCGCCGCTCGGCTCCTACGCCGGCGCGATGGGCATCCCGCAGTTCATGCCGTCGAGCTTCAACCGCTGGGCGGTTGACGGCGACGGCGACGGCCATCGCGACCTGTGGAACGACTGGGCCGACGTGTTCGCGAGCGTCGCCAACTACCTGGCGGCACATGGCTGGCGCGCCGGCGAACCGGTGATGGTTGCCGCGGATGCCTCGGAGGCCAGGCTCGATGACCTGCCAGGCGACAAGCTCGTGGTCTCGGAGACCGTGAGGTCGCTGCGGGATCGCGGCGTCAGGTTCACGACCTCACTGGCGCCCGATGCGCCAGCCGTTCTCGTGCCGCTCATCGTCGCCGACGGGATCGAGTACCGCGTCGGCTTCGCGAATTTCTACGTAATCACCCGCTACAACCGCAGCGTTCTCTATGCGAGCGCGGTCAACGACCTCGCCGAAGCCATCGCCGCGGCCAATGAACCAACCAACAGACCCGCACCGTTCACCACCCAATGACACGATTACATACGACGATTCCCGCCCTGCTCGTCGCCATCGGCGCAGTTCTTTCCGGCTGCTCCGGCTCGAAGCAGGATGCGACAGCCCCGGAGGCGGCCGCCACTGCAACGACGGCTGCAGCCGCGACCGCGCCGACTCCGGTGCCTCCGCCACCGGAGCTCAAGGCCCGCAGCTTCATCCTGATCGACGGCGACTCCGGCCGCGTGCTCGCGGCGCTTGACCCGGACTCGCGACAGGAGCCGGCGAGCCTCACGAAGCTGATGACCGCATACGGTGTGTTCCATGCGCTGAAGGAAGGCCGCATCAAGCTCACCGACATGGTTACGATCAGCGAGCACGCCTGGAAGCAGGAGGGCTCGCGGATGTTCGTCGAGGTGGGCAAGCAGGTCACCGTGGAGGACCTGATCCAGGGCATGATCGTGCAGTCGGGCAATGACGCCACGGTCGCGCTGGCCGAGCACGTCGCGGGAACCGAGCCCACGTTCGTGCAGATGATGAACAGCTACGCGAAGCAGCTCGGCTTGACGGGCTCGCACTTCACGAATGCCGCCGGCATGCCCGACCCCGAGCATTACATGACCGCCCGTGACGCCGCGACGCTCGCCGACGCCGTGATTCGTGAGTACCCCGACTACTACCGCTGGTACGCGCAGAAGGAGTTCACCTGGAACGGCATTACGCAGCCGAACCGCAATGGCCTGCTCTGGCGCGACCCGAGCGTGGACGGCGTGAAAACCGGCCACACCGAGACGGCAGGTTACTGCCTGATCGCGTCCTCGAAGCGCGACGGCATGCGGCTCGTCTCCGTGGTGCTCGGCACCGACTCGATGAAGGCGCGCGAGGACGCGAGTTCCGCGCTTCTCAACTATGGCTACAATTTCTTCGAGACGAAGCGCACCTACGCCGCCGGCCAGCCGCTCACGACCGTGCGCGTATGGAAGGGCGCGGCTCCCGAAGTGGGCCTCGCATTGAAGCGCGACCTGTTCGTCACGGGCCAGCGTGGCCACGTCGGCTCGGTAAAGGCCGAGTTCGAGCTGCCGGAGCGACTCATCGCGCCGCTCAGCGCGGCGACCGCCGTGGGCAAGGTCAAGGTCCTGGTGGACGGCGCCACCGTCGCGACCTACGACCTGTACCCGGCCGCGGACGTGCCGGCCGGAGGGCTCTTCCGCCGGCTGATCGACAGCTTGCGACTGTGGTTCGCCTGACATGGCGACCCCCTATCCGACCTGTTACCTGAACGGTGAGTACGTGCCGCTCGCCGAGGCGCGCATCTCGCCGCTCGACCGGGGCTTCCTGTTTGCGGACGGTGTGTACGAGGTAGTGCCGGTGAATCGCGGGCGGCCGTTCCGTCTGCGCGAGCACCTCAAGCGCCTCGACGACAGCCTGCGCAGCATTCGCGTGACCAATCCGCACACGGATGCCGCGTGGCTCGCGGTCCTCGAGCGGCTCACGGCAGACGCTGGTGCGCGCGAAGCACTGGTCTACATCCAGGTGACGCGCGGAAGCGAGTTCGGGCGCAATCACCTGTTCCCGCAGGGCATCGCACCGACGGTATTCGCATTCGCCACTCCGTTTCCGCAACCATCGGCCGCAACGCTCGAGCGGGGACTCTCCGCGGTGACGCTGGAGGACATCCGCTGGGACCGCTGCGACATCAAGTCGGTGGCGCTGCTCGCAAACGTGTTGCTGCGGCAGGAGGCCGCCGATGCCGGCGCCGACGAGGCGTTGCTGGTGCGGGAGGGCCTGCTGCTCGAAGGCTCCTCGAGCAGCGTGTTTCTCTGTATCGGCGGCAAGCTGGTGACGCCTCCGAACAGTCATCGCATCCTGCCCGGTACGTCGCGGGACGCCGTGCTGGAGTTGGCCGACGGCTGGTTGCCGTACGAGATCTATCCACAGCTGTGAGGAAGTCTGGATCGCCTCGGCCGGCCGCGGCGTGCTGCCTGTCACCCGCGTGGACGGCGAACCGATCGGTGACGGCAGTCCGGGCGCGCTCTGGAGCGAGATGTACGGACGGCTGCAGCGGCATCTCGATGAGATCGCCTCCACGCCCGCGCTCTGATCAATGGCCGAAGACACGCTGCTGGAGTTCCCCTGCCGCTTTCCAATCAAGGTGATGGGCGCGGCTACCGACGAGTTCCGCAGCCTGGCGCTCGGCATCATCACGCGGCATTTCGGCGAGCCCGCGGCGTGCGACATCGAGGAGCGATCGAGCCGTGGCGGACGCTACCTTGGCCTCACGATCACGGTCGAGGCGCAGAGCAAGGCACAGCTCGACGCGGCCTACGGCGAACTCACGTCCTGCCGCCAGGTGCTCGTCGCGCTCTGATCGGCCGGCGGCAGCCCGAGGCAGTCGAGCAGTCTCGGAGCGAGCGCCGCGGCGACGGCCCGCAGATCCGCAGGCCCGCCGAGCGCGCTCACCTGCGTCATCTCGAGCCCCGCATGGCCGCAGGGGTTGATGCGGCGGAACGGCTCGAGGTCCATGGCCACGTTGAGCGCCAGCCCGTGATAGGAACGCGCCCGCCGAATGCGCAGGCCGACGCTTGCGAGCTTGCGGCCGTCGACGTACACGCCCGGCGCGTCGCGCCTGCCGACCGCCACGACGCCCCACTCGGCCGCCGTACCAATGATCGCACGCTCGATGCCTTCCACCAGCGATCGCACGCCGAGTCCTGCCCGCTCGAGGTCGATGAGCGGATACACGACGAGCTGGCCCGGCCCGTGATATGTGACCTGGCCGCCGCGGTCGATCTGCACCACCGGGATGTCGCCGGGTGCCAGAAGGTGCTCGGGCTTCGCATTCATGCCCAGCGTGAATACCGGCGGATGCTCGAGGAACCAGATCTCGTCTGGCGAGCCGGGCCCGCGTGAATCGACCTGCCGCTGCATCGCACGCCACGTTGGCTCGTAATCGGCGAGCCCGAGCCACCGTAGCAACGGCGGCGGCCCTCGGTCGGCCGCGCTACCTGGCTGCGATTCCACCTGCCCCCAGCCCGGCGTTGTTGCGCGCGAGCGCCTGCTCCGCCCGGTAGCTCGAGCGCACCAGCGGGCCCGCGACGCACTCGATGAAGCCGCGCTCGAGCGCGGCCGCCCGGTACGACTCGAATTCCTCCGGCGTGACGAAGCGCTCGACGGTGAGGTGATTGACGGTTGGGCGCAGGTACTGTCCGAGCGTCAGGATGTCCACCCCGACGCCACGCAGATCGTCCATCGTGGTCCGGATCTCGATGTCCGCCTCGCCGAGCCCGAGCATCAGGCTGGTCTTGGTCAACACGCCGGGTCGGTGGCGCCTGGCGTGGGCCAGCACCGCCAGCGTCTGCTCGTAGGAAGCGCGCGGGTCGCGCACCGGGTGCGTCAGCCGGCGTACCGTCTCGACGTTCTGCGCGAACACCTCGATGCCGCTGTCCACGACCGTCTCGACGTCCGCGAGAACGCCCTGGAAATCCGGGGTGAGGGCCTCCACGGCGGTCGACGGGTTGAGTCGCTTGATCTCGCGTACGCACGCCGCGAAGTGGCCGGCACCGCCATCCGCGAGGTCGTCACGGTTCACCGACGTCAGCACCACGTAGCCGAGTCGCATCAACTGCACGGTTCGCGCCGCATTCGCGGGCTCCCCGGCGTCGAGCCAGCCGCGGGGATTGCCGGTATCCACCGCACAGAACCGGCAGGCGCGCGTGCACACCTCGCCCATCAGCATCAGCGTGGCGGTCCCGGCGTTCCAGCATTCGCCGATGTTCGGGCACTTCGCCTCTTCGCAGACCGTGGCAAGGCGATGCTCGCGAACGGTCTGCCGGACGTCGTCGAATCGCTCGCCACCCGGCATCGGGGCGCGCAGCCACGCCGGCTTGCGGCCGGCGGGCAGCGGCGCGACCAGGGCACCGGCCTTGATGCCGTCCTTGATCGCAGTCGTGCCCTGCGGCGTCACGTACTTCTCGCCGCTGCGGACGGGCGTCGTGACGAGCGGGATGCCCTTGAAGTCGCTCATGTGTTCCTGTCGGTGTTGCGCGGCATTGTAATGCTGTTCTCCGGGCAAAGACGTCTCTCCCGACGATCAACCCTTCGCCACACACTGCGGCTCCGATTCAGCTCGGCTCGCCCCGAAGCCGCCGGTCCAGCTCCGCGAGTCGCTCGGGAGTGCCGATGTCGAGCCAGTCGCCGTCGTGGACCTCGCCGCTCACGCGGCCGGCGCGCATGGCCGCGCGCAGCAGCGGCGCCAGCTTGAAAATTCCGTCCTGGCAGCCGTCGAACAGCTCCGGCCGGTAGACGCCGACACCGGAGAATGTCAGTCGCTCGCCCGGCTCGTCGACGATGCGGCCGGCGCGCAGCACGAAGTCGCCGGCCGGATTGTGGTCCGGATTGCCGACCAGCACGAGGCGGGCGAGGTCCGCAGGTCGCAGCGACTCGCGCAGCTTCGCGTAGGGGTAGTCGGTCCAGACATCGCCGTTCAGGACCAGGAACGGCGCCGGCCCCAGCAGCGGCAGCGCACGGAAGACACCGCCGCCAGTCTCGAGCGGCTCGGGTCCCTCGTCACTGTAGACGAGCCGCAGGTTGTAGCGGGAACCGTCGCCGAGCGCGGCCTTGATCTGCGAGCCGAGCCAGGAGACGTTGACGACGACATCGCGGAAGCCGGCCATCGCGAGCGCATGCAGGTGATGGACGATCAACGGCAGACCCCCGACTTCAAGCAGGGGTTTCGGCCGATCGAGTGTCAGCGGGCGCATGCGCTCGCCGCGGCCCGCCGCAAGAATCATCGCTTTCACGCAGGACTCGTCGCGAGACTGGCGCGCATCGCCGGCAGCACGCGGTTGCGCACAAGGTCGCCGAGCGCGCCGAGGTCCGCGTGCCGTGCGCAGGACTGCTCGATGTAGGTGAGCGTGCGCGGCACGTCGCGCAGATAGCCCGACTTGCCGTCCCGATGCCAGAGCCGCGCGAAAATGCCGCTGGCCTTCAGGTGGCGCTGAACCCCCATCAGGTCGAACCAGCGCAGGAACTGCGCATCATCGACGCCGGTCGCGAGTCCCGCCGCGGTCGCGCGGCGCCGGAAGTCGAGCGCCAATTCGGTAACCAGCTGCTGCGGCCACTCGACGTAGCAGTCGCGCAGCAGCGAAACCAGGTCGTATGTGAATGGTCCATGCACGGCGTCCTGGAAATCGAGGACACCCGGATTGGACCCGTCGCATACCATCAGGTTGCGCGAGTGATAGTCGCGGTGCACGAACACGCGCGGCTGCTCGAGGGCGGCCGCTACCAGGCGATCGAATGCGCCGGACAACTGATCTCGTTCCGATTCGTTGAGCTGCAGTCCGAGGTGCCGGCCGAGCAGCCAGTCCGGGAACAGGCTGATCTCGAAGCGCAGCAGCTTGTCGTCGTATGGCGGCAGCTGGCTCGCGTGGCGAGCGCCCGCGGACTGCATCCGGACCAGCGCGTCGATCGCGTCGCGGTAGAGGTCCCCAGCACGAGTACAATCCGCGAGCTCGGCGAGATAGGTGATCGAGCCGAGGTCCGTCAGCAGCAGGAAGCCATCGGTCGCGTTGCGCGCCAGCACCCTCGGCGCATTGATGCCCATGTCCGTCAGCATGCCGGCGACCTTGAGGTAAGGTCCGACGTCTTCCTTGTCCGGGGGCGCATCCATCGCGATGAACGTGCCATCGGATCGCGTCACGCGGAAGTAGCGACGGAAGCTCGCGTCGGCCGAGGCCGGGGCGAGGCCGAAGCCGCGCCACCCGAGCCCGTGCTCGAGCCAATGGCGCAGCAGGTCGAGCCGCGGGTCATCTGGACCAGAATCGTACAAGGCGGGCCTCGGAAAGTCGGCTGGATGCAGGCGCGGCAATTATAATCGCAACGATGAAGCCGTCCGTCCGAATCGCAGATCGCCGACGGCGGCTCCTCGGCACCCTGCTGCTCGTGCTCCTCGCGACGCCGGCGTCCGCCGCCGACCAGGACGCATGCAGCGCTTCGGTGACGACGGACCCGCGCCTCGAGGAACTGCTCAAGGCAGACCCGGAGGATCCCCGCATCGAGATATCGAGCGACAGCGGCGATCTCGCGCGCTCGGGCGACGCGGAGCTCTCCGGCAACGTCCAGATACGCATGGGGCAGCGCCTGCTTACCGCGGACGCAGCGACGGTGAATGCGGAGAAGCGCAGCATCCAGGTGAGCGGCCGGACCGGGTATCTCGACCCAACGGTGCGCGTCACCGGCGAAGGCGGATCGTTCGCGAGTGGCAACGGCGAATTCAAGGGCGCCAGTTTCGAGTTGCTGGACGGCTCCGGCCGCGGCGCCGCCAAGAGTGCGCAACTGCAGAACGAGACGAGGCTCGACCTGCAGGGTGTGCGCTTCACCGTCTGTCCGCCTGGAAACGACGACTGGCAGCTCAGGGCGGACAGCATCTCGCTCGATCAGAAGAGCAGTACGGGCACTGGCCGCAACGTGCGACTCGACTTCCTGGGCGTCCCGATCCTCTATACGCCATGGATCTCATTTCCGGTCGGGGACCAGCCGAAGTCGGGCCTGCTGTTTCCCGGGATCGGCAGCGGAGGTAACAGTGGCACGCAGGTCGTCGTGCCGTGGTACTGGCACATCGCACCGAACTACGACGCCACGTTCACCTCGCGCTATTTCTCGTCACGGGGCTATCGGATCGATCCCGAATTCCGCTACTTGACGCCGCACAGCCGCGGCACGCTGGAGGCCCAGTACCTGCCCTATGACAGCGAACTTGAGGAAGCTCGCGGCCTGTACGAGTTCCAGAACGTCACCCACTTCGAGCCGCGCACGCGCGCACTGGTGAACGCCTCGTACGTCACGGATAACTCGTATTTCGAGGATTTCGGCCTTGGATTCGAAGGCACGAGCGTCATCTTCCTGAATCAGCTCGGGGAACTGCGCCGCGACACGACACACTGGTCGCTGGTGGGACGGGCGCAGAACTACCAGGTCATCGACGATGCACTTGCGGACGACGAGCGTCCATACTCTCTGCTGCCGCAGGTGTTCGCGGCGGGTCGCTGGAACGACCTGCCGCTCGGCCTCGGCGCGACCTTCGATTTCGAGGCGACGAATTTTTACCGCGAACTTGGG